>Ga0210110_1000534_pt1 | contig 12541 bp, 11 predicted proteins | sample China_Galinas_PW_2_FD_184865 | JGI IMG/M metagenome (GOLD analysis project Ga0210110, IMG submission 184865) | Wetland microbial communities from San Francisco Bay, California, USA, that impact long-term carbon sequestration - China_Galinas_PWB_D1... | ecosystem: Environmental > Aquatic > Marine... | reverse complement strand
ACCGCCGGGCTGCCGCCGTTGCCGTCCGCGGGGGGCGAGACGAGCCGCTCGGCGAAGGCGGTGATGCGATCGTGGTCGAGGTGGCCGGCGGCGCCGACCACGACATTGGGCCCGATGTAGCGGCGGCCGTGGTAGGCGTCGATCTCCGGCACCGGGATCGAGGCGATCACCTCAGCCTCGCCGAGCACGCGGTTCCCGAGCGGGTGCTGGCCGAAGACGGCGCTGGCGAGCACGTCGTGCACGCGGTCTTGAGGCTCGTCCTCATACATCGCGATCTCCTCGAGGACCACCTCGCGCTCGGAGTCGATTTCGGGATATGTCGGAGCCAGCAGCATTTCGGCCAGCAGCCCGAAGACCTCCTCGGTGTGCTCGTCGAGGAAGCGGGCGTGCAGGTGTGTCGTCTCCTTGCCCGTCTCGGCGTTGATCGCGGCGCCGAGGCCGTCGAAGCGCTCGGAGATCTCGATCGCCGAGAACCGCTCCGTCCCCTTGAAGAGCAGGTGCTCGAGGAAGTGCGAGACGCCGGCCTGGGCCGGGGTCTCATCGCGGGAACCGGTGCGAACCCAGAGCCCCAGCGCCACGGATCGGACCGAGGGAATCTCCTCGGTCACGACCCGGACGCCCGAGCCGAGCTCGGTGAGCCTCGCGCCGCTCAAGGCCTACGGGCGGCGCTCGCGGTCTCGCCGCCGGCCTGAGCGGCGCCCGCCACGATCACCGCCATTGCGGCGCGGCCCCGGATCGCCGGTGCCCACCGCAGTCAGTTCCTCGGCGCTTTTGCCGGCCACCGACGGATCCTCGGAGAGGCGCAGGCCAATCCGGCCTCGCTCGCGGTCGACCTCGACCACGGTGACGTCGATCACGTCGCCGGCGCTGAGCACGTCCTCGACCGTGTCCACCCGCTCTCCGGGCTTCACGTTCGAGATGTGGAGCAGGCCGTCGGTGCCCTTGACCAGCTCGACGAAGGCGCCGAAGGTGGTCGTCTTGACCACTTTGGCGCCGTCGTAGCGGTCGCCCACTTCAGCCTCCTTGGTCATCGACTCGATCCGCGACACGCAGGCTTCGACGAGGGAGCCGGTCGGCGCGTAGATCCGCACCGTGCCGTCGTCTTCCACGTCGATCTCTGCTTCGAACTCCTCGCAGAGCGCCCGGATCGTTTCGCCGCCCTTGCCGATCACGGCCCCGATCTTCTCGGGATCGATCTTGATCGCTTCGATGCGCGGCGCGTGCTGGGAGAGCATCTCCCGCGGGCCCTCGATCGCCTCGGCCATCTTGCCGAGGATGAACTGGCGGCCCTCGTTGGCCTGCGCCAGGGCGTCCTTCAGGATGTCGAAGGTGACCCCGGTGATCTTGATGTCCATCTGCAGGGCGGTGATCCCCTCAGCGGTGCCGGCGACCTTGAAGTCCATGTCGCCGAGGTGGTCCTCGACGCCGGCGATGTCCGTCAGGACGATGTAGTCGTCGCCCTCCTTGATCAGTCCCATCGCAACGCCGGCAACCGGCGCCGAGACCGGGACACCCGCCGCCTGCAGCGCCATCGAGGACGCGCAGACGGAGCCCATCGACGAGGAGCCGTTGGACTCGAGCGTCTCCGAGACGACCCTGAGCACGTAGGGGAACTCCTCTTCGCCGGGGATCGTCGGCACGAGCGCTCGCTCTGCCAGCGCACCGTGGCCGATGTCGCGGCGCTTGGGGCCGCGCATGAAGCCCGCTTCCCCGACCGAGAAGGGCGGGAAGTTGTAGTGGTGCCAGAAGCGCTTCGTGGTGGCCAGGCCGAGCGTGTCGAGGCGCATGTCCATGCGCGTCGTGCCGAGGGCCACGTTGGAGAGGATCTGCGTCTCGCCGCGCGTGAAGAGCGCCGAGCCGTGCACTCGTGGAGAGATGTCGACCTCGCACTCGATCGGCCGGATCTCATCCTGGGCGCGCCCGTCGGGCCGCTTCTTGTCGACGGCAATGCGCTTGCGGATGATTTCCTTCTCCAGCTTCGAGAAGGCGGCGGACACCTCGGAGCGCCGCTCGCTGTCTACCTCCCCGTCCTTGTCGGCCGGGGCGTATTTCTCCAGCACTTCCTCCTTGGCCGCCGCGGAGGCGTCCTGGCGCTCCAGCTTGGCCTCGATCGAGGTGGCCTTGTCAATCGTTTTCCCGTGCGAGGTGCGAATCTCCTCGAGCAGGCTCTCGTCGACTTCCGGCGCCTCGACCTCGACCTTCTCCTTGCCCACCTTCTCGGCGAGCTCCTGCATCCCCGCGCAGAGCTTCTTGATCTCTGAGTGGGCGATGTCGAGGGCGTCGAGGATCTCTGCCTCGCCGACGCCGTCGGCGCCCGCCTCGACCATCAGGATCGCCTCGTCGGTGCCGGCGACGATCAGGTCCAGTTCAAGCTCCTCGAGGGACTCCTCGGGCGGGTTGATGACGAAATCGCCCTCGAGTTTGCCGATCCGCACGGCACCGACATGGGCGGCGACGGGGATGGGCGAGATGGCGAGCGCCGCGGAGGCGCCGTTCATCGCAAGGATGTCGTAGGGGTGGACATGGTCCACGGAGAGCGGCGTGGCCACGATCTGTGTCTCGTGGTGCCAGCCCTTGGGAAAGAGGGGGCGAATCGGCCGGTCGATCATGCGCGCGGTAAGCGTCGCCTTCTCGCCGGAGCGTCCCTCGCGACGGAAGAACGAGCCGGGGATCTTCCCGGCGGCATACATCCGCTCCTCGACGTCGACGGTGAGCGGCAGGAAATCCACGTCGCGCAGGCTGCCCATCGTCGCGGTGCAGAGCACCATCGTTTCCCCGGACTCCACGACCACGGCGCCACTCGCCTGCTTGGCGAGCTTGCCCGTCTCGAAGGAGATCTGGCTCTCTCCGACATCCACCGAAACGCGGCTAACGTCAAACATGCTCATTTAGTTGTCATACCTCCGGCCGCCCGGTTGGCGGCCCATTTGCTTTCAGAACTCTCGTTCTCTGTCCCGAAGAGAGTACAGGGCCGGCGGACCGGCGAAGCGCCACCGGTGGCGTCCCCCTTTATTTGGAAGCGCCGCGGTCGTCCAGTTGCGTTCGCCCTTCTCGTCGCAGGGCGATCAGAAGAGCGACCACAAGTCCCGGGACGGGAACACACAAGATTCCGATCGCCGTTTTCGCCGCAAGGCGGTCACAAGCGCGAGCGCAAGCGAAGGGGACCTGGAATTCACTGGACGCACCCTTCCTGCCCACCCCCTACCCGCGTGTGGGGGGTGGGCAGGAGGGGTGCGCGCCGGCAGGCGGCGATTCCGTCAGCAACAGCTCCAATCCTCCGCGGGCTGGGCTATGGGTGGCGGGAGGAGGTGCCTAGCGGCGCAGGCCGAGCTCGCCGACCAGCGAGCGGTAACGCTCTACATCGGTGCGCTCCAGGTAGCGCAGCATGCGGCGGCGCTTGCCGACCAGCATCAGCAGGCCGCGACGCGAATGGTGGTCTTTTGCGTGCTCACGAAGGTGGTTGGTGAGCTCGTCGATGCGAGCGGTCATCAACGCGACCTGGACCTCGGCGGAGCCGGTGTCGCCGTTGGAGCGCCCGTACTTGCCGATCAGCTCGGTCTTCTTGTCCTTGGTGAGGCTCATCAGACATCGGTGAAGCTAGCACAGACCTGCCTGGCATCCTCGACGTCCGTCCGCATCTGGGCGACGAGCTCCTCGACGCTCGAGAAGCGCCGCTCGCCGCGCAGGCGTTTGACGAAGGCGACGCGCAGGGTCGAGCCGTAGAGGTCCTCCTCGTGGTCGATCAGGTAGCTCTCGATCAGGACCCCACGGCCGGTGTCGAAGGTCGGCCGCACGCCGACGTTGACGGCGGCGGGAACGCCGTTCGCGAAGGCCGCGTAGACGCCGTGCCCGGGGATCGCGAGCCGGTCGTCGGGAACGAGGTTCGCGGTTGGAAAGCCGAGCTCGCGGCCGCGCTGGTCCCCGCCGACGACCGTCCCCTCGACCATGAACGGTGCCCCGAGGCAGTGACGCGCGCCTTCCATGTCGCCGGCTGCGATCAGTGCCCTGATCCGGGTCGAGGAGACGGTCTCGCCGTCGACCTCGACCAGCGCCACGACGCGCGTCTCGAACTCCGAGCGCGAAGCGAGCATCTCGGGGTCGCCTTTCGCTTTGGCGCCGAAGCGGAAGTTCTCCCCCACCGAGACCCGGTCGGCGCCCAGCCGCTCGATCAGGACGTGTTCGATGAAGCCCTCGGCCGGCAGTTCGGCGAACTTCTGGTCGAACGGGATGACCACCAGCTCGCTCACGCCCAAACCCTCGATCACGTCCCGCTTGACCTCGAAGGGCATGATCAGCTTCGGCAGGGCCGCGGGATGCAGGATCGCCAGCGGGTGGGGCTCGAAGGTGAGGACGGTGTCGGCCTTGTCGATCACCACCTGGTGGCCGCGGTGGACGCCGTCGAAGGTCCCAATCGCGACGTGGCGAGGCTCGGGCTCGGCGTCGGGCAGCATCGTGACCTTGAGGTTCGCCATCAGCGCAAGGCCTCCGCGACCGAAGGAACCAGCTGCGCGACCCGCTCGACGTCGAGCTCCTCGCCGGCCTCGTCAATGTGGAACGGGCCGATGGCGGTGCGCCGCAGCGCCGAGCAGTAGGCGTCCTGCAGGGTCTCGATCAGCGTCCGCACGTAGGTGCCCGAGGAGCACTCGATCTCATAGCTGGCGCTGCCGGCGTCGCCGTCCAGCAGGTCGGCCCGGTGGACGCTGACCTCGCGGACGGGAGTCTCGATCGTCTCGCCCCGGTGTGCCCGCCGGTAGAGCCGTTCGCCCCCCACCCGCACGGCCGATGTCATCGGCACCTGCTGGCGGACCCTGCCCGTCGGCAGCTGCAGGGAGTCGGGGACCTGGCCCGTCTCGGTCAGCTCGCCGTCGGGGTCGCCGGTGCTGGAGCACCAGCCCAGCTTGGCGGTGGCGAGGTAGGTCTTGGGCAGGGACGTGAGGAAGCGCTGCAGCCGGGTGGCGCGGCCAAGCAGGACCAGCAGCAGGCCGGTCGCGAAGGGGTCGAGCGTGCCGGCGTGCCCGGCCTTGCAGCGCCGCTCGCGGCGCACCGCGAGCACGACGTCGTGTGAGGTCATCCCCGCCGGCTTGTCACAGAGCAGCACCGAGCCCCCGACCTCCTCCGACACGGTCAGTCGCCCAGCTGGGAGCGGACCTCACCACAGAGGAAGCTAACCACGTCGTCGAACGGCAGGTCGGTGGAGAAGCCCGCGGCCCGCCTGTGCCCTCCTCCCCCATGCTGGCGCGCAATCGCCGAGACGTCGACCTCGCCGCCGCTGGAGCGCAGGCTGACCTTGCGGGCGTTGCTGCCGCGGTCGCCGAGATCGCGGATCAGCGCCGCCACCCTCGCGCCCTCGACCGAGCGCAGGTGGTCGATGATCCCCTCGGTCATCTCCGAGCCGGCCCCGCTCTCCTCGTAGTCCTCTGCGGTGATGTTGGCCAGCACCAGCGCCCCGTCGCAGTGGCTCTTGATCCCGTTGAGCGCCCGCGCCAGAAGTTTCAGCTTCTCGAGCGGAACGTGCTCGTAGAGGCGGCGGTAGACCTCGTCGACCTCGACCCCCGCCTCGATCAGCACCTCCGCGATCCGGTGGGTCCGCGCGCTGGTGTTCTCGTACATGAATTTGCCGGTGTCGGTGACCAGGCCCACGTAGAGGGCGCAGGCGATCTCCGGCGTCATGTTCGCCCCGAGCATCTCCGCAAGCTGGTAAACGATCTCCGCCGTGCACGAGGCGTCGACGTCGACCAGGTTGACGTTGCCGAACAGCGTGTTGTCGTGGTGGTGGTCGATGTTGATGACGAGGCTGCCCTCGGTCAGGAAGTCGACCGGCATCCGGTTGATGTTGCCGCAGTCGAGGAAGACGACGGTCCGGTCGGACATGTCGGCGGGCGGCTCGTGGAAGACCTCCTCGAGGGGCAGGAAGCGGTACTCGACCGGAAGCGGGAACTCCTTTGCCGCCATGAACATCACCGAGTCCTTGCCAAGCTGGACCAGCAGGCGGTGCATGCCGAGCAGCGAGCCGAGCGCGTCGCCGTCGGGCCCCTCGTGAGCGGTGAGCAGGAAGCGATCGCGAGAACGGATCTCCTTCACAACCTGTTCAGCCGCGGCCTCGGCGACACCGGTAGCCGGGCTCATTGCTCGTCGTCCAGTAGGCGGGAGATTCTCATCCCCTGCTCGACGGTCGCGTCGTAGTGGAAGGTCAGCGTTGGGGTGCGCTTCATCCGCGTTTCCGCCGCGATCTTCGACTGAATCACACCGTGGGAGGAGCGCAGTCCCTCCAGGGTCGCCTCCCGCGCCTCCTCGTCGCCGAAGACGCTTACGTGCACCTTGGCGGTTCGCAGGTCTGGGCTTGTTTCAACCGACGTCACGGTGACGAATCCAATTCGAGGGTCACTTAAATCGGTGGTAATGGCGGAGCCAATCACCTCGCGAAGCACCTCGTTGATACGACGCATGCGAGGAGCGGCCATCTTAGTGGCTGGGCGATGACCTGCGTCTGCGGCCGGCGAGTGCCGGGCCGAGCGAGGGTAGGACGTGGGCCCGCCGGACGGCAGCACCATTCGGCGGATCGAGGAGGACGCCCCGCAAAGTGTGCCCGGCGCCGCCAGGCGTGCGTGGGGGTCGTCGTCTGGTCACTCACTCCAGGGTCTGCTCGACCTGCTTCGTCTTGAACATCTCCAGAACGTCGCCCTCCTTGACGTCGGCGAAGCCCTCGAGCACAATGCCGCACTCCTGGCCCTCCTCGACCTCCTGCACGTTCTCTTTGAAGCGCCGCAGTGAGCCGACCCGGCCGGTCCAGACGACCGTTCCCTCACGGACGAGCCGCACGCTGGCGTCGCGGGCCACCTTGCCCTCGGTAACGATGCAGCCGGCGATCCTGCCGACTTTCGAGGCCTTGAAGGTCTGTTTGATCTCCGCCTCGCCGACCGCCTCCTCGACCTCGACCGCCTCCAGCATGCCCTCCATCGCGTTGCGGAGGTCCTCGGTGATTTTGTAGATGACCGAGTAGGTGCGGATGTCGACGCCCTCGCGCTCGCCGGCGCGGCGGGCGTCGGCCAGCGGGCGGACGTTGAAGCCGATCACGATCGCGTTCGAAGCCGAGGCAAGCATCACGTCGGACTCGTTGATGCCGCCGGTCTGGGAATGGATGATGTTGATGCCGACCTGCTCCTGCGGGACCTTGGCGATCTCGTCCTGCAGCGCCTCGAGCGAGCCCGCCACGTCGGCCTTGAGGACGATGTTGAGCTCCTTGATGTCCCCTTCCTGGGCGCGCGAGAAGACCTCCTCGAGGCTGACCTTGCGGGCCTGGCGCCGGGCCAGTGCCTCGGTCTTGAGCCGGTTGGCGCGTTCCTGGGCCAGCTGGCGCGCGCGCCTGTCGTTCTCGACGGTCTGCACGAACTCGCCGGCCTCGCAAACACCATCGAAGCCGAGCACCTCGACGGGCATGCCCGGATCGGCGCTCTCGACGCGCTCGCGAGTGAAGTCGTGCATGGCGCGCACCTTGCCCCACTGGGAGCCCGCGACCAGCGAGTCTCCGACGTTGAGCGTGCCGCGCTGCACCAGGATGCTGACCACGGGGCCTCGTCCCGGGTCCAGCTGGGACTCGATCACGGTGCCCGATGCGGGCGCGTCGGGGTTGGCCGCCAGTTCCTCGAGGTCGGCGACGAGCAGGATCATGTCGAGCAGGTTGTCGAGGCCGTCGTGGGTCTTGGCGGAGACGTCGCAGTAGACGGTCTCGCCGCCCCAGCCCTCCGGGGTGAGGCCGTCAGCCGCCAGCTCGTTGCGGACGCGGTCCGGCTCCGCGCCCTCCTTGTCGATCTTGTTGACCGCGATCAGGATCGGCACGTCGGCGGCGCGGGCGTGATCGATTGCCTCTTTGGTCTGCGGCATGACGCCGTCGTCGGCAGCCACCACGACAACAGCGATGTCCGTGACGCGGGCGCCCCTGGCCCGCATCGCCGTGAAGGCGGCGTGGCCGGGCGTGTCTAGGAAGGTGATCATCTTCTGATCGTGGTGCACCTGGTAGGCGCCGATGTGCTGGGTGATGCCGCCGGCCTCCCCCGCCGCGACCTCCGTCTCGCGGATCGCGTCGAGCAGCGACGTCTTGCCGTGGTCGACGTGGCCCATGATCGTGACGACCGGCGGGCGCGGTTCCAGGCTGTCGTCGGCGTCCTCGAACTCCGGGGCCTCGGGCTCCTCCTCGGCGGCCGTGACGATCTCGATGTCGCGGTCGTACTCCTCGGCGATCGCCTTGACCGAGTCGTCGCTGAGGGTTTGCGTGAGGGTCGCCATCTCCCCCATCGTCATCAGCTTCTTGATCACCTCGGCGCTACCGAGGCCAAGCAGTTCGGCCACCTCGCGCACGGTCACGCCCGAATTGACTTTGGTCGCCTGGCGTTCGGGCGGCGCCTCCGTTTTGACAGGTGGCTCCTCGAGCAGCGGGCGGCGGCGGCGGCCGCCACGTCGTCGCGGCGGGCGCTGCGGGGGCGGGCCGCCCATCTGGTCGCGGCGGGCCGCCTGGGAGTCGATGACCACGCGCCGTTTCTTTGTCGACCCGGCCGGTTTCTTCGCTGCAGCCGGCTTTTTAGACCCCTCGGGAGCTTTGGCGGCGGGGGCTTTGCCCTCGGAGGCCGCCGGCTTCGGCTGGGCTCCGGGCTTGGCCGCCGGTTTGCCGTCGGCCTGCGCCTTGGCGGGTTTCGGCTTGGTGGCTGTCGCCCCGCCGCCGCCCTTTGCCGCGGATAGCGCCTTTATGGCCTCCGCCTCCTCGACACTCGAGGCTGCGGCTTTCGCTTCGATTCCGGCCGCTTTGAGCGCGGCCAGCAGCTCTTTGCTGGCGACGCCCTGCGCCTTGGCGATTTCGTGGACGCGCTTCTTTGCCACTAGCCCCTACTCAGCCTCCTCGCCCACTGTCTCGGCCTCAACCTGGGCATCTTCCTCCTCGGCCGGCTCGGCAGCCTCCTCTGAATCCGCGACGGGCGCCTCCTCGGCGTCGTCCTCAACGACATCTGATTCGGCGGGCTCTGCTTCCGGCTCCTCAGCGCCGGCCTCGCCGGAATCTGCCTCCTCGGCCGCCTCGGGCTCGGAGTCGCCGGCGTCGACGTCCTCGGAATCTGCCTCCTCAGCCTCCTCCGCCTCAGCCTCCTCCGCCTCAGCGGGCTCTGCTTCCGGCTCCTCAAACTCGCCTTCGGCACGCTCGACGATGGCGGTCACCTGACCGGCGTCCGCATCGGGGTCGGCGAGGATCGCAACCTCTGCCTCGGCCAAGGGGTTGAGGACCGTGATCTGGTTGGTCGTGAACCGTCCCAGGGCCTGGTGCTGGGGCAGGCCGCAGTAGGAGGAGTCGCCAACGGCGGCGTTCGGGCAGCGGCGGCCGTTTGAGAGGACGGCCAAGCAGTGGCCGTCGGAGGCGTCCTCGCCCTCGTATTCGACCTCCTGTTCCTCGTCGGCGAAGGCGGTCTCGGATTTGATGTCGACCCGCCAGCCGGTGAGGCGCGCCGCGAGGCGAGCGTTCTGGCCGTCACGGCCGATCGCCAGCGAGAGCTGGTCGTCGGGGACGATCACCGTCGCCTGCCGTTCCTCGTCGTCGACGATCACCTCGCGCACCCTGGCGGGCGAGAGGGCCTTGGCGACGAAGCGGGCAGGCTCGTCGTTGTGGGGGATGATGTCGATCTTCTCCCCGCGCAGCTCCGAGACGACCATCCGGACCCGGGAGCCGCGGGGGCCGACACAGGCGCCGACCGGGTCGACGCCGTCGGCATGGGAGATCACCGCGATCTTCGAGCGGTAGCCGGGCTCGCGGGCGACGCCCACGATCTCGACCAGTTTGTCGGCGATCTCGGGGACCTCCATTTCGAAGAGCTTCTTGATCAGTTCGGGGCTGCGCCGTGAGACGACAATCGCCGGGCCCTTGGTCGAGTCCGAGACGTCGGTGATCACAGCCTTGACCCGCATGCCGTGGTCGTAGCGCTCGTTGTAGACCTGCTCGGACTTGGGCAGGAGCGCCTCGACCCGCTCGCGCAGCTGGACCAGCGTGTAGCGCTTGTCGGACTGCTGGATGATCCCGGTGATCAGCTCGCCGACGCGGTCCTGGTACTCCTCGAACATCATCATCCGTTCCGCCTCGCGGATCCGCTGGAGGATCACCTGCTTGGCGGTCTGGGCGGCGATCCGCCCGAAGTCGTCGGGGGTGACGTCGCGAGTCGAAATCTGGTCCTCGTAGGGCGCGATCATCGCCGGGTCGAGCTCCGGCTCCTCGGGCTCGCGCAACTCGCCGGTCTCGGGGTCTATCTCGCGCTCCTCCTCCTGCGCCTCCGCCGCCTCTGCGAGGAGCTTCTCCTCGAGGTCCGGGGGGAGGATCAGCTCGAAGACCCGGAAGTCGCCGGTCTCGTGGTCAAGGTCGACGCGGGCGTATTTCGCCGCCCCAGGCGTCTTCTTGTAGGCGGAGAGCAGGGCGTCGGCGAGGGCGTCCATCAACGTGTCGGCCGCGATCCCCTTCTCCTGCTCGAGCGCCTTGATTGCTTCGACTATCTCCTTGCTCACGGCTGCTCCTTGGCTGTCTCGGAAACGTGCTCCTGGCGGCGGTGCTTAGTCCCCGGCGAGGAGACCTCGAGCGAGAATTCCTCCCGCAGGTGGCTGAGGTGCTTGCTGACCCGTTCGCAAAGGGCCAGGTCGACGCCGTCGGGATGGTCGATGAAGAGGCGCAGCGTCTCCGACCCGGGGCGCTCGAGCGCGACCAGGTCAAGCTGCGAATCGAGCTCGCTGAGCTGCTGCTGGATGTCGTTTTGGAGGTCTGCGATAGCCATTTGGAGCGAAAAAAAAGTGGGCCAGGCCCACTTCTCGACGGCATTGTACGTGGAAAGCTTGTGCTCAGTATAGCCCGCTCGCTGCGCCGGATCAGCCGTCGCGGAGCTTGCTGTCGCTGCGCAGGTGGTCCACCCTGTCGAGGATCTGCTCGGCGATCGTCTCCTTGGGCGCCAGCGCAAGATCGGCCTCCCCCGTGGCGTCGATCAGCGTTACGGCGTTGTGCTTGCTCTCGAAGCCGATCGCCGGGTCCGAGACGTCGTTGAGGACGATCAGGTCGGCGTTCTTTGCCGCCAGCTTCGTGCGGGCACGCTCCGCGCCCCCCTCGCCGTGCTCGGCCGCGAAGCCGACGACGACCTGCCCGGCGCCGCGGTCGGCGGCGAGGCCGGCGAGTATGTCCTCGGTCGGCTCCAGGTGCAGGTCGAGCGCGTCCTTGCGCTTCAGCTTGCCGCTCGCCACCTGGCCGGCGCGGAAGTCGGCGGGCGCCGCCGCCATCAGGAGAACCTGGCTGGAGGGGAACTCGGCGGCGCACGCCTCGCCGAGCTGAGCGGCGGTCTCCACGTCGATCCGGCGCGTGCCGGCCGGCGTGGGAAGCGAGACGTTTGCGGCGACCAGGGTCACCTCAGCGCCGCGGCGTGCCGCGGCGGCGGCAAGCGCGAAGCCCATGCGCCCGCTCGAGCGGTTGCCCAGGAACCGGACCGGGTCGATCGGCTCCCGGGTGCCGCCGGCCGTGACGAGCACCCGCAGGCCGTCCCAGGGACGGCTTCCGGTGGGCAGCACCGCCTCGATGCGCTCCAGCAGCCGACCGGGGTCGGGAAGCCTGCCGACCCCGAACTCCCCCCGCGAGGCCAGTGCACCCTCCTCGGGGTCGATCACCGTGACGCCGCGCTCGCGCAATGTCGCCAGATTCGCCTGGGTTGCCGCGTCCGCGTACATCCGACCGTTCATCGCCGGAGCGACGAGCCTCGGCGCGGTGCAGGCAAGGAAGGAGGTGGTCAGCATCGAGTCCGCGAGCCCGGCGGCCAGCTTGGCAAGGGTGTTCGCGGAGGCGGGGGCGATCAGGTAGGCGTCGCTGTTGGCGGCAACCTCCAGATGCCCGATCGGGTCATGCTCGGGCTGGGGGTCGCCGGGGAAGGCCCCGCGCATCGGGTCGCGCTCGAACTCGGACGTGAGGACCGGCGCCCCGGTGATGCCCTCGAAGGACGCGGCGCCGACGAACTGGCCCGCGGCCTCCGTCATCACAACGCGCACCCCATGGCCGGCCACAGTCGCAAGGCGCGCGAGCTCCAGTGACTTGTAGGCGGCGATCCCGCCGCTTACGCCGAGCAGGATTCTGGCCATCGGTTCCTCCTGGGAGTCTGCTGGGCGGCGCTCAGGCGCGGTACTCGTACTTGAGCTTGCCCTCGGCGAGCTCCTCCAGCGCCATCGAGAGGTAGTTCCTCTCGCCATGGACCTCGACCATCGGCGGCGGGTATTCGCCGAAGCTGCCCTCGCCGATGTTGTGGAAGTAGCTGTTGATCTGGCGGGCTCGCTTCGCCGCAACGACGACCGCGGCGTAATGCGAGTCGGCGTGCTCGAGAAGTTTGTCTACGCGTGGCTTGATCATTCGGCGTCGGAGTGTAGTGGCATGCCGAGCTCGGTGCGCACGATCCCAACCAAATCGTTCGCTGCCTGCTCCAAATTGTCGTTCACGACCCGGTGGTCGAACTCGTCCTGGGCGGCCAGCTCCAGTTCGGCTGTGTCGAGGCGG
>Ga0210110_1000519_pt1 | contig 12765 bp, 10 predicted proteins | sample China_Galinas_PW_2_FD_184865 | JGI IMG/M metagenome (GOLD analysis project Ga0210110, IMG submission 184865) | Wetland microbial communities from San Francisco Bay, California, USA, that impact long-term carbon sequestration - China_Galinas_PWB_D1... | ecosystem: Environmental > Aquatic > Marine... | reverse complement strand
GGGCAGGGGCGGCCGAACCCACCTGGTAAGCCCGAGGATGGCAGCGGCGGCGGCCATCGAGGGACACTTCGTTGACATCCGGGATTGGAGCTAGCGATGCGGCCGATAGACATCATCGAGGGCAAGGTGTCGGTGCTCGACCGCCACGACGTCGACACCGACCAGATCATCCCCAAGCAGTTCTTGAAGCGGGTCGAGCGGACCGGTTTCGGCGAGTTCCTCTTCTACGACTGGCTCCGCTCCGGCGAGATCGAGCTGCAGCCCAACCCGATTCTCGTTGCCGGGCGCAACTTCGGCTGTGGCTCGTCCAGGGAGCATGCGCCGTGGGCGCTCGAGGACTTCGGATTCGAGGCGATCGTCGCTCCCTCCTTTGCCGACATCTTCTACGTCAACTGCACGAAGATCGGGCTGCTGCCGGTGATCCTCGACGAGGAGCACTGCCGGGCCGTCGCCGAGAGCGGCGAGGCGCGGATCGACGTGGACGACGAGACGGTCACCTGCGCCGCCGGCGTCTTCGAGTTCTCTGTGGAGCCCGACGTCAAGCACCGCCTGCTTCACGGGCTCGACGACATCGGCATCACGCTCGAGAACGCTGCTGCGATTGACGCCTTCGAGGCTTCCGGCTCCGCCGAAAGGGGCCCGACAACCACGGCGCTCTGAGGCTGCGTCCGGTGACCCGGTCGATCAACGTCAACGCCCGCGAGTGGGACGCCGAGACCTACGACGCCGTCTCCGATCCACAGTTCGAATGGGGGATGGAGGTCCTGGAGCGGCTCGAGCTGCGAGGGGACGAGACGGCGCTCGACGCGGGCTGCGGCTCCGGACGGGTGACGGCCGCGCTGCTGGAGCGCCTTCCCCATGGCCAGCTGATCGCCGTCGACGGCTCCGGGGCCATGATCGCCAAGGCGCGGGAGCGATTGGGGGAGCGGGCCAGCTACGTCGTCACCGACCTCTCCGAGCTGGAGGTGGAGCAACCGGTCGACCTGATCTTCTCCACCGCGACCCTTCACTGGATTGCCGACCACGATCGGCTCTTCGCGCGCCTCCGCGCGGCGCTGCGGCCGGCCGGGCGGTTGGTCGCCCAGTGCGGCGGCGAAGGCAATGTGGCCGGGTTTGCGCAGGCGATTGCAGCCGCTGCCGCGGTGCCTGAATTCGCGCGGCACTTCGAGGGAATGACCGGGATCTGGAACTTCGCCGCTCCGGATGAGACCGAGGAGAGACTGCGCAACGCCGGCTTTTCCGCCGCGCGCTGCTGGCTCCAGCCGAAGCCGATGATCCCCGAGCAGCCCTTCGAGTTCGTCTCAACCGTCACGCTGGGCCCCCACCTGGCGCGACTTCCCGAGGACCTTCGTCGCCCCTTCACCGAAGAGGTCCTCGAGCATGCTGGTGAGCCGCTGCAGCTCGACTACGTTCGCCTCAACATCGAGGCGACGGCTGGCTCCGCATAGAGTGCCCGCCTAGATGAGCGCATCCCGCATAGTCCTTTTGCCCGGCGACGGGATCGGCCCTGAGATCATCGCGGCCGGCCGCCGCCTGCTTGAGGCGCTGGGGGGCTTCGAGTTCGACGAGCAGCAGATGGGAGGCGCCTCGATCGATGCGCACGGCACTGCTCTGACCGACGAGGTGCTCGAGGCCTGCCGGGCGTCCGACGCGGTGCTGCTTGGTGCGGTGGGAGGCCCGAAATGGGACACGACCGACCCCAATGCGCCCCGGCCCGAGCAGGGGCTCCTGGGGCTGCGCAAGGGCCTTGGTCTCTACGCGAACCTGCGACCGGTGCGGCCGAGCCCGGCGCTCGTCGCCTCCAGCCCGCTGCGGGAGGAGCGGATCGCCGGGACCGACCTGCTGGTGGTTCGCGAGCTGACGGGCGGGATCTACTTCGGGGACAGCGGGCGCCGGGGCGATGCGGCACACGACACCTGCGAGTACTCCGAGGCAGAGATCGAACGGATCGCCCGCACGGGCTTCGCTGCGGCGCAGCGCCGCGCCCGAGGCAGCGGGCGCCAGCCGCGAGTCACCTCAGTCGACAAGGCCAACGTGCTCGAGACCTCACGTCTCTGGCGCGAGGTGGTGACTCGAGTGAGCGAGGAGTACACGGATGTGGCGCTCGATCACCTGCTTGTCGACAACGCGGCGATGCAGCTCGTCTCGCGGCCCGCCGACTTCGACGTGATCCTCACCGAGAACCTGTTCGGCGACATCCTCAGCGACGAGTCGGCAATGCTGACGGGCTCGCTCGGGATGCTTCCCTCGGCCAGCCTGGGGGCGGAGGGCACTCCCGGGCTCTTCGAGCCGGTGCACGGCTCTGCCCCCGACATCGCGGGCCAGGGGATAGCCAACCCGCTCGCCACCTTCCTCACTGTGGGCATGATGTTGCGCCACGGGTTTGGGCGCGCCGCCGATGCCGACCGCATCGAAGCGGCGGTGGACGCGGTCCTCGACGACGGCCTCCGCACGCCCGATCTGCTTGGCGGAACGGTCGGCCCGCCACCGATGGCCGATAGCCCGATTTCGGAGACCGAGGTGGGGACCGAGGCGATGACCGAAGCGGTGCTGAAGGCCCTGTAGACGGTTGGCCCTCGAAACGGGTCGTTGCATCGGGCATACTTTCGCGGGATGGAGACTGCTGAGCTGATCTGGCAGAACGGCGAGTTCGTGCCCTGGGCGGACGCAAAGGTGCACGTGCTCAGCCATGGCCTGCATTACGGCACGGGTGTTTTCGAGGGGATCCGCTGCTACGAGACCGAGCGCGGCCCCGCTGTGTTCCGCCATCGCGAGCACCTGGAACGGCTCGAGAAGTCCGCCGAGCTCTACTACTTCGAGCTGCCGTACTCCGCGGAGGAACTGCGCGTGGCGACACATGAGCTGATCCGCAGGAACGGCCTGCGGTCCTGCTATATCCGCCCGCTCGCATTCCGCGGCTACGGCGAGATGGGCCTTTACGCGCAGAGCGCTCCGATCGAGGTGATCGTTGCCGTCTGGCCCTGGGGCGCCTACCTGGGCGAGGACGGCAAGCGGCACGGCATTCGCACGAAGGTGTCCTCCTGGAGGACGATCTCCGGTGACAGCCTGATCCCGCATGCCAAGGCATCGGGCCAATACCTCAACTCGATCCTGGCCAAGACCGAGTCGGCAAACGCGGGCTATGACGAGGCGATCCTGCTCGACCAGCACGGCTGCGTCTCGGAGGGGTCGGGCGAGAACGTCTTCCTCGTCCGCGACGGCGTGCTGTGCACACCCCCGCACACCGCGGCGATCCTCGACGGCATCACCCGTAACTCAGTGGTCGAGATCGCCCGCGACCTCGGCTACAAGGTCGAGGAGCGCGACATTGCGCGCTCCGAGCTCTACCTGGCGGATGAGATGTTCCTGACCGGGACCGCCGCCGAGCTGGTGCCGGTCCGCGAGGTGGACGACCACGAGCTGGGCGAGCCCGGCGAGATCACCCAGGTGATCCAGGCACGATTCGAAGATGCCCTGCACGGTCGCGCCGAGGAGTACCTGGAGTGGCTCGATCCCGTCGAGGTGCCGGCCGCTGCGGACGAACCGAGTAGGGTTAGTCCCTGATGCACGACCGTTTCGAGGCAATCGGGCGAATTACCGCGGCCGCCTAGCGGCTGGCGCGGCGCTGCGCGAGGACGGGCCGGAAGGCCCACTCCCCGATCCCTCGAATCGAAAGGCATCAGATGGAACAGGTAACTCTCTACGACACGACCTTGCGTGACGGCATGCAAGGCGAGGGCATGTCGCTCTCGGCGGCGGAGAAGGTCCGCGTGGTGCGCGCCCTCGATGCGCTTGGCGTGCCACTGGTCGAGGCCGGGTTCCCGAGCTCGAACCCCAAGGAGGTGGAGCTCTTCGAGCTCCTTTCCGAGCTGGAGCTCGAGCAAGCGGCGATCTGCGCCTTCGGGATGACACACCGCCGGGGAGTTGCACCCGGGGACGATCCGGCGCTGCTGACGCTGGTTGAGTCGTTTGCCCCGGTAGTCACGCTGGTCGGCAAGACATGGGGTTTGCACCTCGAAAAGGTCACGCGGGTCTCGCGCGAGGAGAACCTGGCGATGATCCGCGATTCCGTCGCCTTCTGCAGGGAGCAGGGCAAGCGCGTCATCTACGACGCCGAGCATTTTTTCGACGGCTTCCGGGACGATTCGCGCTACGCGCTCGAGTGCCTGGGCGCGGCCATCGACGGTGGGGCGGAGAACGTCACCCTCTGCGACACCAATGGTTCCAGCCTGCCAGATCAGATCTCCGATGCCACGGCGTCCGTGGTGACTGCGCTCGGCGAGCGGGTGGAGGTCGGCATTCACGTTCACGACGACGCCGGATGCGGCGTCGCCAATTCCCTGGCGGCGGTGCGCGAGGGCGCTCGGCTGGTGCAGGGGACCATCAACGGCTACGGAGAGCGTTGCGGCAACGCCAACCTGGTGTCGGTCCTGCCGGCGTTGCAGCTGAAGATGGGTTTCCGCTGCGTAACCGACAAGCAGTTGGACAGCCTCACGGAAACGGCTCACTTCATCGACGAGCTCTGCAACGTGACTCCGAACCCAGACCAACCGTACGTGGGCCGCAACGCCTTCGCCCACAAGGGAGGGATGCACGTCGCGGGGGTCGAGGCCGACGCCCGCACCTTCGAGCACATCGACCCCGGCGCGGTCGGCAACCAGCGGACCATCCTTCCCTCGGAGCTCTCCGGCAAGGCCACCATTCGCAGCCAGGCCCAGCAGGCGGGCCTGGAGATCGGCGCCGAGGGCGAGGAGCGAGCGATTGAGCGTTTGAAGGAGCGCGAGCACCACGGCTACCACTACGAGGCGGCACCGGCCTCCTTTGAGCTGTTGCTGCGGCGCGAGGCGGGAAGCTATGAGCCGCTCTTTGAGCTGGAGAGCTTTCGGGTGACCACCGAGAAGCGCGCCGACGGCCGGGTGGAGACCGAGGCGACGATCAAAGTCAAGGTCGGCGGCGAGCGCTGCGTGCAGGTGGCCGAGGGCAACGGCCCGGTCAACGCGCTCGACAGCGCGCTGCGAGCGGCGATCGTCGGCCGCTACCCCCACCTTGCCGACATCGAGCTGACGAACTACAAGGTGCGCATCCTCGACGAGAGTCACGGGACCGGCGCGGTCACGCGCGTCCTGCTCGACTCCTCCGATGGCGAGAGGGAGTGGGGGACGATCGGGGTCTCGGAGAACATCATCGAGGCTTCCTGGGAGGCGTTGGTCGACTCGCTGGAGTACGCGTTCCAGCCGCGTGACGGCGACACCGCTGGATAGGCTGCGCCCGGATGGGGCGCTCTGCCGACACGGATCCGATCCCGCTCGCGCGGCCGGAGGTCGGAGGGCGGGAGGAGGAGCTGGCGCTCAGCGTGCTTCACTCCGGAAGGCTCTCGCTCGGGCCGATGGGCGAGCGCTTTGAGCGCGAGTTCGCCTCCTGGCTGGGTGGCGGCGAGGCCGTTGCCGTGTCGAGTGGGACAGCTGCGCTTCACCTCGGTGTGCGGGCGCTCGACTGGGGGCCGGGAGACGAGGTCCTGACAAGCCCCTTCAGCTTCGTGGCGTCGGCAAACTGCCTGCTCTACGAGGGTGTGCGGCCCGTCTTCTGCGATGTCGACCCCGAGACTCTCAACCTCGACCCCGTCGCGGCGGAGGCGGCGCTGGGGGAGCGCACGGCGGGCATCCTGCCGGTTCACATCTTTGGCTATCCGGCGGCGATGCCGGAGCTCGAGGCAATTGCCTCCGGCCACGGGCTCGGCGTCCTGGAGGACGCCTGCGAGGCGCTCGGGGCCGTCGATTCCGAGGGGCGCAGGGTGGGTACGCGCGGCAATCTCGCGACCTTTGCCTTCTACGCCAACAAGCAGCTGACGACGGGGGAGGGGGGGATGATCGTCGCGCCGGAGGGGGGCCCGGCCGCCCATCTTCGCTCCGAGCGCAACCAGGGACGGGCGCCTGACATGGGGTGGCTGGATCACGGCGGGCTTGGCTTCAACTACCGGCTCTCCGACCTGGCCGCCGCGTTGGGCGTCGCGCAGTTGGAGAAGCTCGACGAGATGCTGGAGCGACGCGACGAGATCGCCGCCGCCTATGCGGAAGCCCTCTCCGAGATCGAGGGCCTGCGGGTGCCGATCGCCGGGCGCGGCTCCGAGCGGCGCAGTTGGTTCGTCTATGTCGTCTCCCTGCCCGAGGGCGTCGATCGCGATGCCACAATCGCCAGCCTCGGCGACCGCGGCATCGCCGCCAAGGCGTATTTGCCCTGCATCCACCTGTTTCCGCACCTGCGCGAGCTCGGCTACCGGGAGGGCCAGTTCCCGGTGGCGGAAACCGCAGCGGCGCGCACGCTGGCACTGCCGTTCTTCCCGTCGATGACCGAGTTGCAGATCGCCCGCGTCTGCGAGGAGCTGGGCGCAGCGCTTGGCCAGCCGGTGGGGCAGGGATAATCGCGAGCCTCATGTCCCGCTTCCGGAAAGACCCCGACCCGCGCTTCTGGCGCCTCAACCGCTCGATCGAGTTCGACTGGCGGCTCGCTCCATATGACATCGACCAGTCCCAGGCCCACGCGAGGGCCCTGCAGCGCATCGGTGTGTTGAGTGAGGAGGAGCTGGAGAAGACCTGCGCCGGGCTCGATCGGGTCCGCGAGCGCATGGGCGAGGCCGGCTTTCAGTTCGACGATGCGGACGAGGACATCCATATGGCGATAGAGCGCCTGCTCGGAGAGGAGATCGGCGCCCTTGCCGGCAAGCTCCACACCGGGCGCTCGCGCAACGATCAGGTCGCCACCGACGTCTCGATGGTGGTCCAGGCGCACTCGCTGCGGGCGATCGAGCTCGCCGGGGATGCGATGGAGAGGCTGTTCTTCCTGGCGGAGCGCTACCGCCGCTGGCCGATGCCCGGCTACACGCACCTGCAGCGAGCCCAGCCGGTCTACCTGGGGCACCATCTGCTTGCCTATTTCTGGATGCTGGCCCGCGATGTCCTGCGCTTCCAGTTTGCGCTCGACAGCGCCGGTGTGATGCCGCTGGGCTCCGGCGCCCTGGCGGGGGTCAACTGGGGGATCGATCGCCGTGCGGTCGCCGAGGACCTCGGGTTCGGCTACGTCAGCGCTAACTCGATCGACGGTGCCTCCAACCGCGACTTCGTGCTGGACTATCTGGCGGCGGCCTCCACCTGCACGATGCACCTATCGCGGCTCGGGTCGGAAATCGTGATCTGGTCGAGCACCGAGTTCGGGTTCTGCGAGCTGGACGAGTCCTTTTCGTCGGGCTCCAGCATCATGCCCCAGAAGAAGAACCCCGATTCCGCTGAGCTCCTGCGTGCGAAGAGCGCCCGAGTTGCCGCCGACTACGCAGCGTTGCTGGGGACGATGCACGCGCTGCCGCTCACCTACGCGAAGGACATGCAGGAGGACAAGGAGCCCCTCTTCGACGCAATCGACACCGTCGAGCTCTGCCTCGAGGCGACCGCGGGCATGCTGTCCGGTATCGAGTTCGATCGCGAGCGCCTTGAGCAGGCCTCCGCAGACGAGATGCTCGCCGCGACCGAGATCGCGGACATGCTCGTTCGCCGGGGCGTGCCCTTCCGAGAGGCGCACGGCATCGTGGGCGGGCTTGTCCGCGACGCGATCGCGCAGGGGAAGGCGCTTTCCGATCTCACCAAGGAGGACATGCAGCGGCACTCCGAGCACCTCGATGAGTCCGTCCACGATCTCCTGAGGCGCGACAGCTGGCTGGAGTCGAAGCAGGTCGAAGGGGGAACCGGCTCCGCGCCGCTTGAGGACCAGATCGAGCTGGCCCGCCGGACCCTTGCCGCGGTCGGGGCGCAGGTGCAGGCCGAGCGCCGGTGAGGATGGGCAGGGGACGGCCGTGAGCCGCGGCTCGCCAACCCTGGCGGAGCGAAGGCTGGGCACCGAGTTCTTTGAGCGCTCGGTGCATGTCGTTGCACGTGACCTGGTTGGCTGCCGCCTTCGCTACGACGATTGTGGGGGCACGATCGTCGAGACCGAGAGCTATGAGCGAGACGACCCCGCCTGCCATGCATACGTCGGGCTGACCAAGCGCACCGAGGTCCTGTTCGGGCCCCCGGGTCGGGCCTACGTCTACCTCTCCTACGGAATCCACAGCCTGCTGAACGCGGTCGCGGAACCGGCGGGCGAGGCGGCTGCGGTTCTGATCAGGGCGCTCGAGCCGACAACCGGTATCGAGGCGATGCGAGCGAGGCGAGGCGAGCGTCCTGACGCCGACCTGTGCTCGGGGCCGGGGAAGCTGACCGAGGCACTCGGTATCGGGCTGGAGGCCAACGGGGCCGATCTGACCGGCGGGCAATTCCTGCTCCTGCCGCGCGACGAGGACTGGGACCAGGAGATTGTCGAGAGCCCCCGCATCGGCATCACCAAGGCCACCGAGCGACCCTGGCGTTTCAGCGTTGCCGGCAATCGCTTCGTATCGCGTCCGCGGCCGGTTGGCGCTAGCCGGCGGTGATCCCTCCGCCGCTGCTTGCGCCGCCGCCCGATTCGGCGGGCGGGGCGGGCGCGGATGGTGCCGGTGATGCGGATTCGGGCGTCGCTTCCCGGCTCGGTCCCGGGGATGCTTCGCTCGCTTCCGGGACCGCTTCGGTCGGCGGCGGCGAGCCGGTGGACGGGGGTGGGGTCGTCGCTTCTCCATCCGCGCCACCGGAGTTCGCGGCCCTCTCGCTTGCCCTTTCGGCGGCGCGGTCCGCACTGATCTGCTCCCAGGCGGAGATCACGCTGGCCCAGATCAACGCTGGGAACGTGCCTCCCTGCACGGGCCCTCCGTTGTAGAGGGTCGTCATCGGGGTCGTCGTGTCCGCGTACCCGACCCAGACACAGGCCGTGACGTCGCTCACCGCGCCGCAGAACCAGGCGTCGCCGCTGTTCTCTGTGGTCCCGGTCTTCCCCCACTGGCCGGATGCGCCGATGTTTGCGTGCGTACCGGTACCCCTGCTGACCACGGTTTCGAGGATGTCCCGCGCCGCATTGGCGACGTCGGGGTCGACCACCTGCTCGTGGGTGCGGCTGTTATCGCCCCCCCTGATCGTGTGACCGTCCTGGTCGGTGACCAGCGTGTAGGCGACGGGGCTATCGCCGGGGTCTGGAGCCAGCGTGCCGCTGACCCTGTCGCCTTCGTTGGCGAGGGTCATATAGGCGTAGGTCCAGCCCAGGGGAGTCACCCCTTCCTTCAGGCCGCCGAGCACCATTGCCGGGTTGGTCGAGATAGGGCCCGAGTAGCCCATCTTGTGGATCGTCGCGGCGATCGAGCGGGTCCGGTCGACGGTGCTCTTTCCCTCGAGCCCTTCCAGGGCGAGCTGCGCGTAGATCGTGTTGTCGGAGTACGTCGTGGCGCACACGATGTCGCAGGAGCCGAGGTAGGATTCCTCGTCGTTGTGCACCACGAAGGTTTCGCGGCCGCGCTTGCCGAAGTGGAATTCCTGAGGAGCCGAGGCGTAGGTTGTGTAGGGCGAGATCCCCTCTTCGAGAGCGGTGACCAGGGTGAATGGCTTGATCGACGAGCCTGGCTGGCGGTGGCCCTGGGTGGCCAGATTGAAGGGCTTGGCGTCGAAGTCGCTGCCCCCGACCATCGCTTTGACTCCGGCATTGCGGTTGTCGAGGACGACAACCGCGGCGGTCGGGGGCAGCCAACCGAGGTATGAGGCCACGGCTTCCTCGGCGGCGGCCTGGAAGCGCAGGTCAAGTGTGGTTTTCACCTTGAGACCGCCGAAGAACGCTTTGGCGGCGCCGAAGCGATCAACAAGCTGCTGCCTCAGCCAGGAGGTGAAGTAGGGGGCACGGGAGTCGAGCTTCGGCGGTTCGATGTCGGCCGGCGAGGGCAGGGCGTGCCTGCTCCCTTCCACGTACTGGGCCTGGGTGATGTAGCCCTGCTCCAGCATCTTTTCCAGCACGAGGTTGCGCCGGGCGAGCGCCGTTTCCGGATAGATCTTGGGGTCGTTCGCCGACGGCGAGGCGATGATCCCGGCAAGGGTCGCGGCCTCCCACGGCTCCAGGACGGCCGCGCAGGGCTCGGCTCGGGTGCCGCATCCGGGATGGGCCTTGCCGAAGTAGGTGCGGGCGGCGGCCTCGATCCCGTAGGCGCCCTCGCCGAAGTAGATCGTGTTGAGGTACTCAGTGAGGATCTTGTCCTTGCTCCAGTGGCGCTCCAAGCGATAGGCGAGCGCCGCCTCGCGGAACTTCTGGAAGATGGTGCGACTGCCCTGGGCCGCGAGGGCGTTCTTCACGAACTGCTCGGTGACGGTCGACGCACCCTGTGCTGCGCTCTGGCTCAGGATGTCCCTGACAAGCGCCCTGCCGATGCCCTCGAAGTCAACGCCATCGTGCTCGTAGAAGCGCGCGTCCTCGACGGAGACCACCGCGTTCTTCACGTTCGGGGAGATCTGGCCCGAGTCGAGCAGGATCTTGTTCTGGTTGCTGGTCAGGGTGCCCAGTGGCTCTCCGGAGGAGTCGAATAGCTCGCTGTTTTTGGCGGCCTTGTACTGCGCGAAGTCATAGATTGCCGGCAGGTCCTGGGATACCGCCATCATCATTCCGAAGACCATCGAGACCAGCCCGAGGATCGCGAGTCCGAGCAGGACGAAGAGGATGCGCAGCTTCTTGAGGCGGGGCCGCGAGCGCTTGCTCGCCGGAAATGCAGGTACGGGCGGCGGCACCCCGTTTTCCGGGCGCTCTGGTTTGTCCTTTACGCCGTCGCGCAGCATCAGGCGGTTGGCGACGGCCTCAGCTCGCCGTCGCGCGATGCTCCCGTCCGCCCGCTCGGCGCCGCCAATCGGGCTCGATGCGTCCTTGTCTGGCGACGCCTGAGTCTCGTCATTTCCTAGCCAACGTTACGAGACGGGACACCGGGCCGTCACAGATACCTCGCAAGCGCCGTGCCGCAGCCCGCCAAAGGAGGGCGGCAGTCTAGCATTCGCCCGACCGTGGACCTGACCCGAAATGCCGTTGACGTGCTGCCCGAGGGGAGGCTCGAGGAGCAGCTCGCAGCGGACCGCCCCTTGCGGGTCAAGTTCGGTATCGACCCGACCACGGCGGACATCCACCTCGGTCACACGGTCCCCCTTGAGAAGCTCCGCGAGTTCCAGGAGGCGGGCCACACGGTGGTTCTCATCGTCGGCGACTTCACGGCAAGGGTGGGCGATCCAAGCGGTCGCTCGGCACAGCGCCCGCTTCCATCCACCGAGGAGATCGCCGCGAACGCCGCCACGTACCAGGAGCAGGCATTCAAGGTGCTCGATCGCGATCGCACCGAGCTGCGCTTCAACAGCGAGTGGCTGAGCATGGACTCAGAGGCTCTGCTCGGCCTGCTTGCGAAGACCACGGTGGCCCGGCTGCTCGAGCGCGACGACTTTCAGAAGCGGATGGCGGCCGGCACCCCGATCTCGGCGCTCGAGCTTCTCTATCCGCTCTTGCAGGGCTATGACTCGGTGGCCGTGCGAGCGGACGTCGAGCTGGGGGGGACCGATCAGAAGTTCAACCTGCTTTTCGCCCGCGACGTACAGGGCGCCTACGACCAGCCTTCCCAGTCGATCCTGACGATGCCGATCTTGGTTGGCATCGACGGCGTGCAAAAGATGAGCAAGTCGCTTGGCAACTACGTGGGGGTCACCGACCCACCCGAGGAGATGTTCGGGCGCCTGATGAGAGTCCCTGACGCAGCGATGCCGGACTACTTCCGCCTACTGCTGGGGCGGCAGGCCCCCGACGGGCCGGCGAACGAGGCGAAGCGGGAGCTCGGGCGCCGGATAGTCGAGCGCTTCCACGGTGCGGACGCTGCGAAGACCGCGGAGGAGCACTTCGACCGTCTCTTCGTCAGGCATGAGGCGCCCGACGACATCGAGGAGATACCGCTGTCTCCCTATGCGGCCGACGGAGGGGACAGCGTCCACATGCCCGCGCTGATCTCCGCCGGATTCGAAATCAGCTCCAGCGAGGCGCGCCGGCTGATCGAGCAAGGGGGGATTCGGCTGGACGGCGAGCCGGTTGCCGCAGGCCGGCTGGACATCCCGACGGGCGAGCTGGACGGGCGCGTCCTGCAGGTGGGCAAGCGACGCTTCCGGCGCCTTCGCGCCGGTGCCTAGGCAAAGCTCCCTTGCAGCGCTATACTCCCCGGTCCCTCTGGGATTGGCCCAGTGCCCGTCCCGTGCGCGAAATGTGGCGAGTCCCGCCGCAGAGGCGCGGCGGTCTTTGAAAACTGAGCAGCGTGCACTCCGCAGGCCGAATTTGGCCTGTGGATTGTTTGAGCCCGATCCGCTCGGCTCGTCAGCGTGCCGAGCGGTCTGATTTACCCGTCATACCGGTCGTCGCGTATGTGTACCCGGCGGCCATCCAGGTATGACACTCTCTGTTGAAGTACTTTTACGGAGAGTTTGATCCTGGCTCAGGACGAACGCTGGCGGCGTGCTTAACACATGCAAGTGGTGCGACGAACCAGGGCTTGCCCTGGGGCCAAGCCGCGAACGGGTGAGTAACACGTGGGTAACCTGCCCCGATGACCGGGACAACCCGAGGAAACTCGGGCTAATACCGGATGTGGTGCACGGGTCTAAGCCTGTGTACTAAAGGAAGCTTCGGCCTCCGCATTGGGAGGGGCCCGCGGCCCATTAGCTTGTTGGTGGGGTAATGGCCCACCAAGGCATCGATGGGTAGCTGGTCTGAGAGGACGATCAGCCACACTGGGACTGAGACACGGCCCAGACTCCTACGGGAGGCAGCAGTGGGGAATCTTGCGCAATGCGCGAAAGCGTGACGCAGCAACGCCGCGTG
>Ga0210110_1000518_pt1 | contig 12796 bp, 8 predicted proteins | sample China_Galinas_PW_2_FD_184865 | JGI IMG/M metagenome (GOLD analysis project Ga0210110, IMG submission 184865) | Wetland microbial communities from San Francisco Bay, California, USA, that impact long-term carbon sequestration - China_Galinas_PWB_D1... | ecosystem: Environmental > Aquatic > Marine... | reverse complement strand
CGGGCGCCATCCTACGGGCGTCTCTCAGCTGCCGCTCGGCGAGACGCCGCCGGTCTGGAAGCGGGATATTCCACCCTGCGGGCGGCTGGGCTCCTCCTCCCCTGCCTCGCCGACTTCCTTGCGACCGGTCTCCGCTCCTCCGGGCGGGCTGCCCTGGTTTCCGCCCGGCACGGAATGAGGGGCGAGGTCCTGGCGGCGCACCGGGAAGACCTCGACCCATTCGGCCATCCGGAAGCTGCGGGCGGGGGCGTGTTCCCAGGAGAGGTGCAGGTGATTGCCGCAGCCGTGGCCGGCGTCGCCGTTGTAGCCGACCCATCGGAACGGCGGTGCGGGCCGGTTCTGGCGCGGCTCGGCCCAGCGGGCCAGCCGGGTAATCCCGCGCCAGTTACGGTCGCACCTGCCGCTCCAGCGCAGCGGCACGATGTCGACCGCGAGGCCGTTGTAGTGATCGGAGCCCTTCACGTGGCATCCCCGGCAGCCGGCGCGCTCGCCGTTGGGAAGTGGTCCCGAGTAGCCGTCGGTGACGAAGATCGGGAAGCGGCGGGCGATCCAGCGCAGGTCGGGGATTATGCGACGGTCGACCATGTCCCCAGTTTCGTGAGGGATGGCGGCCGGGATCGGGACGATCGTTCCCGTCGCCCGCACGATGCGCGTGGCGGCGGGCCCGGCGCTTGCCGTTCCCGCCGCCAGGCAGACGACCATTGCTGCGAGGACGAGCGCGAGCAGGACGTCGCGCACTCTTCGTGGATCTTGCCTCTTGTCGGTAGTTCCCAGCACTTGCACCGGTATCGGTTGACCCGGGGCGCGGCCTTGAGCCTCGCAAGAGCTCACCAGCCCGCGACCCGTGCGCAGCGGGCGTGCACAACCCCCATCAAGCCTCTAGGGTTGCCCCCGGGATGCCGACGGTCCGCGACGCAAGCTTCGACCTCTTCCGGGCTCAGGGGATGACGACGATATTCGGCAACCCGGGCTCGACCGAGCTGCCGATGCTCGCCGACCTGCCCGGCGACTTTCGCTACGTCATGGGCCTTCAGGAGGCGGTCGTCGTCGGCATGGCGGATGGGTACGCCCAGGCCTCGGGACGGGCCGCGATCGCCAACCTTCACACCGCGCCGGGCGTCGGCAACGCGATGGGCGCGATCTTCAACGCGCAGGCCAACCACACGCCGCTGTTGATCACCGCCGGGCAGCAGGTGCGGGCTCAGATGACCCTGCAGGCGAACCTCACGAACCGTGAGGCGACCCGGATGCCCCATCCGCTGGTCAAGTGGTCCTATGAGCCGCCGCGCCCCGAGGACGTGCCGCTTGCCCTTGCGCACGGTGTTCACCTGGCGTCACTGCCGCCGCGGGGACCGGTCTTCGTCTCCATTCCGATGGACGATTGGGGCGTGGAGGTCGACGAAGCCAGTGCCGGTGAGGCGATTTCGCGCATAGTGAGCGGCCGCTCGGTCGCCGATCCCGAGTCGGTTCGCTCGCTGGCGGAGCGGCTCGACGCCGCCGCGAACCCGGTGTTCGTGGCAGGGCCCGACATTGACGCCATGGGTGCCTGGGACACGGCCGTGGCTCTGGCGGAGCGCCAGCGCCTGCCCGTGTGGGCGACTCCGGCGCCGGGTGGGGGAAGACTTGGGTTCCCCGAGGACCACCCGAACTTCCGCGGCGTCCTGCCTCCCGCCATCGGCCCGGTCGCCCAGACCCTCGAGGGTCACGACCTGATCCTCGTTGCGGGGAGCTCGGTCTTCCCGTACTACCCGCACATCCCCGGCCCGCTGCTGCCGGAGGGGGCGCAACTGGTAGCCATCACCAGCGACCCGGATGAGGCGGCGCGCGCTCCGATGGGCGACGCCATCGTCGCAGACGTTGGACTGACCTTGGCCGCCTTGGTGGAGGCTGTCCCGGAGTCCTCGCGCCAGCCGCCACCGCCGAACGAGGGACCGCAGGAAATCCCGGCGACCGACCCGCTCAACTCCTCGACCGTGCACTCGGCTCTCGCCGAGGTCTTCCCCGAGGACGGGATCGTCGTTCTCGAGTCGCCCTCCAGCACCCTGGCGCTTCGCAACCAGCTTCGCCTCTCGCGTCCCGGCAGCTACTACTTCAGCGCCGGTGGCGGCCTCGGCTTCGGCCTCGCCGCCTCGGTCGGCGTGCAGCTCGCCCAGCCCGATCGCCCGGTCGTCTGCGTGATCGGAGAGGGCTCGGTCCAGTACGCGGTCACGGCGTTCTGGAGCGCCGTCGCGCACGAGGCGCCCGTCACCTTCCTGGTCCTGCGCAACGACGAGTACGCAATCCTCAAGTGGTTCGCCGAGGTCGAGTCGCTGCAGGGCGCGCCCGGCCTCGACCTCCCCGAGCTGAACGTCGCCTCTGTTGCGGAGGGCTACGGGCTCAAGGCCCACCGGGTGGCGGATCGCGACGCAGTGCGAGATGCGCTCGCCGCCTCGGTCGCCTCATCCCAGCCGGAGTTGGTGGAAGTTCCCGTCGCCCCCGGGATGTCCCTGTTCTGAGATGAGCGACCGCGGCGCCCCGCAGTCCGCCGGAGAGCCCTAGATGGCGCTGCTGGAGCGGAAGGTCACTCCACCCTCTTCGGCGCCGTCCCCCGACCGCGCCCCGGACCGGATCGCGGCCGGAGGGGAGCAGCCGCTGTGTCGCGAGCTCGAGAACCTGCTCGGTCCGGGCCGAGTTCTGGGCCGCGCAAGCGACGTCGTCCGCTACGCCTCCGACGCCAGTCCCTACCGCCTTCTCCCTCGGGCGGTTGTCATGGCGCACGACGCTGACGACGTCGCCAAGGTTCTCGCGTACGGCCACCGCTCCGGCGTGCCGGTGGTCTTCCGCGCCGCTGGCACCAGCCTCAGCGGCCAGGCGCAGGGCAACGGGATCCTGGTCGACGTGCGCCGCCACTTCACCGGGGTGTCGGTGGAGGACGACGGGGCGCTGGCCCGTGTCAGGCCGGGAACGGTGCTCGGCCACGTCAACCGGGTCCTGGCACCCCTCGGCCGCAGGCTCGGCCCCGATCCGGCCAGCTCCGACATCGCCACCGTCGGCGGCGTGGTCGCCAACAACTCCGGCGGGATGCGCTGCGGAGTCGTCCAGGACTCCTACTCGACGGTTCGTTCGATGACCTTCGCACTGCCGTCCGGCACGACGATCGACACCGCGGCGCCCGGAGCCGCCGAGCACTTCGCGGCCGCCGAGCCGGCGCTGGCCGCCGGCCTGGCGGCGATCCGGGACGAGATGCGCGCCGACTCCGAGCTCGCCGAGCGCATCCGGCGCAAGTTCTCGATCAAGAACACGACCGGCTACCGGCTCTGTGCCTTTCTCGACGCCGAGGAGCCCCTGGAGATCTTCAGGCGGCTCATCGTTGGCTCCGAGGGGACGCTTGCGTTCGTCGCCGAGGCGGTGTTCGAGACCGTGCCGTTGCCGGCTCACACGACGACAGCCTGGATTCACTTCCCCGGCATCGACGCGGCCGTCGCACCGGTCCGCGATCTGGTCGACTCGGGCGCCACTGCGGTTGAGCTGATGGTCGCTCCGGCGCTGATCACCGCCAGCTACAACATGGTCGGCGTCCCCGACGAGTGGAAGGAGCTGCCGCCGGAGTCGGCAGTGCTGCTGGTCGAGTTCGGCGCCGCGAGTGAGGCCGAGCTTGACGCCCACGTGGCGAGGGCCGGCGAAGTCCTCTCCTCCCATGAGACGATCCGCCCGATCGAATTCACCCGCGACCCCGACGAGATCGGGCTCGCCTGGCGCGTGCGAGAGGGCCTGCACGGTCTGATCGGTCGCCTGCGCTTGCCCGGCACGGCGCTGATCGTGGAGGACGTTTGCGTGCCGCCGGAGCGGATCGCCGAGGGAGCTCGCGACCTGCAGGCGCTGCTCGGCGAGCACGGCTTCCTTCCCGGCGTCGCCGGCCACGCCTCCGCCGGGAACCTCCACTTCATGCTCACGCCCGACTTCGCCAAGCAGGAGGACCTCGACCGCTACGAGGCGTTCATGTCGAAGCTGGTCGATTTGGTGGTCGGCAAGTACGACGGCTCGTTGAAGGCGGAGCACGGCACCGGGGTCAACATGGCCCCTTATGTCGAGCGCGAGTGGGGAGAGAAGGCCACGGAGATGATGTGGCGCGTGAAGCGGCTCGCCGACCCGGACGGGGTGCTCGCGCCCGGCGTCCTTCTGAGCAGCGACGCGAGCACGCACCTGCGCAACCTGAAAACGACGCCGGCCATCGAGGAGTCGGCCACGACCTGCGTCGAGTGCGGTTTCTGCGAGCCGGTCTGCCCGAGCCGCGATCTGACCACCACGCCGCGCCAGCGGATAGTGCTGCGCCGGGAGATGGCGCGCCAGCCGCCGGGCTCGCCCGTCCAGCGGGCACTGCTGGAGGAGTTCGCCTACGACGGGCTGGACACCTGCGCCGCGGACGGTGCGTGCCAGCTCGCCTGCCCGGTGGGAATCGACACCGGCAGGCTCGTGAAGGAACTGCGCGGCACGCGGCACACCGAGCGCGCCGAAGCCGCAGCGCTGCGAGCGGCACGGCGCTGGGCCGCGGTCGAGAAAATCGCCCGTTCGGCGCTGCGGGTCGGCGGCGGCCTGGCGCGGCGAACCAAGCGGGGCGCGGGTCTCCCCGGCGCCGCCGCGGGAAGGCCGCCGCCGACCTCGCGGGACGGCGCTGCTGCTGTCTACGTCCCCTCCTGCACCAACCGGATCTTCGGCCGGGGTGCGGCCGGGGCCCGTGGCGCCCCGCGACAGGGCGACGCGCCGCCCAGCCTCGCCGCCGCGCTGGTGGAGGTCTCCGCCCGTGCCAAGCAGCCGGTCTGGATTCCCGGCGAGGTCCTCGGGACTTGCTGTGGGCTGCCGTGGAGCTCGAAAGGCTTCGGCGAGGCGCATCGTCACAAGGCGAACGAGATCGTTGCGCGCCTCTGGGAGTGGAGCGGGGAGGGGGAGCTGCCGGTGGTGATCGACGCCGCCTCCTGCACACAGGCCGTCACCGGCCTCCGCGGCACCGCGCCCGGTGCGGAGGAGAGTGTGCTGACGGCGCAGAATGCCGAGCGCCTTGCGCAGATCAGGGTCCTTGACTCGGTTACCTGGGCCCACGATCAGCTGCTGCCCCGGCTCGAGATCTCCCGCACGGTTGGCACCGCGACCGTTCATCCGACCTGCGCGACCCGCCACATGGGGCTCGCGACGCGCCTCCGCGCGCTGGCCGACGCCCTCGCGGACGAGGTCTACGTTGCTCCCTCTGCGACCTGCTGCGGATTCGCGGGCGATCGCGGCTTCTCCCATCCGGAGCTGGCGGCCGCCGCCACCCGCGACCAGGCGGCGGAGCTGTCCCAGCGCGACTTCGACGCTTACCTCTCCAGCAACCGCACCTGTGAGATCGGCCTCAGCCGCGCCACCGGCGCCCCCTATGAGTCGTTCGTCTTCCTGCTCGAGGAGCTAACGGGGCGCGGCTGAGACAGCCGCTGCGCCCTGCTCGTCGCTGTCCGCCTCGACCCCCCGCACCGCCGCGAGCATGGTCGGGTCGGACTCGAGACGGCGATCGACGAGAGGGTTGATGAGTCCGCGCAGGGCGGACACGTAGCGCCACCACTTGGGCGCGAAGACCCGGGGCGCCCGCTCCTCGATGCCGCGCACGACTGCCGCACCCGCCTCACTGGGAGGTATCCGTTTGCGCAGGAACTCGGGCATGTTCCCCTGCACCCTGCCCGAGTGCGGCCGCTCGAAGGCGTCCTGCACCATTTTGGTGTCGATCCAACCGAAGTACGCGACACCGGCGGTCGCGCCCAGTGGAGCCAGCTCGGCCCGGAGTGAGCGGCCCAGCGACTCGACGCCGGACTTGGCTGCTGCGTAGGGACTGTTGAAGATGCCGTTGAAGAACGCGTATACGGAAGAGACGACAACGATATGGCCGTGGCGCCCGACGACCTGCGGTAAGGCGGCGCGCACCGTGCGCCAGACCCCGAGCATGTCCACCTCGAGGACCCGCTCCCACTCCTCGGCGTGGATGCCGCGAACCGTGGCCACCTTCGACTGGGCGATGCCGGCGTTGGCGACTGCCACGTCGAGCCCCCCGAAGCGCTCGACGGTCTCAGCGACCGCGGCCATGATTGCGGCGCGGTCGCTGACGTCGGCACCAATCCCGAGAGATCGCGGGCCGATCCGATCGGCGGCCTCGCGCGCTTCGGCGTCGTCGAGATCGACCACCGCCACGGAGGCTCCGCGGAGGTGCAGCTGGCGCGCCGTCTCGAAGCCAATTCCCCTGGCGGCGCCCGTCACGAGCGCCACCTTTCCGTTCAACTCGTAGGCGGGCACGGGGCGGGCAGCCTACTCGCTCCTAGAATCACCTGCTCATGAACGCGGAACAGGCGATCCCTTGGCACCGTCCGCCCCAGGCGATGGGTGGAACCTCCTGATGTCGGGCTTCCGGCCGGTCGACCCGAAGCAGGCGTTTCCCGAGTTGGAGGAGCGAATCCTGGCCCGCTGGCGCGAGCGGAACGTCTTCCACCGTTCGCTCGCCAACCGCGAGGGGGCCGAGGTGTGGAGCTTCTACGAGGGCCCGCCAACCGCCAACGGCCGCCCCGGCTCCCATCACGTCCTCTCCCGTGTCTTCAAGGACATCTACCCCCGCTACAGGACGATGCGCGGCTACCTGGTGCCGCGCAAGGCCGGCTGGGACTGCCACGGCCTGCCGGTCGAGCTGGAGGTGGAGAAGCAGTTGGGGATCTCTTCCAAGCAGGAGATTGAGGACTTCGGGATCGCCGAGTTCAACCAGCGCTGCCGCGAGTCGGTCTTCGAGTACGTCGAGGAGTGGAACCGGCTGACGGAGCGGATCGGCTTCTGGATAGACCTCGACGACCCCTACGTCACCCTCGAGAACGACTACATCGAGTCGGTCTGGTGGTCGTTGCGCCGCCTCTGGGACGCCAAGCAGCTCTACGAGGGCCACAAGGTCGTTCCCTACTGCCCGCGCTGCGGCACAGCCCTCTCGTCCCACGAGGTGGCCCTCGGCTATCAGGACGTCGAGGACCCCTCCATCTACGTGCGCTTTCCGCTGCTTGGCGACGACGGCAGCGAGGCAGGCGAATCGCTTCTCGTCTGGACGACGACGCCTTGGACGCTCCCCGGCAACGTCGCCGTCGCGGTTGCTCCGGGCGTCACCTACGTTCGCGCCAAGGTCGGCGACGAGGTCCTTGTCCTTGCCGAGCCGCTGGTTGAGCGGGTTCTCGGCGAAGACGTCGAGGTCCTCGATCGCCTGCCCGGCTCTGAGCTGGTCGGGCGCCACTACGCGGGGCCGGTCTTTCGGCTTGCCGATCGTGAGCCCGGTGCTTTCCCGGTGCTGGCTGGCGACTTCGTGACCACCGAGGACGGCACCGGCCTGGTCCACATCGCACCGGCCTTCGGGGAGGACGACTACGCGGTTGCCGCCGCCAACGACATCTTCGACCCGACCAGCCACGGCACCCTCTACAACCCGGTTGGGCCGGACGGCACCTTCGACCAGCGGGTGGCCGGCTTCGAGGGCCGTTTCGTCAAGGACCCCGACGTGACACGGGCGCTGATCGACGACCTGGTCGAGCGGGGCCTGCTCTTCCGCGAGCAGGTCTACGAGCATGCCTACCCGCACTGCTGGCGATGCGGGACACCCCTCCTCTATTACGCGAAGTCGAGCTGGTACATCGCGACCTCGGCCTCCCGCGACCGGTTGCTGGCCAACAACGAGGAGATCGGCTGGCACCCCGATCACATCAAGCACGGCCGCTTTGGGAAATGGCTGGAGAACAACGTGGACTGGGCGCTCTCCCGCGATCGGTACTGGGGGACGCCGCTGCCGATCTGGCGTTGCGCCGACGACAGTTGCGGGGAGCTTTTCTGCGCCGGCTCCGTCGCCGACCTGCGCGAGCGCGCCAGGGGCGAGCTTCCCGACGATCTGCACCGCCCCCACATCGACGAGGTCGCCCTCGGCTGCGAGCGCTGCGGGGGCGAGATGCGCCGCGTCGAATCGGTGATCGACACCTGGTACGACAGCGGCGCGATGCCCTTCGCGCAGTTTCACTACCCGTTCGAGAACGAGGACTCCTTCCACGAGCGCTTCCCGGCCGACTTCATCTGCGAGGCGATCGACCAGACGCGCGGCTGGTTCTACACGCTGCTCGCCGAGTCAACCCTCCTGTTCGATACCTCCAGCTATCGCAACTGCGTCTGCCTCGGCCTGATCCTCGATCCTGAAGGCCAGAAGATGTCGAAGAGCAGGGGCAACGTCGTTGAGCCCTGGGACGTGATCTCGGCCCACGGCGCCGACGCATTCCGCTGGTACTACCTGACCTCCCAGCAGCCCTGGTCCGGCTACCGGTTTTCGGTCGACACGGTGGGGGAGGCCGTGCGCCAGTTTCTGTTGACGCTCTGGAACACCTACTCCTTCTGGGTGCTCTACGCGAATGCGGAGGGCCTCGGGCCCGGCGACTTCGACGATGACTTCCTCGCCGGCGACGAGCTCGACGCGTGGGCGTTGTCGCGGCTGCAGGAGACCATCGCCACGGTGCGCGAGCGGATGGACGCTTTTGACTGCACCGCGGCCGGCCGGGCGATTGCCGCCTACGTCGAGGAGCTTTCCAACTGGTACGTGCGGCTCTCGCGACGCCGCTTCTGGGACGGTGACCGCGCCGCCTTTGCGACCCTGCGGCACTGCCTGTTGAAGACGGCAACTCTGCTCGCCCCCTTCACGCCGTTCCTGGCTGACGAGATCTATCTCAACCTGGCCGGTGGCGAGGCCGAGGAGCTGGGCGCGCGGCCCGACTCCGTCCACCTGCATGACTTCCCGGAGCCCCGTCCCGACCTCCTCGACCGAGAGCTGGAGAGGGGGATGGAGGCCGTGCGCCGCACGGTTGAACTGGGTCGCACCGCGCGCGCCCAGGCCAAGGTGAAGGTGCGCCAACCGCTGCGCAAGGCTGTGATCGTCGCCAGCGAGGAGGAGCGCACGGCGATCGAATCGAGTGCCTCCCTGGTCCGGGCAGAGCTCAACGTGAAGGAGCTCGACTTCGTCTCCGACGAGGCAGATCTCATCACCTACCGGGTCAAGCCCAACTACCGCTCGCTTGGGCCGCGCTTCGGCAAGCGCATGCCCCAAGTTGCGGCCGCCGTCGAGGCGCTCGATCCCGCCCACGTCGCTGGGGTGATGGAGGACGGCGGCGAGGTCGGGATCAACATCGACGGCGACGAGCACGCGATCGCCGCCGACGAGGTCAATCTTTCGCTGCAGCCGCTGGAGGGCTACGAGGTCGAGGCCGAGGCCGGTCACGCGGTCGCCCTGCAACTGGAGTTCGACGACGAGCTGCGTCGTGAGGGGTGGGCACGCGAGATTGTCCACGCGGTCCAGACCGCACGCAAAGAGGCCGGCCTGCAAATCACCGACCGGATCGAGCTGGGTCTCGGGGGCGACGGGGAGCTGCTGACCGCCGCCCGGGAGCACGAGCCCTATCTGGCGGGGGAGGTGCTCGCCACGTCGGTTGCCTACGACGCCGGTGAGGGCGCCCCGGCGAAGATTGACGGGCGCGAGCTGAGAATCTCCCTCGGCTCTGCGTGAAATCGGGGGGGGTCTGCGGAGTTGACCCCGACTGTCGCGGTCAACTCCGCAGACCCCTCTGGACTGGCCGACCGGGCCCCTGCCGCCCGGCCGTCCAGTGTCACGGCACTAGCTTGGCTCGGCAGGCTCGCCGATGATGAAGTCCGACTTGGGCGAGTCGGAGAATTTCACCCAACAATGCTCGGGGGCGGCACCGGCCACCTCCACCAGCGCCGCTTCGATGCGCTTCGCGATCTCCGCCTTCTGGTCGTCGCTCCGCCCCTCGAACCAGTGGATGTGGACGAAGGGCATCAGACCGTCAGCCGTGCCTGTGGACGATCCATCCCGGCCATCTAGGTGAGTGCCGGCTCCAGCTCGGCCTCGAGCCGGCGCTTCGGCATCGCCCCGACTACCTTCTTGGCGATCGCGCCGTCCTTGAAGAGGATCAGGGTCGGGATTGAGAGGACCTCGTATTGAACGGCCGTTTGCTGGTTCTCGTCGACGTTGAGGCTGACAACGTTCAGGTCGTCGCGCTCGGCATCGATCTCCTCGAGAACTGGGTGAACGACTCGGCAGGGACCGCACCAGGGAGCCCAGAAGTCGACCAAGACGGGGCCGTCGGCCTCAAGCACCTCGGATTTGAAGGTGGCGTCTGTCACGTCGGTGAGCTTGCCTGTCACGAGTATCGGTCTCCTGAGAGTCGAGGTTCAGCGCTCAATACTTCAAAAAGTATAGCGACGGCTTTTCGGCGCGGTTCGACCCCGCCCCTCATTCCCGCCACCACGGGACTCTAACCGTAGAAGCGGAACCCGCCAGACGGCCTCGGCAACTATCGAGCGGTCCATCTTCGAGGTCCCGCTCCTGCGGTCGCGAAAGACAATCGGGACCTCGACGACCGTGAAGCCGTGCTGTATCGCTCGGTAGGTCAGCTCGACCTGGAACGCGTAGCCGCGCGATTGGACCGTGTCGAGGTCGATCGCTTCGAGGACCTCGCGGCGGAAGCACTTGAAGCCGCCGGTCAGATCGCGCACCTCCACCCCGAGGGCGAGCCGCGCATAGAGGCTTCCCCCACGGCTGATTGCCCGGCGCAGGGCGCCCCAATCGCCAACCCCGCCGCCCACCACATACCGGGAGCCGATCACCAGGTCGGCCGTTCGGGCGGCGCCGAGCAGGCGCGGAAGGTAGGCGGGTTCGTGGGAGAAGTCACTGTCCATCTCGAGGATCAGACCTGCGCCCTCCGCGAGCGCCAGACGGAAGCCGGCCACGTAGGCGGGCCCGAGACCGTCCTTGCGGGGGCGGTGCAGGACGCTGACGTTTTCGTTCTCGGCGGCGAGGCGGTCGGCGACGTCCCCGGTGCCGTCGGGCGAATTGTCGTCGACGATCAGGATGTGGCCGGCGGCCGGGAGCATCTCGCGCACCGCGCCGACGAGCGCCTCGATGTTCTCCCTCTCGTTGTAGGTCGGCAGGACCAACCACGGCTCGCGCATCGGTCCGATCATGCCACTCGCGAGCATGTCGCACCATGCGGTGGCGGCGATTGCCCTCCGTGCGAACGGTGTTTTGAGCCAGGATCTAAGTTGCGCGTATGACCAATGGCGAGATCGCAGCCGCCCTCGAGGAACTGGGGGTGCTCTACGAGCTCGACGGCGCCGTGAAATACCGGGTGCTGGCGTACGGCACCGCCGCCAAGGCGATCCGCGAAAGCCCCGTGTCGGTTGCCGACCTCGCGGCGTCGGGCCGCACCACCGAGATCCCTGGCATCGGCAAGACGCTGGCCGAAAAGATCGACGCCCTGCTGGCCACGGGCGAGATCCCGGCGGCTGTGAAGCTGAAGGAGAAGTTCCCGCCGACGCTGGTCGAGGTCACCCGGGTCCCCGGCCTGGGGGCGAAGACCGCGAAACGCCTCTACGACGAGCTCGGGGTCGCCTCTGTGGAGGATCTGAAGCGGGCTGCGGAGGCGCAGAGGATCCGGGATCTGAAGGGACTGGGGGCGAAGGTCGAGGAGAACGTGCTCGCCGCCCTGGAGCGGCTTGGCGAGTCGGGCGAGGCGACCAGCCGGCTGCTGCTGTCGACGGTCCTTCCGATTGCCGAGGAGCTGGCGGCCGCGCTGCGCGAGCATCCGGCGGCCAACCGGGTGGAGGTCGCCGGCTCGGTGCGGCGCTGGGCCGATACCTGCAAGGACATCGACCTGATCGCGACGGCGGAGGAGCCGGCCGTCCTTGCCGAGCATCTCGCGAGCCATCCGCTGGTCGCGGCGGCGGGCAAACCGGGGTCCAACGGGGTTCGGGCGCAGACGCACAACGGTGTCTCCGTCGACCTGCGGATCGTTCCGCCTGAGGCCTTTGGCAACCTGCTCCAGCACTTCACGGGGTCGGCGGCCCACAACGTGCAGCTCCGCGAAGACGCGGTTGCGCGCGGCCTCTCCGTCTCCGAGCACGGCATCACCGACGTCGAGACCGACAGGGTGGCGCTCTGTGAGACGGAGGAGGACGTCTACCGGCGGCTCGGCTACTCCTACATCGAGCCGGAGCTGCGCGAGGGGCACGGGGAGCTGGCGGCCGCGCGGGAGGGCAAGCTGCCCGATCTGGTCTCGATCGAGGACGTTCGCGGCGACCTGCACGTCCACACGACGCTCTCCGACGGCCGTAACACGCTCGGGGAGATGGGCAACGCCGCTCGCAAGAGGGGCTACGCCTACCTGGCGATCACCGACCACTCTGCGAGCCACGGCTTCGGCGACCACGTCACCGCCAAGCGGCTCTGGAAGCGGATCGAGGAGATCCGAGAGTGGAACGAGGGCAAGCGAGGCTTTCGCCTTCTGGCCGGCTCGGAGGTGAACATCGACCTCGATGGCGCACTCGACTACCCGGAGGACCTGATCGAGGCGCTCGATTGGGTCGTCGCCAGCGTCCACACCTCGTTTGCAATCTCCGAGCGGGAGATGACCGACCGGGTGGTGGCGGCGATCGAGAATCCCCAGGTCAAATGCATCGGTCATTTGACCGGGCGGCTGATCGGCCGCCGCGAGCCCTACGCGATTGACGTCGAGGAGGTGATCGAGGCGGCGGCCAGAACCGGCACGATGCTCGAGATCAACGGCAATCCGAATCGCAGAGACCTCTCGGACCGCCACGCGCGGCTCGCGGCGGAAGCCGGGGTGCCTATCGTCCTCAACACCGACGCCCACGGCGCCGACACGCTGGACAACATGCGCTACGCGATCGCCACCGCCCGCCGCGCCTGGCTGAGCGCCGA
>Ga0210110_1000513_pt1 | contig 12846 bp, 13 predicted proteins | sample China_Galinas_PW_2_FD_184865 | JGI IMG/M metagenome (GOLD analysis project Ga0210110, IMG submission 184865) | Wetland microbial communities from San Francisco Bay, California, USA, that impact long-term carbon sequestration - China_Galinas_PWB_D1... | ecosystem: Environmental > Aquatic > Marine... | reverse complement strand
CGACGGCGCGAACACGAAGACGGCGTTGCGCGAGGCGTTCGCGGGCGACCTGCCCGAGGCGGTCGTGCGCCGCCCCAAAGCGAGCTTCCCGCTGCCGTTCCAGCGTTGGGTCGGCGACCGGGCCGACGCGCTCGGGCACCCGCTGCTCGCCGAGCTGTTCACCGAGGCGGCGATCGAGGCTGTCCGCGCGAATCCGTCCGGGCTGTGGAGCCTGGCGTGGGGGATGGTGAACCTGGGGATGTGGGCCGCCCGCTGGTGGGGCGCTCAGTGCGGGGTGAGCGTCTCGGCGGCGTCCTCTTCGAGGTAGAGGATCACGTCGCACGAGGGGCAACGGGTCATGCCCCCGTGGCTGAGCAGGGCGCTGACCACCTCCTTGGGCAGCTCGATCATGCACGAGGTGCACGTGTAGATGTGGCGCTTGCGGTCGTTGATCTCGACCGAGGCCATCGGGTCGTCGTCGGGGTTGCGTTCGAGCAGCTCGTCGTAGTGGCGAAGGGCGTCGTCCGGGGCGTCGGAGCGGGCCTCGGTGTATTTTCCCTCGAGCTCGGTGAGGCGGTCCTTGATCTCGGATTCACGCTCGGCGCACTCGGACCTGGCGTGCTCGACCATCTTCTCACGCTCGGCCACCTGCAACGCCAGCTCCTCGAGCGACCCGGCAAGCTCCTCGGCCTCGGTCATCAGCTCGAGCTCGGCGGCCTCGACCTGCTCCTTCTGCGCCTTGAAGGTGTTGACCTCGGTGAGAAAGGCCTTGTATTCGCGGTTGGTCTTGGCCTCGTTCATCTGCGCCCGCAGATGCTCGATCCGTTCGTCGATCGTCTGGTTCTCGTTCTCACGCTCGAGGATCGAAGCGCGGACGCGCCGGTGCTTCTCGTCGGCGGACTTGTGGTCGGCGGATGCCCGCCCGAGCAGGTGTTCTTGGTGCTTGAGGAATCGTTCGGCGGTGCGGAGGCGGGAGCGGAGCCCGCGGATCTGTTTCTCGACCAGGAACACCCGGTACAGCTTCGCCGTTTCGCTCATCCAGCCCTCCGCAGCATGCAACAAGCATACCCCATGCTCACCGATGCTCAACCCGCGGGTGTGACCGATGTCGGCGTGAGTAGCCAGAACGCCACCGGCATGACCAGCAGCGGCGAATCGAGCACGTCGATCACCCCGCCGAAGCCCGGCAGCACGTCGCCGGCGTCCTTCTGCCTCGCGTCGCGCTTGAACAGGCTGGCCAGCAGGTCGCCGAGCTGCCCGACAACCCCGAAGACAGCACCGAGCCAGCCCGCGGCCCAGACGGTCGGACCGGGCTGCCCGAGGCTGTGGAGGATCCACGCTCCGCCCGCTCCGACAACACCCGAGGTCAAAACCCCACCCGCGAGACCCTCCCATGTCTTCTTCGGGCTGAGCCACTCGATGAGCTTGTGACGCCCGATCGCCGAGCCGGTGAAGTACGCCCCGATGTCGCAGCTCTTGGTGGTGACGAGCACCCAGAGCAGCACCCACGCCGTGTGCTCGCGCCGCAGCACGAGGACGAAGCCGAACATCAGCCCGAGATAGACGAAGGCGAGCAGCGTTCCCGCGGCCGCCGCCAGCACCCCCTCGATCGTCCGGCGCCGCGAGTAGAACAGCAGGCTGCCGACGAGGACGACGATGGCGGCGGAGCTGACGCCGGCCGCCGCCTGCTCACCCGGGATCCCGCTGGGCACCAGCCCGGAGACCAGCAGACCGATCAGCGCCGCCGAACTCGTCACGCGCTTGCGGGCCGCGATCCCCTTGGCCCGCAGCATCGCCGCCAGCTCGCGGGCGGCCTGCCAGCTGATGGGGACGACCACCAGGAAGATCACCACGCCGGGCGGCAGCGTCTCCCGACCACCCGAGAACGGCAGCCAGCCGGGCCACGGCGTCCGGTCAACCACCTCGTCGCCCCACAGCCCGAGCACCAGCAGCGCGATCAGGACCGGGCCGAAGAGGATGCGTGTGCGCACGGGGGCGAGTCTAGGGTATTCGGCGTCAGTCGAGGCTGGCGCCCTTGGCGCGGTAGTGCCCGGCGATGTCGGTGCGTCGGGGGGAGGCGAACTTCTCGCTCATCGGGCCGCTCCAGGCGGCGGCGTTGCGCTCGTCGGTGATCCCGCGTTCGGTCAGGTAGGCGCGGTACGCCTCGTCGTAGCGGTCGATGTGCGCGAGCATCTCGGCGTCGCTGGGATAGGTGTCGTCGAAGAGAACGCCCTCGGGGCAGAGACGCGGGCGCGGGACCGGCACTTCGTTCGGGAGACCGACGGTGAGCCCGAACAGCGGGTAGACCCCGTGCGGCGTGCCGAGGAGCTGGTCGGCCTCGGGCAGGCGGTTGCGCAGCCCGCCGATGTAGCAGATGCCGTACCCCATCGACTCGAACGCAACGACCATGTTCTGGGCGAACAGGGTGGCATCGATGACCGCAAGCATGAACGCCTCGAGCCGCGCGTCGTATGTGCCCCCGGCGCGCTCGACCATCAGGCGGTGCCGGCGCGTGTCGCCGCAGACGACAAGGAACTCGCCGCTCTGCGCGACCTTCGCCTGGTTCCCGGTGAGCTCGACCATCTTCGTGCGCACGTCCGCGTCGGTCACACGGATGCAGCAGTACGCCTGGATCGCGCTGCTGGTCGAGGCGGCCTGCCCCGCCTGCACCGCGGTGCGGATGTCGGCGTCGGGCACCGGGTCGGGCTTGTAGCGTCGGATCGAGCGGTGCCTGTGCAACGACCTGATGACTTCGTTCATGCGGCGATGGTAGCCGCGGAGCCGGTTACGGCCGATCCAACGATTCCTGGAAGGCGGCGAGCTTGAGTTCGATCAGGTTGGCCTGCGTGTTCGCGGCGGTCATGATGCGGGCCTGCGCCGCGTTGAACTCGTCGATGGTCGAGTCGGGCACGGAAGCGTCGAACAGGATCGAGCCATCGTCCGTGACCGTCCGTTTCCCGAGCGTCCGTCTCCCGATACCGACGAGTTGCTCGGACTGATCGAGCATGTCGATCTCAAGCTGCGCGATCCGCCCGACGAGGTCGAACCTGGCGCCATCGGCGAATCCTCTCATCGCGTCCCGCGCCACCGCGTCGGGGACGCCGGCCGAGCGGAACCGCGCCGACAGATCGTCCCCCGCACCGCGGATAAGTTCGAGGTACCGCTCCTTGCTGTCACGCATCGCGTGGATCTCCTCGACCGCGGCGTCGAACTGGGCGGGCTCGGTGAAGGACAGGAACGACTGGAAGGTCGCGCCCTCGCCCAACGCCATGTACGCACGCTCCATCTCGTGGATGTCGCGGGCGAAACCGGTGATGACACGCATGACGCGCTGGTCGTCCGGGCTCATCGCGTCGTCCGCCTGCTCGAACCGGTCGAGCAGCTCGCTCTGGGCGTCAAGGGTCGCGGTGCTCGTCTCGCCGTTCGCGAGGTCGCGGCGGGCGGTGTCGATCACGGACTGGGCGGTCTGCTTCATCTCGTCCGTCCGAGCGCTGTCACCCCGAGCCTGGAGATAGAGCACGCCCATCCCGGCGGTCCAGAGCGTGAACAGCGCCACGAAGGTCACGTTGCCGGCCCGCATCGAGCGACGCCCGAACCGGAACGCCAGCGACGAGACGCCGTAGACCAGCGCGAACACGAAAGCGCCCCCCATCGCGACGGGCTTGACCGCCTCGGTGTTGAACCCCCGCACGTCGAACACCGAGAGGGCGACGGCGGCAATGCAGAGCGCACCGAACACGAGCGTGCCCGAGTGTGGCGTGAATCGATCGGGCTTCTCGGGCGTCGCCTGATCCGAGGGATTCTGAACGTCCGTGTGTGCGAACGGGTCGTGCTGGTGCATCGGAGCCTCCTTGAACGAGCGGTTGGTGTATCGGGCGTCGACTACGCGGACCGCTGCGCCGCCGCGCCCCACCCCGTGCCGCGCCGGTTCTCGGTCCTCCCAAGTTGACCAGGCGCGCCAAAGGGCCCCGCCGGCGATGACCGGCGGGGCCGCGAGATCCGCTGAACGGAGGACTTCAGCGGCAGCCGATGCCGAAGCTGATCCCCGGCACCTCGATCACGACGGCGCAGTCCGACCGGCAGCCGTGCCGGTACGGGATGGGCCGCGGCGGCGGGCACCAGCGACGCGCCACGGGGCGGCGCGGCGGCGGGCACCAGCGCGGAGGCGCGGCCCGTCGCGGGGGCGGACACCAGCGGGGCGGCGGGCGGTGCCGCCAGCCGCGCCGCGTGGGGGCGTGACCCCGCCCGCGATGACGCGGCCCGTCCCAACCCCGGCGCTGCCCGCGGGAGTGCCCGCGCTCGCCGCGGGCGCGGTACCCGCGATCACCCCGTACGTGCACATCGCCACGCTGCACGACCACGGTGGCGTCGCGGTCACGCCCGCGATCCCGTCCGCGATCGGGGCTGGCCTGAGCGGTGGCGGGCGCGAGGAGCGCGCCGGCCAGGGCCGCGGCCGTCACGATGCGTTTCAGACTCATCATGGCTCGGTCTCCTTTTCGGACCTGGTTTCCTGATCGAGCGGGCGGGGTGCGCGCCGCCCCAGATCCGCCCGTGGGGCCTTCGGGCCCCGCTCTGGGCCGCTCGAGGAGCCCCATGCTGACAATTCCGGTCCAAAAAGTTAGTATCTGGAAACATTTTGCCCCGGTTTCCGTTTCACTGGTCAGGGGAACCGCCGGACGGCGGGACCCGGTAGAGACGGGAGGGCAGGACCATGCGACACCGGCACCGAACCTCGAGCCAGACCACGCTGGTGACCTCGACCAGCCCGGGCGAGCTGAGCCCGATCGAGGGCGGGATCATGGACGCGTGCAACGCGCTCCACGCCGCCCGCGAGCGAGACGACCACGCCCGCTCGCGCGAGCTCACCGAAGAGCTGTTCCGGCTGCTCGACGCGTACGACGCGAGCGACGGGGACAACCACCCCAACCCGGCGTGGTCGCGCCCGAACCAGCGGGCCCTGGCGCTGTCGGCGATGGGACGGACGGGCGAGGCGATCGAGGCCGAACGCGTCGCGCTGAAGTACGCCGACACCCCGCGCCGCAAGGAGATCAGCCTCGGCAACCTGGCCGACCGTTACCTGCGATTGGGGATGCCGGACGAGGCGGTCGAGTGCTTCCTCCGCGCGTGGACGGTGGCGCCGCACAGCATTCCGATCATGCTGACCGGCGTGCAGGCGCTGTATGAGGCGGGGCGTCCGAACGAAGCCAACGCGATCGCCGAGGCGCTGCTCGACATGCCGGAGCTGCTGCACGAGGGCAGCGAGCTGACGGCGTACCTCGACTACGAGCCGAAGCTGCGTCGGATCGATCTGCCGGCGATCAACGAGCTGCGCCGGCGTTGGAACGCCGCCCGTCCGGGGGCGGTGCGGAGCGAAGGGGGTGCGTCGTGACCTCCGAGCGCTTCTGGGATCTGTATGAGCATCGTGCGCGTCGCCCGATCGTGCGGGCGTGCGAGCGGGTCAGCGCCCGGCTGTCGAGCGGGCGCGTGGACCCCGACGAGCTGGTGTCGTGGATCGATCAGCGTGTGTGGCGGCTGGAACAGTCCGCCCGCTGGCCGATCTTCCACGAGGATCCGAGCGACGAGGAAGCGGTCGAGCGCGTGCTGGAGCGCGTGACGCTGCTGGCGCGGTGGGCATACCTGGCTCGTTCGCGGGCGCACTGGCGCCGTGTGCACCACGAGACGGCGTACGCCGAGGAGGCGCGGGTCGAACGGCTGGCCGGCGTGAGCGGTGACCCCGCCTCGATCGAAGCGAAGGAGGAGGTCGCGAACAAGCTGGCCGCGATCCGCGGGCAGTTGAGCGAGGAGCTGCGTGGGCGGATCGCCGCGAGCTGGAAGGACAGCGAGGACCGTAAGCGCGTGGGCGTCGCGATCGGCGCGACGCGCGACGAGGACGATGAGTTGATCGACGAGGTCGAAGCCATGAAGCGGAACACCGTGGAGCAGATGCGTTCGAGGTCTCTGCGCAAGGCCCGCGAGCTGCTATCGAAGAAGGCGCTGACGCTGCTGATCGTCGCCGGGGTGATGCTGTTCGCCTCGACGAACGCCTTCGCCGGCGGCGAACAGACCGGCGGGCGCCGGGCGAGTCGTGCGGCGACGCCGGCGGACGTGATGCCGTAATCCACACAGCCAGCCTGTTTGTTCAACCGCGCCCTCGTCGCACCGCGGCGAGGGCGTTCCGCGCGCTCAGAGGACGGCGAGGTCGAAGCGGTACTCGACGCCACGGGCGCGGTGCTCGGCGAGGATGTGATCGACGATGCGCGGGTCGGGGGCGATGAGCTCGGGCGGGTTGACGCCGGGCCGGTCGATCTCGGCACGTGCGAGCATGCGGGCGACGATGGCGCAGGGGAAGGCGGTGGTGCGCGACATGCTGGTCCAGCCGGTGCGCGGATCCATGACATCGAGGAGGTCCCAGGTATCGCAGACGCCGCGCCCGTCGGCATCGCCCTCGACGACGATGCGCATGACGGTCAGGTCCGCCTCGCCGTCCTCGTAGCTCCACATGGGGAACATGAGTGTGCTGACAACGTCGAGGGGGCGGACGCGCACGCCGTTGACCTCGATCTCGTCGGTCCCGAACAGCCCGGTCTCGCGGAAGACGCGCATGAGCTCGATGTGCCCGGGGTAGCGGAGCGTCTTCTCCTTCATGTTGGGCACGGTCATCGTGTCGGCGAGCGAGCGCAACCCGTCGGTGTTGAACGCCTCGAGCGTGCCGACGCCGGGCAGGTCGATCATCTCGGGCTCGCTGAGTGCCTCGTGGATGACGACCTGCCCGTGCTCGACGTAGCGGGCGGGGCGGGTGTACTCCTCGATGACGTCGGCGGGGCTGAAACCGGCCTTGTACTGGAACGGCCAGCGGCGCTCGCGCGGCAGCCCCCCCACCATGATCTCGATCCGTTCGCAGGAGTCCATGCGCGAGCCCGAGTGGGCGGCGAGCAGGTTGCTCATCCCCGGCGCGACGCCGCAGTCCACGACGCACGTGACGCCGCGCTCGACCGCGAGGTCGTGCAGTTCGAGCGCATTCTCGGGCATGAAGCTGATGTCGGCGTAGGGCTTGCCCGCCTCGATCACCGTGCCGAGCGTGCGGAAGCCGATGCGGCTGGCGAGGGCGCCCACGACCACGTCGTGCGGAGCGATCACTCGCGTCAACTCGTCGGCGTCGGACAGGTCGGCCCGGACCGTCTCGATCTGCGCGCCGGAGTCGTGGGCGCGGGTCGCGGCCTTCTTCAACGCCGCGTCGCTCGCGTCGCCCACGGTGACATCGAAGTCGCCATCCGACGCCAGGTCGGACGCGATCACCGAACCGACCAGACCCGCACCGAGCACGATCGCGCTGGGCATGCGTTACTCCTTCGACGCTCAGAATAGTCGGGCGGTCTGCTCGCGGGTTACGCGGGAGATGAACCCGCGGGCTTGCCCCTCAGCGTGTTGTACAGCCAGGCGAAGATCGCCCCGCCGACCGCGCCGTCCACCAAAGCCCACCCGGCGCCGATGAACGAGCCGAGCCAGGTGAGGTCGTAGCCGCGGTAGACGCGGCCGATGAGGGTCACCGTGTGGTTCGGGCCGTCCCACAGGATGACCCACCACGTGATGAGCAGCAGGCCGATCCCCCACATCAGGCCGCAGGTCAGCGCGAACGCCTTGACATCGAGCTTCATGGGTCACCTCCCGACGGCGTCAGGGGCCGCGGGCGCGACCCCGCGCCGATAGCGGCAGTCTACCGATCCTCGGCGACGAGTGGAGGCTCAAGCGTGTCACGCGTCACCCGCCGGTTGAAGACGTGGTCGAAGCCGGGGGAATCGGCGCTGAACGCGGACTCGCGGTGCCCGGGCTCGAACCCGCCGTTGTTCGCGCCGTCGTACCCGACCGAGTACAGCAGGAACACGCGGCCTTCCTCATCGGGAGCCTCGAGAACGCGGTAGAGGAATCCTCCGTCCGAGGCGAAGTGGTCATACGGCAGCTCGGACCCGTCCCATTCACTCAACTCCGCGAGCGAATCGGGAGGACGACCGTGCGATGCCGTGAACCGGCTGATGCGGAGTAGCGTTCTTGTGCCATCTGCACAGGTGTGGGATGCGTGCCAGGCGTCGATCCAGGTGTCGCACCGCGTCAGCAGGATCTTCCACATCTTGTACCGCCAGCCGAGTCTCTGCACCGTGGCTTCGGCCTGGTCGGCAAGACGGAGGCGTTCGGGTCTCGGCACGTCGATCTGCTCCCGCGCGCTCGCGGCATTGCGATCGATGACGCGTTCCACAGTCGACCGACGGGGGAAGATGACACCGATCAGGTTGACGACGCGTGGCAGCGGTCGATTGCCACCCGGCATGGCGGTTTCCGTCATGAGGAACCAGCCGGAATCGGAGTAGAACCGCTGGAGAAGATCGAGTTCCATCAGCCGTTCTGCCTCGATCGCGAGCTCGATCGAGGGATGCGGGAAGCGCGCGTCGATGACCTCGAGCAGGCGTTCGCATGTTTCCGGGCTCAGCCCGCGCACCGCGGCGTCGCACACCGCCTCGAACGTCTCCGACGCGATGGAGATGCCAATCAACTGCGAGATCGGCCCCGGCTGGGACCCCATTACGCGGGCCAGGAACAGGTTCTGATCGACGAGATCGACGAACTGATCCTCATCGCCAGCGAGATACGCTAAGTACATCCTCGCCCGCATCATCCGCGCGAACCGCCTGGAGTTGATCCGGTCCGCATCTAGTTCCCTGTCGAAGATCGACCCCGTGCCCTTGGGTTGGTTGAGGTGAGCGGCTTCGGTCAGCCTCGAGAGCTGATCGAACAGCCCGGCTTCCCTCGCGACCTTGATCGCCTCCTGCGCCATTTCCATAGCACGAATGTTGCGATCACGGACCTCGCTCCCCACCCACTCATCGAGCGCGAACGGATATGGATCATCTGTCCAGACCAGATCGTTTTCAAGGTAGCCAGACTTCTCGCCAACCAGGCGTGACTCCTGGTCGTTGATGTCGGTGACAATCCGGTGGTACGCGAGTGTGATCGACTCAAGCTCGTCCCAGCGGTTTGGCTGCGAGGTGTCCCATTGCTCCTCGCCCAGGTCGAAGAGGAGCTGGTTGTAGTCGACCGCGCTGCCGGGCTTGGCCCAGATCAGCGGTACGGCCGTGATACAGAACCACCCGATCGCGAGCAGAAGGAGGACAAGGATGATCCGCTTCGGGCGCAGCCAGCGTCGCACGCTTACTTCCCGTACTCAAACACCCCGCGCCCCGTCTTGTCCCCCAGCCGTCCGGCCGTCACCAGCTGCCTGAGCAGCGGGCAGGGGCGGTAGCGGTCGTTGTTCAGCCCGTTAGCCATCACGTTCATGATGTGGGCGCAGGTGTCGAGCCCGATGAAGTCGGCCAGGCGCAGCGGGCCCATCGGGTGGGCCATCCCGAGCTTCATGATCTCGTCGATGTGCTCGGGCTCGGCGACGCCCTCCATCCAGGTGTAGAACGCCTCGTTGATCATCGGCATGAGGATGCGGTTGGAGACGAACCCGGCGCGGTCGTTGGCGGGCACCGGCGTCTTGCCCATCGCCTCGGCCAGCGCGATGGTGCGCTCGGTCGTCTCGTCGGAGGTCTCGAGGCCTTTGATGACCTCGACGAGCTTCATGACGGGGACGGGGTTGAAGAAGTGCATGCCGATGAAGTGCGGGGCACGCTCGCCGACGGCCGTCGCGATCTCGGTGATCGAGATCGAGGAGGTGTTCGAGGCGAGCAGTGCGCCCGCCTTGCCCATGCCGGCAACCTCGCCCCAGACCTTGGCCTTGACCTCGGCGTTCTCAACGATCGCCTCGACGAAGCAGTCGGACTCGGCGAGGTAGTGCAGATCGGTGACGTAGGTGAGGCGGTCCTTGGCGGCCTTGACCTCGTCGGCGCTCATCCGCCCCTTCTCGATCGCGCGGGCAAGCAGCTTGTCATGGAGCTTCTGGCACCCGGCGAGCTGCTCGGGCGAGGTGTCGTACACGACGGTGGTGAAGCCGGAGACGGCCGCGACCTGGGCGATCCCGCCCCCCATCTGACCGGCCCCGATGACGCCGACGGCGGTGACGTTGTGCATGGCACGCTCCCTTCGACCACAGGATAGGGCGGTGTGGAAAGACGAGCAGAGTGCCAGATTCGCGGAGTGCCAGAGGGCCAGATGAGGAGAGCAGCAGAACAGCGAAGCAGCAGAGCAGCAAATGGGAACTGGGTTCGCCGGCGTCCCCTCTCACCCCTCCGTCGCTTCCTACCGTCGCCCATGATCGACCCAGGCAGGAAAGCCCCGGCGTTTTCGCTGAAAGACCAGGACGGGAACACGCACCGGCTGAGCGACTACGCCGGCTCACCCGTCGTGCTGTTCTTCTACCCCAAGGACATGACCAGCGGGTGCACGCAGGAGGCGTGCGAGTTCCGCGACCTGATGCCGAAGTTTGGGAAGTCGAGGGCACAGGTCTTCGGCGTCTCGATCCTCGGCACGAAGAGCAAGGCGAAGTTCGCCGCCAAGGAGGGGCTCGACTATCCGCTGCTGGCCGACGACGCGGTCAACGACGACGGCAAGCCCGACCCGAAGGTCGCGCAGAAGTACGGCGTGTGGGTGGACAAGTCGATGTACGGGCGCACGTACAAGGGCATCCAGCGCACGACGTACCTGATCGACGGCAAGGGGAAGGTCGTGCGCCGGTGGGACAAGGTAAGCGTGCCGGGGCACGCCGCGGAGGTGCTCGGCGCGGTGCGCGAACTCGGGTAGCCGCTCAGCCGCCGCTCTGATCGTCCGAGGGCTCGCCCGATCCGGTCTGGGCGTTGTCGCCGCGGTCCGTTTCGGGCTTGTCAGATCCGGCTTTGTCGGATTCGCCCTCGTCCTCGTGCGTCCGCGCGTAGCCCATCCGCTTGGCGAGCGTGTCGTAGCCGAAGGGGCTCGGGGCGCCCTCGCCGACGACGATGTCGCGCCGGGCACGCTGGATCGACGAGCCCGCGTACCTCTCGAACTCCTCGCGCGTGATCTGGGCGTAGGCGTTGATCTTGACCAGCGCGATGCCCTGGTGTTCGGGGACCGAGACGACGAGCCAGCGCCGGTTGGCGGGCAGCTCGTCGCCCTGGAGCATCGGGTCGAGCGTCGTGGCCCGACCCATCACCGCGTCGCAGAAGCTCTGGGTCCGCAGCTCGGGCACGGTGGTGACCATGCCCCGGTCGTCGGGGTCCCACTTCACCGCCACCTGCGGCTGCACGCTGATCTGTCCCGCCTCCTGCGCCGAGTTGTCATCGGTGCTCTCGGTCGGCTTCGGGCTGTACCGCTCGGCGATGGCGGCGAGCCCGACGTCTTCCGCTTCGGTGAGAAGCTGGTCGGCGTTGTCCTTGAGCCGCTGGAACGCGAGGAAGGCGGCTGTCTCGCGCTCGAGCCGGTCGTGGATCTCATCGATCGAGTCGGGGGGCGAGACGTCGCGGGCCGCGTCGATCGTGAAGTAGTACCGCTTGTGGCTGGCGGAATCGACGGCGTACGCCTGCACGACGGGAACCCCGACGCGGAAGCCGAGCCCCTGCTTGTTGCCGAGCGCTCGCACCGAGAGGGCCGCGTCGGCGAACGGGATCTCCCGCGCGCCGAGGCGGACGCGCGCCGTGCCGATGCCCGGGAGTCGGAGCAGGTCGTCGCGAGTCAGCCACGTTGAGTCGTGGTGCAGAACCGTCGGCATCCCGATGGGCTGCCCTGCCACCTGGGTCGTGGCAGCCGAGATCTCCTCGGCGAGCTGGTCCCACGTCGGGCACAGCTCGTCCCAGTTGCCCGGGAGTTCGCCGAGCCGTTCGATCTGGCGAAGCGCCGCGGCGGTGCGCTCGCGGATCACCCGGTCGGCCTCGGCGACGAGGCGTTCGGCCTGCCGCTGCTGCAACGCCTTCACGATGTTCTCACGCTCGTCCGCGAGATCGCCGGGGTACTTGGTCCGGTCCTGCTCCCACGCCTTGGCGACCTCGATCGGGTCGGGCGTGATCTCCTTGCCCATCGCTTCGGGGTCGATCTCGATCCACGAGAGCTTGACGCGCTGGGGCAGCGTGTACCCCAGCCCGTACTTGTTGTCCCCGGGGCGTTGATCGCGGAACGTGTCGAACTGAGCCTTGATCTGTTCCTCGGTCGGCTTGATCTGCTCGACCGCGGCGGCCTGGGCGCCCGAGATCCACAGCACGTCGGCGAACGCGCGGTCCTGGTCGTGCTTGGTGCGCCGGATGATGGTCTCCTCGCCGAAGCGGGGCGACGTGCCGTACGCCTCGAGCATGCGCACCACGCCGCGCGCCTTGGCCAGCGTCTTGTCGAACTGGGGGAGCGTGAAGCCGGCGCGTCCCGCGGCCTGGGTCCGTGACCGGAACAGCGTCTGCTGGATCTGATCGACCTGCTGGGCCATCTGCGGGTTGTCGAGCGACACCCGCATCTGGAGGTTGTACATCTGGGCGTACTGGATCTCAAGCTGGCGCTTGGCGAGGTCGGGGATCCACGACAGCCCGTCGCCGCCCTCGGCGACGAACCCGCCGCGCTCGGCCGCCTCGGTCAGCAGCAGCCAGTGGTCGGCCCGCGTGTTCTGCGGCAACCCGAGCGTGAAGTACACGAGCGCCGGGCTGAACTGGGCCAGCGCCGCGAACTCGCGGGACGCCAGGTCGAGCTGCCCCTGCGTGACGGGCTTCTTCCCGAGCTTCGCGACGACCTGGTTCTCGCGCTTGGGCCCGAGCTGGCGGATCGCCTGCGGCGCGATGAACGCGATCATCAACAGAACGCCGCCGAACACCAGGATCCACTTGTTGTACTTGCGCAGGAACTTGAGCATGGCGGCTCCCGTCCGTGCCGAGGTGTGGGGCTGCGCGCCCCGGTCCGGGCGTTAGCGGTAGAACTCGACCACGTAGT
>Ga0210110_1000511_pt1 | contig 12860 bp, 12 predicted proteins | sample China_Galinas_PW_2_FD_184865 | JGI IMG/M metagenome (GOLD analysis project Ga0210110, IMG submission 184865) | Wetland microbial communities from San Francisco Bay, California, USA, that impact long-term carbon sequestration - China_Galinas_PWB_D1... | ecosystem: Environmental > Aquatic > Marine... | reverse complement strand
CCAGATCGCCCCCATGGAGTGCTTCCACGAAAGCCCCGAGGGCAAGGTGCTCTGCTCGCACGAGACCGATGACCATGGCTGCGCGACGCGGCTGCTATGGATGCGCGTGCAGGGCGGGGTCACCAAGGCGCTCGCCGGCACGACGCTGGACGAGCTCGTGGACTTCTCCAGCGACGATGAGAAGCCCGCCGCCGTCGGCAGCGCGGCCTAACGCGCAAACCAGAAACGGAGACGAATGGCTGAGCTGGAGATACGCAACCTGCACGTGAGCGCCGAGGGCAAGGAGATCTTGCGGGGCCTCGATCTCGAGGTCGAGAAGGGTCGGGTGCATGCGCTGATGGGGCCGAATGGCTCCGGGAAGTCGACCCTCGCCAACGCGATCATGGGCCATCCGTCGCTGGAGGTGACGGAGGGCTCGATCGTCTTCAAAGGCGAGGACATGACCGAGGCAGATCCCGACGAGCGCGCCCGCGCCGGCCTGTTCATGGCCTTCCAGTACCCGGTGGCTATCCCGGGCGTCTCGGTCAGCAAGTACCTGAGGATGATCCTCAACGCCCGCCGAGAGGCACAGGGCGAGAACGAGATCAAGATCAAAGAGTTCGCCAAGCTCGCCCAGGAGGCGATGGAGCTTGCGAACATCCCGAAAGACTTCTCCAGCCGCTACCTCAACGATGGCTTCTCAGGCGGCGAGAAGAAGCGAATGGAGCTGCTGCAGCTTGCGCTGCTGCGCCCTGAGATCGCAATCCTGGACGAGACCGACTCGGGCCTCGACATCGACGCGCTGCGAACGGTTGCCGACGGCGTCAACAGGTTCGCCGGGCCCGACATGGGCGTCCTGATCATCACCCACTACCAGCGGATTCTGCACCTGGTCAAACCCGACGCGGTCCACGTGATGTTCGAGGGGCGGATCGTCAAGGAGGGCGGACCCGAGCTCGTTGCGCAACTCGAGGAGAAGGGCTACGGCTGGATTGGCGAGGAGGTAGAGGCAGGCGCCTCCGCCTAGCCAGCGCAATGGAGCCGACGACGACTAAATCGTCCACTCCGGCGCCGGCGTTTTCAATTGAGAAGGTGCGTGCCGCTTTTCCTGCGCTCGAGCGCCAAGTGCACGGTCAGCCGGTCGCCTACCTCGACAGTGGCGCCAGCGCCCAGCGGGTGCTGGCCTCAATCCAGGCGGTGGACCGCTACGAGCGCGCCCACCACTCCAACGTCCATCGCGGGTCTCACACACTTTCGGCTGAGGCAACCGCCGCATACGAGGGCGCCCGCGCCACGGTCGCCGACCATCTCGGCGCCGCCGACCGCCGCGAGGTCATCTTCGTCCGCAACGCGACCGAGGCGATCAACCTCGTCGCGCGTGCGTGGGGAGACGCCAACCTCGGTGCCGGCGACCACATCCTGCTCACCGAAATGGAGCATCACTCCAACATCGTGCCCTGGCAGCAGCTGGCCGAGCGGGCCGGGGCCGAGGTCGACTGGGTCCCGGTCGGCGACGACGGCTTCCTCGACATGGATGCCTACGCGGCGCTGCTGGAGCTCGGCCCAAAGCTCGTCGCCATCGCGCACGTCTCCAACGTGCTCGGCACCGAGAACCCACTGGCCGAGATCACCCGCCTCGCACACGCGGCCGGTGCGCTGGTCCTGGCAGACGGCGCCCAGGCGGCACCGAAGCTGCCTCTCGACGTCGGCGAGCTGGGCGTGGACTTCTACGCGCTGACCGGCCACAAGCTCTACGCGCCGACCGGGGTCGGGGCGCTCTGGACCAGGCTCGAGCTGCTGCGAGAGATGCCGCCGTTCCTCGGCGGCGGCTCGATGATCCGCAAGGTGACCACGGCCGGGACCACGTACGCCGACCCGCCCGCCCGCTTCGAGGCCGGGACACCGGCGATCGCACAGGCGATCGGGATGGCCTCGGCGCTGCGCTGGCTGGACGGCCTGGGCATGGAGCGTGTGCGGGAACATGAGCAGCAGATCACGGACTACGCGCTTTCGCGCCTCGCCGACGTGCCCGGCCTGCGGATCTTCGGACCGCCTCGCCACCCGCAGCGGGTCGGGCCGGTCTCCTTCGAGCTGGAGGGCGTTCACGCCCACGACGTCTCCGAGATCCTCGACCGCCATGGCGTTGCGGTCCGCGCCGGCCACCACTGTGCGCAGCCGCTCATGGACCGCCTGGGGGTCGCGGCGACGGCCCGCGCCAGCTTTGGCGTCTACACGACCACGGAGGAGATCGATCGACTCGTCGACGGCCTCCACGACGCGCGCCGCGTCTTCGAGCTCTGATGGACGAGCTCTACCGCGACCAGATACTCGAGCACTACAAGCGACCGCATAATTTCGGCCGCCTCGAGAGCCCCGACCTCGAGTTCGAGGACACGAATCCTTTCTGCGGCGACGAGCAGCATGTGACGCTCCGGCTCGACGGCGAGGGCCGGGTGTCGGAGGTAGCTTTCGAGGGCCAGGGCTGTGCGATATCGACCGCCGCGACCTCGCTGCTCACTGACGAGTTGGTGGGCAAATCGCGCGAGGAGCTGCTGCGCCTCGAGAAAGACTTCGTCCTCGACCTGCTGGGAATCGAGATATCCGCGACGCGGATGAAGTGCGCGATGCTTGGCCTCAAGGTAGTCAAGGGTGCCTCCCTGGGCCAGCCGGCCGAATGGGAGGACGAAGGCGAGCAGGGCGATCCCGACGCCGAGAGAGCAGTCGACGGCATTTAGCCTGAATCCACCGATCTCGGCGAGACTCTCCGCTTCGCAGGCCTAGTTGGGGGGCGATTCCCAGTCACCCAGGTAGTGGTGCTACCTGGGTGAAGGGAATTGACTCCCGCCGAAGGGATGCGGGATGGGGGGGCCGGTGAGATCGGTGGAGTCAGGTTTAGTCACTTCGTGTCGTGAGTCAGTGGGCAGTGGCTTGCGCGCCTAGCCAGCGCAGCCCGAGGGAGAAGGAGTGGGCCCTAGCCACCGGATCGCCGTGCTGCCCCCAAACCCTTACCAGCGACACCCGGGGATCGCGTTGGGCGAAACCAAGATTCATTGCGCAGGGCACGACCGTGTCGGCACAGCTCTGGAAGATCCGCAGCGGTCTCCTGCTCGGCCGGTTGGCCGACGAATACGTGCGCAGTGCCTGCGCGGTGGCACGCAGGTGGCGCCAGGAGTGCGGATCCCCCGGCTGCCCTGTCGCGTAGCGCCGCGCGTAGGGCGAGTGCCAGGCGCGCAGCGCTGTTGGCGGTGACTTTGCGGCCGCCGCGTGGACCAAGCCCCGCGAAGCCAGCCAGGCGGCGATCGCACCGCCCGCCGAATCGCCGTATGCGAAGACCGTACGCCCCTGCGCGCGAAGGGTGAGTGCCATGCCCCTGATCCGGTTGAACGCGGCCGGCAGGTCGTCCAGCGGATAGGCCGGCTGGACGGTTGCGAATGTGCCCTGTGCCGCGGCGATGCCCGCCGCGTAGTCCATCGCGCTGGGACTTCCCTCGAAGAACCCTCCACCGTGGATCAGCAGCAACACCGGGCGGCGCTCGGGTGCCGCCTCAGCCACAGCGGGCAGAACGAAGGCGACAGCGGTAAGGATCGAGGCGACCATCGCCAGCAAGGAGAACGGAAGCTTCACGCGCGCAGACATCGACAGGCACAACCACCCAGTTGAGCAAAAGGTTCGGCGACCCCGCAGAGATACCAGTTCAGGCCAAGTGACCTATGCGGCCGACTCCTGCGCCTGGGCGCTGGGTGTGATCACGGCGAACGCGGCACCCCACGGATCTGCGAGCATCGCAAAACGGCCAGCCGGGATGTCGACCGGCCCAAAGCGGACCTCGCCGCCCAGCTCTCCAACCTGAGCGACGGTGGCATCGGCGTCCTCGACCGCAAAGTAGACCATCCAGTGCGCCGGAACCTCATCTGGCACACGACCGGTGATGTTCGCCATTCCGCCGATCGATGCGTCGCCGAGCTTCCACTCGGTGTAGGTGCCCATCTGCCCCATGTCGTGGTCGACTGAGCTCCAGCCGAAAACGGCGTCATAGAAGGCCTTGGCGCTGCCCGGGTCGCGCGTCTCGAGCTCGTTCCAGGAGAGGGCGCCTGCCTCGTTGACGAGCTCAGCCCCGATGTTGACCCCCGGCTGCCAGACGCCAAACACGGCGCCGGTCGGATCGGAGAGGATCGCCATGCGGCCGTAGTCGAGCACGGACATCGGCTCCACCACCACGGTGCCGCCGGCCTCGCTGGCCGCTGCCGCGGTTGCGTCGGCATCCTCGACCGAGATGTAGGTCGTCCACGCGGGCGGCTGTCCCTCCTGCATCAGCTTCATCACGCCTCCAACCGCCCTGCCCCGCAGTCGCGCCGTTCTATAGCCGCCCGTTTGCTCGGCGTTCTCGTCCTCCCGCAACTCCCAGCCGAAGAGAGGCCCGTAGAACTCACCGGCGGCGTCCTGGTCAGGGGTGCCGAGGTCTATCCAACAGGGTGTTCCCGGGCGGTAGCTGGTTCTCTCGCTCATGTCTGCGGTCCTCTCGTCGACGATCTCTGCCGCGGATCGGTCCGCTCGGGACGGTGGGCCTCGGCGTGTCGTCCGCGGCTGTCGAGGCGATCCTCTCACGCCACCCGCGTCGCAGGTCAAGGTCTTGTTGCAAGCTCGACGGAGGCCCGCACAACGAAGCACCGGTCGGCCCGGGTCAGCCGCTAAAATCCGACCACAGAGGTAGGATTAATGTTTCAACCCGCACAAGTAGGGTGCGGAGCGAGTAGAGCAATTGCCTGACGCCACCGGAACAACCGTCCCCGTCTGCCCCGTCGCCGAGCTGCCGCCCGGTGCTATGCACCTTGTCGAGCACGGGGGACGCAAGATAGGTGTCTTCAACTGCGACGGAACTCTCTATGCGATCGAGGACCGTTGCTCCCACGACGACGGGCCGCTTGCGGAGGGCGAGTTCGACGCAGCGACATGCACGGTGGAGTGCCCTCGCCACGGCTCGCTCTTCGACCTGACGACCGGCAGGCCGAAGACGCTCCCGGCCTATGCTCCGGTGAAGACGTTCCCGGTGAGCATCGAAGAAGAAACCATCACACTGGAGGTCGACTGACCATGGCCACACCCGAGGCAGTCGCAGAGAAGCAGAAGCTTGCCGGAATCAACGCCGACTACAAGGAGAAGTTCGGTTTCCACGATCCGGAGACCGGCTACGCCTACAAAGCCCCCAAGGGTCTATCCCGCGAGGTCGTCGAATCGATCTCCGAGTACAAGGACGAGCCGCAGTGGATGCGCGACTTCCGCCTCAAGGCCCTCGAGCACTTCGAAGCGCGTCCCACCCCGATGTGGGGCGGGAACCTAGGGCAGATCGACTTCGAAGACATCCACTACTTCGTCCGCGCCTCCGAAAAGAACAGTCGCGACTGGAGCGAGGTCCCGGACGACATCAAAAACACCTTCGACCGACTTGGCATCCCCGAGGCGGAGCGCAAATTCCTTTCCGGGGTGGGCGCCCAGTACGAGTCGGAGGTCGTCTACCACCAGGTCAACGAGAAGCTCGAGGCGCAGGGCGTGATCTTCACCGACATGGACACGGCGCTGCGCGAGCACGAGGACATCGTCCGTGAGCACTGGGCGACGGTGATCCCGCCCAACGACAACAAACTGGCGGCGCTCAACTCGGCCGTCTGGTCGGGCGGCTCCTTCGTCTACGTGCCGAAGGGTGTCAAGGTCGAGATGCCGCTGCAGGCCTACTTCCGGATCAACACCGAGAACATGGGCCAGTTCGAGCGGACGCTGATCATCGCCGAGGAGGGGTCCGACGTCCACTACATCGAGGGCTGCACGGCACCCGTCTATTCGACCGACTCGCTGCACTCCGCGGTCGTCGAGATCATCTGCAAGCCGAGCTCGCGGGTCCGCTACACGACCGTTCAGAACTGGTCGCAGAACGTCTACAACCTCGTCACCAAGCGGGCCGTCGCCCAGGAGAAGGCGACGATGGAGTGGGTCGACTGCAACCTCGGCTCGAAACTGACCATGAAGTACCCGTCGATCTACCTGCTGGGGCCCGAGGCGCACGGCGAGATCCTCTCGATCGCCTTTGCCGGCGCCGGCCAGCACCAGGACGCCGGCGGCAAGATCGTCCACGCCGCGCCGCGCACCTCCTCCTCGGTCTTCTCCAAGTCGATCTCCAAGGACGGCGGGCGCAGCACCTACCGCGGCCTGCTCGAGGTCGCCGACGGAGCGACGGAGTCGCGCTCGAAGGTCGTCTGCGACGCACTGCTGCTCGACGAGGACTCGCGCTCGGACACCTACCCGACGATCCGGATCGGGGAGAACGATGCCGATGTCGGCCACGAGGCGACCGTCTCGAAAATCGGAGATGAGCAGATCTTCTACCTGCAGAGCCACGGGCTCGACGAGGAGGAGGCCTCGAAGATGATCGTCAACGGCTTCATCGAGCCGGTCACCAAGGAACTGCCGATGGAGTACGCGGTCGAGTTGAACCGCCTGATCGAGCTGCAGATGGAGGGCTCGATTGGCTGAGGTCGTGACCGAGCCGACGTGGTTGGAGGAGAGGCGCCAGCGAGGCGCCTCTCTCGCGGAGAGCCTCCCCCTCCCCGACCAGAAGGCCAAGGGGTGGGAATTCACCGATCTCTCGAGCCTCGAGCTCGACGCCTACGACAACGGCACGCCAACAGCCACGATCGCGGGCGCTGGGGGCGCAACGGTCTTGCCCCTCCCCGCGGCGCTGGACTCCCACGGAGAGCTTGTCCAGGAGTGGCTGGGGTCGCTGGTGCCGGTGGATGATCCCTTCGTCGCTCGCAACGAGGCGAGCTGGCGCAACGGCGTGCTCGTCCATGTACCGGCCGGCGTCCGCCTGGAGGAGCCGATCCGGGTCGAGGTCGCAGTTGACGACGACCGGGCAGCGATCGGCTGGCGGACCCTGATCGTGCTGGAGGAGGGCGCGGAGGCCGAGATCTGGGAGCACTGCCTCTCCCACCAAGACGGCACCGACGCCCTGCTGAACTCGGTTGTCGAACTGCACGTCGGGCAGGGAGCCAAGCTCCGCTACATCAGCAGCCAGGACATCTCCGAGCGAGCCTGGATCTTCGCCACCCAGCGCGCCCGTGTGGAGCGTGACGCCCAGCTCGACTGGACGGCCCTCGGCTTCGGCTCGGCACGCGGCAAGGTCCGGATGGAGACCAACCTGGCCGGCCCGGGGTCGGAAGCGCGGGTCACCGGAGGGTACGCGGGCGCTCCTGGCCAGCATCTCGACTACGACACCACCCAGGAGCACTCGGCACCGAACACGTTCTCCGACCTTGCCTTCCGGGGCGTCCTCGCGTCGGGAGCTACCGCCGTCTGGCGGGGCATGATCCGGGTCGATCCAGGCGCCCAGCAGACTGACGCGTTCCAGGAGAGCCGCAACCTTCTGCTCTCGCCGGACGCCCACGCGGACGCCATCCCGGGCTTGGAGATCGAAGCCGACGACGTCCGCTGCACTCACGCCGCCGCAATTGCCCAAATCGACCGCGACCAGCTCTTCTACCTCACCTCGCGCGGGCTCGACCCGGCCGGCGCCAAGCAGCTGATCATCGAGGGCTTCCTCGAGTCGCTCGTCGAGCGTTTGGCTGAGGGCCCGGTCCGCGAGGAGGTATCCGCGGCGCTCGCGAAGCGCCTGCGGGAGATCCTCTAGTCGGTGCAGCCCGGACCGCTCCGACGTACCTGACTCAGTCGTCGCGGCCGTGCCGGTTCGCTCTGCGTTCCAGGAGCTTGCCGTGAGCGATCGAGAGGGCCGCAATGACAATCGGCGGCAGGTAGAGCGCCCAGAGCCAGTGGCCGACGTGGGCTAGCGGCACGAAAGCATCCATGACCCTCAGTATTGCGGCGCCTCTATCCGCAGGGCCACGTGCGTGGCTGGGGGCCGACGGCCCCGCAGGTCGAAGGAGGGGAGAGAGTGCCGCTGGATGCTCAGCCCGTGCCCGGCGCTCACCCGTTGGCCACTGAGAGCAGGTAGAGCCCGAAGCAGGTGAACGTCACCATCACGGCCAGCATCCAGTACTGCGAGCGCGCCGCCATCCGGTAGTCGCCCCAGAGGGCGGTCGCTCGGTCGTGCGCGAGCGTCAGACCAACCACATGACCTACGACCAGCGCCCCCACCTGCACATACCAAATCGCGTTGGCGCTGAGGACCGTGAAGTCGATGCCGCCCGATGCCGTGCCGAACAGGTTGGTGGTGCCGGTGCCCAGGGGATCGGAGAGCAGGTACGTGAACTGCGCCTGCTCCTGGAAGACGAAGAGGCTGAAGTAGTGCGCGACGAGGTAGGCGAAGGCGATCGGGATCAGCGTATGAGCGAAGCCGGTCCACAACGTCCTAAACGGGGGAGCTCCCCTGCCACTCGCCATTCCGCGGACGCCGACCGCGTAGACGAGGGCAACGCCGGCAAGGGTGAGCAGGATGAAGATCGTGTCCGTGAGGCGGAGGGTCGCGCTCAGGCCAAGACCCGCATCCGCGAGGCGCTCGAAGACGCTTTCGATGGCGCCCTGGAATGCCCCCTCCTGAGCGCCGTCGAAGCTGGTCGTGCCAATCGAGGCGATCACCACGGCGGCGGAGCCCGGCATCGCGGCCCAGCGCGTCGCGGCGGAGAGGGGGCGCCGCACCCCGAGGCGGCCGTCCCTGACACCAAGAAAGCCGAGCCGGCTAAACATGCCGAAGTAGACCGAGAAGACCTCGCCCGTTTCGCACCACCGCTCGGTCCCAAACAGGGCCATCATCGCGAGTGTGTATGCGCTGTAGACGAGGGCGGCCACAGCGGCCGTGTCCGGCGAGAGTCCGACGGCGACGCCGCCACTGGCACCGTAGACGACCTCCAGCCACACGACTGCCACGAGGCCGGCCGCGGCCGGCCAGCGGCCGAGCGCAGCGGGGTACGCGAGGTGCGCGGGGCGCTGGCCCGCCAGCGCTGAGATGCCCGCTCCGGCCGCCCGGCCAACCGCCCGCCACGGGTTGAACAGCCGAAAGACGTTCCCGAAAACGACACTGAGCACCGGCACGCCGAGCCACACCGTGACGAAGAGGAAGGTCAGCGCGAAGTTGCGATCGGGCGCTTCAGTGCCACGCAGGCCCGCGTAGACCGACACGCCGAGCAGGAAGACGCCAAACAGTCCGCAGAGGCCCTGCATCGCCGGATGGAACAGGGCCCGCGATACGCCCGCCCCGAGAGCACGCCAGCGTTCGTCCTCGAAACGGGGCTCTCTCCAGGCAATGGACAGCGCGAAGAAGGAGGCGATCAGAACGATGGACGCGCCCCACGCGAACAACCATGCGGGTATTGGTAGGTCCTGTCGCGCAGCGAGTGCGTGCGCGAACGGCAGAAACGTCACGGGTTGACCCGCAACTCCAGGATCTGCTCTCCGCGGTCCTCCAGCTCACCCTCGAAAACGCCCTCGATCGTCGCGGAAAAGGCGAAACTGACCGAGCCGCCGGCCTCAACGTCCTTCATCAGGTCATAGCCGTGCACGTGGATCTCGTCGGTGACGTCCGATTCGACCCTGAAGCGAACCTGGTCACCGGCGTTGTAGGTGAGCTCGACGACCCCACCAACCGGCTTGCCATTCTTGATGACGATGGTTGGGACTGCCTGAGCCCGCTCCTTCTTGCCCGCGCCTTCCTCACCGGCCTTGCTCGCCGGTTCAACGCTCTTGCCGGCCGACTTCTCGCTGCCGCCGTTCGTCCCGTTGTCGGTGTCTTTGAGGACGATCAGCAGCACAATGGCGGCGGCGATCAGCGCCACTCCAACCAGCACGCGCACCACGTTCGAGCGCATCGCCTAGGCCACCCCGGCCGCGTCGGCGGCGCGGCGTCCTCTCCTGTGGGCGCAGCCAAGCGCTATGTTCGGCCGGAAGGGCCTGCTCACGTTTACCTGTCCCCGGGTCGCGGTTACCGCGCGGCAGGATACCGTCCGGGGGTGCGACCGGATAGACAGACGATCGCGGCGCCGGACCTCCCGGACGGAGTCGAGTGGATCGGGGCGGTACCGCAGTCGATGCCGGCGCTCTCGGCAAAGGGCCCGGTGCTGGTGCACTTCTTCGATTTCGCGCAGCTGAACAGCGTGCGGACATTGCACTACCTCACCGAGTGGAACCGGCGCTACCGCGACGCCGGCCTCAGCACGATCGGCGTGCAGGCGCCACGCTTCCCGTTCGGCACGGACCCCGCTGTTGTGGCGAGAGGCCTTGAGCGGCTGGGTGTCGACTTCCCAGTCGCCATCGACGCGGACCGCGGCCTGTGGCATGCCTACGGCTGCAAGGGGTGGCCGAGCCTTTTCCTCTGGAAGCTGGGAGGAGCGCTCTCCTGGTTCCACTTCGGCGAGGGCGAATACAACTCCACCGAGGAGGCAATCCAGGCCGAGCTGCGGGAGCAGGACGCCCTGCGCGATCTGCCGTCGCCGATGGACCCGCTCCGCCCCAGCGATGCCCCCGGCGCTCACGTCATGCCCCCCACCGAAGAGCTGTTCCCCGGCAGCTCATGGGAGAGGCCGTGGACCCCCGCGTCAGAGGGCGACAGCCTCGAGATCTCCTACGAGGCAGGAGGCGCCTACGCAACCGTTGAGGGATCCGGCGAGATCGAGGTCGAGATCGACGGCGGTTCCGCGGAACCGATCCGCGTTGACAGCCCGGCCCTCTACGCCCTTGCGGAGCATGCGCGCCACGAACAGCACACGCTGGCCCTTCGCCCCTCCCCCGGCCTCCGCATCTGGTCGGTCAGCTTCGCTGCCGGCGTTCCCTAGCCGGGGCTCACCGTCGCGGTGTGTGGCGTCGGGCCCGCTGCGTCCTCCTATTTGTCGCTCGCCTAAGCGTGACCACACGGCGTTTCACATGGGTGCCTCGAAGCCTGACCCGCAGGCCGCGACGCCCGGTCCGCCGAACGAGCCGCTTGCCGTTGTGCGTGAGGCGCACGCGGATCATCTTCGTCCTATTCGCGGCGATCGTGAAGCGGCGCTTGCCGATCGTCAGGTTGCGTGCACGCTTGCGGGATCGCCTGGACGCCTTGGGGTGCCTGCTCGCCCTGAGTCGGGCCACAAGCCGAACCGTGCCACGGCAACCGCGGCCGCTATTGCATCGCAAGCGCAGGAACGCGATTCGACCCTTGACCATCGCGATCCCCGCAGCCGTGGCGGTGGATGGTTCGGGCGGCTGGTTTTCGTTTGGATTTCCAGTCGGACCAGGCGGCAATTCAGGCAGCGGTCCCGTCAGGGCCGTCGAGTCCTCCACATACTCGAGGCCTTCCGAGCAAGGCGATGTGTTTCCTGCCTCGTCAGTCGCCGTGGCGCGGAAGGTGGTGGCCGAGTTGTTTTCGACCGAGGTCGTGAGGCCCGTTGATTCAAATTCTGCGGCGGAGCCTTCGTCGAGCACCGAGCCGCCGCAGTTGGCACCCGAGTAGAGGCGGACGGTGGAGCCGGACTCGGCTTCCCCGGTGACCTTGGGGTTGTTGTCGTTGGCCGGGGAGGCCGGTTCGGTGGCGGTGATCGTGGGTGGTTGGGGGGGCTTCGGAGTCCTCGACATAGAGGATCGAGTCCGTCGAGCAGGCCGACGTGTTGCCCGCCTCGTCAGTCGCTGTGGCCCGGAAGGTGGTGGTCGAGTTGTCTTCAACCGAGACCTGGAGGCCGGGGGATTCGAAGTCTTCGGAGCTCCCGGTGGCGGCAAGGTTCGGTTCGGTGCAATCGGAGGTGTTCGGCGCCGCATAGAGCTCGACGGTGGAGCCGGACTCGGCTTCCCCGGTGACCTTGGGGTTGTTGTCGTTGGCCGGGGAGGCCGGTTCGGTGGCGGTGATGGTGGGTGGTTGGGGGGCTTCGGTGTCGACCGTGAATTCGTGTTTGGCGGGGCTTTCGTCGGTGTTGCCCGCTTCGTCGATTGCGCGGACTTCGAAGGTGTGGGGGCCGTCGGGGAGAGAGCTGTAGGGCTGCGGCGAGGTGCAGGATTCCCAGTCCGCTGCTTCAGTGAAGTCGAGCCGGCACTCGAACGACGCAACGCCCGAGCCGCCGGGGTCTGAGCCGGAGAATTCGAATTCGACCGAGGCGACATCGGTCAGCGACGGAGGGGCTTCGTCGATCGTGGTGTCGGGGGCTTCGGAGTCCTCGACGTATTCGAAGGCTTCCGAGCAGGTGGAGTCGTTGGTGGCTTCGTCGGTGGCCTTTGCGGTGAAGGTCGTCGTGGTGTCGGGGCTCACCGAGACGGTGATCCCGGCCCCGGTGAACTGGGCCACGCCGGCGGTGGCGGCGGGTGAGCCCGAGCAGGTTTCGCTCTTGTAGAGCTTGATCTGGGTCGGGGAGCCCGCGCCGACCGTGCCCTTGACCTTCGGTTCGTTGTCGTTGGCGGGGGAGGCCGGTTCGGTGGCGGTGATCGTGGGTGGTTGGGGGGATTCGGTGTCGACCGTGAATTCGTGTTTGGCGGGGCTTTCGTCGGTGTTGCCCGCTTCGTCGATTGCGCGGACTTCGAAGGTGTGGGGGCCCTCGGGGAGCGATGTGGTCGTCTGGGGTGAGGAGCAGGAGGTGAAGCCGGCTTCGTCGAGGCTGCATTCGAAGCTCACGGGTTCCTCGTCAGAGGAGAATGCGAATTCCGGCGTGGCGACGTTGGTGGGGTCTGGCGGGGCTAGGTCGAAGCTGGTCTCGGGCGCTTTTGAGTCCTCGACGTATTCGAAGCCCGAAGAGCAGGCCGAGGTGTTCCCCACTTCGCTTTCGGCCGTCGCCCGGAAGGTGGTGGTCGAGTTGTCTTCGACCGAGGTCGTGAGGCCCGTTGATTCAAATTCTGCGGCGGAGCCTTCGTCGAGCACCGAGCCGCCGCAGTTGGCACCCGAGTAGAGGCGGACGGTGGAGCCGGACTCGGCTTCCCCGGTGACC
>Ga0210110_1000510_pt1 | contig 12905 bp, 13 predicted proteins | sample China_Galinas_PW_2_FD_184865 | JGI IMG/M metagenome (GOLD analysis project Ga0210110, IMG submission 184865) | Wetland microbial communities from San Francisco Bay, California, USA, that impact long-term carbon sequestration - China_Galinas_PWB_D1... | ecosystem: Environmental > Aquatic > Marine... | reverse complement strand
CGCCGGTTTTGGTTTGGCTCCGAGCGGCACTGTGCTTGCATCGGCTATGGTTGCATGCCCGCCAGCGCGCCGGCCAGCGATTTTGGGAGCGACGTCTTCGCGTCGTACGCCCGATAGGTGGAGACGACCGACTTGCGTATCGGGTCCACGAAGTAGACCGTGCCGATTCCCGTCATATCGCCGGTCCAGACGCAATCGATGCCCAGCGCCGCGACGAGCATCGCGGCCTGATGCTGTGACGCCTCACTGCTCAGATCGAGCGTGACGAACAGGACGGGCGCGTCCGCGGTTTGCCGACTCAGCTTGTCGAATTGCGGCGCAAGCTTCTTGCAGTAAGGGCACCGGTCGTGGTGGACGCGCACCGCGATCAACTTCGGGGCCTCGACGGCTGCATCGACCTTCATCGCCCGAGCGCGAGCCATGGGGTCGGCCTGCGCGGTGGAGAATGTGGCTGTCGCGGTCATGCCGGCCGCGAAGACGGTCACGATGGTCATTGCTTTGAATCTTGATCTAATCATATCTCTCCTCTTTCGTCGTGTTTCCGGATCCTTGCCTGGTAGGGTCGCAACTGCTTCTTCCCCCCTACGTCGACGGGGCGGGCGAAGGGGCGTTCCGTCTGTCGTATCAGCCGGATTGTGTTCGCGCCGCGGCCGCGATCGCAGAGAACCTCCCCCCGCCCCTCCTTAACAAAGGAGGGGAGGATGGTTTATCGTCTTTTTGGAGTCGGACGCCGGATGCAACCCAATGGCGCCGGCGGAATCGCAGTTCGTGCCGAGCGGCCGACCTCACTCCTTGAGCCGCGAGGCCAACCGCGCGATCTGCAACTCGAGTCGTTTGATCTCCCGCGTGACGGCGTTTTTCTGCAGCTCCATCCAGAACCACATCTTGAGCATCGCCACGGCCATCATGCAGAAGATGAAGGCGATGGCCCACATCATCGCGGTGTTGGTGTCTTGCGTGTTGAAGAACTTCACGGCCGACACGATCGCCAGCACGAAGAAGACGAGCGTCCAGAAAAAGGTGAGGGCGTTGAGCCACCAGTGGCGGCCTTGAAACGCCTCTGCCATCATCTCGAAGACGGACGGCTCGCCGTCCAGGTCTTCGTACAGTTCCGCGTCCTCTTGCCTCAGGGCCTCCTTGATTTTCTTGTCCAGCTTGTTCATGTCTCGATCCTTTCCAGAACTTCCTTGAGTCGTTGCCGAGCGTGGAACAGTCTCGATTTGACCGTTCCCGCGGGGATGTCGAGCACCCGCGCGATCTCAACGACGCTCAGTTCGTCCGAGTAATGCAACGTCAGCGCCGTGCGCTGCTCGTGGGGCAATGTCGCCATGGCGGCGCGAAGCCGTTCGATCTCGTCGGACGGGCCGGGCGCTTCGCCGGTGGCCTTCGGCGCTTCCTCCTGCAACCGGTTTGTCGCCCGGCGATGGGTCACGCGGCGGCGCGTCCAGTCGGCGCATTTGTTTCTGACGATGCGGTACGCCCAGGTGCGAAACGTGGCCGGGTCGTGCAGCCGGCGAAGCCCGCGAACGATCGCCAGCCACGCCTCTTGCACCGCGTCGCGAGCTGACTCGCGCTCGCCCGTCAGTCGCCACGCCAGTCGCGTCAATCGCGGCTGCCAGCGTGTAATCAGAAGCTTGAGCGCGTCGCGGTCGCCGGCCTGGCACTGCAAGACCAGCAGTTCGTCCTGAATGTCCTCGTGCGTCCTTCGCATCGCTTTGGGATACAGTCGCACGGGAAGGTCGCCGGTTCAATCGAAATGTCGGGAATCCGATAAAGAGCGTCTGCGGCGACCAGGCGGCATGCCCACGGTTGCCGTGGCATGTTATGATCCCGGGATGCGTTCGATCGTCGGTCGCTGGAAGGCTCGGATGTAGGCCATTCGGGAGTTCAGCACCAGGCCGTCCGCGCACGGGCGAAAGTAGGCGTACAAGGCCTGCGAGGTACTTTGGAACACATGATCAGCGATTTTTTTGCCAGCTACTTTCCAGAGCTATCTTTGGCAGAGGATCGCGACGTCCGGAAGCGTTCGTTCAAGATCGCGTGGTCCCAGTTTATTCATTCCGGGTATTTCTTCGCCTACGCCGGTCTTGTATTGGTCGATCTGCCTTGTTTCCCTTGGTCCATTGGCGTGCGCGGTGGACATGGGTGGATTGCGTTGGTGTTAGCACTGGCGATTTTACTGGCGTGGTTTGCGTCCCCCCTGATCTTTCGAGGTGCCATGCACAGAGCCCTCAGGTTGGAACTGGCCAAGAACAACGTACCTGTTTGCATCGAGTGCGGCTACAACAGGATCGGTACGGCGTCGGACTCGTGCCCGGAATGTGGCGTTCACACCTTGCAGTGTCGCGTGTGCAAAAGGCTGATCACTGGAAGAGTGAAAGGACCATGTACAAAGTGCGGCGGGCGCCTTGTTTCCCGCGCCGAACTCACGCCCCGAGAACAGCCTGCTCAGGGAAACCGTTTGTAAGGGCAGCGCGTGGCATGGCTGGGCTCGCTGGACGGGCCGAGCGCTTCTAGTGCATCCTTTCCCCACCCTTGGCCGGGACAGGCCTCATTGCTTGGGTGGAGCCCCTGACCCGGCCAAGAGCGGGGCACCCGCTGACCGTGGTACTTTCGGCTGACACCCGAGAAACAAAAACGCCCCGGATCGAACCGTCGCTCTGGGAGACCGGTCGACCCGGGACTTATGAATGCTCGCGGTGGGGACCACGCCGATGATCGCTGACTGTTACTGTCGGACCTTCTGAACCACGCCCTCGATGAGGCTCTGCAGCGCCGTCAGGTCGAGGACGCGCGTGTTGGGGCCGGTCACCCGACTCTTGTCCAGGAGCGCCGGGTCGATCGAACCGCCGAGCAGCGACACGGTGACCGTGCCGTGCATGTCGGCGATGTCGCTCACGGAGAACGATCGCACCGCCTCGGCCTGCGGATCGTAGACGACGCTGAACGTCGCCCCGACCAGATCGCTGAGGTCGTTGTCGTTCAGGTCGAGGTTGGCCGAGTTGACGTCCTCGCCCATCGACTTCGCGATCATCGCGATCAGGTTGCGAAGGCCCTCGCTGTTGCGGACGGGCAAGACCAGTCGAATCGTGCCGTCGGACTGTTCGGTGGTCGTGATGCCGAGATCTTCATTCGACGCGAGTATCTGCTTGATGATCGCGACGATCTCGCCGGTGGCCATCCCGCGCACTTCGGATAGCTCGCCGCCGATGTTGTTCTGCATGAACTGGTCGATGACCTCTTCCGGCAGCACGAGCAGCGTTTCGGTGCCGGGCGGGAACATCAGGTCGACCAGCGCCTGCGTTTGCGGGTCGGGAAGCTTGATTGAACGCACGAGCACCCAGCCACCGCCGTCGTGAATCCCCAGCGCCACGTTGGCCTCGATGGTCTTGCCGGGCTCGTCGGTGACCTTGACGGCGAGGTCGCCCGCCAGCGCGTTGTCACTGATCTGAACTTTGCCGTCGACCCACACCTGGTCCTTGACGGTCAGATTGTCAAGCGACACGTGGAACACGGAGCTGTCCTCGATTTGCTCGCTGAGCTTCGTGAGCACCGTGGCCGCTCGCACTTTCGGCATGCCGTTGCTGAGAAATGGAATGGCCGCCAGGGCGAGCACGGCCGCCAGCCCGACCGTCGACCACCACGCACGCTTGCGAAACGTCCTGACCCGCGCGAGGCGCGGCTCGGCGCTGCCCAGCGTATCGAGGCAGCGGTCGCGGACATCCGGGGCGGCGCCGTTCGGAACGCCTGCGCGGGTGCCGAGCGCCTTGAGGTTGTCCTCGAAATGTCGGTCCTGATCCGTTGTCATGATCCACCTTCCTTTGTCGGGTTTGCGAGCAGGTCGCGCAGGCGCCTGCGTATTCGGTACAGTTTGGCTTCAATGCTCTTGGGTGTCACACCGTTGGCATCTGCGATGTCGGCGTGCGAGCATCCGTCGAAATAGAAGGCAAAGACCAGTCGTTGGTCGGCGGAGGGCAAGGCCGTCACCGCCGCGAGAAGTCGCGTCGTCGCTTCGCCGCGTTCGAGCACCGCCGCCGGCAGCGGCCCCGATTCCATGGCGTGGACGAGTTCGCCGCCCCCGTCGGCATCCAGCAGTGGCAAAACCCCGCCGCGCGTTCGCTCGCTGCGCCAGTGCTTTCGCACGACGTTGCGAGCGATGCCGAAGAGCCAGGCTTCGCAGTCGCCACCGGCCGATGGTACCAACGATTTGCCGGCTGCGATGCAACAGGTCTGCTGGAGGAGGTCATCGGCCACGTCGTGCCGTCCCCCGACGCGAACCAGGATGAACCGATAGAGCCCGTCGCAGCACGCCTGAAACGCCGTCTGAAGGCGGCGTCTCGGGTCATCGACGACGTCCACTGGGTCGGTCGCGTCGACGACCGCTACGAGACTGAGTGCTTCCACGAATGACGTCCTTTCGGTTCAGGTCTTCGTGCCTTCACCGGGATTATCCCTGATGGCAACCCCGACCCTCACGCTGGCGACGGAAATTTACACGCAGTGCCGGCCGGTGGGTTTTTCCGCGGCAGCACAACGGGCCGCTGAAGCGCGTGGCCCCTGTGCCCCCACCCCGGCTTCGAGTCGGCCTGTGTGGCTCCAAGGGCGTTTCGGGCGGGCCCGATAAAGCCGGAGCCCTCGATGGCCGATGGATCGTTGCCCAACTCCGGGCTCACGGCCTACGGGACCGGCGCCATGACGAGCATCACGAGCATCACCGACGTCGAAGCGTGGAACGACGCCCTTGCCCGCGAGCATGACATCGATGACTACTACGGTCGCTCCAGCCCCCTCATTCGGCTCTTCGAGCGGCGGCGCCTCGCGCATATTCGGCGCATGATGGCGCCGGTGGCCGGCGAGCGTCTGCTCGAAGTTGGCTGCGGCGGGGGACACGTGCTGCGCCTCTTTCCCCAGTGCCAATTGACCGGCGTCGACGTCTCCGGCGAAATGCTGCGCAAGGCGCGCCGCAACCTGCGCGGACTTGACGTGCGGTTGGTCAAAGGCGAACTGTTCGACGTCGACTTCGAGCCGCGGTCCTTCGACGGCATCATCTGCAGCGAGGTTCTCGAGCACGTCATCGATCCCGAGTCCATCCTGGAGCAGATGCAGCTGCTACTGGCGCCCGGCGGACGGGTCGTGGTGACCATCCCCAACGATCACCTGATTCATACGCTGAAAGCCTGCGTGCGAAGAAGCGGCCTGTCGCGCATCCCGCCGTTTCGGCGCGTCTCCTGGGGCGGCGATCAGTTCCACCTGCACGTGTGGCGCGCGCGCGACATGCGTGACCTGCTCGAACGGTACTTCCGCGTGGAATCGATACGCTTTGCACCGGCACGAGCGCTGCCGATACGACTGTGCTACCTCTGCACGCTGCGCGACGCGGATCGCGACTGATTCGCCGACCGTACGTCCAGCCCGATGTCCGAGGCCCGCCAGCAGCATCAGATGAAGGGCAAACATGAGTGAAGCACGCCCAGCCCGGTGCCCATCGCGATGAACGCGGGGGCCAGCAGCTTGTCCAACGCGCCGGAGTAGAAGAGAGCGACGAACACGAGAAACGCATACGGGCGCATTCGCTCGTAGATCGGCCCAAGGGTGCGCGGGAACAGGTGCTCCAGCACCCAGGAGCCGTCCAGCGGCGGAATCGGAATCAGGTTGAAGAAGGCGAGAAACGTGTTGACGATGAAGGACAGTCTGAGCACGGTACACGCGGCCGCGACGACCGGGGCCAGCGCGAAACCGCCGGCCTTTACCGGGTCCTCGAAGAAGGGCGTCGCGATGTTCTCGATCGTCGCGTGCGGCGCGAGCAACGCGACCGCCGAGCCGATCCCGAGCAGGAGCATGAGTGACGCGGCCGCCAGCAGCAGGTTCGACCCCGGCCCGGCGAGGGAGATCAGAATGTGCCCCCGTCGTGGTCGCTCGAGCACATCGGTGCGCACCGGCACGGGCTTCGCCCATCCGAAGACGGGCCACTTGACCAAAAACAGAATCAGCGGCATGACGATCGTCCCGATCAGATCGATGTGGGGGATCGGGTTGAGCGTGACGCGGCCCATTCGCTTGGCGAAGTCGTCTCCCAGCCACCACGCGCTGATGGCGTGCGCGGCCTCGTGGATGGTGAGCGACAGCAATACCACCAACAGCGCCGCCGCGACCAGGCCCCAGTTGTGCTCCTCGTCCAGGACGTTCGTCGCCAGCACGCTCGCCCGGCTTGCGGTTTGGCCCGTCGGCTTGCCCGTATCACCCGGTTCAAGCGACGAGTGCAGCGCGCGCAACTCCACGGGCATCGGCTTGGAGTGCGTTTGCCACCGCGCCGCGCAGGCCAGCCCGGAGACCGGCAGTCCGACCATGAGAAACGCCACGGCCGCCCAGCAAAGAGCCCGTGAATGCGACCAGGCGGCCGAGCGACGAACCGTGCGGCGATGCACGATCAGCAGCGCGACCGAGCCGCACGCGAGCAGCCAACCCAACACCGGTATGAACGACGGGGCCGCCAGGATCAGCGCCCACACCGCGAGCGGCGACACCTTGGGCCAGAGCAGCTCCGTTCGCGAAGGCGTGGCATCCGTACCCAGATTCCGTTGGGCCTCGCGCCGATCGGCCTTCGCTTGGCGTCCGAGCAGTTGCAGCAGCGGCGTCGCCTCCTCGCTCGACAGCAGAAACCCGACGGAGTGATCGAACGTCTCGAATCGAACGATATACCCTTCCCCATGCGCCGCGACGTAGATGTCGCGGGGCCACGCGGCGCGCGGCAACTCGAGTACGTCGTCGCCGCTTACGAGCATGATGCGTTCGCCGTCGGCTTCGAATTGCCAGCGGCGCAGGTCGCTGTCGCGCCACTCGGCGACGATCGACCCGGTGCCGTCCGCCTGCGAGGATGAAAAGGAGTCGGCCATGATACCACACGTGAGCCGGCGACGGCCTATCGATCGAACTCGTCGCCGCGAAAGCTGCTGCCGAGGTACGTTTTCTTGACGAGCTCATCGCGCACCAGCAGCTTGGCCGGTCCCTCGGCGAGCATCTTGCCGTCGTTGATGATGTAGCTTCGATCCGTGACGCGCAACGTCTCGCGCACGTTGTGATCCGTCAGGAGGATGGCGATACCGCGCTCGTCGCGCAGACGCAGAATCTCGCGCTGCAAGTCCTCGACGGCCACCGGGTCGACGCCGGAAAACGGCTCGTCCAGCATGATCAACTTGGGCTCGGTCACGAGCGCCCGCGCGATCTCCAGCTTGCGGCGTTCGCCGCCGGAGAGCGTCTTGGCGAGTTGCTTGCGCTGTACGACCAGACCGAACTGAGCCATGAGTTGTTCGGCGCGAGCCAGCCTCTGCTTGCGCGACAGGTTGCGCACGGTCTCCAGAATCGCCAGCAGGTTGTCCTCGACCGAGAGCCGCTGAAAGATGCTGGGTTCCTGAGAGAGGTAGCCCATGCCGAGTTGGGCCCTCTTGTACATCGCCATCGAGGTGACATCCCGGCCATCGAACACCACCGTCCCGCCGTCCGGATCGATCATGCCGACCGTCATGCGAAACGTCGTCGTCTTGCCGGCGCCGTTTCGTCCGAGTAGGCCGACGATCTCCCCGCGCCGTACCTCGAAGCCGAGGTGATCGACCACCGCGCGCCCGTCATACTTCTTGAGCAGCGACTCGGTTCGCAATAAGGCTTGCCCGTTTCCGTCCATCTGGTTCCGTGATCGATTTTATTACACCGGCTCACGCGCCGTCCGCCGGTGCGCGCCGGCACGCGACCGGTCAGGGTGACGTACTACCGAATCCAGCGCATGCGTCCCACGTCGGGAATGATACCGAAATCGTTGAGCCTGGGGATGGGCAACCAGGAAAGGGGGTGCCCGGAGGGCCAATACACGAAAAACGCCTTGCCGATGAGCTGGTCCCGCGGCACGGTGCCCAGTTGAGACATTTCGCCGCGATCCGCCAGGTGCGGCCCCATCACGTCCCAGAGACGAGAGTCCTTGCTCGCGGCGGTGTTGTCGCCGAGCATGAAAAACTCGTACCCGCGCAAGAGTATCGGTGTCACCTCGCTGCCCCAGCCGTCGTCGGGCGCCCACGGAGCGGCCGGCAACCCCACCACCCGCAGATTTCTGTAGTAGTACTCGTCACGATCGATGACCAGGTGCGTGATGTCGAACGACCCGCCGGCGCCGTAGAGCCGGGGTGGAATCGAGGCCGGCGGATTGGTACGCCAGGAGCCCGCCTCATGTCGGCGCAGAAACGCCACGTCCGGACCGTAATAGGCCGGCGAGTCGGGATCGTCGCTGCTCGACAGCACGTTCTCGCCGCGCACGTACACGCCGAGCCGGTAGTCGACGTTCTCGAAGCTGATCTTCACCGGCTCGCCCACCTTGAACGGCTCGAGCGTTTTCTCCCCCATGACAATCGCCGTGTCGTCGGGAAACTCTTGTGAATCCAAAAGTGCCACGTGCCCGCCTGCGTTCAGCGACGCCCAGAACGTCTTGGCGTATTTCACCAGCCGGATCATCACCGAGGCATCGTTGCTGCGCGGCGTCCAGACGAAACGAAGGCGCATGTCGGAGACCGGGGGGGGCTCGTAGCCGTCGTGCACGTTGTACGCGTTGGACGCGATGATCTTCTTGCCCTTCATCAAGATGAAGTCGTTGCGTCGGCTGACGCCGTCAAAGCGGATGCGGCGGTTGCGGAGGTCTGACCAGCCGCTGGGTCCGCCGATGCGGCGCGCCCAATAGGGTTGCCCCGGATCGAGTGTGCGCGGCGGGTAATCGTGGTTGTACACCTGCGTCCACAACGCCTTTTGCGCGACGGGGGTCTTGTGCTGGATCTTCAGCTTGGCTTCCAGCTCGCGCAGGACGACGTTGGGGGTGGCGCTCAGTGGTCCGCCGAGAAGGCCGGCGCGATGTTCGTACTTCTCGTGCCGCAGCCGATCGAGTTCCGCGAGCGCGACGTCGGACAGTTGGTCGACCGGGACTGTGTAGATGTCGCCGTCGATGATCATCAGCACTTCGCTGGGCAGCCCGATCAGCCGCTTGATGAAGTTGGTTGTGCCGTCGGCCGGGTCCTTGAAGACGACCACGTCCCACCGATGAGGCTCGAGCGCGGCGCCGCCGAAGTCGAATGGCCACTTGAGTACCAGAATGCGGTCGCCCTTTTCCGCGTTACCGGCCACGTCGTTGATCTTGAGGTTGGTGTTGACGTGGTTGCAATTCGGGCACACGACCTGTGCCCCGGCACCGACCATGTTCCCGCGGTGCCCCTCCGAAGGATCCTGCAGGCCGTAGGCGAACTCCATCCCGCAGTCCTCGCAGACGATCGTGCCGTGGGCGCCGTAGAGCGTCGGGGCCATCGATCCGGTCGGGATCACGAACGCCTCGACCACGAACGCCCGAAAGACGAACGCCAGAATGAAAGCCACGATGATGGTCTCGAGCGTGTCCTTGATGCCCTCGTAGGCCGGCGGCTGCTCCGGAAGCGGCGCGGCAATAATGGCGTTCGATGGACTCATGCTCGGAGTTCTACCATACTTCTCGTCCCGCGGCGACGACGGAGCGTCCGACCCCCCGCTTGCCGCGGCCGCGTGCGATGAGCACGCCGCCGCCCGCGGCGACCTTTGAGATTCCCGCCTGACCCTGTCTTTATTTGTCGGCCGGACCGGTGGCAGAAGATTCGCAAGACTGCCCGCACTCGGGACACACGCCGGAAATGTTACCGATGAGTCGGTGACGGGCACGATGGTACGTCCGACGCCGAGGTCATCGCCAATTGCATTCTGCGAGCTCGAAGGGCTCAAATATGATAGCCCGGGGCCAGTCCGCCTGAGGCAGGCGCAGCCGAAGCGCCGCCCCGGGTACGCGGACCCACGTATGTGGCACCCCGCCGGGGTGCAAGAATGATAAAATGCCACGCTCCCGTGGCGGCGTTCACCTTCGGCGAACTTGCCACGGACTAGTATCTTCCAGGCTTTCAGCCTGATGCCGACTAGCAGTCTCCACGCGATTTGTTGTTCAGGCTGCGGCTCAGTTTGGTTCGCCGGTCAGTCATCGGCACCCAGACGCGTCGATTGAACGGAGGCCGCTATGAAAATTTGGTATCAACCGCTCAATGCGCCGCGCCGCACGAAGATGAGCACCGCCAGTGTGCCGCCGATCAGGTTGCAGCAGAGGTCCATGGCCGTGTTCGTGTAGCCGCCCACGTTGGTTTGCGGAAAGAGCAACACGGCGATGAACTCGAGGATTTCGTTGATTGCGCCCAGGCCCGAGCCCATCAGGATCACGAGAAAAAGCAGCCCGGCCGATCGACCCACGTCCGCGCGAAGATGCGGCTTGAGCAAATGAAAGCACATCAGCGCCGCGACGCCGAAGCCGATGATGTGCACGATCTGGTCGTAGCGAAGAATGCCAAGCGACGGCACGAGATTGACCAGGATCAGCCCGTAAAGAACGTCGCCCTTCACCTTCAAGCTGCCGCCGGCCATGTGCGCCAGGCCCCAGAGCGTCAGACCCCAGAGCACGGCCGGCTCGAACTTGACCCGCGGCTGCACCCATACAAGAAGTCCGCCCAGTGCAACGATCACCGCGCCGTAGAACAGAAACTCGTCGTTCCCGCGTTGCCAGGCGATCGTGGCGAAGATCGAGAGGTAGGCGGCGTTGACCGCGAGGAGGATCCATTCATGCCGGCTCAAACGCATCCGGGCATGATACAAACAAGCGCGATGGCCACAAAGCGGGGTGCCGCCAAGAGTAGTGTCGTGCGAATGCGACCGCGGTCGTTTTGTCGATCGGATTCCGGCTACGGCGATTTGACGATCTGACGCACGAGCTCAGGGAAGTTCGTGAGGCCGTCGGTTTTCGGGTTGTAGCTGTCGGAGTTTTCGATCAAACGGACGGCCACCAGCTCCTGATCAGGGTAGATGACGATGTACTGCCCCAGGTAGCCGTCCGCGCGGTAGCCGATGACCTTGCCGTACTCCTTACGCGAGAGCTGCACGCCGAGCGGCGCAAGCGTCTCGCCGATCGCCTCCTGCCAGTTCGTGCCAAACGCCGTCTGGAGTGCGCCGAAGTATGCCTTTCTGTCGCTGTACGTGCCGCGCGCGGACTTGACCTTCTCGACAAAGGACTCCGGAACACCGCCCGACGCCAGCTTCGCGACCACTGCGTCGTCGATCACGAAGCGCGTGGTGTCGCAAATCAGCCACCAGAGCAGGCCGCAGTTGGCCTGTTGCTTGGTGGCCGGCGCCAGGGACTCCGCCAGCCACGATTCGTCGATCAGTTGCACGCCCTTCCAGCGCCCGCGGTTGGCGACGAGCTGCCCAAGCTTCGCCAGATCGCGCGCCTGCAGTTGCAAGCCTGCCATCGCGTACGGATTCCCGGCCTTGTCCTTCATCCATTCAAACGACTTGATGCCGAGCGGCTCGGCCAGGGTCTCACGGAAGATGACGTCCATCGGTTTGCCGGTCGCCTTTTTGATGACGCCAGCGATCAGGTTGACGGCCTTGTTGTTGTAGCTCCACCGTTCGCCGGGCGGGTCGGAGAGCTCGGCCGCCAGTGCCAACTGCACGACATCCGGACTGGGATAGATCTCGATGTCTGCACGCGGCACGTTCTGAAGCCCGGAAGTGTGGTTGAGCAGGTGCCGAAGGGCGATCTCTTTCTTCTGACCCTGGTTCCACTCGGGGTAGTACTTCGCCACCGGTGTGTCGATCGAATCGATCCGCCCAAGCGTTCGTAGCCGGCCGATGATCAGGTTGACGATCGACTTCGTCACCGACATCGTTTCGATCGGTTTCGACTTGCCGCCGAAGTACCACTCGCCGACCGTCTCACCTTTGTGGAGCACGACGAGGGCGCTGGAGTGCGCCTCGCCCGCGGCCTGGACGAGTTGGTCCAGTGCGGCCTTTGATACGTGTGCGTCGGACGGCCCATGCCCGGCCGCAGCCGGCGCGGCCGTGACGACTGGTGCCGACGCCGCCAAAAGCATGACCACAAAGGCTCGACTTGCTCGGGTTGCTTTCATCGATGGTGCATCCTGTAAATGTGTGCGCCCGCCGCTTGCCGATCGCTCGACCTGGTGGATCGGTCCTGCAGAGTACCATGATGCGACGCCCGACCGGCTTGGGCCCAGTCTACCGGCAACGCGGGTACGACGGGGTCCGATCCTGCAAGAAGTTGTGGGCGTGCACAACAACGAGGATCGTGTCTTCGCCTTCAGTAAGAACCGCAACAACGACGTCGAGCTGACGCCCGAAGTCAACGATGGGCTCTTCATGAAGACGATCACGGGTTCGATCGTGTTCGAGCGGGACGGCTCGGGCAAGGCAATCGGTGCCGCGGCTACGGTCTTTGGCCGGCCGGATCGACTCCGAAAGACGAACTGATTCCCCCGTTGTCGCTTGTTCGCTATCCCCCTGTCTCGATCAAGCCCCGCAAGCGCTTCAGATTCACCTTGTCCAAATCACTCCCCCGGCCGTCTTTGCCCTTGGGGGTCTCGAGGATGAAGGGGATGCCCGCAAAGCGCTCGTCGTTCACCAAGTGTTTGAATCCGCGCTTGCCGATCTTGCCCTTGCCGATGTGCTCGTGCCGGTCGACCCTGCTGCCGCATTCGCGCTTCGAGTCGTTGGTGTGGACGCACTTGATGCGGCCGATGCCGAAGGTTGCGTCCATCTTTTCCATCATCGCTCCGTATCCCTCGCTTGTGCGAAAATCATACCCGGCCGCGAAGAGGTGGCACGTGTCCAGGCACACGCCGAGCCGCTCGGGCGCCTTCGTCTGATCAATGATCTGTGCGATCTGCTCGAAATGCCACCCGATGGCACTTCCCTGCCCGGCCGTCGTCTCCAGGAGCACCATCGACTTAAAGCCCGCGCACGCCTTGTGGACCTGATCGAGCCCTTTGGCGATGCGCTTGATGCCGGCCGCGACG
>Ga0210110_1000509_pt1 | contig 12907 bp, 9 predicted proteins | sample China_Galinas_PW_2_FD_184865 | JGI IMG/M metagenome (GOLD analysis project Ga0210110, IMG submission 184865) | Wetland microbial communities from San Francisco Bay, California, USA, that impact long-term carbon sequestration - China_Galinas_PWB_D1... | ecosystem: Environmental > Aquatic > Marine... | reverse complement strand
CCCGCCGCGGCATCAGCGAAGCCGGCCGTTTCCCGACCATCGACGCCAGCGGCTCTGCCAGGTCGAGCCGCAGCAGCGAAGAAACCGGAAGCGGAAGCGAAAGAGAACTCTACGCCGCAGGCTTTGATGCCGCCTGGGAGCTGGACGTATTTGGCGGGAAAAAACGTGCTGTTGAAGCGGCCGGCGCCGAGCTACAGGCCAGTGAAGAAGATTTGAGGGATGTGCTTGTCAGCCTGCTGGCCGAAGTTGCTTTGAATTACGTCGATTTGCGTTCATTTCAGACCCGACTGTCGGTTGCAGAAGCCAATCTTGAAGCACAGAAAGAAACATACGATATCACCCGATGGCGCCGCCAAGCCGGCCTGACCACACAACTGGACGTCGAACAGGCCAAGTACAGTCTTGAGCAGACGCGGGCCCAGATACCCGGTTTACAGACCGGCCTTGAGCAGGCAAAAAACCGCCTGGCCGTATTGATCGGACAGCATCCGGGATCACTGAGGGATGCCTTGACGGAACGCAAAGCCATTCCGGTCACCCCTCTCGAAGTGGCTGTCGGCGTGCCGGCCGATATCTTGAGACGACGGCCGGATGTCCGAAGAGCGGAACGCCGGCTGGCCGCACAGACAGCGCAGATAGGCGTTGCCACGGCTGATCTGTATCCGAAGTTTTCGCTCCTCGGCTCCATCGGTCTTGAAGCTCTGTCACCAGGCAACCTGTTTTCATTGGGCAGTCGAACCCATGGTATCGGCACCACGGTTGCCTGGCCCTTGTTTGACGCCGGGGCCATCCGGAGCAACATTGAAGTGCAAAACGCTTTGCAGGAGCAGGCCCTGATCCGATACAAGGCTGCTGTTCTCACGGCACTGGAGGATGTCGAAAACGCGTTGGTTGCCTATGCGAAGGAGCAAAGTCGCAGACAATCGCTGACCGAAGCGACCGAAGCTGCCCGGCGTGCAGTTGACCTTGCCCAAAAACAGTATTCGTCCGGACTTATCGAGTTTGGCAATGTCCTGATTGCCCAGCGGTCGTTGTTATCACTCCAAGATCAGTTGGCTGTCAGCGAGGGCGAAGTGACGTCGAATTTAATCGCTTTGTACAAATCACTGGGAGGTGGGTGGAAATCTCTCATACCCGATAAACATAGTTAGTGCTCATGCATAAATGAAATTGAGCACTAAGCAGTTTTTAAATTGGAAGGACACAATGACGTCAAATACAAATCCGGATTTCGATATCGATCAGACCCTTGGTATAGATCAGTCCTCGAGCCGCAAAAAGCGCCTGAAATGGTGGCTCATTCTAGCCCTCCTGGTAATCGCAAGCGTAACAGGTACTGTTGCTTGGAGGGGGACAAAAAATTCGAATTCCATGCAGTACCTGACCCAGAAAGTTCAGCGGGGAGACCTGATTGTGACCGTAACAGCCACAGGTGCCCTTGAACCGACAAACCAGGTGGATGTGGGCAGCGAGTTGTCCGGCATCATCAAGGCCGTCGAAGTGGATTACAATGACCGGGTGAAAGTCGGCCAGATTCTGGCGAGACTGGACACCGACAAGCTGAAAGCCAAGGTTCTGCAATCAAAAGCTTCCCTGGAATCAGCCCGGGCAAAGGTTTTGGAGGCACAAGCCACTGTCAAAGAGTCAGGAGATCAACTGGTGCGGTTAAAAGAGGTGTGGGAATTAAGCAATAAAATGGTGCCGTCGCAGCAGGATCTGGATGCGGCTCAGGCGGCGCTGCATCGGGCAAGGGCCGCCGAGGCCACCGCAAGGGCCCAGGTGTCCCAGGCCCAGGCCACCCTTGAAGCCGACGAGACGGATTTGGCCAAAACGGTCATCCATTCCCCCATTAACGGCATTGTCCTTACGCGGAACGTGGAACCCGGCCAGACCGTGGCGGCCTCGTTTCAGGCCCCGGTGCTGTTCACCCTGGCAGAGGATTTGACACAGATGGAACTCCATGTGGACGTGGACGAGGCGGATGTGGGTCAGGTAACAAAGGGACAAGAGGCTACCTTCACCGTCGATGCGCATCCGGGTCGGACCTTCCCTGCAAGGATCACTCAGGTCCGGTATGGTTCTCAGACCGTGAACGGGGTTGTCACATACAAAACGGTTCTGAACGTGAATAATTCGGATCTGTCCTTACGGCCGGGGATGACGGCAACTGCGGATATCACCATCAACAAAGTGGAAAACGCTATTCTGGTGCCCAATGCTGCATTGCGTTTTATCCCGCCGATTAAAGAAAAAGAGACGTCCTCCAACGGCAGCAGTTTTCTTAATATGCTCCTGCCGCGTCGGCACAGACCGACGTCAAAGCAGGGTAAAGACTCGACGGCCAACAACAAACACCAATACGTCTGGACGCTGCGCGATGGAAAACCTACCGCCATTGCTATCGCCATAGGCGCCACTGATGGAAGAATGACTGTGGTGACGAGCGGCGACGTTGAGCCGGGGATGCCACTTGCGGTGGATACAAAGAGATCTGAACGATGAAGACAGCCTCATCCACCAAAATCAGCAAACATTCCCTAATAGAGTTCCAAGACGTAACCAAGGTATACGGCAGGGGTTCCGCAGCCATGAATGCCCTGCGGGGGATTGATTTGCACATCGGCCAGGGTGAGTTCGTAGCCGTGATGGGCCCCAGCGGGTCGGGAAAGTCTACTTGCATGAATATTCTGGGCTGTTTGGATACCCCCAGCAATGGCGACTACCTATTTGAGGGCGTCAATGTGGGAAACCTGTCTCGGGATCAGCGCGCGCTGTTACGCCGGCATTATCTGGGATTTGTGTTTCAGGGCTTCAACCTTCTCAATCGTACCTCGGCTTTAGAAAACGTTGAACTGCCACTGGTCTATCGCGGTATCGCGGCCCAGGAGCGGCGGAAAAGCGCCCTGCGAGCCCTTGAAGCGGTTGGTCTATTGGGGTGGGAAACACACTCACCCGGTGAACTTTCGGGCGGACAGCAGCAACGGGTCGCCATCGCCCGGGCCATCGTTACCGACCCAAAGGTGCTCCTGGCCGACGAACCCACGGGCAACCTGGATTCTGCCCGCAGTCGTGAAGTTATGGAGATGCTTGGTGCATTCAATCGTGAATACGGCATCACCATCGTCCTGGTGACCCATGATGCGGATATGGCGGCCTATGCAAAACGAATCATTCGCTTCCTCGACGGAATCATCGATACCGATGAGGAAAACGGGAAGATGTTATAATGTTAAAGGAAACGATTTTACTGGCCTTGCGGGAAATTCGGCGCAACATCTTGCGTTCATCGCTGACCATCCTGGGTATCGTTATCGGAGTTGCTGCCGTGATCACCATGGTGACCCTCGGCAGAGGGGCGACGGCACAGGTAACCTCCGATATCACAAAACTGGGTACCAATCTTCTTCAGGTTAGGCCCGGGCAACACCGCCACGGTCCCGGGGGCACCCAATCAACCGGCGACCCGTTTAAGGTGGAAGATGCAGATGCCATTGCCCGGGAAATCTCCGGACTCGCTGCGGTGGCACCGATGGCCTCCCAAAACACACAAGTAATTTACGGAAACGAAAACTGGGTAACCTCGGTTATCGGCAGCACTCGTGCCTATTTGGAGGTGCGCAACTGGCAGCTTGCGAGCGGGCGGTTATTCACAGATGGTGAACTTCGAGGAGGAAAAGACGTGTGCATCATAGGGGCAACCGTGCGCAAGGAACTTTTTGGCGGCCAGAACCCTATGGGCAACACAATCCGCCTTCAAAAGCTTTCATGCCAGGTGATCGGCGTCCTCGTATCCAAGGGGGAGTCCAGCTTTGGGACAGATCAGGATGACTTTGTGCTTATTCCATTGCGCACGCTTCAGCGGCGCATGGCCGGAAATACAGATGTAACCAGAATTTATGTTTCAGCAGAAGACGGCGTTTCCACCAAGAAAGTCGAACAGGACATCGAACGGCTGATGCGTGAGCGCCGCCGCATTGCCATGGGCAAAGAGGACGATTTTTATGTCAGAGATATGCAAGAACTTGTCAGCACGATGACCGGAACGACCCGCGCACTTACCGGACTGCTGGGTGCAGTGGCGGCGGTAAGCCTCTTGGTCGGGGGAATCGGAATCATGAATATTATGCTGGTATCGGTTACGGAAAGAACCCGAGAGATCGGCATCCGGCTTGCCATCGGTGCCCTGGAGCAGGATGTGTTGATGCAGTTTCTGGTCGAAGCCGTCGTGCTGTCTTCCTTTGGGGGACTGATCGGCATCATCCTCGGGGTAGCGTCAGCCGCGATAGGCGCACGCTTCCTCGCTGTTCCCTTTGTTTTTGATCCGGGGATTGTCGCTATCGCCTTCCTGTTTTCCGCAGCTGTGGGCGTCATCTTCGGCTACTTCCCGGCCAGACAGGCGGGGCAGTTGGACCCCATTGAAGCGTTGCGGCACGAATAGGAATTAGGTCGGCTCCGGTAGGATGAAGCACAACCATAAGCACAGCCCGCTTTTCACAAACTCTACCGCACGGCAGGCGGCTTTTTGTCTCATTTTAGTCAGCATATCCATCTTATTATGGATTTAATCTTTATTTAACCATTATGGCACAATATGCTGCTCCGATGAGAGCCGCTTTATCGTTCAGAACGACCTTAACGGGTATCTTTTCAAGAAAACTCTTAAAGCGCCCTTTGTTTGTAAATGCTTCCATAAAAATACCTTCTGTTAATTTGGATAAAATCTTCGGCGGAATTCCGCCTCCCAGGTAAACCCCGCCTGTAGTTACACCGGTCAGGGCTAAATTACCGGCAACAGCACCGAGGATGGAGACAAACATATTCAGTGCTTCAATGCAGCCGGGGTCTTTACTCGCCAATGCAGCTTCGGTGATGGCCTTGGCCGGGTCCGTTTGTTTTCGCTTTTGCTTTAACCAATCAGGCTCCTTGAAACGGCCTGAATCATTCAACCAATAATAAATATTCACCAATCCAGACCCGGAAACCACCCTTTCTATACTCACATGTCCATAATGCTGATAAAGATACCGCCATAGCTTCATTTCCGCTTCGTTATTGGGCGCAAAATCAGCATGACCGCCTTCTGATGGAACCGGCAAATATCGACCATTCTGATATATTAGCATTGCTTTACCCAGACCTGTTCCGGGAGCGATCAGGGCGAGATTCTGTTCTTTTATGGATGCTGCCTGATTTAAAGGGTAGAGTTCATCTTTGTTTAATAGCGGGATGGCCATTGCAGTGGCGGTTAAATCGTTGACAAGCCGAACATGATTAAAGTCAAACGTTTTCTTTATCCGATCTTCGGAAATACTCCAGGGGAGATTGGTGGTTTTGGACTTGCCCTTTATCACAGGCCCTGCAATCCCAAAACAGGCATGGGTGACAGGCATCGGATGGATTTCGAGAAATTGCCGGATAATGTGTTCCAGATCAGGTGCGTTTTGGCTTGCAAAAGTCTCAATCACTTTTGCCACAGGGCGTTTTATTCCCTTAACGAAAAGCCCTAAAGTGGTTTTCGTTCCGCCGATGTCGCCGGAAAGAACAACTGTTTTATCCTTTGATGTTGTCATGATGGAGATCTCCTCATAATAAAGCGACTGCTCCCGTACCTGTTAACATTTTAAGCGAATACACGTTGTATGCATTCTACATCAAAACCCGATTCCACAGTAGTGAAGTTGTGCCAAAAAATTCTATGTTACCGATTTGTCGTGCCAATCATTAATGCCTTTCAAGAAATAAATTTTTCGTACGAATGGGTCCAAAAGTCAGGCTTTTAGCTTTCCCACCAGATACCCGTCCATCAAAAGATGGATTAAATGATGCAGCACACATACAACAAGGGCGAGTCCGTATTGCGGAAACAGTGAAACCTGCAAAATGATTGAAAGGGGCAGGGTTTTTTGTCCGCCCATGAAAATAACGCTTTCCCGGCGGCCCTTGCCAAGCTTTAAATATCCGGTAAAAAGGCCGGCCGCAGCCAATAGTATTCCATGGAAGCTAAAAACCAACAAAAAAATGATTCCCGCCGATGCACCGCTGTTTAGAATCACATCTCTGGCCTGGGATACGGCCATCCAGACCATGGCCAGTATCAACAACTGGTTCAGTATTTGAATCCGATAAATAAATCGATCCATTAACGATTTTGTCAAAAGCTTTAGGGTTAATCCAAAACAAAGCGGCAAAAAAACATAACACCCGAGCTTGATCATAATTGAAAGCTTATCAATGACCACAACCGTTGATCCTCCCACCAGATTCAACAACAAAGAAAGCATCACCGGTATGGTAAAAACGGCAAGCCCGTTGGCCAGTATGGTGATGACCAATGCCTGGGCCATATTCCCTCCGGCCGCGCCGGTCATCACCACGCCGCTGCTCAATGTCGTAGGCATGACGGCAACAAGAAAAATGCCTATTAAAACACCTGTATCCATTGGAATGGCTCCGAACAGCGCAGCGACAACCGGTGCAACCAGAAAAATGATGATCAGGGCGGCAATGATGCCCTTTGCATCCATTATGCCCGATTTTATCTGCCGGGCATCCAATATCAAGCCGGAAAAAAAGAATATCAGGACAATCACGACATCCGGTCCCCGATGCACCTTGAGCCATCTTCCGATACTCGAAACCGTCTCGCTGGAATCCGCAAGCGTTACAACAAAAACAAGAAGAAGACCGATGAGAAACCAGTATTTTTTGATTAATTCAGACAAAATGACACGCCTCGGTAATATTAAGTATTTCAGGGGAAAGGCTGTTTTATTTACTAAATCGCACCATGGGTCAAGCTTTTTTTTCAAAGCGTATGAACTGCCGGAAATGGCTCACATGCCCTTGATGTTTCCTTTGTTTTTGGTCCGGAAATCATCGGGTTTGACGAATTTGCGATTAATTAGCCCTAAGACGCAACAAGAGCTGTTGAAAGTCAGACATATCAAATTTTGGAAGCGGATGATATTTTCACCAGAAAGGGAGAGCCACAATATATGGCATTGTGAGAACATTTAAAAAGATGATCAAACATACCACATAGTATTATTGAGAGTTTCAAGGCTACAGATGGTTATGATTAGGATAAAAATCCTTGAACGCTCGCCTAAGGTGCGCATAGAGCAACGCGGAAGGTGTCACCCTTGAAGGCGCCTTATGTGTTTTGGCTCCGATTCTGTGACCAGCAGACTGTGAGGGCCTAAAGAAAGGGCGGCGTTTCAATACAATCTGAAACGCCGCGCTTATATGTTGCTAACAGCCTCCGTGAGCGTTCAAAACATCCGTCAGCTCGTGGCAACTATCGCTCCCTGATCATCCCGATTTGCAGTTCAGAATACGCTTCAGAAGCCATCGAGGACGTTTATGCTACGATCAGGTGAGGTCGAAGCGGTCAAGGTTCATTACCTTGTTCCACACCCCTACAAAGTCTTGCAGGAACTTCTCCTGGGAGTCCTCACTTCCATAGACTTCCGCCAAGGCCCGGAGTTGGGAGTTCGAACCGAAGATGAGGTCGATACGGGTGCCGGTCCACTTGAGTTCGCCCGTTGCGCGATCACGACCCTCGAACACGTCTTCGTCTTTTGAGGTAGCCTTCCACGTCGTGCTCATGTCGAGCAGATTCACGAAGAAGTCATTGGTGAGCGTCTCTGGCCGCTTGGTGAAGACACCGTGCTGGGACTGTCCGAAGTTGGCATTCAAGACGCGCATACCGCCAACGAGAACCGTCATCTCCGGAGCGGTCAGCGTCAACAGTTGCGCACGATCAACCAGCAGCTCCTCTGCCGATACGGCGTATTTGGTCTTGAGGTAGTTACGGAACCCGTCTGCAGCCGGTTCGAGTACGGCGAATGATACCGCGTCGGTTTGCTTCTGCGACGCATCCGTGCGTCCCGGCGTGAAGGGAACGGTCACATCGTGACCGGCATTCTTCGCAGCCTGCTCGACGCCTGCGCATCCGCCCAGGACAATCAAATCGGCCAGGGAAACATTCTTTCCGCCTGACTGCGCACTGTTGAACTCTTTTTGGATGCCTTCAAGGGTCTGCAGCACAGTCTTTAGTTGGGCCGGCTGGCTAACTTTCCAATCCTTCTGCGGCGCAAGACGGATGCGCGCCCCGTTCGCACCGCCGCGCTTGTCAGAGCCACGGAATGTGGACGCCGATGCCCAGGCGGTTGAGACCAGTTCCGGGATCGACAAGCCAGAAGCAAGAATCTTGCCCTTGAGGTCGGCGATGTCCTGCGCGTCGATCAGCTCATGATCGACTGCGGGCACCGGGTCCTGCCAGATCAGTTCTTCTGTCGGGACCTCCGCACCGAGATAGCGCGAGAGGGGGCCCATGTCGCGGTGGGTCAGCTTGAACCACGCCCGGGCGAAGGCGTCCTGGAATTCATCGGGGTTCTTCAGGTAGCGTCGTGCGATGGGCTCGTAGATCGGGTCGAACTTCAGCGAGAGGTCCGCTGTAGTCATCATCGGCCGATGCTTTTTCGACGGGTCGTGGGCGTCAACGATCATGTCCCTTTCGTCTACATCTTTGGCCAGCCATTGGTGCGCACCGGCCGGGCTCTTGACCAGTTCCCATTCGTATTTGAACAGTACCCTCAGATAGCCCAAGTCCCATTTGGTCGGGTTCGGCTTCCATGCGCCCTCGATGCCGCTGCCGATCGTATCGCCGCCTTTACCGCTGCCGAAGCTGCTCTTCCAGCCGAGTCCCTGCTCTTCGATGCCGGCGGCTTCGGGTTCGGGACCCACATGCGCGGCATCACCGGCGCCGTGACACTTGCCGAAGGTGTGCCCGCCGGCAACGAGCGCGACGGTCTCTTCGTCGTTCATGGCCATACGCGCGAAGGTCTCTCGAACGTCACGGCCGGAGGCAACCGGATCCGGGTTACCGTTCGGACCTTCCGGATTCACGTAAATCAGGCCCATCTGCACGGCGGCGAGTGGATTTTCGAGATCCCGGTCACCCGAATAGCGTTTATCGCCAAGCCACTCGGCCTCAGATCCCCAATAAATGTCCTCTTCCGGCTCCCAAACGTCCTCGCGCCCACCGCCGAAGCCGAAGGTCTTGAATCCCATGGACTCAAGCGCGCAGTTGCCGGCCAGGATCATGAGGTCTGCCCAGGAGATCTTGTTGCCGTATTTCTGCTTGATCGGCCAGAGCAGGCGGCGCGCCTTGTCGAGGTTCACGTTGTCGGGCCAGCTGTTGAGGGGCGCAAAGCGCTGGTTGCCGGCCCCCCCGCCCCCGCGGCCGTCGCCCATGCGGTAGGTTCCGGCGCTGTGCCATGCCATTCGGATGAAGAGCCCCCCGTAGTGACCGTAATCAGCCGGCCACCAGTCCTGCGAGTCGGTCATCAGCGCATAGAGGTCCTTTTTTAGAGCCTCCAGGTCGAGTTTCTTGAATTCCTCCGCATAGTTGAACTCTTCGCCCATCGGATTGGACTTGGAAGAATGCTGGTGCAGAATGTTAAGATTCAACTGATTCGGCCACCAGTCCCGAATCGCCGTACCACCTCCGGCAATGGGTTTGGGAGCTCCGCCCGTTACCGGGCACTTGCTATCTTCATTAGACATGTTGACCTCCTCATTCATTTGATTATAGAAATAAAATATTATATGATAACGACTATCAATTAATGGCAAAAAAATTTATTAATCTTTCTCTGCCATACAATGGCTGCATATACCGAAAAAGTCCAACCTATGATTCAAAATTTTAAAATTAGTCTCTAATGCGACCTCTTTTTTCATTTCATCCAGGCTATCCAGGTCCGGGTCGACAATTTTTTTACACTTGATACAGATGACGTGTGGATGGGAATAAGGTTTGTTTCCATCATATCGGTTGCTCCCATCCGGGAACCCTAACTCAAGAACTTCTCCAACTGACTTTATTAATACAATATTTCTGTATACAGTGGCAAGACTCATGGTCGGAAAGTCTTCTTTTATCTGGACATGGATATTTTCAACACTGGGATGGCCTTCACTTTTGGCAAGAATTTTAACGATAGCCAGCCGCTGAGGCGTTATCTTGTTGCCATTATCCCTTAATTTTTGGATGATGCTTTCAAACCTGTTTTTATGGTCTGCCAACTGAAGCCTCTTTATCCTAAATAATAATCATTTTCAATTAACATTAATTTTCTTTTGAGTCAACTCCTATTTCAATCGTTCACATATGATAACTTCAGTAGATATTTAAATTATATTTGGCTAATTTCCTGCATAGCCGCTTTTTCAAATTCGATCGCCTTTTCCGATCGTGGGGTGGATCGCGGACCGGATTTTATGCTTTGGGCTGGAGATGTATCTCTTTTTATCCCGGTAACATCGATTTTAAGAGCGAGCATTGCAGCATTGCATTCCAGAGGCTCCTTAGCAATTTTTCCCCGCCCCAAAATACCGAACCCAATATCTCCTTCGTAAAGAACTTCTATGATAAGACGCCCATCCCTTTTAATATTAGCAACCGTCTGAGAGGTTTTCACCATGCCAGCGATAATAGTCTTATTATCTTTGCTGTAAAATAATGACATGGGAGCTGTATTCGGTGAGCCATCCTCATTGACAGTTCCAACAATCGATATCACCCGATTCGGATTGTCGTTAAAGAGTCTGCCGAGATCGATAACCGTCCCCTCCCCTTTGTATGAGATACTTATCACCAGATTATCGGAAACAAGTTTTGCCATGAAATTCCTCCTTGCCTTAAGGTTCATCCAGGTTAATAATTAATAACAGGTTTATTGCCTCAATCGTGAATCGTATAAAATTGAAGATCTCAAACCGAAATCGAAAGTTGTGTTTACTTGCCATGAACACAGGTTCAAGAATTTCAATTCCTATACATATATCTTATTTCTTACGAAAATGCAAAAAGGCAAATCCTGTGAAATGAAGTTGCCCTGTTGAAAATTTAAGACATGAATCAGGCGAGCTGGTTAAGTAGCGCAGGGGAGTTTCACCCCCACGCTCTCCAAGAACCGTACGTGACAGTCTCCTGTCATACGGCTCCTACTGTCCAGCCGACGGCCGAAAGCCAAATCCCCAAGACACAATTAGTCCAGGTTCATGACGTGCAATACGACCTAACCAGTGGGTCGCTTTGAGCCAGTGGCCTCGCAGCCTTTTGTATTTCCGCATTGCCCAACGAACCAAGGCATGCTCAATCTGACGGAGGATGGGATAAAGTGCCGATTTGCGATACCTGCCATAATAATTCAACCAACCCCTAATCACCGGATTGATTCGCTTGGCAATATCCTCTAATGACGAGGAACTCCACAACTGCAATTTCCAACCCTTTATTGTGGCGCTCATCGCCTTGATGGCTGATTTGCTTACTGCTGGCGTAAAACCCAAAAAGTGCATCCGCCCTTTGCACAAACGAGGCCGGAAGCCATAGCCGAGAAAATCAAAGCTCTCATGCTTATAATTTCCGGTGCGTTTGTGATCTTTACAATAGACAATCTTCGTCTTCTGTGGATGCAGCTTCAGTTTACATCTCGCCAGCCGTAGTTCAATGGTTTTCAACATGACTTGTGCCTGAGCTTTCGTACGACAATGGACGATGATATCATCCGCATATCGTGCAAATAAAACACTCGGATGCTCTACCCTCATCCATTCATCAAACACATGGTGAAGAAAAATATTCGCCAGCAAAGGACTAATCACACCCCCCTGGGGCGTTCCCTGCTCTCTTTTGATTAGGCTGCCATCCTCCAACTGTGCAGGAGCTTTTAGCCATCTCTCTATGTAGAGCAACATCCATTTACTGTTCGTATGCTTTCTCACCGCATGCAGCATCAGCCTGTGGTCAATGGTGTCGAAAAAGCCTTGGATGTCTATATCGATCACCCAATCATACCACCAACACCTCTTGCGAACCGTCCCTACAGCATCCAAGGCCGATTTTCCGGAGATGTAACCATAAGAATCCCTATGGAAAATCGGCTCCACTGTTGGTTCCAGGTACATTTTGACCACCATTTGCGCCACACGATCCGATACGACCGGTATACCCAGCCTCCTGGATCGCCCATCACTTTTGGGAATATCTACCGTGCGAACCGGCGGCGGAAAATAACTCCCCGAGGACATCCGATTCCAGATCTTATACAGGTTATCCTTAAGATTAACCTCAAAATCCTCGATCGATTGACCATCGACTCCGGCTGCACCTCGGTTCGCCTTTACTCGACGATAGCTCTCCCAAACAACCTGCTTGGAAATACTGAACGGCTTTGTTTTAGTCAAAGGCTCCTCCCATCTCTGGTTGACCGTATCACTAAAACCAGACAGCACAACCCCTTCGCTCCATCTGCATTACACAGACTTCATCACTACTACGGGTTGTTCCGCCCCCGTGTCTCGCATCGGTACTCTCACACTTGTGGGGCCTCCACTTGCGTTTCTCCCTTAACATCGAGACGACAGGTTCCCACGTTCCACACAAAAGCCTGGATCAAGTTCATGCCATCTCTATGCCGGACGCCGCCCAGCCAGTAGACAGGCTCCCTCTGGACTTATCCTGGAGTTGTCTGAGTACCCCAGTTTTGACGCCATTCCTGATATTTCGACACCTCATCAATGGTTCGCGGTTGCTCATCTCCTTGATCCTCACCTGATCCCGTCTAACGGGACCTTTTCCTTAACGCTCACCACACCGGCTCTTTACCAGCGCAGCTTAAGGCGGTTTGAAACCTGCTCCTGCAAGCCGGTTCCGAGGGACCTACCCTCATCTTTTGTGCAGTTACGCACACTTTCTTTATATTTAAAGTGCGCTCGTGGCACACTCAGACATATCGCAGGTTTTTGAAGTGGATGATATTTTCGTCTTTTAGATGACTATCTGAATATTCATCGGAGTAAAAAAGAGATCGGATCAAAGTTATACAATATATGG
>Ga0210110_1000508_pt1 | contig 12908 bp, 10 predicted proteins | sample China_Galinas_PW_2_FD_184865 | JGI IMG/M metagenome (GOLD analysis project Ga0210110, IMG submission 184865) | Wetland microbial communities from San Francisco Bay, California, USA, that impact long-term carbon sequestration - China_Galinas_PWB_D1... | ecosystem: Environmental > Aquatic > Marine... | reverse complement strand
CCAAGGCCCGTGGAGGCTCTTCCACGGGCGTTTCCTCGCAGGCCGGATCGACCGCCGATCGGAGATCGGGCTCGACAGATTTCCGGTGTCGATCCGAGAGTGCCACGACCTATCGGAGGGAGCCATGAGCGACGATTCCGCCCCGAAGAAGACCCCCCTCTACGATCGTCACGTCGCTGCCGGCGCCAGGCTGGTCGAGTTCGCCGGCTGGGAGATGCCCGTCCAGTACGCGGGCGTCATCGAAGAGCACCGGGCCGTGCGCGGTGCGGCCGGCCTGTTCGACGTCTCCCACATGGGTGAGGTCCGGGTGGCCGGCCCCGGCGCCGAGGCATTTCTCCAGCACCTGACGCCCAACGACGTGACCCAGCTCACGCCGGGTCGGGCCCACTACAGCGCTCTCCTGACCGAGGAGGGCACCTATGTCGACGACCTGCTGATCTACCGCATGGCCGAGCAGGAGTACATGGTGGTGGTCAACGCCGGCAACGCCGACAAGGACTTCGCCTGGATCGAGCGCCATGCGGCGGCGGCGGACGGCGTCGAGGTGGAGGACATCTCGGACGCCACCGCGCTCATCGCCCTCCAGGGACCGAAGGCGATCGAGATCCTGCGGCCCCTGGCCGTTCCGGCCTCCGGCGGCGCGATCGACGACATCCGGTTCTACCGTTTCGACCGCGGCACCGTGGACGGGGCGGAGGCGATCCTCTCGCGCACCGGCTATACCGGCGAGGACGGCTTCGAGCTCTACCTCGACCCGGCCGACGCGCCCAGGATCTGGGACCGGTTGCTCGAGGCCGGTACGGGAGCCGGCCTGGTCCCCGCCGGGCTCGGCGCCCGGGACACCCTCCGCATGGAGGCCGGCATGGCCCTCTACGGCCATGAGATCGACGACACCATCAACCCCTGGGAGGCGGGCCTGGCCTGGACCATCAAGCTCGAGGCCGGCGACTTCATCGGCCGCGACGCCCTGGTGCGTCAGAAGGAGGCCGGGGTGACGCGCAAGCTCATGGGGTTCGAGGTCGAAGGCCGCGGCATCGCCCGCGAGGGTCACGCCATTCTCGACGGCGACCGCCCGGTCGGCCACGTGACCAGCGGCACCTGGAGCCCGACCTTCGAGAAGGCCCTCGGCATGTGCTACGTGCCGGCCGAGATGGCCGAGCCGGGGCGCGAGGTCGGCATCGAAGTGCGCAAGCGCCGGCTCACCGGCAAGCTCTCCAAGATACCGTTCTACAAGCGTTCGAAGTAATCCCCAGAGGCGGCGTGGCTTCGGTATGATCTGACCCGGCAGCCCCGGTCCATGGGGTCCGCCGCCCATCCCTCGAGGAAACCGGAGGAGCAGAGAGGAGATACTGCATGGCCTACCCGAGCAACTACCTCTATTCCAAAGATCATGAGTGGGTGCGGGTGGAAGACGACACCTGCGTCCTCGGCATTACCGAATACGCCCAGGAAGAGCTCGGCGAGATCGTGTTCGTCGATCTGCCGGACGTCGGCGACACCTTCGACAAGGCCGACGAGGTCGGGACCATCGAGTCGGTCAAGGCCGTGGCGGAGGTCTACACCCCGGTCTCCGGCGAGGTGATCGAGGTCAACTCGGCGCTCGAAGAGGAGCCGGAGCTGGTCAACGACGAGCCCCACGGAGACGGCTGGCTGATCAAGATGCGCCTCTCCATCAAGGACGATCTCGGTGAGCTGATGAGCGCCGAGAAGTACGAGGAGTTCATCTCCAGTGGCGACGCGTGATCCGTTCCGTGATGCCGCCGGCGTGACTCACCGTCTGCTGTCGACCGGCGAGCTCGATCGCCGGGAGATGCTCGAGGCGATCGGCGTCGACTCGGTCGACCAGCTCTTCGAGAGCCTCGGGGACCTGCTCCTCGAGCGACCGCCGGACGTTCCCGGGCCCCTCTCTGACGGGGAGCTCCGGGACTACTTCGGCCGTCTGGACAGCATGAACGCGGTGCCGGGCCGGGACCTGGTCAGCTTCCTCGGCGCGGGCGCGTACCGCCACGAGACGCCGTCGGTGATCGACCACCTGCTGCTCCGGGGCGAGTTCCTCACCGTCTACACGCCGTACCAGCCGGAGATCAGCCAGGGCACGCTCCAGGCGATCTTCGAGTTCCAGACCCTGATCAGCATGCTCACCGGTCTCGACGTGGCCAACGCCTCCCTCTACGAGGGGGCGAGCGGCTTCACCGAAGCGGTGCTCATGGCCGATCGCATCCAGAAGAAGCGCAAGAAGGTCGTGGTGTCGCGCGCCATCCATCCCCAGTACCGGGAGGTCCTGGCGAGCTACGCCAGGAACCTCGACCTCGAGATCGTCGAGATCGGTTGGGACGAGCGGGGTGCGACCGACCGGGAGGCGCTCGCCGCCGCGGTCGACGGCGAGACGATCTGCGTCGCCGTGCAGAGCCCGAACTACTTCGGCGTGGTCGAGGGCTGGGACACCGCGAGTGAGATCGCCCACGAGCACGGAGCGCTGTCGATCGGCGTCGTCACCGAGGCGCTGTCGATGGCCCTGCTCAAGAGCCCGGGCGACTCCGGCTGTGACATCGCAGTGGGCGAGGCCCAGTCCTTCGGCCTGTCGCTCGCGTTCGGCGGCCCGTACCTCGGGTTCCTCGCCACGCGCGACAAGTACAAGCGGGCCATGCCCGGGCGGCTGGTGGGCGAGACGGTCGACGCCCAGGGCAAGCGCGCCTGGGTGCTCACGCTCTCGACCCGCGAGCAGCACATCCGGCGGGAGAAGGCGACCTCGAACATCTGCACGAACCAGGCTCTCTGCGCCCTGGCGGCGACCATCTACCTGTCGCTCTACGGCAAGAAGGGCCTGCGGCGGCTGGCCGAGATCAACCTGCAGCGCGCCGGCGCCTTGAGGCGCAAGCTACCGGGTGTGGCGGGCTTCGCGTCGGCCTTCGACGCGCCGAGCTTCAACGAGCTCGCGGTGCGCTCGGAGCAGCCGGTGGCGCGGGTGCTGGGCGACCTGGAGAAGGCCGGCATCCTCGCCGGCGTACCGCTGGGACCCGACTACCCGGAGCTCGAGGACTGCTTCCTGGTGGCGGTGACCGAGGCCAACGCCGCCTCCGATCTCGATCGATTGATGGAGGCGCTCGCCGACCGGTCCGCTGCCGTGCCAGAGGACGCGTCGGCGACGGCGTGAGGAGATCTTGTCGATATGACTGAAACCACGACCACCTCCGCCGGCCAGAGCGGAGACCGCCGCGTGCCCGACGTCGCCTGGCGCAACGAAGGGCTGATCTTCGAGCGCAGCCGTCCCGGGCGCGTGGGCGTCACGCTCTCCGATCCCGGAGTCCCCGAGCAGCCGCTCGACGATCTCCTCCCCGCCGACCTGGTGCGCGACGAGATCGACGGCATGCCCGAGGTCTCCGAGGTCGACGTGATGCGGCACTACACCCGCATCTCGCGCAAGAACTACGCCCTCGATCTCGGCCTCTATCCCCTGGGCAGTTGCACGATGAAGTACAACCCCAGGATCAACGAGGACATGGCGCGGCTGCCCGGCCTCGCCGGAGCGCACCCCTCCCAGCCCGCGAGCACCGTCCAGGGAAACCTGGCCCTGCTCTGGGCCCTGGAGCGCTCGCTGGTCGAGCTCACCGGTCTCTCGCGCGTGTCGCTCCATCCGGCGGCGGGTGCCCACGGTGAGTTCGCCGGCATCCTCATGACCCGGGCAGCTATCGACGCCCGCGGCGAGGGTCGCCGCTACGTGCTGATCCCGGACTCCGCCCACGGCACCAACCCGGCGTCGGCCCACTTCGCCGGCTTCGAGGTCAAGGAGCTGCTCTCCAACGAGCGGGGCACTCTCGACCTCGAGGACCTCGACCGGCAGATGACCGACGAGGTTGCGGCCCTGATGCTCACCGTGCCCAACACCCTCGGCGTGTTCGAGAACCAGATCCGCGAGATCGCGCAGATCGTCCACGGCAAGGGGGGCTACATCTACTGCGACGGCGCCAACTTCAACGCCTTCGTGGGCAAGGCCCGGCCGGGGGACATGGGGGTCGACGTGCTCCACATGAACCTCCACAAGACCTTCACCACCCCCCACGGCGGGGGCGGTCCCGGCGCGGGGCCGGTGGGGGTCTCGGAGCGGCTGGTGCCGTTCCTGCCGACGCCCCTCGTCGAGCGCAACGAGACCGGCTTCTACCTGGACCACGACCGGCCGCAGTCGATCGGCCGCATCCGGTCCTTCCACGGCCAGTTCGGAGTGCTGGTGCGGGCGCTCTCCTACATCATGGCGATGGGGGGCGAGGGCCTGGCGCGGGTCGCGGAGTACGCGGTGCTCAATGCGAACTATCTGCGCAAGGCGTTGGAGCCCTACTACCACCTGCCCTACGACGCGCCGTCGATGCACGAGGTGGTGTTCGACGACAAGACGCAGCACGACTTCGGCGTCTCGACCATGGACATCGCCAAGCGGCTGATGGACTATGGGTTCCATCCGCCGACCGTGTACTTCCCGCTGATCGTCTCCGGCGCGCTGATGATCGAGCCGACCGAGACGGCGGCCAAGGAGGAGCTCGACTGCTTCATCGAGGCGATGGTGGCGATCGCCCGGGAGGCCGAGGAGGATCCGGAGCTGGTGAAGGGGGCGCCCTACACGATGCCGGTCTCCCGGTGCGACGAGGCGCAGGCGGCGAGGAAGCCGGTGCTCCGGTGGTACCCGGAAGAAGGTGCCGGAGGTGAAGACTGATCGGCGGCGGCCTGTCCGAGGGCTTGTCCGAGGGACGTTCGAGGTTCGATTGAGCCGGTTCGAGCTGCCGCTGTTCGGGCTGTTCCTGGCCTGCTGGGTGCTGGTCGTCTGCCACGCTCTGGGGCTGGTGTCCCTCGCGGGCACCCTGAGCCTCTCCCTCTACCGGCTCTACGCCGTGGCGGCCGTCGTCGGCTGGCTTTCCGGCAACGTCTACGTCTACCGGCGCCGGCGGCTCGATCGCGAGCACCGGCGCCGGGCGGCGGCCCTCTGGCTCGTCGGCCCTCAGGGGATCCCGGCCCTGCTGCGGGCGATGGCGCCGGTCGGAGCGCAGGCCGCGGCGCCAGCGGTGCCCCTCTACGCGTTCGTGGTCGGGGTGGTGTTCTTCACCGTGCCGCTGGTCTTGGGGCCGAAGTCCGGGTAGGGTCGGCGGTTGGCCTCATGTGCAACGGGCCCGGGGCCGGCGGCAGGAGAGGTCGTTCGCTTCGCTCACGCTCGGCCGACTGAAGTCGGCCGCTTCAATGCCGGACAGTGTTTCCGAACCGCGATCCCGGGTTGAAGCGACCATACCCGGCTTCAACCGCCCACTCCCGTCGCCCGGAGAAACGACTCACCCGGCGCGGCCTTCTTGGCTTCGGGTCCGGCTTCCTGCCGGCCTTACCCCCGTTCCCGCAACAACCGGTTCACCAGCTCCGGCGCCGCCTTGCCCCGGGTGGCGCGCATCACCTGGCCGACGAAGAAGCCGTGGAGCTTCGCCTCGCCCGCCGCGTAGCGCGCCGCCTCGTCCGGGTGCTGGGCGAGGACCGTGTCGATCACGCGGGCGAGCTCCGCTTCGTCGGTCACCTGCTCCAGGCCCTTGGCGGCGACGATCTTCCGGGGTGAGCCGCCCCGCTCGACCATCTCGTCCAGGATCTCCTTGGCGATCTTCGTGGAGATGGTGCCGTCGTCGATCAGGCCCACCAGCTCCGCCAGCTCCCGGCCGCCGAACGGCAGGTCGGCCGCCGAGGAGCCCTCGCCGAGGCGGCCGAGGAGCTCGTTGACCGTCCAGTTGGCCAGGCTCTTCGCCTCGCCGCCGGCCGCGACCGCCTCGTCGAACAGCGTTCTCAGAGCCCCGTCGTCGGTGAGGATGCGGGCGTCGGCCGCCGGCAGGTCGTGCCGGGTGGCGAAGCGCTCGACCTCCGCCCGCGCGTCGGCGGAGAGATCCGCCAGGGGGTCCCGTGGACCCTGCGGCACCGCGGGCGGCGCCCCTGCCTTCTTGGCCGTCGGACGTGCTGGGGGCTTTGCTCCGGCGGGCTCGCGGTCGCTCGGGCCGGTCGCCCGCTTCGACCAGGTGTCCCGCAGGGTCACCGTCCGGTTGAACACCGGACGCTCCGCCCCGGCGCTCTCCGGGTCGAGGTAGAAGAAGCCCTGGCGCTCGAACTGGAACCGTCCTACGGCAAGCCCCAGGAGCCCGGCTTCGAGCGCTGCCGGCTCGAGCCGGGCGCTTCTCCGAACGAGCAGAGAGTCCGGGTTGAGCGAGTCGGTGAAGGCCTCCTTGCCGGCACCCCCATCCGAGCCAGGCCGCTCGTCGGTGAACAGCCGGTCGTAGAGCCGAACCTCGATCTCCCGGGCGTGGGGCGCCGAGACCCAGTGGATGGTGCCCTGGGGCTTCCTGCCGTCCGGGGCCGACCCGCCCCGGGTCTCCGGGTCGTAGGTGCAGCGGAGCTCGGTCACCTCGCCGCTCGCTTCGTCCCGCACCACCTCGTCGCAACGGATGAAGTAGCCGTAGCGCAGGCGCACCTCCCGCCCGGGGGAGAGGCGCCGGAAGCCCTTCGGCGGGTCTTCGTCGAAGTCCTCGCGCTCGATCCAGAGCTCCCGGGAGAAGGGCAGGGCGCGGGAGCCGGGCTTGCCCACGTCGCGGGGAAAAAGCGGCGCCTCGAGCTCCTCGGACTCGCCGTCAGGAGAGTCGGCGGGGTAGTTGGTGATCACCACCTTGAGCGGGTCGAGCACGGCGAGCACCCGGGGTGCTTCGGTGTTCAGGGCGTCGCGGATCGAGTGCTCGAGAAGGGCCATGTCGACCACGTTGTCGGCCCGGGCGACACCGATGCGGTCGCAGAAGTCGCGGATCGCCTCGGGGGGGACGCCGCGGCGCCGCAGGCCGGAGATGGTCGGCATGCGGGGGTCGTCCCAGCCGGAGACGTGCCCCTCTTCGACGAGCTGGAGCAGGCGCCGCTTCGAGAGCACCGTGTACGAGAGGCTGAGGCGTGCGAACTCGATCTGCTGCGGGTGGGGCTCCGGCAGCACGTGGTCCAGGATCCAGTCGTAGAGCTCCCGATTGTTCTCGAACTCCAGGGTGCACAGCGAATGGGTGATCCCCTCGAACGCGTCCGACAGGCAGTGGGTGAAGTCGTACATCGGGTAGATGCACCAGGTGTCACCCGTCCGATAGTGGTCGGCGTGGCGGATCCGGTAGAGGAGCGGATCGCGCATCTTCATGTTGGGCGAGGCCATGTCGATCTTGGCCCGCAGCACGTGGGCGCCGTCGGGGAACTCGCCGGCGCGCATGTGCCGGAGCAGATCGAGGTTCTCCTCGACCGACCGGCCGCGGTGGGGGCTCTCCCGGCCCGGCTCGGTGACGGTCCCCCGGTAGGCTCGGATCTCCTCTTCGGACAGGCTGTCGACGTAGGCGTTGCCGTCCCGGACGAGCTTCTCGGCGCACTCGTAGAGCCGGTCGAAGTAGTCGGAGGCGAACCGCTCCTCGGTCCACGAGTAGCCGAGCCAGCGGACGTCCGTCTCGATCGAGTGGACGTACTCCATGTCTTCGGTCAGCGGGTTGGTGTCGTCGAAGCGCAGGTTGCAGGTGCCGTTCCACTGCCGCGCGACGCCGAAGTTGAGCACGATCGATTTGGCATGGCCGATGTGCAGGTAGCCGTTCGGCTCGGGGGGGAAGCGGGTGGCCACGCGGCCCGCGTGCTTGCCGGCCGCCACGTCGTCGGCGACGATGGATCGGATGAAGTCGGTCGAAGGTTCCGGGCGCTCAGACATGGGCGAAGAGTAGCGGATGAGGCGGCGGGGGTGAAGGTGTGGGGCGGCGCTTCCTCGACTTTGATCACAGGCTGCTAGACTCCGCCAGCTATGGCTGAACCGTCTCCACGACCGGCGCGGGAACGCCGCCGGGCCTCGCTCCTCATCGTCTTCTTCACCGTGCTGCTGGACCTGCTCGGCTTCGGCATGGTGCTTCCTCTGTTGCCGTTCTACGCCCAGGACTTCGGCGCGAGTCCGCTGGGCGTCACCATGCTGTTCGCCTCGTTCAGCCTGGCCCAGTTCGTCTTCGCCCCGATCTGGGGCCGACTGTCGGACCGTGTCGGGCGGCGGCCGGTGCTGCTCGGCTCGATCGCCGGTGCGGTGGTCGCTTACGCTCTCTTCGCGTTTGCCGGGTCGTTCACCGTGTTGCTCCTCGCCCGGACGGCGTCGGGCATCGCGGCGGCCAACTACTCGATCGCCCAGGCCTACGTGGCCGACGTGACGCCGCCCGAGGAGCGGGCCCGGGGGATGGGTCTGCTCGGCGCCGCGTTCGGGCTCGGCTTTGTCCTCGGACCGGTGATGGGTGGGCTGGCGGGGAAGCTCGGGTACGCGGCGGTGCCGGCCGCTGCCGGGATTCTGTCGCTGGCGAACCTGGTGCTCGCGTTCTTCCTGGTGCCGGAGTCGTTGCCCGCCCAGCGTCGGCAAGAGATCGCCGCCGGGCGCTGGGCCGACTCGAACGACCTGCGACGCGCCGCCCACAACCGGCCGGTGGCGGCGTTGATGCTCCTTTTCTTCCTGGTCATCCTCGCGTTCGCCAGCATGGAGTCGACCCTCGGCCTGTTCGTCGAGGAGCGCTACGGCTTCGGGTTCTTCGAGACCGCCTGGCTGTTCACCTTCCTCGGTGTGGTCATGGTGGTGGTCCAGGGGGGCCTCCTCGGACGGTTGGCGAAGCGCTTCGGCGAGCGGCGGTTGATGCTCGCCGGCATCCTGCTCATGGCGGTCGGGCTTGCGGTTCTGCCCTTCGGCCGGCTGATCGCCCTGCTCGGTATGGCCACCGGCCTCCTCGCCGTGGGGATGGGGCTCCAGAACCCCTCGACGCTGTCTCTGATCAGCCGCATGACCGACGATCACCACCAGGGTGGCACCCTGGGTGTCACCCGCTCTCTCGGGGCTCTGGCGCGCGGCGTGGGCCCACTCTGGGGCGGCTGGGCGTTCGGCGCCCTGGGGCCGGCCTGGCCCTTCTGGAGCGCCGCTCTCCTGATGACGGTCGCCTTGGGCGTCGGCATCGTGGTGGCGCGCAACCTGCCGTAGCCTGCACGCTTCATGAGTCACCGACTGCGAGCCGCAATTGCATGCAATCTCAGGGCGTACTCGCTCTTTGCCCCTCGACGTACTGCCCAGTACGCCTGCGTCGCGCATCGCTGTGTGCGCCCTGATCTCACACACACTTGCGGCTCTCGCTACGGAGCTTCATGAATAGTGCAGGCTAGGCGATCGGAGGACAGCGCGATGCTGACCCGGGACTTCGACTTCGAGCTGCCGGAGGATCGGATCGCCCAGGAGCCGGCGCCGCGGGGCGAGAGCCGGCTCCTGGTGCTCGACGCTCCGCCGGGCGCGGCCGAGCGGCACCGCCGGGTCGCCGATCTGCCGGACATCCTCCTCCCGGGCGACCTCCTGGTGGTCAACGACACCCGTGTGATCCCGGCACGGATCTTCGGTCACCGGCTGCTCGGCGACGGTACCGAGGGTGCCCGGGTGGAGCTCCTGCTGATCGAGCCGGTGGACGTGGACGACCCGTCCCTGGCGACCGAGTGGGACGCCCTCGCCCGGCCGGGCAAGAAGGCGCGTCCGGGCACGACCCTGCGGTTCGGGGAGAAGGCCGACCCGAAGCTCAGGGCTGTGGTGCTCGCCAAGGGAGAGGACGGGCGCCACAGGGTTCGCTTCTCGGAGCCGGTGGGGCCTCACCTGGAACGTCTGGGGCACGTGCCGTTGCCGCCCTACATCAAGCGCGGCGACCGGCCCGAGGATCGGGAGCGCTACCAGACGGTCTTCGCCCGGCGCGCGGGGGCGATCGCGGCGCCGACCGCCGGGCTCCACTTCACGCCCGAGCTCCTCGCGCGGCTGGCGGCGCGCGGTGTCGAGCGGGCGGAGGTCACCCTCCACGTGGGCATCGGCACGTTCAAGCCGGTGACCGCCGAGCTGGTCCACGAGCACCGGATGGATGCCGAGCGGTTCGTCGTCCCCGCAGAGACGGCGGAGGCGATTCGGCGCACCCGCGAGCGGGGAGGCCGGGTGGTGGCGGTCGGCACCACCGTGGTGCGCACGCTCGAGTCGGCGGCCGACGGCGCGGGCGGGGTGCGCGCGGGGGCCGGGTCGACGGAGCTCTTCATCGTCCCCGGGTACCGCTTCCAGGTGGTCGACGTGCTGCTGACCAACTTCCACCTGCCGCGCTCGACGCTCCTCATGCTGGTGTCGGCCTTCGCCGGCAGGGAGCGGGTGCTCGAGGCCTACGAGGAGGCGATCCGCGAAGGCTACCGGTTCTACTCGTACGGGGACGCGATGGTTGTCAGCCGATCTCCCTCCAATCCCCTCGATCCCCTTCCTCCCTCGCGGGAGGTAGGGGACGCCCCCGCCCGGTCCTTCGCTGCATGGCGGCATCGGATCCGTTCCCCAGGATAGGGCGCACCCTGCATCCAGTCGTGGTGCCGATCTGCTACGGCTGCGAGCGGTCGATGGGTGGAGCGTCTCGGCGCCTCCCGGCCGGGGGCGTTGAAGGCGAGCGCGCGCAGAACCGCTTCCGCATCCACGCCGGCCCGCCGCTCGCCTGAACCGAGGCCGAGCCCCGCGCCATCCGAAACCCGAGCGCAGGCCGGTCCCGGGCCGGGAGGCGCCGAGACGCTCCCGGCGATGCGCCATCGAAGGACCGGCTGTGCTGACCGGACTTGGTTCCTCAACCCTTCTGGGTTCGCGGGTCGAGCAGATCGCGCAGGCGATCTCCCAGCAGGTTGAACGCCACCACGGCGGCGACGATCGCCAGGCCCGGGAAGGTAGAGACCCACCAGGCGGTCAGCAGGACGTCGCGGCCGTCGGCCACCATGTTGCCCCAGCTCGCGGTCGGCGGCTGGACGCCCAGGCCGAGGAAGGAGAGGGCGGACTCCGCGAGGATCAGGTTGCCCACCGCGAGCGTCGCCTGCACCAGGACCGGCGTCAGGGCGTTGGGGAGCAGGTGACGCCAGAGGATGCGCAACGGATGGAGGCCGAGGCCCCGGGCGGCGAGGATGAACTGCCGCGTCTGGAGGCCGAGGATCTCGGCCCGGACGAGGCGGCTGATGCCCATCCAGGAGGTCCCGCCGAGCACCAGGATCACCAGCGTGGTCGACGGCCTGAAGAGGGCGGTCAGGGTGAGCACCAGGAAGAGCCAGGGGAACGCGAGCAGGGCGTCGACGCCGCGCATCAGGACCGAGTCGAGCCAGCGGGGGCCGGTCGCCGCGGCCGAGCCGACGGCGAGGCCCACGGTCAGCGCCAGGCCCACGGAGAGCATGGCCACCAGCAGGGAGATGCGAGCTCCGTAGATCATCCGCGAGACGACGTCCCGTCCGTAACCGTCGGTGCCGAGGAGGAAGATGCGCCGGTCGGCGACGCCGTCCGGGGTCAGATTCAGGATCTCGGAGGCCGGGATCTCTTCGGTCTCCTGCCGGTGGGAGGCGATGAGGCCCGTGGGCGTCCGCTCGAGGTGGTCGACCAACAGGTACCGCTCGCCGGTGAGCTCGACCAGGGCGAGAACGGTGCCCGGCGGACGGTAGCGGCCGGCCGCCGGATCGAGCTGGTCGGTCGGGCTGTAGGGCGCGATCCACGGCGCCGCCAGGGCGACGAGCGCTGCCAGCGCGACCAGCACGACGCCGCCGGTGCGCAAGCGCCGGGGCGCGGTCGCGGAGCCTGTCACCGAGGCGGTCAGCGGCTCAGCCACCGCGCCTCCGTTCGGGGTGTCGCTCTCCTCGGGTGCCACCCGCACCGACTCTGATCCGGGGGTCGACGGCGGCGTGGAGCAGGTCCGCCAGCAGGTTGCCGGCCACCACGCAGGTGGCGGTGAACGCGGTCGCGGCGAGGATCACCGGGTAGTCGCGGGCGAGGATCGCCTGGTACGTGGTGCGGCCGAGGCCCGGCCAGGAGAAGACGACCTCGGTGATCAGGGAGCCGTTGAGCAGGAAGGGCAGGGAGAGCCCGAAGAGCTGGACGATCGGCACCAGTACGTTGCGCAGCGCATGGATCCAGATGACACGTCGCTCGGTGAGCCCCTTGGCCCGGGCCGTACGGATGTAGTCCTGGCCGAGCACGTCGATCATCTGGTTACGGACGAAGCGCACGGTCGCTCCCGCCATGGCCAGGCCGAGGACCAGTGCGGGGAGCGTCAGGTGGTGGAGCAAGTCGAGCGTCCGCCGGAGGCGGCCGAGATCGTCGGCGTCGACCGAGTGCATCTGGCCGGCCGGGAAGAGGGGCAGGGCGTAGCTCAAGAGCAGGATCGCCATCAGCCCCATCCAGAAGAGAGGCATGGAGTAGAGCAGCAGCGAGGTGAGGCGGATGGCGCCGTCGGCCGCCCGGCCCCGTCGCCGGGCCGCGGCCACGCCCAGGGGCACGCCGACACCGTACTGGATCGCCATGGCCGCGAGCGCCAGCAGGGCCGTCGGCGCCAAGGCGTCCCCGAGCACCCCCACCACCGGCCGGCTGTGGGCGATCGAGGTCCCCCAGTCGAAATGAAGCACTACGGCACGCAGCCAGGTCAGATACTGCATCCCGAGCGGGCGGTCGAGGCCGTAGGCCTGGCGCAGGTGCTCGGCGCTCTGGGGGCCGAGCCGGTTGCTCACCAGCACGAGCGCCGGGTCGCCCGGCGCCAGGTGGATCAAGAAGAAAGTGAGGGTGAGGACGAGGTAGACGAGCAGCAGCGAGGCGCCCAGGCGCCGGAGGCCGATCGAGAGCATCGACAATGCGCCTCCGCCCGGAGGAGGAGGCTCACTCCCCCTCTGGCGCCAGCCACCAGTCGCGCAGGTACCAGTACGTGCCGAGCACGTTCGGGCGCGTGTCGTGGACGCGCCGGCTCATGCCGTTGATCCGCTGGGACTCCCACATGAACGTCATCGGCTGGTCCCGGTGGAGGATCTCCTGGAGGCGAAGCAGGATCGGCTCGGCCTCCGCCAGGTTCGGGAGG
>Ga0210110_1000507_pt1 | contig 12926 bp, 11 predicted proteins | sample China_Galinas_PW_2_FD_184865 | JGI IMG/M metagenome (GOLD analysis project Ga0210110, IMG submission 184865) | Wetland microbial communities from San Francisco Bay, California, USA, that impact long-term carbon sequestration - China_Galinas_PWB_D1... | ecosystem: Environmental > Aquatic > Marine... | reverse complement strand
CCGCCGACGCGGCAATCGAGCGCCTCGCCGAGCGCTCCCCGCGGCTCCTCGACCCGCCTGTCCTCGCCGGCCTCCGGCTCGGGTTGTTCGAGCTCTTGTTCGCCGATGCGACACCGGACTACGCTGCCGTCGACCAGGCCGTTGAGCTGGTCAGGGAGGCGGGCGCGGCACACGCCTGCGGCCTCGTCAACGCGGTCCTGCGCCGGGCGGCGCGGGAGCGCGGCGAGCTGACCGCCGCACTTCTCGAGGACGATTCGACTCCCGAGAGCGCCGCGACGGCGCACTCGGCGCCGCTCTGGCTGTCCCGCATGTGGTGGGACGAGCTGGGCCCCGACGCGGCACGCTCGCTGCTCGCCGCCTGCAACGAGCCGGCCGAGATCGCCTTGCGGTCCAATCTGCGGCGCGGCGGTAGGGAGGAGGCGATCGAGGAGCTGGGCCGGGCCGGGGTCACGGTCCGGGCCGCCACGGACGCCTGGCCGCTTGGCGCTGCGGAGGAGATCGTGGTGGAGGGGCGCGTCGGCGAGGCGCTTGCCGGGCCGGTTGCCGCCGGCTTGCTGACGCCGCAGAGCCGCGGGTCGGCCGCGGTGGTGGAGGTGCTCGACCCCCAGCCCGCGGAGCAGGTTCTCGACCTCTGCGCAGGGCCGGGGACCAAGACGGGCCAGATCGCGGCGCGGATGGAGGATCGCGGCGAGACGATCTCGGTGGAGCTCGACCCCTCGCGGGCAGCGGAAGTGGCTGAGCAGGCGCGGCGGCTGGGCCTGCGCAGCATCAGCGTCGTGGAGGCCGACGCGACCGAGATGGAGATGGCGCCCGGCTTTGACCGGGTGCTTCTCGACGCGCCGTGCTCGGACCTTGGGGCCTTGGCCTCGCGACCGGACGCCCGCTGGCGCAAGTCGCTGCGCGGGATCGACCGCCTCGTCGGAGTTCAGGGCCGGCTGCTCTCCAGGGCAGCTGCGGCGCTGCGGCCCGGCGGGGTGCTCGTCTACGCGACATGCACGATCTCGCGCCGCGAGAACGAGGACCAGATTGCCGCGCTGCTGGAGGCGTCGGCCGCCGGCGACGCGCCGCCGCTGAGCGTCGAGGACCTCGGCGCCCGGGCTCCAACGCTCTCCTCTCCGCACGACCCGCGCTGCCTGCTGCTGCGCCCCGACCGCGATCGGACGACCGGTTTTTTCATCTGCCGGATGAGGCGCAATGATGGGGAGCGATGACCGAGGGCGAGAGCACCCTGCGCAGGCCTGCGTGCCCGAGCTGCGGCGAGCCATGGTTGAGGCCGACCCAGCTGCCGGGCCGCTTCCGCTGCGTGTACTGTCTGCGCCGCTTCGAGTTGGTGTCGCAGTGCCCCAATTGCGGTGAGCATCAAACCATTGCCCGGATGAGCAGCACCCAGGACATGACCTGCCAGCTTTGTGGAGACTCGATGCTGAGGGCGGTATGAGCGCGCGGATGGCCGGTTTGCTGACCGAGCGGCGCGTTGCGCCGTCGATCCTCTCTGCCGATTTCTCGCGGCTTGGCTCCCAGGTCGAGGAGGTGATGCAGGCCGGAGCGCGCGTGATCCACTTCGATGTGATGGACGGGCACTTCGTCCCTCCGATCACGATCGGCCCGCTGGTCGCCGCTTCGATTGCCGATGACGTCCACGCGGCGGGCGGGGCGATCGACGTCCACCTGATGATTGAGCAGCCCGAGCGGCACATCGAGGCGTTCGCGGAGGCGGGGGCCGATTCGATCACCTTTCACGTCGAGGCGACCGCGCACAGCAATCGCACTCTGTCGGCAATCCGCGAGCTCGGCTGCCTGGCGGGAATCGCACTCAACCCGGGCACTCCTGCCGACGCCATCGCCGAGCTCCGCGGCCTCGCCGACATCGTCCTCTGCATGACGGTCAACCCGGGCTGGGGCGGCCAGGCCTTCATCGAGGCCTCGCCCGGCAAGGTGTCCCGCCTGGCGCCGCTTGCCGGTGAGGCCAGGATCGAGGTTGACGGCGGCATCGACGCCTCGACCGCCGGCTCGGTCGCGGGGGCGGGCGCTTCCCTGTTCGTGGCCGGCTCGGCCGTCTTCGGCGCCGAGGACCCAGCGGCCGCCTATACGGAGATCGCCCAGGCCGCTGGAGCGGCCTGACTCGGGTCGGGCGGTGAGCGATCCGGGCCAGCTGCCGGGGCTGCCGCTGAGACGCTCCGGGCTTCGCCAGATTGCAAGCCACCCCGGCCTCGGGGAGACGCGCGCTGCGCTGCGCCGCCAGCTCCTCCAATTCGTCGACCGGCTCACGATTCTCGTGGTGGCGATCTGCGTCCTGCTAGCCGCTGGAACGGTTGGCTATGTCGTCACCGAGGGAGCCTCGGTCGGGTTCGGGTTCATCTGGGCACTCGACACGGTTGCGACGGTTGGGTCGATACCGGAGCCGGCCAGCACCGCCGGCCAGATCGTCAAGGTGATGCTGATCGTCCTCGGCGTGGGTACGCTTTTCTACGCACTGGTGACGGTCACCGAGTTTTTCGTGTCGGGCCATCTGTCCGGCCTGCTCGCGGAGCGAAGGGCGCTGAAGAAGATCGATTCGCTGAGAGACCACATACTGATTTGCGGCTTTGGCCGGGTCGGAAGGCAGGCGGCCCGCGACCTGCGGGCGGCCCAGCGCGATTTCGTCGTCATCGACAGCAACCCCGCGGATACCCGCGAGCACGCAGAGGCGATGGGCGCGCCCTTTGTCGAGGGCCCTCCGTCCGACGACGAGGTGCTGCGCACCGCCGGGATCATGCGCGCCACCGGGGTGATGGCGTGCGTGGACTCCGACGCGGAGAACATCTTCATCGCGTTGACCGCCCGCGAGCTGCGCTCCGACATCACGATCGTCGCCCGCGCCAGCGTCGAAGACTCCGAGAGCAAGCTGCGGCGTGCCGGCGCCGATCGCATCGTCTCCCCCTACAGGGCGAGCGGCTCTGAGATGGTCCGATTCGCCCTGCACCCGCAGGTGACCGGCGTCGTCGAGGTAGCTCCCGAATACCGGATGGAGGAGATCGAGGTGACGGTCGGCTGCGAGGCCGCGGGGCGCACGCTGGAGGAGGTGCGGGGCTCCTCGATGATCGTCGCCCTGCGCCGCGGCGACGGGACGGTTCAGCCGCAGCCGCCGGCGGACACCGTGCTGAAAAACGGCGACGTGCTGGTCGCGATGGGGGAGACCGGGGCGCTGGAGCGGCTCGAGGGCTTGATGGCCCCTGTGGCCGGCTAGAGGTTTTCGGGGCGCACCATCGGGACGACGAGGGCCCCGGCGGCCTCCTGCCACCAGGAGCGCTCGGTCTCGGCGATGCCGTCCCGGCGCGCGCGACGGGCGCACCAGTCGGCGAGAGCGCGGCGCCCGCCGAGGGCAACGTGGTGGGTGCCGGTGATTGCGAAGCGGCCGTCGGCGAGCGCGACCAGCGCGCCCGGCTCATCGCGGCGGGTGCGCAGGCGCGCCCGCACAGCGATGCCGTCTACCACCTCGGGAGCCGCCGGGTCGCCGTCGAGCGTGTGTCCTGGGCGCACGGAGAACACCTGGGGCGCGCCGCGCAGCGGCAGCAGCAGCGGCGCGGGCTCTCCGAGCGGCCCCTCCCGCCAGAGGCGCGTAAGCCGCTCGACCTCGTCCCGTAGTGGCTCCTGCACGACGAGGTGGAGCTCGTCGCCCGCCTCGATCCGGGTTGAGCCGCGCGGCGCGATCGCGCGCCCGTCGCGGACGATCAGGTGTACCAGGGCCTCGCGGGGCAGGCCGAGCTCCCTGACCAGCAGCCCTGCGGCGGCGTCGCCCTCGCCCACCCGCCACGAGATCAGCTCGCCACCCAGCTCGCGCACGACCCCGATGTCGGCGACCGGTCGCGGTAGCGCCCGCTCGCTGCTGGTGACCCCGAGCCAGCGGGCGAGCGGCTCGACCGTTGCTCCCTGAACGAGGGTCGAGGTGACGACGACGAAGAAGACCGCGTTGAAGATCAGATCCGATTCCGCCACGCCCGCGACGACGGGGAACGTTGCGAGCCAGATCGGGATCGCCCCCCGCAGGCCCGCCCAGCCCAGCATCGTTTTCTCCCGCGGCGCGAGGTGGGTGGGGAGCGTGACGAGGAGCGTCGCCAGCGGGCGGGCGACGACGATCAGCACGGCCGACAGCAGCAGTCCCTTGCCCGCAACTCCCCAGAGTTCGCTGGGGAAGACCAGCAGGCCGAGGACGAAGAAGAGCCCGATCTGCGCCAGCCAGCCGAGGCCCTGGTGGAAGGCGACGACGGTGCTGCGCGCGGGCATCGAGCCGGTGCCTAGCACAAGGGCCGCGACGTAGACGGCGAGAAACCCGGAGCCGCCGAGGGTCTCCGCGATTCCGTAGGAGAGCGCCGCCACGGCGACCGTCACCACGGGGTAGAGGCCCTGGGTCGGCAGCTCGATGCGGCGGATCGCGGTGCGCGCCAGCCAGCCGAGGCCGATCCCGAAGAGGGCCCCGAGCGAGAGCTTGACGACGAACACCAGCAGCATGTCCGGTGCGCCGTAGGTGGGGTCGGAGATCCAGTCCCCGAAGCCGACGACGAGCAGCAACGCGATCGGGTCGTTCATCCCCGACTCCCCCTCCAGCGCCCGGGCCAGCCGTCGCTCCAGCCGCGAGCCGCGCAGGACGGCAAAGATCGCCGCGCTGTCGGTGGCGGCGACCGCGGAGCCGAGGATCAGCCCCTGGAGGGTGGTGAGGTCGAAGATCCAGATCGCAGCCAGGCCGGTCGCCATCGCGGTCAGGAACGTCCCCAGCGTCGCGAGGCCGATCGCCGTGCCCAGCACGGGCCGGATCTCTTTCCACCCCGCTGTCAGACCACCCTCGAAGAGGATCAGGACGAGACCGATCGTGCCCAGGGTCCGCGCCAGCTCCGCGTCGTCGAAGTCGACCCCGCCGAGGCCGTCCGAGCCGACCAGCATCCCGAGGCCGAGGAACAGCAGCAGTCCCGGAACGCGAAGCCGGTTGGCGACAAGCGCGGCCCCAATCGCCACGGCAAGCAGCGCACCGCCGATCAGGATCAGCTCGGCGTCGTGTCCGCCCATCAGCTAGGACACTAGATGGTCGTCAGGTGTTCTCGTCGAGGGTCGCAAGGCGGACCTCGAGCTCCTCCGGAGAGCCACTGGTCGGCACGTCCTCCGCCCGCTCCTGGGGGCGGCGATAGATCGCGAAGAGCAGCGCCAGCAGCAGCCCGGCGGCCAGCGTGAAGCCGAGCTCGACGCGCCGGAACTCGTTGCCGACGAACGGCAGGAAGTTCCAGGCGACGAAGATCGCCGCGCAGCCGATCCAGCGCGCCGCGGCCCGCCGCACCTGGCCCTGCGCGATGCAGGCCTGGTTGATCGTCACCGAGGAGAGATAGAGGCCCATGCCGGCCGTTACCAGCAGCAGCCCGGCGCGGTCGTAGCTGAACTTCTTGCTGAACGCGATCTGCATCAGCTGCGGCCCGGCGATCAGGAAGGCGAGCGCCGCAAGCGCGGTGAAGCCCGCCACCGCGATCAGCACCATCCGCACGGAGCGGTGAAATTCCCGGTCGCTGTCCGGCTCGGTGCTGGTGTGGAGGCTGGTCAGGTGGGGGAGGATGCTGGTCGAGACCGCCTGGAAGAGCTGCAGGGGCGCGCGGGCGATCATCAGCACGTTGAAGATGAAGCCGGCCGCCGCCGCTCCCTCCAGGCCACGCACGATCAGCGGGCCGGCATTGAGGAAGGCCTGTTCGCTGAACATGATCAGCAGCACCGCGGCGGCGAAGCCGCTGCCGTGGGCCAGCGAGAAGCCCGAAGCGGGTTTGTCCGCGACCGGCGCCGGCGGAGCCGCCTGAGCGCGGCGCGCGAAGGCAAGGGGGACGATCAGCAGCGAGAGCGAGGGGGCGGCGACGATCCCGATCGCGACCGCGGACTGCCCACTCAACAGGCCGATCGCGACGAGGACCGCAAATGAGGTCCGAAAGATCGACTCCGAGAGGATCATCGTCGCGAAGAGGCCGAAGCGGCGCTGGCCGGCGAGGTAGCCGCGGGCGAAGTAGCTCGCCGCATAGAACAGAACAGCGGAGAAGAAGACCCAGTAGAGCGTTTCGTTGCCCTCCAGCAAACCGTCCTGGAGCGGGCCGCGCAGGACCAGGGCCAGCACCCCGAAGATCATCGCCAGCCCCAGCTGGATCGTCACCGCCACCCGCATTGCGTCGCCGATCGGCTCGCCCTTGACGCGGTGTTCGGAGATGTGACGGGAGAGCAGCTGTTCGATCGGCCGGTAGAGGGTCGAGATCGTGATGAAGACGGCCGACCAGAGCACTGTGATCTGCCCGTAGTCGGGCTTGGAGAGAACGTGCGAGGCGATGAAGAAGTAGACGTAGGTGATGACCCCGGTCAACCCGACGCCCACGGCGAAGAAGCTCGCCATCCTGCCGTAGTCGGCCGAGCTGATGCTTCCGCCAGGTGCGGCGGCCGGAGCTGTCTTCTCGTCGGGCATCAGTCGCCGGCGGCGTCGGAGTCGTAGTGAGACGGCTTGACCCCGAGAGCCAGCTCGACCCGGCGTACCCGCTCGAAGACCCGCTGGGTCATTACCCTCTGGCCGGCGAGAAGGTCGCCGATCACCCCCAGCGCGAAGAGCTGTATGGCGGCGATGAAGAGGACCGCACCGAGGATCAGCGACTGGATATGACCGGTGCTGTCGCCGTTCAGGATCCAGTCGAGGAGGAACGGCATCCAGGCCGCGAGGGCCAGCAGTGCGACGACGATGCCCGCGGTTGCAAACGCCCGCAGCGGCTCATAGCGGGCATAGATACGCAGGATCGAGCCGGCATTGCGCCGCACGTAGGCGCCCGTGGAGTCAAAGAGGCGCGACTCGCGCGTCTGCGGGTTGGTGCCGACCTCGGCCTGCTCGACGGCGACCAGCATCTTCCCGGCCTGGATCAGGCTCTCGAGCGTGTAGGTGAAGTTGTCGACGACGAGCAGCCCGAGCGCCGCCTCGCGGTTGTAGGCGCGGAACCCGGACGTGGTGTCGGCGATCTCGGTCCCCGAGATCCTGCGCACCAGCCAGCTCCCCACGCGCTGCAGGGCCTTCTTGCTGGAGGAAAAGTGCTCGATCGTGGCGACCTGCCGGTCGCCGACCACCATGTCGGCTTCCCCCGCGATGATCGGCGCCACCAGCTTGCGGATATCGGACCCCTGGTACTGGTTGTCGGCGTCGGTATTGACCACGATGTCGGCGCCGAGCTTCAGGCAGGCGTCGAGGCCTGCCTGGAAGGCGGCCGCCAGCCCCTTGTTGTTGGTCAGCTTCACGATGTGGTCGACCCCGCTGCGGCGCGCAACCTCGACGGTTCGGTCGGTCGAGCCGTCGTCGATCACCAGCAGCTCGACGGTGTCGACCCCCTCGATCTGGCGCGGCAGCTCGGCGACGGTCGCCGCCAGGGTCGCCTCCTCGTTGAGGCAGGGGATCTGGATGATCAGCTTCATCGGGCGCGCTCAGGGTATCCGCGCGCGCGGCCCGACCGGCCGTGCGGGCTAAACTGGGTTGATTGACGAGTCAATCGGTCCGATGAAATCGCAGCTCACAGGCACGGACAGCTCTCACCTGAGGCGGGCGCTGGAGCTCGCCGAGGGGGGGCGCGGAAGGGTCAGCCCGAACCCCCTGGTGGGGGCGGTGATCGTGCGGGACGGCGAGCTGATCGGCGAGGGGTTTCATGCAGAGCTCGGCGGCCTGCACGCGGAGCGAGCGGCTCTTGAGGACTGCCGCCGTCGAGGTGAGGACCCGGCCGGGGCGACGATGTACGTGACCCTTGAGCCCTGCGCTCACCATGGGCGGCAGCCTCCCTGCACAGACGCAATCCTGGAGGCGGGGATCGGGCGAGTGGTGATCGGCTCCGAGGACCCAAGCGAGAAGGCGGGCGGCCGCGGTCCCGGCATGCTTCGCGACGGCGGCGTCGAGATCGAGCTCTCCGGAGGCGAGGAGGCGACCCTTGCGCGGCTTCTAAACCAGCCCTTCCGCAAGCACGCCCGCACCGGGCTGCCGCTGGTCACGCTCAAGCTTGCGATGTCGCTGGACGGCAGGACGACGACGGCGCCCGGCGATGATCGATGGATATCCGGCGAGCGGAGCCGGGCGGCGGTCCATCGCTGGCGTGCCGAATCGGACGCGATCGCGGTCGGGATCGGCACCGCGCTGGCCGACGATCCGCTGCTCACCGCCCGAGACGCCGCTGCCGCCCGCCAGCCGATCCGGATCGTCTTCGACTCCAGCGGCAGGTTGCCGCTCGATTCGCAGCTGCTGCGGACGCTCGGGGACTCGCCGCTTCTTGTCGTCGCCTCCCAGGAGGCCGATGCGGCGCCGCTCGCCGCCCTTCGCGAGGCGGGTGCCGAGGTGCTTATTGCCGCCGGCGGCAGCGGCGCGGATCGGATCGCCTCTGCCCTCTCCGAGCTTGGCCGCCGCGGTGTCACCAGCCTCTTTCTGGAGGGCGGTCGCACCCTTGCCTCGGCATTTGCCGCTGCCGAGCAGATCGACGAGGCTCGGGTCTTCGTCGCCCCGATCCTCCTCGGCAACTCCGGGGACGGCCCTCAGAGCACCTCCGCTGGGGCAGGCCGGCTCGAGGCGCTTCACTCACAGGCCGAGACCGTTGGCGATGACGTGCTGATCACGGCCCGGTTCAGGGAGTGGTGATGTTCACCGGCCTGATCGAAGACGTCGGCACCGTGAGCGCTGTGGAGGCGGGCGGCGACGGGGCGCGGCTGCGCATCTCCACGAGGCTCGGTGCCGAGATCGCCGCCGGAGACTCGGTTGCGGTCGGCGGGGTCTGCCTGACGGCGGCCACCGCCGATGCCGAGGGCTTCGATGTCGAGGCGATGAACGAGACGCTGGCGGTCACCTCGCTGGGGGCGCTCGATGCCGGCAGCCGCGTGAACCTCGAGCTGGCGCTGCGGGCTTCCGACCGGCTGGGCGGGCACATCGTCCAGGGGCATGTGGATGGAGTGGGGGAGGTGACGGCCGTCGAGCCGGACGGGTTTGCGAAGCGGTTGCGCCTCGGCCTCGATCCCGGTCTGATGCGGTACGTGGTTGAGCGGGGCTCGGTCGCCCTGGACGGGGTGAGCCTCACGGTTGCGGCGCTCGGGGAGGGCTGGCTCGAGGTCTCGCTCATCCCCGAGACGCTCGAGCGAACTAGCCTGGGCGAGGCCGCGCCCGGGCGCAAGCTGAATGTCGAGTGCGACATCGTCGCCAAGTACGTGGAGCGGTTGGTGGCACCATTCGCTGGAAAGGAGCGAGCGTGAGCCATATGACGGAGACGCCCAGGACAGAGGAACCGGAGCAGGCAACGGGGGACAGCCCGTTCGCGACGATCGAGGAGGCGATCGAGGAGATCCGCCGCGGTCGCATGATCGTCGTCTGCGACGGCGAGGACCGCGAGAACGAGGGCGACCTGGTGATGGCGGCGCAGTTCGCCACCCCCGAGGCGGTCAACTTCATGGCCAAGGAGGCCCGCGGCCTGATCTGCCTGGCGCTGACCGCCGAGCGCTGCGAGCAGCTTGGGCTCAACCTGATGGCCGCCAAGAACGAGGCGCCCCTGCAGACCGCCTTCACGGTCACGATCGAGGCTGCCGGCGGAGTCAGTACCGGGATCTCCGCGCACGACCGGGCTCACACGATCCAGGTCGCCATCGAGCCGGGCGCCGGACCGGGCGACATCGTCGTTCCCGGTCACATGTTCCCGCTGCGCGCCAAAGACGGCGGCGTCCTCGAGCGGACCGGGCACACGGAGGCGAGCGTCGACCTGGCGCGCCTTGCCGGCCTCACCCCGGCCGGCGTGATCTGCGAGGTGATGAACGACGACGGCACGATGGCCCGCGTGCCGGACCTCGTCCCGTACTGCGAGCGGCACGGCCTGAAGATGATCACGGTCGCCGATCTGATCGCCTACCGTCGCCGCACCGAGAAACTCGTCGAGCGCGTCGTGGCCACCGCGCTGCCGACCGCGTTCGGGGAGTTCAGCGCGCTGGGCTACCGCTCGCTCGTCGACGACAAACACCACGTCGCGATGGTCAAGGGCGACGTGAGCGGCGCCGAGGACGTCCTCGTACGCGTCCACAGCGAGTGCCTCACCGGTGACGTCTTCCACAGCCTGCGCTGCGACTGCGGCGACCAGCTGGCGGCGGCGCTGACGATGATCGAGCGCGAGGGACGCGGCGTCCTGCTCTACCTCTCACAGGAGGGGCGCGGGATCGGCCTGCTCAACAAGCTGCGCGCCTACAAGCTGCAGGAAGAGGGGGCCGACACTGTCGAGGCCAACCTGAAGCTGGGCCTGCCCGCCGACCTGCGCGACTACGGGATCGGCGCCCAGATCCTCGGCGACCTGGGGCTGACCAGCATCCGCATCCTCACCAACAACCCGAAGAAGATCGTCGGCCTCGAGGGCTACGGGCTGTCGGTAACCGAGCAGCTGCCGATCGAGTCCGCGCCCAACGCGCACAACGAGGAGTACCTGCGGGCGAAGCGAGACAAGCTGGGCCACACGCTTCACCACCAGGGGCTTGCCCTCGACGAGGAGATGATCCACGGCGAGGAGGAGCGCGACGGCAGGAGCGCGGCAGGCGGCGAAGGGCAGACGGAAGCCGGCGATGGCTGAGCCCGGCTCCTTCCTCGAGGCCTTCGACGATGGCGAGCGGGCGATCCTCTCCAAACTGCGCTTCGCGGTCTGCGTCGGTCGCTTCTACGAGGACCTCGCCCAGCGGCTGCTGAAGGGCGCCGAGGAGGGATTCGAGCTGGCCGGGGTCCCCGCCACCTCGATCCGGCACGCCTCGGTGCCGGGCGCTTACGAGCTGCCCTTTGCAGCCAAGCTGCATGCGCAGAGCGGCGACTTCGCCGGCATCGCCTGCCTTGGCGTCGTGATCCGCGGCGAGACCGACCACTACGACTTCGTCTGTGCCGAGGCCGCCCGCGGCATTCAGGACGTCCAGCTTGAGACGGGCGTCCCCTGCTCGTTCGGCGTGATCACCTGCGACACGATGGAGCAGGCGCTCGCCCGCGCCGGCGGCGGCAAGCGCGACCAGGGCCGCAGCGCCGCCCTCACGGCAGCCCGCATGGCGCTCCTGCAGCGCCAGCTGGCCTGACCCCGCCGCTCACCGGCTACTATGCACGGCCGATGTCCAAGGTCTGTCACAGCTGCGGCAAGGGACCGGCGTTCGGCCAGTCCCGCAGCCACTCGATGGTCGCCACCAAGCGGCGCTTCGATCCGAACCTGCAGAAGGTGCGGATCCAGGAGAACGGGCGCAAGCTGCGCACCTACGTCTGCACCCGCTGCCTGAAGGCCAACAAGGTCACCAAGGCCGCCTGACCTCGAGCTTCCCGGTGGGGGAAAGCTCTCCGTCCAGGGCGGTTCCGCGGCACCGCCCCGCGATCCCACCGGTGATAGCCGGAAGCTCGCGCCCCGCCCACGCCGATGCGACGGGGCCGGCTCCCGAAGCCCCGTCCGGGCGCGACGGCTAGATTTTCTGGCGATGCCAGATCCCTCAATCGCGCGCTTCAGGCGCGTTGTCACCTCCGCCTACGCATACCTCGAGGAGCGTCGCCAGGAGGTCAACGACCTCAACGTCTTCCCAGTGGCCGACGGTGACACCGGCGACAACATGGCGATGACCATGCGCGCCGTGATGGAGGAGCTCGACCGGCTCGACGGGCTCGAGGTCGACGAGGTGGGTCGCACACGGCTCGTGCAGGCGCTGGCGCGGGCCGCCCTGATGGGGGCGCGCGGCAACTCCGGCGTCATCCTCAGCCAGATCGTTCGCGGCGCCGCTGAGGAGCTGGCCAGCCGTCCGGGGGAGCTGGTCGATCCTGTCCTGGTCGCCTCGGCCTTTGCCAGCGCCGCGGATGCCGCCTATGCGTCGGTGCGCGATCCGGCGGAGGGCACGATGCTGACCGTCTTTCGGGAGATGGCCCACTCGATTGCCCGCCAGCTCGCCCACCTCGACGCCGATCGCCAGCGCCTCGACCAGGGGGTCAGCGACGCCGACCAGGACGCGATCCTTGCCGAGGTTCTGGAGAAGGCGATCGCCGAGGGCCAGCAGGCGGTCGAGCGGACTCCGGAGCAGCTCGATGTCCTGCGCGAGTCCGGCGTCGTCGACGCGGGTGGCTATGGACTGGTGCTGATCCTGGCCGGCGTCGTCGCGGGGTTGCGCGGCGACGGGGCCAAGCTTCCGGAGATCTCACACCACGAGGCGCCGCGCCTCAGCCAGCCTCATCACCAGGACAGCCGATACCTCTACTGCACGAACTTCATCGTCTCCGGCAAGGGCCTCGAGGGGCGCGACCACCTCCCCCGGCTCGAGGGGTTGGGCGACTCGGTCCTCGTGGTCGGGGACGAGGCGACGCTCAAGGTCCACGTCCACACCGACGACCCCGAGGCCGCGGTGGCCCTTTTCGACGGGGTGGGTGAGGTCACCAACCTCGACGTCGCGGACATGCGGGAGCAGATCGCCGAGCGCCGTGCTCGGCTGGCGAGCGGCCGCACGGGCGTGCTCGCCGTCGCCGCAGGCGATGGCCTGGGGAAGCTCTTCAGCGACCTGGGCGCGCACGTCGTTCCGGGTGGTGAGACGCTCAACCCCTCGACCTATGAGCTGCTGGCCGGCATCCATGAGGTGGAGGCGGAGGAAGTCATTGTCCTGCCCAGCTCCTCGAACGTGATCATGGCGGCCGAGCGGGCCTGCGAGCTGTCGGAGAAGCCCGCCAGGGTCGTGCCGGCGGCCTCCCAGCAGGCCAGCCTGCTGGCGCTGGTCGAGCTCAACCCCGATGCCCCGGTCGGGGAGAACGCGGAGCGCCTCGAGAGTGCACTTGGGTCGATTGCCTGCGGCGGTGTCGCACCCGCCGCCCGCGACGACGCGCAGGGCCGTTTCCGGACGGGCGACGCGGTTGGCTTCGTCGAGGACGAGATCGTCGCCTGGGGCGGGGCGGGGTC
>Ga0210110_1000505_pt1 | contig 13001 bp, 5 predicted proteins | sample China_Galinas_PW_2_FD_184865 | JGI IMG/M metagenome (GOLD analysis project Ga0210110, IMG submission 184865) | Wetland microbial communities from San Francisco Bay, California, USA, that impact long-term carbon sequestration - China_Galinas_PWB_D1... | ecosystem: Environmental > Aquatic > Marine... | reverse complement strand
ACCTATGTGTCGTCGGCGATGAAGACCAGAGCCTCTACCGATTCCGCGGGGCGACCGTTCGCAACATACTCGAGTTCCCGAGCCGATGGGCGAATTGCAGAACCATCAAACTGACGACGAATTATCGTTCGCATGAGATGATCGTCGGAAAGTACGACACCTGGATGGCGTCGGCAGGCTGGTCGAACCGGAATGGCACTTCATTTCGCTTTGACAAGAAGATTGTCCCGGATCCCGAAACCGAATACCCAGACTACCCCGCCGTCATAAGCATATGGGGCCAAAACGAACGCGACGAGGGCGAACGCTTTGCTGACCTAGTCGAGTTTCTGAAGGCCAAGGGCGTCATCGAGGACTACAGCCAAGTCGCCCTGCTCTTGCACAGCGTTCGCGAGGATCACAGCGGACGTTTTCTCGTAGCGCTCGAGAAACGGAATATGCCGGCGTTCTGTCCAAGGGCACGTGCCTACTTCGAGAATGACGAGATCCGCTTGATGGTTGCGTGCTTCGCCATCATGTTTGGCTGGCATGGCGACGGCCGCGGCGCAACCGCCGATGCCGTCGCCCAGTTGGGGCAGTACGTTGATGACGCGATTTTGTTGCTCGCCCGGCAATGCGCATCGCCCCATCCGCTTTCACTTGCCTTGCAGGAGCGAGTCGGAGATATCGCTGCGCTCACTGAGGGGCAATCGCTCGACGTTCGGCCGGCCGACTACTTCTACCAACTCCTTGCGGTCGAGCCGTTCGCAAGCATGGTGCGGAACGAAAATGTCGCTCGAAAACTCGCTATTTTCTCCCAGCTTCTGAACGTGTTTCAAAGCTATTACCACTATACCGTCGTGACCCACCGAAACCGCGAGTTTCTGCGCTTTCACCTATTCAACAGCTTTCTACGGTTACTCTACGACGGCGGGATCAATGAATACGAGGACCCGAATCAGCCATTCCCGAAGGGGCACGTACAGGTGATGACGATTCACCAGGCAAAAGGCCTTGAATTCCCCGTTGTCGTCGTCGGCAGTCTGGCTAAGCAGCTGTCGAGTCCGAAGAAAGTGGATCGCGATCTCGGGCCCTACTACCATCGGCCCCCGTTCGAGCCGGAAAACCGAATCACGCTCTTTGACCGCATGCGGCTTCACTACACGGCTTTCTCTCGGCCTCAAAAGCTGCTCGTGCTGACGGCACACGCCCAGCCCAAGCCCCATTTCGCTCCAATTTGGCAGGGCTTACCCCAGTGGCCGTACGTTCAGCAGGACCTTCTCGCCGCCCAGCGCTTTGCGCTGCGTGAGCGCATGCCCGTAAAGCGCAGCTACAGCTTCACCGGCGACCTAAAGGTGTATGAAACGTGCCCGCGACAATATCAGTTCTTCCGTGAGTTCGACTTTACCCCGTCTCGTTCCGCGGTGATTTTCTTCGGCCTTCTCGTACATCAGACGATAGAAGAGATCCATCGCCGTGCCATTGACGGGCAACTGGATACACTCAACGAGGCCAGCATCCGCGATCTTTTCGACCGCACGTTCGCCTTTCTATGCCTGAGTGACGTTCGGCCAATCGGCGACGCTGCACGAGAATCCGCCTTCCGGCAGGTCATGAATTACTTTCGACAAAACCAAGTCGAAATGCGCCGTGTGATTCAGACCGAGGTCGACGTATCTCTTGAGAAGGACGGTTACATCCTGGTCGGTAAGGTCGATTTGCTCCTTGGAGATGACGGCAAGCTCGAACTCCTCGATTTCAAGACGTCGGAGCGCAGCACGAATCCACGACTGCTCGAAACCTACGAGGACCAGCTCTGCACGTACGCCCATATCCTCGAACGGCGACACGGAAAGCGGGCAGAGCGTTTGCTGCTGTACTGGACCGCAGAAGATGACAAGGCGAACGCGCTCATGGAAATGCCCTATTCGCCTGAAAAGGTCGAGGACGCAGGCCGACGCTTCGACGGCGTCGTCAAAAAGATTCATGCGAGGGACTTCCGGGTTGTCGATGTGCCCGAGAGGAAGGTCTGCAAGGAATGCGACCTGAAGGCCTACTGTGCAACGGAAGGGCTAATAAGGAGCTTCGACACGTAGCCATGGCATTCAACTACGAAACTCTTAAAGAAGAGAACATCCGGCGATACGGAACGGATATCGACCGCATAGGCCGCATACTGCTCGCCGAGCGCTACGCTGACCGCACGCACTTCATTTTTGAGTTACTGCAAAACGCGGAGGACGCTCTGTCACGTCGATCCGATAGCCCGGGGTCACGATCAATATCGTTTGACCTGATGGACGACGAATTGCGCGTTACCCACTTCGGGTACCCTTTCGATGAGCACGATGTCCGTGGTATCTGTGGAATTGCACAGAGTACCAAGGACTTCACGGCCATCGGTCAGTTTGGGATCGGCTTCAAGTCGGTTTACGCGTTTACAGATCGGCCCGAAGTGCATTCGGGCGCCGAAGACTTTGCGATTGAAAGCTATGTTTGGCCGGTGGCAGTCGCGGCGATAGACCGGGCACCGGACGAGACTGTCATCCGAATTCCACTAAGGGATCAGGACGATTTCGCAAGGGTTGAGATTGCGACCGGGCTTGAGCGGCTTGGGGCCTCTGCACTGCTCTTTCTCCGGCAAATCGAGGAAATTCGCTGGCGTGTGAAGGGCGGAAAGTCTGGTCTATACCTACGGGAATCGGAAAAGCTCGACGAAGACGTACGTCGCGTGACAGTCATCGGCCACGTACGGGACGAAGCTGAAGTGGACCAATCTTGGCTGACGTTTTCCCGTCCCGTAGTCACTGCTGATGAAACCCGCGCCGGACACGTCGAAATCGCATTCTCGCTAGTGGAAAAGGTGGATTCTCGGAGCCTATGCGTCCAACGCTTGGACCAGTCTTTCTTGATTGCGTACTTTCCCACAGCAGTTGAGACTCACCTTGGGTTTTTCGTACAGGGCCCGTACCGCACGACGCCAAGCCGGGACAACGTTCCGCCTAGCGACTCCTGGAATCAACGACTTGTCGATGAAACCGGCTTACTTCTTGTGAAGGCGCTCCGCTGGATGCGCGACGACGGCGTGCTCGATACCCAAACTCTGCAGTGCCTTCCGCTGGATCGCAAAAAGTTCGGATCAGAGAGCATGTTTGCGCCGCTGTTCACGGCAACGAAGAAGGCGCTGCTTTCGGAGAGACTCTTACCGCGATCAGACGATGGTTACACGCCCGCAGAGAGTGCCCGGCTTGCGCGCGGCCAAGAACTGCGTGAACTATTCACATCGCAGCAGCTCGCATCACTCTTTGGGCAAGAGGGAGAATTGGCTTGGGTAACGGGCGACATCACCCAAGATCGCAATTCAAATCTACGCCAATACTTAGTCTACGAGCTGGATGTTGGCGAGGTCACGCCGGAAACCGTCGTTCGCAAGCTCAATCGGGAGTTCTTGGAGTCTCAACCGGACGCGTGGATTCTCGATCTCTATGGATTCCTCAACGGTCAGCCAGCATTATGGCGACGGTTCGGTACTCTACCGCTGATCCGTTTGGACAACGGCAGCCACATCGCCCCGGGAGCCAATGGTGAGCCGCTGGCTTTTCTGCCGGGTGACACCAAGACCGGGTTTCCCACCGTGCGAGAGGCGGTTTGCCGAACCGACTCAGCTCGTGAGTTTTTGAGGTCTCTAGGATTGACTGAACCTGACCCGGTCGATGATGTCGTTTGGAACATCCTGCCAAAGTATCGCAGTGAGAACGTTGCTGTTTCCGATTCGGAATACAAGGCTGACATCGCACGAATCCTGGCTTCTTTTGCAACAGATTCAAACACACAGCGCGAGAAGCTCGTCGAAGCGCTTCGCGCGAGCGCTTTCGTCATGGCGATCGACACAGGAAATGGCTCAAAGCAGCTTTCGAAGCCGGGTGAAGTGTACCAGTCAACAGACCGCTTGAAAGAGCTTTTTGCAGACGTCTCAGGAATCCGCATGGTGGATGCAAGCCTCACGTTTCTTCGTGGCGAAGAGATGCGGAATCTACTCGTGGCTTGTCGTTCGAGCCGTTATTTGCAGCCGATCGACGTCGAGACTGACCTAACGAGGGAGCAGCGCACCGAGATTAGACGCAAAGCGGGTTTGGAGCGATCAACCTGGGATTACGGAACCAGCGACAAAACGTTGCGGGGATTAGACGCGGTATTGAGTCTGCTTCCCAGACTCGACGGCGAAAGCCGGCGCCGCCGGGCCCAGCTTCTTTGGGATGCGCTGAGCGATCTGGAAGACCGAAACGGCTCCCGACCGTTCCTTGGTCAGTATACCTGGAGCTACTCGCACATGAAGAAGACGGCTGATTTTCCAGCAGCTTGTGTGCGACGACTCAACGATACAGCCTGGGTGCCCGACTCCAACAACGAACTGGTGCGGCCGGAGTTTATCACCTTCGATACCCTGGGCTGGAAGCCCAATCCGTTTTTGCAGTCGACGATCAGTTTCAAACCGCCAATAGTCGAGTCACTTGCCCGCGAAGCTGGAATCGAGCCGGGCGTTCTGGATTTGTTGAAGAAGCATGGCGTCACCAGCGTTGCCGAGCTGACGGCGCGACTTGGCATCAGCGAAGAATCGGAAGAACACGACGAGCGAACCGAGCCACAAACGGTCGATGCGGCAGTTGACAGTGTGCTGGGCGATGCCCCCAAACCCACACCGCCTGTGCCTGAAGCGTCGGAGCCAGACGGAACGGGCCGCGGCGACGGTCGAGTGACCGGCTCCCGGACGACGGCCGACGCCTCTCCGAAGGGAACTGATGGATTGGCAACAGGCGGCGCTGGATCCGGCGTCCCAGACGACGGCACAGCCCGAGCAAGCGGCAAGGGGCTGAAGCAGACGCCGGCCGGCAGCGGCTCCCGTCCGTTCGTATCCTACATTGGTACCCATCCAGACGAGGCCACCCACGATCCAGACGGATTGGAGCACGAATCCAGAATGGCACTCGAGGAGAAGGCGATTACCTTGATTCTCAATGTCGAGCCAACGTTACAGCGTACCAAGACCCACAACCCAGGGTTCGACCTCGTGGAAGTGGATGCAAGCGATAAGCCGTTCCGGTGGGTCGAAGTGAAGGCGATGACGGGCACCCTAGATGATCGGCCGGTGGGGATGTCGCACACGCAGTTCGAAGCTGCCCAGAAGCACGGCCCGAGTTACTGGCTGTATGTCGTTGAGCATGCAGAGTCGGCTGACGCCGCAAACATCGTTCGCATTCAAGACCCGGCCGGAAAGGCAAAGACGTTTACGTTCGACCACGGGTGGCGTTGCGTAGCCGAGGCCCTCGTTGCGTCCGGAAGCAAGGCCCCTGAAGATACTCCCTAGATGAAGCTCAAGAAAGCCATCCTGAGCGTGATGGATCGCGACTCGTTGAAGAGTGCTATCGATGCGATCGGCCTCGACGGAGTCGACCGCCGGAGCCGAGAAGATATGGCCGCGCGGCTTTCACGCGCTCATCGCGCAACCCCGAAGATTCTGCTCGGCCAACTCAGCGAAGCCGAGATTAAGCAAGTCTGTGAACTCATAGGTCGCCCCTCTAAGGGACGACGACGAGCTCTGATAACGCAGTTGCTGTCGCCCACAGTGCCACAGCACGACGGTCGACGATCTACCCGGCAGACACGCCGGACTTCGAAGGAGCCACATCCAATGGCTGAAACAGCCACGAATTCCGAACAGGTAGTCTCTTCTGACACACCCATACGTCTCCCCGATCCGCCCGCTGGCATGATGCGCGTAACGAAGACGGAGCTCGTCTGGCCCGGCAAGTACAACGATGATGGTGCCCTTCGGGAAGTACCGCGCGTTAATCTGCCCTTTCAAGTCATAGAGGCCGTAAACGAGAGCCGGGCGACCCGAGAGGCCAAGAAGACCGACCAACAAATGTCGCTCTTTGAAGTCTATGAGGGTACCGAGGGAGACACTTTCGAGGAGGGCTGGCGCAACAAGCTCATCTGGGGTGACAACTTGCTTGTCATGGGATCGCTGCTACAAAAGTTCGCAGGGAAAGTCGATCTGATCTACATCGATCCGCCATTTGATACCGGTGCAGATTTCAGCTTCCGTACAATGGTTGGAGGCGATGACAGCCCGATTCCTGGGAAGGAACCGAGTGTAATCGAGGAGAAAGCCTACCGCGACACGTGGGGCGAAGGATACACAAGTTACTTGCAGATGATGCGAGATCGCCTCACTCTTCTCAGCGAGTTGCTCGCCGACACTGGGTCAATCTTCATCCATCTGGATGTACATACGGGTCCGTATATCAAGTGTCTAATGGACGAGATCTTTGGACAGAACAACTTTCAGAACGAAGTCGTTTGGTACTACTACAACAAGCTACATGATAGCCGGAAACGACTGCTACCAAAGGCATTCGACCAGATTCTATACTACGTCAAGAACAAGAACGCACCTTACACGTACAACGCGCTAAAAGAGCCTCGCGAGAACCCCGTCACGAAGCTAAAGTACAAGAAAGTTGACGGCAAGATTCAAAATGTCATCGGACCCGACGGCAAAGCGGTGACTTACACGAGCACTGAACGTACTGTCGACAATGTTTGGCGCATCCGCTGCCTCCAGCCCGCCAACAAGTCCGAGTGGACTCATTTTCAGACTCAGAAGCCGGTCGATCTCATCGAGAGAATCTTTCAGGTTGCGAGCAAGCCAGGGAGCCTCTTCCTTGATGCGTTCGCGGGATCAGGTTCGTCTCTTGTTGCTGCTGAGCGTCAACAGTGTCGCTGGATTGGAATTGACATCTCAAGGTGGTCGAATCATCTGACGCGAAAGAGGTTGCTTGACGAGAAGAACTGTAAGCCCTTTGAAGTCTTAAACCTCGGCAAGTATGAGCGCCAGTATTGGCAAGGAGTGACTTTCGGTGACGCAAAGGGCAAATCGCTGAGCGAGCAGGCGCTCTATGAATATCTCGCGTTCATTCTCAAGCTCTATGCAGCCCAACCGGTGGTTGGCATGGCGCACCTGCATGGCAAGAAGGGCAAGGCCATGGTGCATATCGGCTCCGTGGATGCTCCGGTGACCATCGACGAAGTGACGCACGCCCTAGATGAGTGCGCGAAGGCGGGCCAGAAGGAGCTTCACGTGCTCGGGTGGGAATGGGAAATGGGGCTTGCCGGTCCGAACAATGAGGTGCGCAAAGGCAGCCCCATGCACGCGATAAGTAAGCAAAAAGGTGTAAAGCTGGTGCTGCTACAAATACCGCGAGAGGTGATGGAACAGCAGGCCGCCGCTAAGGGTGAAGTTCGATTCTTCGAACTGGCCTACCTTGACGTCGACATAAAACTAGCCAAGAAATTAGGTGCACGGATCGCTCTAAAGGACTTCGTAATTCCTCACACAGAGTTAATTCCAGAGGAGGTGCGAGACAAGGTTAAGAAGTGGTCGGACTACATCGACTATTGGGCCGTTGACTGGGACTTCCGCAACGACACGTTCATGCAAGGCTGGGTAGCCTTCCGTACTCGCAAAGAGCGAACGCTTCCTCTCATTTCAGACCAACACATTTACGAAAAGCTAGGCAAATATCGCGTGCTTGTCAAGGTAATTGACATTTTCGGCAACGACACGTCGCAGGCATTTGACGTGGAGGTGAAATGACATGGCCAAGAGCGTCATCGCTTATGACCGGGATCTGCCTGAGATTCCGGGCCGTTGCCCGTGGCTGCCTCCCGATTCTCACCTTGTCAAAGACGACAAGGCCGATTCTGGGTGGAGCGCCAAGTCAGGCCGCCGGCCCAGCAAGCTGTTACTGATCAAGAAACTCCGGGCGGCCGTCGACAAGTGGCGCAAGGACGGCTATCCGGGCGCCTCCGATGTAACGCTGAGGCTCTTCGAGTACTGGTTCGAAGAGGACCACGACGTTGCGGCGTTCGGCGTTCCATTCCGCTACTACTTCTGCCAACGTGAGGCAATCGAAACACTCGTCTACGTGATCGAAATCGCGAACAAGCGTGATGCGAAGACGCTAATCGACGCGTACGGTGAGATCTTCCAGAAGGATATGTTCAGCAAGTCCATCGAGTACCAAACGACGATGGACGGGACGCGGCAGATCATTCGCTACGTGCCCGAGCTCGATCGCGACGGTGTCCAGGATCTGCCTCCGGAAAACCTCCGCCGGTACGCCGTCAAGATGGCCACGGGGTCGGGCAAGACCTGGGTCACGGCTATGGCCATCGTTTGGTCCCATTTCCACAAGAAGAAAGTAGAAGGCTCGGACCTGAGCACGAACTTCCTCATCGTTGCCCCAAACGTCATCGTCTACCAGCGCCTCGAAAAGGACTTCGCGAGCAATCGGCTATTCCACGAGATTCCGCTCGTACCGCCTGAGTGGCGACCTTGGAACCAGAAGGTCATCCTTCGTGGCGAGGCTACCGAGCCGGATGCATCTGGCAATCTGTTCCTGACCAATGTTCAGCAACTCTACGAGAGCCGCGACACCGCGTGGACGCCGCAAAACGCGGTGGACGCGCTGCTCGGCCGCAAGCCGCAGAAGGATCTCTCCAAACAGGAACGCTCAATGCTGGAGCGCATCCGCAGCCTGCGAGATTTGGTCGTGCTAAACGACGAGGCGCACCACGTACACGACGAGGACCTTGCGTGGAGCAAATCGCTGCTCTCGATTCACCGAGCAATGCCCAACGGGTTGTCGGCCTGGCTGGATTTCTCGGCCACGCCGAAAGGTCAGGCCGGGATGTACTATCCATGGATCATCTGCGATTCGCCGCTCGCCCAGGCCGTTGAGGATCGCATTGTCAAAGCGCCGATCATCGTCACCAAAGAGGACGACCCCAAGCGCCCGGCCGATGAACCCGATCACATCACCAAGGACAACGTGACGGAGAAATACGGCTACTGGATTCATGCGGCGGTCGAGCGCTGGAAGGACCACCACAAAACTTACAAGAAACTCGGCACCAAGCCCGTGCTCTTCATCATGACCGAGAAGAACGTGTACGCCGATGCGATCGGCGAGTATCTCTGCACGACGAAAGAGTTCGGGTTCAAGCGGTCTGAGGTCCTCGTCATCCACACGGATAAGGACGGCGAGGTCACCAAGAAAGACCTCGAAAAGGCCCGCGAGGCGGCTCGCGACATTGACAAGGCGGAGAACAAAATCAAGGCCATCGCCAGCGTCATGATGCTTCGCGAGGGATGGGACGTGCGTTCCGTCTCGGTGGTGCTCGGCCTACGTCCCTTCACGGCCAAGGCAGAGATTCTCCCGGAACAGGTTGTCGGCCGAGGCCTTCGATTAATGATCGGGGTCAGCCCCGATCGCACTCAGACGCTTGAGGTGCTTGGCACGCAGAAGTTGCTCGACTTCGTTCGCGAACAGCTAGAAGCCGAAGGGGTTGGTGTCACATCAACGGGCACCAATCCGCCGCCGCCCGTCATCATCGAGCCGGTCCAGGAAAGCGCAAAATACGACATCAAGATTCCGCTGACGCGGCCGCGGCTGACGCATAATGTCCGCAAGCTGTCGCAGCTTGACCCTGCGACACTGGAGCCAATCTACGATCAGGAAGACTTGGCCGAGGTCTATCGCCTCAAGCTGAAGATGGAGTTCGCCACGACCAAGACGGAAGTCCACCAAGTCGACCTGGCCGCCGGCGATCTCCCAATCGCGCAAGAGTTACTCAGCTCCGTCACGAACAAGGTGATTCAACGGGCGAAGCTGGCAAACGCCTTTGCCGAGGTCTATCCCATCGTACGCCGTTATGTATCGGAGCGATGCTTCGGAAAGTCTATCGATGTCGAAGATGAGCAGGTTCGCTCTCACCTGCACCGACTCGACATCCAGGAAGGCATCGCCAAGTACCTGGCCCGGAAGATCGGCGAACTGACGGTTGAGAAACGGTCGATCGAGTTTGAACGCATCGACCATCGCTTGTCGGAGACGAAACCGTTCAGTTGGCGCCGAAACCTCCCACCTCTTGAGGCCACGAAGACGATCTTCAACTACGTGGCCACGTATAACGACTTCGAGCGACAGTTTGCCGAGTTCCTGGATCGAAAGAACAACGACGTCGTACGCTTCGCTGCACTCGGAACGACCGAGCAGGGCGATTCGGGTACCCAGTTCCGCGTCGACTACCTGAAGCCGAGTGGAGCGATCGGTTTTTATCACCCGGACTGGGTCGTCGTTCAGAAAACCGATAAAGGCGAAGTCAACTGGATCATCGAAACGAAGGGCCGCGTTTGGGAGGATACGAAGGCCAAGGACGCGGCGATGACGGATTGGTGTGCCCGGGTATCCGAGCAGACGGGTGAACAGTGGTGCTACGATCGCGTTAATCAAATCGACTTCAATCGCATCCGGCCAACCACATTAGCGGAGGCAACTTCAAGGGGATCCCGAGGCTCGCCTACTCTGCTTGGTTAATCCTCCAGATCAAATGGCTTGACGATGCGTCGCCGCCAGGGAACATGCTCTACCGAAACTGGCGGTAGACCTGCGCTCCGTCGCCGTCGATTGGTTGCCCGCCAAATCGCAAGATACTGCTGGCGAATCGGAGCATACGGCGCATACGAAACGTTTGCGAACAAGGCCTCAAGGGTCTCGAGCGAATACTGGCAGGCCTTGAGTTCAAAGTCAGCTTTATGTTCAGAGTAGATGGCGTTCGCAAGCCGTACGCTGACCCTGCCGTTGCGAAATGCCACGCTGTATCCTCCATACTTGATGGGCACCCGTCGGGCATCGCGGATTTGGCCGAACTCATCCTCGAAAAACCGGTGCCTGCCATGCGTTGCCATGAGGAGAAAGAAACGACCGTGGCGGATGTACTGCATGTTGGCCAGGCCAGCGCGTTTGCGGCGCGCGCGTTCCCAGCGGGATACGTCAATTCCGTACTTCTTGATCAGCTTGGCGTCGACAGCGGCCGGATCCTTGTGCTCCGGAATCTGCCCGGCCACGTAGAACCAATAGCCGTGCCGCAGGTATTGTACGGCCACTTGCTGCACGAAACCCTCGACCGACGTCGCCACGCACCGGTATTCAACTCGCTTCTTTCCCATCGCTCCCAACGAGCATAACTGCATCCAACAACGTGGGATTGTTTGTCGGCACAATCCCGAAAGCCGTCGAACCATGTTGGTGCACGACCAACCTTCAACAATTGACTCAACCGCAAAAGCCAAGCAGCGCCCGCAGGTCGTCATCCGTCGGCGGTCGACCGATGCCCTCGGTGTAGAGCGCGACGAGGCGCTCCCTCACCTTGACGGGCAGATCGTCCGGCTCGACGAGGACAAGTCCCCTCGCCTGCAACTGCTCGACGTAGTCCGCGGCCGGGTCACCGATCACGGCGCCATTCGCCGTTCTCCACCAACCCATGTTCAGCCTCCTTCGTACACGTTGAACCTCCTTTCGATTCACGATTACCGGGGTGCTTCGCGCAGCCAACGGGCGCGGCCGAACTTGTTTCCAAGTTGACCGCGCCCAGTAATAAGAAGCAGCGCGAAGCACCACACGATCAGCCGGCAGGCACCAGGTGCACGTCGGCTATCGCCGTCAGATCATCGCCACATGCGGCCAGCGCTCCCGCGCCGGTCGCATGTGACCACGTAACCACTTCGCCAGAAGACCGATGCGGACCGATTCCGCATCAGCACACCGTACAAATGGGTCATGAAACCCGTCAGCCCTTTCGTCGTTGTCACGCGTCCGGCACCACCCGGACGCACAAACGGCCCGCCACTGCCTTGCAGCGGAATCCGCTCCCCGCAACGCAGGGACTTCTACTTGGGCCACACTCCCACTCTGCAGCGTTTGAATCACGCGGCCGACCGCCTGCGGACGTGCCGCACGCACCGCGCACCGGGCACCACCCCGGCGGCTGCAGAGCTTCCCGGATTAGCAGCAGTTGTTCATCAATCAGTCACGTTGCTAGGCCGTGTTACCGGCCGGGTCTACGTCGTATGTCCGCGCTCCCGCGGCGGCATAGTTTCCGTGAGCGCCGCACCAAGTGCCCGTCGGCGCTCACGATTTCAGCGGGCAGAAACAAGAAGCTCCCGCTTACCCCTCAACGTAGATTCTTCGCGGTTTGGCACCGTCTCTGATTGATGTGACCAGCAAGCCCTCACGGGCCTTTCATGGTTGAGCTTTTCGCGGTCCGCTGTTTGGGCGGATCCCCGGACGGGTCAGGTCCGGTCGCGCGTGTCGCCACGCTGCGAGCTCCCCACGCTGGCCAAGGTTGAACGAGCCTGCGAGACTTTCACCCGAATTGCCCACGTTAGCGGCGGGCTTCGGCTCGAACCCCCTGGATAGGATTTGTCGAGTACGACAAGACGCACCTACTTCAACTGCTGCGACCTCGGCGATCCGCGTAACACCACGGCTCGTCGAGGCGCGTCTCCGTCGCCCCGATTCAAGATGTCACTTCGCTATCGGATAGAACTGCAGGATTACTTCCTTTGGCGGAGATTACTCTGCAGAGCCTCCGTCGAGCCGGACAAGCGCATCTCCACGCATCCGGCTCTACGGGTAGCATCGTTGCGACTGGTGAGGTCGCACTCTTAGCCCGGCTGGTGAGGCCAGGTTTACCGAGCGATGCCGCCCATTTGTACGGTGTCACGGTTACGTGTTATCGTTCATGACGACCCGCATGTGTGCATATCGTACTTCTCCAGAAATGTCATGCACGGTCGCCTTCCTCACAAGCGTGTGAGCACCCGACCCCGGACAAGGCTGAACGAGTTTGCCGGCGCCTGCACCCCACTCGGTCCGACGCGCGGATTTCAACCCAAAGCCTGCCAAGGGATTTGTTCCGAGGTATCCGAACGGGCCCACTTTAGCTGCTACGGCGCTTGCCTTGCTCCATACAGGCACCTCACGATGCGCGGGCAGGATTACTCAGGGGTCCGTCTCTCCTGCGAATCGGTTTCTTCGCGAAAATCGCCACGCGGCTCCGGCATGCTTCCGAATCCGGTGAGTCCGCCGCCGTTCGGGTCCACATGGACATAGATA
>Ga0210110_1000499_pt1 | contig 13031 bp, 9 predicted proteins | sample China_Galinas_PW_2_FD_184865 | JGI IMG/M metagenome (GOLD analysis project Ga0210110, IMG submission 184865) | Wetland microbial communities from San Francisco Bay, California, USA, that impact long-term carbon sequestration - China_Galinas_PWB_D1... | ecosystem: Environmental > Aquatic > Marine... | reverse complement strand
GCAGACGCGCTTGTTACCCACGATCCGGCCGTAGCCCTCGACCACCATCTCGCCGCATCCCTCGCAGACGAAGGAACTGAACGAGTGCTTCGGCTCGTGCCATTCCTGCTGGTGCACCTCGCCGATGTTCAGCAGCGCGTCGTCCGGGGCGTTCATCACCTTCTCGACGAGCGGATCGACGGCATCGTCGGGCACCTGCGAAGCCGGGATGCCCTTCTCGCGGTAGTCCTTGAAGAAGCTCGTCTGCTTATTGGCCAGCATCGCCTCGGCCTTGGGCGAGACGCGGACGGCCCGCCCGGTGCCCTTCTCGATCAGCGTCAGGCCCCACTTGCCCTTGTGTGTCCGCTGGATGTTGCCCTTGCCGAAAGTACAGCCGGTGATCATCTGCACGCCGTCCGCGAAGCAGGTCGCGCAGTGGTGCTCGCCGATCTCGACGAGCGCGATCAGCTGACCATCGGGCGAGCGATCAACGCCGAGCGCGTTCATCGCGCCCGCCCCGACGCGGAGCCCCATGGGCATCGCGGGGCACTTGTGCCCGTGGAACTGCTGCCCGGCGGTGAGGTAATCCTCGGGGTTGATCATGGTGTGCTCCTCGAGACTGAGTGGGCGACTGGGTGCCGCGCAAATACTGGCATATATATGCCAGTATAGAGCGCGGCACCGACCGATCAAGCCGGTCCGGGACGATCCCGCCGCGCCGCGCGCCGCCGACGGTGAGCCCGTGATGTCATTGCGAAGGCGGTCAGGCGAGTCGGGCTAGTCGCAGCCGCGGTCCCAGAGCGTGACGTACGCGATCAGGTCGTGCTGATCGACGCCGGGCAGACCGTCCACGTCGGCCGAGGGTTCCTTCTCGGCGTAGGCGTTGAGGAACATCGCCAGGTCGGTGACGCCGACCCACCCGTCGCCGTTCAGGTCGCCCGGGCACGCGCGCTGCCGCAGCAGCGACGACGGCTGCACGACGATCTCCTTCAGCAGCGAGCGGTTGAACGCGTCGTCGACGGCCTGCACGAAGAACGTCTGCGCGCCGCTCCCCCACGCGGCGTCCCACGTCGCGACGAGCGGGTACCCGAACCCGTACGCGCCCGGCGTGCTCTGCACGTCCAGAAGCACATCGCCGGCGCTGAAGCGCCCGTTGCCGTCGGCGTCACGGAACAGGCGCACCTTGAGGATCGACCCGTCGGTGTCCACCACGCCGCGGGCGCGGAACGCAAGCACCGTGCCCGGACCGCCCAGCGCGGGCTCGACGGTCAGGTCGGTGATGTACGGGACACCCACCGCGATGACGTCCGTTGAGACACGGATCGAATCGCTACGGTTGCCGTTCATATCGACCGCCTCGGCGAAGAACGCGGTGCGGGCCGTACCCCACGAGGCGTCCGACTGCACGGAGAGCGCCCACCCGTCGGCGCCGTTGCGGTCCTTGCCCAGGAACTCGTCGCCGGGGCTGAGCAGTCCGTTGCCGTCCGCGTCGCGCACGAACCGGACCTTGAGCACGTCGCCCTGCACGTCGAGCACCTGATCGACGCTCAGCGGCAGGTTCTGCCCGTGGATCACCGGGTCGCGCCCGGCCGACAGCCCGTCGATGTAGGGGCGCACGGAGGTCGCCGTCACGAACGCGTCCTGCTCGCTCATCAGGCTCTGGGCGCCGAGGTACGTCGTCGTGAACCCCGGCAGGAGAAAGAACGCGGCGTCCACGGAGCGGAACCCGACGCGCTGGATCCCCGGACGGTCGAGCACGAGTTCGGCCCGCAGCACCTCGATACGGTCGCTCGAATCCTGCGCAAACCCGCCGAGCGGGTCGGACGCCTGCAAACCCTCGACCGGCAGCGCCGGGTCGCTCCCGTGCAGGACCGTATCGAACGCGTCGAGCTCGGGCAGCCCGGTCGATGAGCCCGACGACACGCCGTAGTCCTGGGCGCTGAACCGGAACCCGCCGTTGGTGCCGCCGGGCACGCCGCCCTTGGAAGGCGGGCGCCGCCCGCGCCACTTCTGGTTCACCACATCGTTGCTGTTCTCGACCGGTACCCCGAACTCGCCCCCCGTGGCCGCGAGGAAGCCCGTGAAGCTCGACCACCCGTTGAACTGGTCCCACGGCGCGTCGGTCACTCCCTCGCGGTCGAGATAGACCGAGACGAGCACCGTGCCGTCGGACGAATCGAGGTCCACGGTGCTCGTGTCGGGGACGACCTCGAAGACCTGGGCGGACGTGAGCGACGCGGCCCCGGCCAGCACAGCGGCGACGAGCGTTGTCCATCTCACGTTCCTTCTGATCGACTAGTCGCAGCCCTTGTCCCAATTTTTGATGTACGCGATCAGGTCGAGCTGATCGACGCCGGGCAGCCCGTCGACGTCGGCCGACGGGCTCTTTTCCGCGTACGCATTGAGGAACAGAGCGAGGTCGGTCGCGCCGACCCATCCGTCGCCGTTGCGGTCGGCCGGGCAGACTGACCGCTCGCGGGCATACGAGAAAGTCTTGTTGACCACGATCGACTTCGAGAGACTCACGTTCCCCATGTCGTCGATAGCCTGCGCAAAGAACACCACATCATGATGTGGCCAGTCCCCGTTCCAATCAACCCGCACCGTGAACCCGACCCCGGGCGACTCGGTCTGAACTCCGACAAGCTCGTCGCTCGCGTCGAGCTCTCCGTTTCGGTCCGAGTCGTGGTAGAACCGCACCTCGGTGATGGAACCGTCCGTATCGACCACGCCCCGCGCCGTGAGCTTGAACGGCCGGTGATAGTGGTTGACAGGCATGTCGGTCGTCAACTCCTGGATGTACGGCACGCCCGGCGCGATCACATCGGTCTGAATCGCGAGGACATTGCTCCGGTTCCTCGCCGCATCCACTGCCTCGGCGAAGAACCACGTCCGGGCGGTGCCCCAGCTGGAATCCGACAGCGCCGAGATCGCCCAGCCGTCGAGCCCGTACTTGTCTTTGCCGACCAGTTCGTCGTGTGGATCGAGTCGCCCGTTGTGGTTTACGTCGCGAAGCAGCCGGATCTTCACGACATCTCCCTGCTGATCGAGCACTTCGTCGATCATCACCTTGAACCGTCGCCCGTGGATGACAGGATCGCGATTCCCCGCGATGCCCCTCATGAATGAGGCTTCGGAGTCGACCCACACAATCGTGTCGATCGTGGACAATTGCCGATGAAGGCCGATCGCGACGGTCATCAGGTCGGGCGTGTCGTAGACTGACGCATCTCTTTTCTTGAACATGACCCGATGAACACCCGGCTCGGTGAACGTTACAAGCGTGCGGAGTACCTCGACACGATCATCGGTGTTCTTGTTCGAGCTGCTGAGGATGACCGGCCACTGATTCGGCTCGATCGCCCTGCCGATCCACCGTTCGCTGAGCACCGAGTCGAACCCAGCCAGGTCGGCATCACCGATCTCGTCTCCCGTGCTTTCGACGTAGTCCTGCTCCGTGTAGCCCCGAAACCCGCCGTTGTCGCCGGGCGTACTCGGGAGCACATCCGGCGGGCGGCGCCCGAGCCAGGCGCCGGATGAAACATCCGTGTCACGCTCAACCGGTGGCTCGAATACCCCGCCGTCGCACGCGAGGAACCCCCCGCAGCTCTGCCACCCGTAGAACTGATCCCACGGCGCGTCGGTCGCCCCCTGCGTGTCGAGGTAGACCGACACCAGCACGACCTCGTCGCCGGGGACGTCGAGGTCCACCGTGCTCTTGTCGGTGATCACTTCCACGGTCTGGGCGGAGGCGAGGGAAGCGATCCCGGCCAGCGCAACGGCGAGATAACTCGGCTTCATTTCATCCCCTTCCTACTCACAACCCTTCTGCCAGAGTTCGACGTACCGGATCAGGTCGAGCTGGTCGACGCCCGGCAGACCGTCGATGTCGGCCGAGGGGTCTTTGTCCGCGTACGCGTTGAGGAACAGCGCGAGGTCGCCGGCGCCGACCCACCCGTCGGCGTTTCGGTCGGCCGGGCAGGGCGGCCCCACGGATTCGGACAGCGCGAAGAAGGTGATCTCGGTCGACTTGATGAGGCTCTTGTTCCCTTCATTGTCCACGGCCTGCGCGAAAAAGAGGGTGGTGTCCTCGCCCCATGCCGGGTCCCATAGGGTCTCGAAGGGGAATCCCGTGTAGCGCGTTTCACGCTGCACAAAGAGCAGTTCGTCGGACGTGTTAAGGCGTCCGTTGCCGTCAACATCACGGAAGAAGCGGACTTTCGCGACCGATCCGAACGGGTCCAACACGCCGCGGGCGCGGATCTCGATCAGCTGGTTTCCGTCGGTCACGTACGGGCTGGCGGTAACCCGCTGGATGTACGGCATCCCCGGCGCGATGATGTCCACGTCGATGGAGACCGTGTCGCTGCGGTGCCCCTGTTCATCGATCGCCTCGGCGAAGAACCGTGTCGTCCCGACGCCCCAGCTCGGATCCGAGAGCGCGCTGAACGACCAGCCGTCGTCCCCGGTCTTGTCCCTGCCGAGGAACTCGTCGTGGGGATCGAGCAGGCCGTTGTGGTTGGTGTCGCGGAGGAACCGGACCCTCGCGACGTCGTCCTGCGAGTCGGCCACGCGGTCGAGCGTCATGAGCAGGCGCTTGCCGTGGTACACGGGGTCGCGGTTCCCCGACATGTGGAAGATGAACGGGTGGGTCGAGACCGCCTCGACGGTGGTGCTGACCGTGAGCATCAATGATTGAACGGCGGACTGCATGTGCAGGAGGTCCGACGAGTCATAGAACCCGGCGTCGTACGGCTGCCAAGTCACCGTGTGCAGCCCCGAATACCCGAGAATGAGGTTCGCACGGAACACCTCGACACGGTCATCTGTGTTCTCGTTGGTGGTGCCAAAGATCCTGAAGGGCTGGGATGCCGAGAGATAGCCGGTCGGCTGCCCCACCGCGAGCACCGAATCGAACGCGCTGACCTCCGGGAGCGACTCGGAGCCGGGCGCCTCGACATAGTCCGGCACCAGAGGCAGGAAGCGGAACCCACCGTTGCTGTACTGCACGCTCGGCGACACCGACGGAGGACGCCGCCCGAGCCAGTCGCCGCCCGACACGTCCGTGTCGGTCTCGACCGGCAGTTCGAACCGCCCCCCGTCCGCGGCGAGAATCCCTTCGGCGTAACCCCACGCGTAGAACTGATCCCACGGCGCGTCGGTCGCCCCCTGCGTGTCGAGGTAGACCGACACCAGCACGACCTCATCGCCGGGCACGTCGAGGTCCACCGTGCTCTTGTCGGTGACGACCTCGAAGACCTGTCCGGCGGCGGGCGCGCCCGCCGCCGCGATCACGATCGCGATGAGTCTGCGCATGAAACAAGCCTACCACACAGTGGACCCCGATATCCGATGGAAACCCCTCGGATCAGGCAGGTGTTTCGCGCGGGTCGCGCCCATACAGCCGGCGCGCCAGCCAGAACGACACACTCACCAGCCCGATGAGCACCGGCACCTCGACCAGCGGGCCCACCACAGTCGCGAACGCCACCCCCGAGCCGATCCCGAAGACCGAGATCGCCACCGCGATCGCCAACTCGAAGTTGTTGCCCGACGCGGTGAACGCGAGCGTCGCCGCCCGCTCGTAGTCGGCGCCGACGCGCTTGGCCATCACGAAACTCACGAGGAACATGATCCCGAAGTAGATCGTCAGCGGCACCGCGATCCGCAGGATGTCGAGCGGCAGCTCGACGATCTTCTCGCCCTTGAGACTGAACATCACGACGATCGTGAACAGCAGCGCGATCAGCGTGATCGGGGCGATCTTCGGGATAAACCTCTTCGTGTACCACTCGTCGCCCTTGAGCGGGCGCAGCACGAACCGCGTGATCATCCCGCCGAAGAACGGGATGCCGAGGTAGATCATCACGCTGCCGAACACGTCGGCGATGCTCACGTCCACCACCGCCCCCTCGAGCCCGAGCAGCGGCGGGAGCCACGTGATGAACACCCACGCGTAGGCGCCGAAGAACAGGATCTGGAAGATGCTGTTGAACGCGACGAGCCCGGCCGCGTAGTCGGCGCTTCCCCGCGCCAAGTCGTTCCACACCAGCACCATCGCGATGCATCGCGCCAGCCCGACCATGATCAGCCCGACCATGTACTCGGGCTGGTCACGCAGGAACACCACCGCCAGCCCGAACATCAGCGCCGGGCCGACGATCCAGTTCTGGACCAGCGACAGCGCGAGGATCTTCCAGTCACGGAAGACCTCGGGCAGTTTCTCGTACCGCACCTTGGCCAGCGGCGGGTACATCATCAGGATCAGCCCGACCGCGATCGGGATGTTGGTGGTGCCGACGGAGACCGAATCGAGCGCCTTGCTCACGCCCGGCACGAGGCGCCCGAGCAGCACGCCGAGCGCCATCGCCAGGAAGATCCACAGTGTGAGGAAGCGGTCGAGCAGCCCGAGTCGGCGCGGGCGCGCCGCCGCACAGACGTCGGGTGAAGACGCGGCGTGTCCGGTCATGTCGCGGGCTCTCCTTGTGTGATCCCCTCCTCGCGCAGCAGGTCGGGGAGCGTCTCGACGAACGCGCGGATCTCGTCGCGCACGCGCCGGTAGTGGGTCATCGCTTCCTCGTCGTCGCGCGCGTCGGCGGCCAGGCGCGGCGGGTCGTCGAACCCGCGGTGCACCACCCGTGCCCCGCCCGTGAACACCGGGCAGTGTTCGTGCGCATGCCCGCAGACCGTGACGACGAGGTCGAGCGTCCCCGGGTCGCACGCCTCGACCGGCTTGCTCACGTGGTGCGAGATGTCCACGCCGGCCTCGCCCATCGCCCGCACCGCCAGCGGGTGGAGCCCGTGCGGGTCGGTGCCGGCGCTGCACACGTCGATCGTCCCGCCGTGAAGATCCCTCGCCCACCCCTCGCCCATCTGGCTGCGGCACGAGTTGCCCGTGCACAGGAACAGCACGCGCGGGGGTCGATCAGCCGGCACCGGAACAACCCCTCCCACACCCACACGCACCACCCCACTCGTCGATCGCGTCGCCCAACTCGCGCAGGTGTTGCGACAGCTCGCCGGACCGGGCGGTGTAGTAGACCGAACGCCCCCGTTTCTCCGCTTCGAGCAGTCCCGCGCGGGACAACGCCGCCAGGTGCCGCGCCACCATCGAGAAGTCGATCGAGCAGCACGCGGCCAGCTCGGTGACCGAGCACGGTCGCCCGCACTTGATCGCGCACGCCAGCAGCTTGCCCCGCGTCGGGTCGGACAGCGCCTTGAACAGCTCGGGGTCGAGGAGTCGGTCGAGGCGTGCCCGCCGGCGGGCGGCCTGGCGGGGTGTGCCCGGCGGTTTCTGGATTACTGACGCCATCACGCAAGTATCGCCGCCCCGCGCCGCCCCGTCAACCCACGCCCCGGACGCGCACGCCCGACCCGGACCGGAACGGCGTACATTGAGCGGAGACGAGCGCAGCCCCCGATCCCGCGGGCGGCTGCCGCCCCACGGCGACGGATACGTCGGGGCAGACCTCGCACCGGAGACGTCGATGCGGGCGGTGTTCATACTCATCCTGCTGCTGGGCGTTGTCGCCCCCGCACCGGCCAAGCCGACCGGCGGCGTCGCGCCCACGGCCCCACACATCGACGCGGTCATCGGGCGCCCGCTGGTCGTGCCGGTTTCGCTCGCGCCGGGTCGCGACCCGGGTGAGCCGCTGCGCGCACGCCTCGAGGACGGACGCTTCGTCGACGCCACCCTCGTCTGGATCGAGCGCACGGGAGCGGAAGCCCCGGGGTGGCTCGTGTCGGGGGGCGAGTGGCGTGCCCGCACGCCCGATCAGGACCGCGCTCCCGGCGGCTTCTGGAGCGTCGTGCTGCTCCTCCCACGCGACGCGATCGGGCAGGGCGTGTGGATCGACCGCGCCCTGTTCGAGCTGCACTGGCTCGACGACCCCGAGGGGCTGCTGCACGACGTCGCCGAGCAAAGCCGCAGCGCCGAACGCCCGTGGACGCACCCGATCGATGAGGAGCGTCTCGCCTCGCCGACGCTGCGCGAGCTGGCCGAGCCGTGCCGGCTCGACCCCACGCGCCGCTGGCGCTACCGCTTGCTCTACGACGGGCTCGAACCGCCCAACGAGCCCTACTTTCCCGGGCTCGAGGGGCTGACCGAGGCGCCCGGGTCGTTCGGCGATCCGGTCGTCGAAGCGCTCGCCCGCCAGACCGAGACCCGGTGGCGCATCGCGCTGGCACGACTCTGGCTCGACGATCCCGTCCTCGCCGACGACCTCAAACGCAGCCTCGTCGCGACCGCCGACTTCGGCGACGGCGTGGTCGTGCCCGCGTGGGCATCCGATGGCGTCGAGAGGCTCCTCGACGACCTGCTCACCGCCCCCGACGAGCGGCGCCGCACCGCCCTCGCGCGCAACTTCCTCGACGCGCAGCCCCACGCCACCGCCTGGGTCTGCGACGACCGCTCCCGCACCGACGGGCGCACGGGCAAACCAGTCGCGAGCGTCGGGGTGGCGAACCTCGCGCCGATCGCCACGCTCGCCTGGGGCTCGGCCGGGTCGCCCACGCCGGAACTCAGCCCGCTGTCGGGCGGATCGGCGGTCGTGCTCAGCGCGATCATCGACGGGTCGGACTCCGCGATCGCCAACGCCGGCGAGGTCGGCTTCACGCTGCCGTTGTTCGCCCGGCCGATCCCGGCCTCACCGCCCGGCGCACTGGCAGCACCCTTCCGGCACGACTGGACGATGGGCACGTGGCTGGATGCCAACGAGCGCCGCGGGTCGCTGCCCCCTCCGGGGTGGGAAACGGGCGTGCTCGTCACGCACGACGACGAGGGGCGCTGGGTTGCGCTGATCGAGTGCGCGGCGCCCGAAGACGCCGACACGACCGGCGAGAGCGTCCGCCTCTGGTTCGGGCCCTACGGCAGCCCATCGGCCGTCCTCCGCGTCACGCCCGACGGCGTGGTCGCCGAGCGCGGCGTGCCGGGCGACGCGGAGCCGCAGACGCACGTCGAGCCCGGGCGTTGGCTCGCCCGCGTCTTGCTCCCCCCCGGCGCGGTCGCGGGCGACGGCACGCTGCTGCTGGGTGTCACCCGCACCGACGCGCTTGGTCGTCGCTGGGGCTGGCCGCGCCGGGTGCTCCCCTGGCTCGACGAGCCGGGTCGGGGCGCGATCGACTGTTCCGCGTGGGACCGTGAGCCGTAGCCCTCATACCCTCTGGCATGACCACCACACACACCGTTGCCGCGCTGACGCTCTGCGTCGCGTCGGGGCTCACATATGCCCAGACCGACTGGCACGAACTCGAAGCCCCGCTGCTCAGCGACCACGTCCGGCTTACCAGCCCGGACCAGTTCGCCAAGGCCGGCGAGGCGTACTTCAGCCCCGACGCGAAGTGGATCATCTTCCAGGCCGTCCCCAAGCCCGCCGAGGGCGAGGAGCCCGCCCCGTACTACTCGATGTACGTCGCTCCGCTGGTGTACGAGGGCGACGCGATCACCGGGCTGGGCGAGCCGATCCAGCTCAGCCCGCCCGGGTCGGCCAACACCTGCGGGTGGTTCCACCCGACCAAACCCGGCGTTGTGCTGTTCGGCTCGACCATGGTCAAGCCCACCGAGCCCGACAGCCCGTCTGCATCGGGCAGCGGACGCTACGCCTGGAGCTTCCCCGTCGAGATGGACATCGTGACGATGACGGTGCCGCAGATCCTCGACTCGATGGGGCTTCTCTCCGACAAGACCCCGCACTCGTTCATGCCGCAGCGCATCACCGATGCGCTCGGGTACGACGCCGAGGGGTCGTGGTCGCCCGACGGGCGCTTCATCCTCTACACGCACGTCAACGAGGAGGGTGACGGCGACCTCTACATCCACGACATGGCGACCGATACCGACACGCCGATCGTCGTCGCCAAGGGGTACGACGGCGGCCCGTTCTTCAGCCCGGACGGATCGCGCATCTGCTACCGCTCGGACCGTCGCGGCGACGATCTGCTCCAGGTCTACGTCGCCGACCTCGTACGCGACGAGCGCGGCGTGATCACGGGCATCAAGAACGAAACCGCGCTGACCGACGACGGCGCCGTCAACTGGGCGCCGTTCTTCCACCCCGACGGAACGACGCTGGTGTACGCGACCAGCCGTATCGGACACCACAACTACGAGGTCTTCGGGCTCGACGCGATGCCCGGCGACCCGCCGCTCAAGCGCCACGCGCGGCGCATCACCATCGCCGACGGCTTCGACGGGCTGCCCGTGTTCAGCCCCGACGGCAAGTGGATGATGTGGACCAGCCAGCGCAAGGAGGACGCCGGCGTCGGCACCAGCCAGGTCTGGGTCGCGCGGTACAACGGCACCGGCGCCGATGTGTGTGCGCCGCTCGACCAGCGCCAGGCCGAGTTGCTCGCGCTGCGACAGGCCGGCGACGGCGCCACGCTGCTCGACTCGCGCCAGTTCAAGCGCAACTGGCTGGTGGGCATCCGCACCCCGGACGGCAAGACCGTGACCTACCGCGTCAACCCGGACAGCGAGGTCTCGCCGCTCGGCGGGAACAGCTAAGCTGCCCGTGCCGGCTCACCGTCGGCGAGGACGTGATGCCCGAACCCGACGACTTCGCCCTGACGCCCGTGCAGACGCTGGCCCGCGTGGCCGGGCCCGCACGTGTCCCCCACTTCAACGGGTTCTGGGGCGCCTGGCGCGACTTGGTCGAACCGCTCAAGCCACGCCTGACGCCCGCACGCGAGACCGACCCAGCCGACCCCGAAGCCACCCACACCTTCGACAGCGTGCGCTCCGTCCGCATCGGGTGCGCGCTCGTCCCGGCGAAGGGCGAGACACGCGCGGCGATGGTGACCAGCCACGGGTACACCTGCTCGCACCGGCTGCGCGACGAACCGGCCGGCTGGGCGCGTGTGAGCGAGCGCGGCGTTGCGGTGCTCGCCGTCCGCCTCCGCGGGTACCCAGGCTCGCAACTCGACACCGGCGACCTGACCGCGCCCGATGAATCGGGCGGCGGGTGGATCACCCGCGGGCTCGACACGCCCGCCGAGGGCACCGAAGCCGCACTCGACTGGGTCGTGCCCCAGGCCGTCGCCGACCTGGTCAACGCGCTGCGCGCGCTCCGCGCCGAGTTCGGGGCGGACGTCCCGCTGTACGTGCACGGCGAGTCGTTGGGCGGCGGGCTGGGTGTGATCGCCGCCGCGCAGTCCGACCCTGGCGCACGACCACAGCGCCTCGTTGCGGCGCTGCCGAGCCTCGGCGACTGGGCGTGGCGCGCCGCGAACCGCACCGGCGGCTCGGGAGCCGAGGTCCGCGACCTGCTCGTCAGACACGCCGACCGCGAGCAGACGCTGCTGGAGCGCCTCGGGTTCGCCGACGCGGCGGCACACGCGGCTCTGGTCCACGCGCCGACACTCGCGAAGCTGGCGATGCGCGACGACATCGTCCCCGCGCCGACGCAGGCGGCCGTCTACAACGCGATCGCCGCCGACCCCGGGCGAAAGTGGCGCTTCCTCGTCCCGTACGGTCACCACGACGGGGGCATCGGCGATGCGCGACGGCACGCACTGTTCGAGCGGTGCGTCGCCGACTTCCTCGACCCGGCCCGCCCGCCGCGCGAGTCGATGACGCCGTGGGAGCCGCTGCTCGGCTCGGGCGACCGCCCGCCGCAGCGGCCTTGGATCACGGAGCAGGGGTTCGAGCAGGGCGCGCTGTTCGATCCCGAGCCCCCGCTCGACGACCAACTGCTGATCGACACGTACGAACAGGGCGGGCGCACGCTCGACGACCTGCCGTACACGCCCGAGTTCGACGCGCTGTACGAGCGCGTCAGCGCCGTTGCGCCGCCGACCACCCAGCGCGATGTGTTCCACCGGCTCCACAACCTGCGGAAGGCGGGGAAGCTGCCGCGCCTTGGGCGGGCGGCGACGACACCCGTCAAACTCGAGTCCGAGGAAGAGCGGCTCTTGGTTTCGCTCGTCGAGCGCTTCGCCGGCTCGCTCGGGCAGCGCGACAGCCTGATCTACACACCGGAGTTTGACCTCATCGTCGAACGCCTCAACGCCGAGACCGGGCGCTCGCTCGACCCGCACGCGGCGTGGCGCCTGGTCGCCAAGCTGGCGAAGTAGCCCATCCTCCCCCGCGCCCTGCGGGGGAGGTGTCACGCGAGTCCCCGAGCGTGACGGAGGGGGTCTTCCCGACTACCGAACAACGAATGCCGAATGCCGGCTCCTACCCTCCCCCGATGACCAACGCACTCCGCACGCTCTGCGACTCGCTGATCGACTACGCCGGGCTGTTCCCGCCGGCGAAGCTCGACATGCCCCCGGCCGTCGAGAACTTCGCCCGCGACCGCACCGGCGAGCACGCGTGGATGCTCTCCCGCTTCATCTGCCCGGTCACGCGCCTCGACCACCTCAGCGAGCACGCGAAAGAGCTCATGCCGCGCGCCGAGTCGGACGACCCGTGGCGCGTCAGCGCGATCATCGATGCGCCGCTCGATGAGTGCCTCGACCTGATCGATGCGTTCAACGCCCACCACGCCGAGACCGACAACGGGCTGGCCGTCATCGACGCGATCGAGCTCAAAGCCCGCTCGCCGTCGTTCATCGACGACGCCCTCGACGCGATCCCCGACGACGTCTACCCGCACTTCGAGATCCCGATCGAGACGGACTGCCGCGGGTTCGTCGCGGCGCTGGCCGGCTGCGGCGCGGGCGCCAAGGTCCGCTGCGGCGGAGTCACACCCGACATGATCCCGCCCCCGCACCACCTCGCCGCGTTCATCCACGCCTGCGCCGCGGCCGAGCTGCCGTTCAAGGCCACCGCCGGGCTGCACCACCCCGTCCGCGCCGAGCACGCCCTGACCTACGACGACGACGCGCCCCGCGGGGTCATGCACGGTTTCGTCAACGTCTTCCTCGCGGCGTCGTTCGTCCACGCACGACGACTCGAACCCGACGAGACGATCGCGCTGCTCAACGAGACCGACCCCGGCGCGTTCACCTTCACCGACGACGGCGCCTCCTGGCGCGACCACACGATCGACACCCTCTCGATCGCCAAGGCCCGCGAACAGTCCGCCCTCTCCTACGGCTCGTGCTCGTTCACC
>Ga0210110_1000493_pt1 | contig 13106 bp, 21 predicted proteins | sample China_Galinas_PW_2_FD_184865 | JGI IMG/M metagenome (GOLD analysis project Ga0210110, IMG submission 184865) | Wetland microbial communities from San Francisco Bay, California, USA, that impact long-term carbon sequestration - China_Galinas_PWB_D1... | ecosystem: Environmental > Aquatic > Marine... | reverse complement strand
AGCTCGGGTGCGGGTGCCCGCAGACCGCCCCCGTCCCCGCCCCCGGCCGGCGTGCGGTCTGCGGGCACCCGCACCCGAGCTTGACCAATGTCCACCTCGTACCTGGGACGTTTGATGATGCGCGCGCGTCCTATTTCCACCACCGCACGGGGTGACTGCTGCGCTGCGCGCGCAGCGCGCAGCACGACAAAGCCGAGCAAGCCCCCCAGAACAAGCGTGCGCGGGGACAGCATCACAACCACCCTGTGGTCTTGCCCCAGATGGCTGCGCCCACGGCGGCCATCAGGGCCCACAAGCCCTTACGGTCCAGGCTCACGCCCGTGTCAGTGGGCAGGACAAAGCCCGAGCCCCCGGGGTCGTAGTCGTAAGCGCTCATGTCCCCCCACTTGGTCTTGCCCCAGTCGCTTACGTCCACCGCGTCCAGGTCCACCAGCTCGGGCGGCGGCTTGGGGGGTCGCGCCGTCACCAAGAGGGGCGGCAACTTGATGGGGATGGGCTTGGGGGGCCTATAGCTATCGGTCTGTTGGACGGTCTTGACCACCACCGTCTTTTTGGCCGCGCTATCGAGCAAGCGAGCGGTCTTGACGTAGCGGTCTTGCCAGTCCAACAACTCATCGGATGGCCACGCTTCAAACTGGCCCCAATACCAGTCTTGCCATTGCGCGATGGCCGCATTGATGACCTGCGCTTCAACCTTGGGCACGCTCTTGAGCAGGTTGAAGCGGTCCGATAGGGCCTCCCACTTTTCATTTAGCTGTTCTGCGCCACCCATAGGTAAGTTCCTCTTACAGTAGCTTGAGCTTGCGAGCGACCTTGTACAAGGCAAACGACAGGATGGCGCCCGCCCCCACCTTCATCCACAGCGGCCATGTCCCGGTGACCTTGAGCGGGTCGGCCCGGACGATGGGCCCCGATGGCGCCGTGGTGACGGGCTCAGCCTGCGTGCCGGCGGCCTGTTCGAGCTGGGCGATGGCCATCTGCATGTTGGGAAGGTTTTGCTCCCACACCCCCAGCATGGTCACGGGCCATTGCTGGTACTCGCCCCAGTAGAAATCCTGCCAATCGGCAAGCATCGCGTTGAGCTTGCGCATGGTCGCCGTGTCGGCGCCGACCCCCACCCGGCTGAGCCGGTCTGACAGGTCGACCATCGCATGCTCGATTTCGTCGGCCGTCATCCCGTCACGTCCTTGTAGATGCGCCACGCCAGCCCCACCGCGCCCACGGTCGCAAGCGCGGTCAGGATGGAGGACAGGGGTCCTTGGGTGGGCCCCACGTGCGTGCGCACGGGTGCCGATGTGGTGGGCGCTTGCTTGGTCTTGGCCTGGTAGCGAGCACGCCAAGCGCCCAAGTCGGTGGCCATCCGCTCGGATTCCGTGAGCACGCCGGTACTGTCGACCAAGCGCCAGCCCATCCACGACTCGTTGATGCGCCTGTAATAGGCGTCAAACTGGCGTTTCCACTTCGCCCACTCGGAGGCTTCGGACGGCGGGATGCGGCCGGCCGCCAGCGCGTTTTGCACGTCTTGGTTGAAGCTCACCACGCTCTTGCGCACTTCATTGAGCGCGGCCCGAGCATCATCGGGCGAAATCCAAAAGTCTTCACTTAGGATGTCCCCCAGCTCGTAGCCGTCCTGTTCCCAGGGCGGGCGCATCACAGCACCTTGCCCTGCCGCGACCAGTCGAGCGATTCCATTTCTTCAGGTGTGATGCGGATTTTGTAAGACATGCTTATCCCCTACTGGTACCGCGGCGGAATGCCGAACGCCCGAGCCACAGCCTTGCGCCGCTTGTTGCCTTCCACCACAGCCGTCCCGAGCGTGGTTTCCATCTGGCCAAGGCGGGCCAGAATGGCCTTTTGCGCCTTGGCGTTTTGCTTCCATCGCTCATCCCGGCGCTTGAGCGATTCGTGCTCGTAGGTCGCTTGCCGTTGCAGCGCGGCTTGGTTGACGCTGTCCAGCTGGGCCTTGAGCTTGGGCCCCATCAGGTCAGCGATTTGCTTCATCATGGCCGTGACGTCCATCTGGCCCGCCTTCTGCTTGTCCATGATTTCGCGCACAGCGTCGGTCACCTGTTGGCGCACTGGTGGGGGCACGGCACGGATTTGGTCAGCCACCACGCCCCCGATGGCGGGCAGACTCATGCCCGAGCCCGCACTTTGAGAGACCGGGCTTGGTGGCGCCGCAGGGGCGCCCCCACCACCCTTGTCCCCGCCTCCCAACAGGCCCCCGATGAGCGGCCCCGCGGCCCCCAGGATGGCCGGGAGCAGGGGCAGGATGCCCATCTCATCATCCTCATCATCGTCGGCGTCCCATCCTTCAATGGGCACGCTGGTGATGCGGGTAGGGCGCCGGGGGCGCTCCATCCGAGTGAGCTTGACGTAGTAGCGCGGGTCCTCGGCGAGATGGTCCATCGCGATGCGGCGCGCGATGGACGGATCGCTGGTGTGCTCCATCTCATGACGCGTTCCCATCTTCAGCTGAGCTGGATTGAAGTCGCTTGGAACGCGACCCGCAGCCAAGCCGCCCGGTAGCATGGCTGCGCTGGCAGTCTTGAGCCTGCCAAGCTTCGTTCCAGGACCGTGGTCATGGAAATGGCCCACCCGGCGCGCGTAGGCCCGCAGGGCGCTAGCCATGCGCCGCAGACGGGCCCGCTGGGCAGGGCTGAACGCATCCCCATCGTCGGCCAACCCGTCCAGGGACTGAGAACTTCTCATACCCATGGCCCGAGCAAGCGCCGTTTTCTTGGGGTCGTAGCGGCCTTCCTTGGCCAGCTTCACCACCATGGCCGCGTATTGCTGTAGCCGCTTGGCCCGCTCCAACTGCGTGAGCCCATCGTCATCGGGGCCCACATCTTCGATTGCCGCGTTGCACCATCCCATGGGGTAACCCTTTCTTACAGAAGGCCGGACATGAGCCCCACGCGCCGAATCTTCTGGCGGGTGGGATGTGACTCGGGAAGACACGAGCTGATACGCATCAGGTCTGCCAGCACCTTGCGCCGGAACGCCTTGACGTTGTTGATGGCGTGGTGCTCCGAAGTCGCCATCCGCTGGTTATCCGCCAGCGCCAGCTTGGCATTGATGGCCTTGAGCCGGGGGTCGACCCGCTTGGCCACCGCATCGGCTACCAACTTGGCCATCAGTTCCTTGTTCGCGATGGGCGGGGTCTTGCCCGTGCTGCGCGCCTGAATCCGCGGCCGGTTGCACGCGGCAATCTTGGCGATATCCCGCGCGGCGTTGGCTCGGGCGATGCCCACCGAGGGTGCAGGCTTGGCCCACACCGTCTTGGACGGGGCTTTGCCACCGACCCCCAGCTGTCCCATGAGACTGGCCCGGATCGACGGGTCCATGTTCAGCTCAGGCATCGCGATACCGGCTGCAGCCTTGACCGCCTTTCGGGCCGGCTTGGGCAGCACGCTGGCAACCGCGTTGACGGGTGCCGCGGCAATCTTTCCCACGGCGCCGACGATATCGCCGAAGATGTCCCCCAGCTCGTTGTCATCGACGCAATCGATACCGCATCCCGTCATGGGGTCGTTGTCCTCAAGGTGCCACATGTCAGAACCTCTTACCCGCAGTCCCGCATGCGCTGGCGAAGGTTTTTCAAAACCATCCGCCGGAACGCGTGCGTGTTGTTGATGACGTTGTGTTCACTGGTAGCCAAGGCCCGCGTATTGGCCAAGTCCACCTGCTTTTTGATGTGCCGGAGCATCGCCAGGCCCGCCGGGCCGCCCACGCCACTGGTGCAAGCCAGTTGCCGGTAGGCACCGGGCGCTGTCTTACTGATGGCCATCCGCTTGAGCCCGGCGATTTGCTCCGGCGTGGCGTTGCGCAAGCGCTCCATCTGCGCCGGGGTCGCTCGGGCAAGCGCGGCCCGCTGGGCAGGGGTGGCCGCCTGCAAGCGCGCCATCTGCTGGGGGGTCGCTCGGGCAAGCGCGGCCCGCTGGGCAGGGGTGGCCCGTGCCAGGGCCGCCACCTGGGCGGGTGTGGCCCGCGACAGGGCCGCCCGCTGGGCGGGTGTAGCCCGCGACAGGGCCGCCCGCTGGGCAGGTGTGGCCCGCGCCAGGGCCGCCCGCTGGGCGGGTGTGGCCCGCGCCAGGGCCGCCACCTGGGCGGGCGTGGCCTTGGCCAAGCGCGCAGCCTGGGCCGGCGTGATTTTCAGCAGGTTTCGAATCTGGGGAATGCTCGCCTTGGCGATGTTGGCCACAGCATTGGGCGGGGCCTTTTTGATTTTGGCAAGCTGCGCGGCATTGGCCCCCGCCCGCTTGGCCTTGTCGATGGCTTGCGCAAGCGTGGCCACGTTGCCAACCGCGGCCGAGACCTTGCCCGTGATGGTCTGGCCCAGCTCGCCCAGCTCGGTGGGGCTCGCGTCGCTGTACAGGTCGTTTAGGTCCATCGGCCTACCCCTTCTTTACGAGCAAGACCTGACAACCGTCTTGCTTGGTGATGAGAATCGAAACAACGCCCGGACTGCGGGCCGCCATGGCCGGGCTCATCGCCCGGATACGAAACTTTTGCTTGCCCCCGGGGCGCCGGGGCGCAGGGGATGGGGAAGCACGTCGCACCGGGGGCTGCATCATATCGGGGCGCATGCCCGGTGTACGTTGGGGCGCCATCGATGGGACATCTTCGGTGTGGTAGTCGACGCCCAGCTCATCGGCTTCATCGTCCACCCCCTCGGCAAAGTCCTCATCGCTTAGGACACCATCCTGTTCCCACGGCTCGCTCATGGTCCGATTACCTCCATCTTGATAGGCGCGTAGCCCTTGCGTTTGGCTTCTGCGGCGGGGTCCTTGCCCATGGGCCACGGGTGCACAGACTCAAGTGCCAACCACTGGCCCTTGAGCTTCACCTGGGGGTAGACATGTGAGATTCGCTTACTCCCCCCGTCCAACGTGGGTTGGCGATACCGGATGAAAGCAAGTCTTACGGGCACGCGAAACGACCGGAGCACCGAAGCAATCAAAATGCTCTTGTCGTCACAGTCGCCAAACCCCCATTGAATCGTGCGCAGTGGGCTGGCGAACCGCTCCGGCCGCTCCCGAAAGAACTTCACGTGCTCTTGCGCGTACTGCTGGACGGCCCGCGCCAGCGCAGCTGGGTCGCGCTCGGGCACGTTGTACTCCCGCAGAAAGTCCCCCGCCCACTCCATCAGATGGGGGTGGCCCGTGTACTTCAGGACCACCCCCCACACAGCTTTACGTTGCGCGTCAAACCCCCGCACGTTCTTGGTGTTGTACGTGGGTAAGGGCAACTTACTCCGGAGCTTGGTCCCCGGGACTGTCCTGTTTTGCGGCATGGCTTTCCGACTGGTCTGGCTCATCATCCGCGAAAAAATCCGCGTCCGAAGCCGAGGTGACGTGCTCACTAGTCTGGTCTAGGAAAGCTTCAAAGGGAATTCCTCGTTCGCGTAACGCGCTCTTGATGCGTGCGAGCTTGCGAATCTCGTCTGTTTTGAAGGGTAAGCGCTTCTTACGCTTGGCGGGCGCATCCTGCTGTCCCTGGTGGGCAGTCTGCGCTTGGGGAAGGGCCCGCGGGGCGCCCGGTAGCTGGGGCGGCTGTACCCCCAATCGCTGTTGAGCAGCCGGGGAGTTAGCCAGGCTTGCCAGGTGCCCCAGCATGCCGGTTCCCTCCTGTAACGCCTTGACCCACGGCTCATCAGAAGCGCCCGCGCCCAGCTCCCCGCCAGCCTTGAGCCCATCCATGAACATCGTGACCATCTGCATCGGGTCCACCTGCTGGCTTCGCTGGCGCTCGTGCATGGTGGTGAGCATTTCCATCTGCTGGGCATGCGCAAGCTGAGACTGGGCCATCATCGTTGCGAAAAACTGCTGCATCATCGTGGATGAGTGCTCGTGTGTGGCCCGCTCACTGTCACGCTGGGCTGACGTGAAGGTGGTGAGTAGCTCCATCGTCTTGGCGGCCATTTCACGCACTTGTTCTGATTGCGCGTTGGCCTGGGACGTGACGGCTTCCGTGTGCCGGTCGCTCATCTTGGTAATCATCTGCATTCCATGCAGACCGAAACTAGAGCTTACCCCTTGCTGGACTGGGGGAGCCGCACCCGGCCTGCCCGCCGCCGGTTCATCGTCGAAACCCGGAATCGAGATTTCAATCCCTTCCTCACGGGCCAGCGTTTGGTGGCGGAAGTTGCACCCCTCGATTTTGTAGGTGCCGTTGCCGAACCGTCTTGCAACGTCTTCAAACGTGCTGCCGGGGTCCATCTTGCCCTTGACCCCACGCACACCCCGCGGCCCGTCCAGGCGCGTGATTTTGAGATAGGCCACCGTGTTCTTTTTTCCGGTGCCTGCGTGGGTCAGTAGCGGCAAATCGCCCGCGTTTTCGATGGGCGCATCCGGGATGGCGTCTACCCGCTGGCGCCCCCGTCCGTTATCGATGGGCGGCCCATCGTCATGGTCCGGCTCATCGTCCAGCAGGTCATCGTCCTCATACTCGTTTTCAAATGTTTCTGGCATCTTGGTAGTCCTTTGATTGGGGGATGTAAGAAATTCTTACCCCTATTCCTCGCCGTCGTCTGTCCCCTCACCGTCGCCATCGAAATCCTCATCGTCATTCGAAGCAATGCCGCAGACCGCATACAAGCGCTCCAAAAACGCCATCATGAAAATGGCCGCCACCCCGTCCATCATTTCGTCCGTGGTGGGGTCCTCGTTGGCTGTGAACGCCGACACCAGACCGTCTAGCCACGAATCGGCCTGGGCCAAATCTTCGGGCAAGAACGCTTCGATATCCTGGTCGGTGTGGTTATCGACAAATTGCACCACGAATGTCTCCAGCTGCATCCCGTACACCCGGCGGATATCGGCAAGCATCGATTCAAGCGTGGGCACCCTCTTTTGGGGCTTTTCCTTGCCTGGGGGCTTGGGGACCCGCATCCGGCGCACGTTGGGTTGGCGTTGTTTACTCATGTAAGATTTCCTTTCCTAGGTCCGTGTACTGTTCTTTGAGGGTGTGGCAACGCTGCTCAAGCTTGCGCACCACACGCCGCAGTTGCTCTTGGATGATGTCGTTGAAGGTGTCCTCCGTAGAGCTTGTGGGGGTGGTACGGACATGTGCCGCAACTGCCAGATTGCACGCCTTGCGTAGCAAGCGGTGCTTTCCGACCAGATAGTAGAACCGAGCCAGCTTCATTCTGTCACCTCGCTAGTACCCTTGTCCGGAATGCGTAAGGCACCGTCCACCGTCTCCAACAGGTCAAATATCTGTTTTAGCTGGGCCTTTTGCACTCCAGATGGCAACCCCCGCATCAACCCGTCCAACTCACGCATGGCCCGCTCCAAGGCTTTCTTGCCCTTGAGAAACTTCACGGCCCACGCACCCGTTTCAAGGTAGTGCAGGATTCGGAAGCGCTGGCTTTCCGTGTCTCCAAGCCCCAGGTAAGAAAACATTACCTGCGGATCCAGCACCAAATACTCGCACCACAGAAGCGCAAGCACTGGGTCCATACGCTTTCCGCGCCTTCCCATTTCGACGTCATGCACGTACTGGGGCCCGCGCCCGATGGCGTCGCCCACGTCTTTGAGCCTGCACTTGCGCGCTACCCGTGCCTTCCGGAGCCATAGCCCCATTTCACGCATCGGTTTCGCACTGGGCGGCAATGAGGCGTTCCCTCGTTGTTTGGTCATATTCAGCAAGCTCCATTTCGAGTAGCGATTCAGCGTCAAGGGTCCGCACATCCAAATAGGACGCTTCCCCGTCACCGTCGCCCCGCAGGTACAGCGGGGCGCTCATGTCGCCGTGGTGGTCACGCTTAGTGTCCCCGTTGCGCGCCATCCGGTCCAACAGACTGACCTGGGGCTGGACGCTTCCTTGCCGCACACCCGAGCGCCACCCCAATAGCCCCGCCTGGACGCGCCCGTAATAGCTGATTTCGTCCTCTGACAGATGGGCGCACACATCCGATGCCCATCGGCTGATGTCCCGCGCGTACACCGCCCAACGCAATAGGCGCTCACGGTCGTGGGCTTCTTTCGTCTCGCTCGGTTCGAGCTGGCTCTTGAGACTTGTCCCCTTGGCCTTGATGACCAAATCCCCCGCATCGGTCACGGCGCGGTAGACCTTGGGACACAGGAACTCGGCCGATTTGAACGTGTGTTCAAGCTCCCACTGCCCTAGCTCTTTGGAATCGCCCCAGCCCGGCACGGGCTTGTCGACAATGATGCTATCGGTGTCGCAGTAGTACAGCCGGGCCCCGGCCTTCATCGCCCGCTCTATCCCCTCCAGAAGCTTGAGCCGAGCAAGCGCCGTCACGTAGGCGCCCGCCGCCACGTGCCGAAACGGGCCCGCTGTCTCTTCTACAATCTCGCTCACGCCCGGAAGCGGGCAGGGCCTAAGCCGCCCATCTTCTTCAGCCGCTTGGCGCAAGAACTCCCACGCATCACCGTAGACAAAACACGATTGGTCCAACTGCTGGGCCAGCTTGCCATAGCAGCTGTTGAGCAAAATCTTGTAAATCATCGATAGCCCTTCATCGCCCGACTGCTTGGCCTGCTTGCGCAGCCGATAAAACCGGTCAACGAAGTCCTTGGCGAAAGCCACCCCCGTGTAGCTCGCCCAGCATGAGACAGTTATTCTTACCCCCTTGTTCTTGCCCCGCTTGTACAGGGCCCATAGCTCGGCATTGGTCCATCGCCCGTGGAAGCGTCCCTCAGCAAACACCACCTTGCCGCTATCACTGCGCACGGGCAGGGGCGGGATGGCGAAAATACCTTTCGGAATAGACACGTAAGCATCACTTATGCCGGGGTGCTTGAGTATCTTTTCAAGCTCCCCACGCCGCTCCCATGGGGCCCCGTGCTTCATGCCCAAAAAGTAGAACGGTAACTTTTGGGTCATCGCCCACGGGTAGGCGCTCGCAATGTCATAGTAGTACAGCGGCCCGTCGAAACACCCGCGCCGAAACACCTCGCACCGGCCCCCGTAATAGGCGCTTTCAGAAAACTCATCGGCTTGAATCATCCCCGGCCGACTGTGAGGCTCCATCATCTCGAACGACTCGCCCGAATACCGTTTGTAGTTTGAACTCGGCTCGAAAAACCGTTTCCAGTCGATGTTGGGGTCTGCCCGGATGAAGTTGCTGGCGATGCTCGCACTGGTAGGCGAGTAGATTCCCCCCTCGCCTTCAATGGTGTCTCGGAACGTCTGCATCCCTTTGAGCAGGATGTCGCAGTCATCGAAACAGTAGTCTGCCACTTCCTGGGGGGTAAGCTTTTCTATCCGGGCCCGGTCCACTTCCATCTTGTTGTGGCCGATGCTCTTACCGATGTTTCTCAGGCTCGTGGGCAAAAGCCGGAAGCTGTCCAGTAAGCGAATCTGACGTTCCCGCATCCGACCGTGTTTCTTGCTCGGGACCGTGTACTCGCTGTTTTGGACAATGAAGATGATGGGCAAGCCGCCGCTCATGATGGCCTTGTAGCTGGACCCTTCCCACTGCTGGACCACGTCTACAAGGAACCGGTTGTCATAACCGCTTCCGAAGTGGCTCCAGACCGCGTCACCCTCGAAATCCTCCATAAGCCATCGCAGATAACTTTCGATGTCCGAAAAACTTACGCGGTTACCGTACTCGTCCACGTGGCACACCACGCGCACGTTGACCCATTCGGTCGCTTCGATATCGAACACCGCGATGGGCGGGAACTCGGTTCGGTTCTTGCGCCTAAGAGGTTTCATTTGCGTTGCTCCCTGAAAAAGTCCTCAACCGCCGCCCTACGTTTGGCCCGTTGCTGCATCACTACCGAGCGCCACCCAGGATGAAGGTTTTTGACGTGCTCCAAGTTGTGAGCCCACGAAATGAACACAGGTAAGTAATCCTTACGCTCACGTTCAAACATGTGGCCGCTCTTTAGCCAATCGTCCATGACTTCCCTAATCTCGTGCTCCGATGGCGCATCGGGCATAAAGGGCTTGTCCGAAAATCCGAAAAGCTCGAAAACACGTTCCCGGATTTTCTTCTCGGTTTTCCATGTGGGCGGGTCCATCGCCCGAATCATGGCGGCATGTAACAATGTCTTACGTGTAGTCATGTCAGTAATCCTTTCCCCCGAAGTCCTCGGGACCGGCCGCCCTGTTGGCTTTCATGACTGGGCACGTGCCCACTGGACAGGGCGGCTCCCCGTCGCACATGCACCATCCGCGCGTGACGGGTATCCAGCCCGATGAAAGAACCTCGCCCACGTGCTTCGGACCCCCGCGCTTTTTCCGCTTACCCCTGTCCTTGCGGGACGGCCCCGGGCGCGTGATGCCTTGCGCTTGTTGCTCACGCGTTGGATGCACGTGTTGCGGGTCAAGGCACGTGAACAGGGCTCGCTCGTGGCCCCGTGACTGTCGGGTCTGTCGGCCACACACGCAACAGTAAGCAATCCTTACTTCTGGCTTGTAGTCGAAATAGTTCATATCTCCCCATCCTTGAACAGGGGGAGTTGGCGCTTGGGGTACAGCTTGGTCACGCACAGCTCCCCGGTTGTCTCGAAGTCGCAGGCAAACAGATAGGCCCCCAGCCCGCTGCCCGCCCTACACGGGCGCGGGATGGGGCACCTGCACTTGCCGTCACGGTGGGCCCACAAGCGGCCGGTACGGGTCCTCGCCACGTACCGGCCACACAGTGGGCATCCGATTCGCTTGGTCTCAGCCAAGGCGTGCCACGACACGGCGGCCGGGAAATACAGCGCGCAGTAGGGCTATCAAGACAGTCACGGGCAGGTCGGTGTGCATGGCCCGCGCAATGATGATGTTGGCTAGTTGGTTGTCGCTCATGGGGTGGTCCTTTCCATTTGCAGGGTTAGAAATACTTACAGGTTTGTTACTCGACTATTCTGGCAAGAGGTATTTGGCCCTCCGGAACTTCAAGCACTGCATGCCCGAAAGCACGGCCAAGCATGGTCTGCCCAGCCAACTCATCAGCTTCAGCTTTGCTGTCACACGCCTGGGGCCCTTCATATTCATCTAACATGAACGTCGGGCGCCCATCCGAGAGACACAGTAACACGTAGAAAGCCATGCTTACGCCTTGCTGATGATGGAGCCGCCCATGCTTGCGAGCTGGGCCCGCTGGGCGGCCGATGCGACATCCTCTTGTGTCATGTACAAGACCGTGGCCGTCCCCTTGACCACCACATCGGTCTTGCGGCTGGACCCGTCCGGCAGGGTCACCTGAGCCGTGTACAAGCCCTGCGAGCGTATCTGTGCGCTCACCATCCCTTGCCACTTGTCATAGGGATGTTCGGACTGGTCTTGGATGTTCAACTGGCGGGGGCCGCCGTTGTCCACAATGATGATGTAAGTATTCATGACAGGGTCCTTTCACTTGAATGCGCAGATTCGGCACTGAAAACCTTTGCTACCCATGACCACCGCATCGGCGCCGCACAGGCACTTGGGCATGCGTGAGACTTCCGCCGCGCCCGGATAGGCGGCCACCGCGGCACGGGCCGCATCTTCCGAAAGCCGCAAGTGCTCACAGCACTGCGGGCACAGCTTCAACGTGAAGCGGAACGTTTCGCCGGGTAGATTGGCAAAGTCGACTTCTGCCCGGACATCCGCCGTGATGGGCTTTCGCTCATCGCATACCGAGCACACGCCCGGCAGTCTCGCTATCTCACTCATGTTCGTACCCCCGTTGGCGCACACGCTTGGGCGCCCTATCCGCCCGCCCCGCGTTGCTGCCCAGGTCAATGTCATAGGCAAGGTTGCCCAGCTTGACCCGTAAGACCCGCTTACGTGCTGGGCTACGTAGCAGGTCGCTAATGGTGTGCGCGTCGATGCGAGCCGCCGTGTGTTCCTCGCCATCTAGCAGTACCAAAAGCCGCAGGTTGCGCGGATTGATGGCCAGTTGGTTGGCCAGACCCTTCACGGCGGCCGTAAGTAGTTCTTTCAGCATGGTGGTCCTTCACCCCTCGTATACAATGTCCTCAGTCTCGAAATACTCGTTCCAGTAGAAATCTGCATACCAATCCGCGAGAAAATCCCAGACCAGATTGGCCGCGTGCTCAATCCTGCGGAAACCTTCCCTTACCCCCAGGAACCCCTTTTGCTCTACTTCCCCCGTGCGGCGATTGGGACGGTTGCCATGCAACCAGACTTCCCACTCGCTGGGCCCCGTCGCTCGGTACACCACCCGCACCGGCTGGCCCTGCAACTTGTCCGTGAGTTCCGCTAGCCCGGTCATGTCGAGCGGCACCTTTGCCGTGAACACCACGCCAAACTGGCGAAACCCGATTTCGCTGGCGCTCGCCATCGGGCTCTTGCGCACGGCCCCCTTGAGCCACTGCATGAAGATGGTCTCCAAGTCTGTGGGGCTCGTATGCGTGGGCTTGGTCATGTAGGGGCCCATTCCGTGCTCGGTGACGAATCCCGGGATGGGCTCATCTCCCATGCGCACCTGGGCCCTCGCGCGTGGGGGGATGCGGGGACGGACCGGGGTCGCGGCTTTCTTGCGGGGCGGCTTGGTCGGCGGGCTTGGGGGCCCGAGCACGGGCTCGGCCTGTAGCGCTGCCCGGGGCACACGGCGCCCTGTGCTGTCCAGCGGCCGGCCTGCCCGGTCGTAGCGGGGAGCTTCATCCCAGCCCGGCTTGGGGGCCCTGCGGCCCGTGTCGAGCCACGTCCAGTAACCACGGCCCCGCTTGTCCCGCCGGAACGCACGGGGGCGCTCAGAAGCCGCAGGGGCCTGGGTGCGCCTGCCGGTCTCGGTATCGTACCAGTACAGCCGGCCGCGTTTATCTCGGCCCCATGCCCTCGCCATATTTGCCCCGCCATCGTTTCAACACGGGCGCAAAGTACCACGACCGAACCGGCCATGGAAATAATCCGGGTTAGCGAGTTCAATGGTTATTTGATTTAGGCCGATATTTGTGGTCAACTCCGGCCCTATGGCCAGCAAGAAAGCCGCAAAGGGCACCCGCAGACGGGGCCCCAACATCCGCGCGATGGAAGCGCCCCAGACACGCAAACCACGGCCGGGACGGCAGCCGAGCCAGCCCTTGGTGGTGCTCTACCAAGAAGGAGCGCACACGGTCTGCGCCATGCTGGTGCACCCGAGCCGCCCCGATGTGAAAATCGAATCCGCCCGCGGCCAGTACGCCGCGCTGGGG
>Ga0210110_1000484_pt1 | contig 13191 bp, 19 predicted proteins | sample China_Galinas_PW_2_FD_184865 | JGI IMG/M metagenome (GOLD analysis project Ga0210110, IMG submission 184865) | Wetland microbial communities from San Francisco Bay, California, USA, that impact long-term carbon sequestration - China_Galinas_PWB_D1... | ecosystem: Environmental > Aquatic > Marine... | reverse complement strand
CGCGGTGAGGCCCGCGATGCCGCTGCCGACGATGGCGATCTTCACTTGTTCTTCTCCCAGCGCTGAGGCACCCGCTGGATGCGCGAGGTGTCGTAGCCCTGCTCGGCCAGGAAAGCGAGGATGTGCCGGTAGTCCGCCTCCGGGATGCTGGGCGCGCGGGCCATGATCCAGACGTAGTCGCGCTTCTGCCGGCCGATCACGGTCTGGCTGTAGTCAGGGGATAGGTAGACGATGCGGTAGTCGGCCTTGATCGGCCAGATGAACTGCATGCCCCAAACGGCATTGCCGGTGTTGTCGACCACGAATCCGCGCGGGTTGTAGCGCTTCTGGGGACCGTCGAAGCTGCCGGCGCTGAAGGTGAAGCTGGTCTCGACGGTTCCGTCCTTGGCCAGCCGGTAGGACTCCACGGCGTTGTGGGCGCCTTTCTCGATGAAGGTGGGAATGTTGGCGATGACGTACCAGTCGCCCATGAAGCGAGGCAGGTCGACATGCTCGACCAGGGCGATGGGCGGCTGCGAGACGCTCTGGCAGCCGGCCAGCATCACGGCGGCGGTTGCGAGAAGGGTTGGCTTTTTCATGGCGGGGTCCTCAGTTGCGCTCGTGGCGCAGGCGATGGCTGTCCTCGAGCCGGGATTCAGGGCTACCCATTGCTTGTCGCGAGCTCAGACTGGTGTCCGGTGACGTGCCGGACATCGCCAGCGTGGCGAATGCGCCCAGGATCAGGCCTGCGAGGAGAGGCAGGGGTCGGCTCATGCGATCCACCGGGTATGGCTGGCCCGGTTGCGCGGAGGCCAGGGGATGAAGGCGCTGGTGCGGACGATGTAGTCGCGATAGGCCGGGCGGCGCTCGGCAATGTCCTTTTCCAGCAGGCTAACGCCGGAGACCTTGAGCAGTAGCCCGGTCATCAGGACCGGCGCGACCAGGCTCCACAGGCTGCCGGCGGCGACGCCGATCAGGCCGAAGCCGAGCCAGACAACGGCCTCGCCGAAGTAGTTCGGGTGTCGGCTCCAGGCCCACAGGCCGGTGTCGAGAACGCCGCCGCGGTTCTCGGGGCGGGATCTGAAAGCGGTCAGTTGCCAGTCGGCCGTTGCCTCGAACAACAGCCCGGCGATCACCAGCGCGACGCCGGCCGTGTCGAGGCCGTTCCAGGGCTCGTGCGAGACGCCCGCCACGAAAAGCGGCAAAGAGATCAGCCACGCCAGCACGGCTTGCAGGCCGAACACGATGAACAGGCTCTTCCAGGCGAAGCCCGGCGAGTTGTTGTTGCGGATCGCCTGGTAACGACGGTCCTCGGGCTTGCCGTGGTTGCGCACAGCAAGATGAATCGCGAGGCGCACCGCCCAGAGTCCGACCAGCACGACGAGAAGTCCGGCCCGCGTGCCCTGACCCATCGCGGCATAGGCCAGGGTGGCGGCGAAAAAGAACAGCGACCAGAGCGCATCGACCAGGTTGACGTTCCGGCGCGGCAGGCTGTACAGCCACCCGGCCAGGGCCATGACCGTCAACGGGGTCAGGGCGTAGACCCAGATCGTCCAGTCCATGTCAGTCCCCTCCGGCCAGAGGGCGATCCAGCCAGCGTGCCAGGGCCAGCAGCATCGGGAAGCCGGCCATCCAGGCGATGCCCAGGTAGGCGAGCGACGCTGCCAGGTCCGGCAGGACGATCGCGCCCGCCGCGGCCCCGGCCCAGTAAGCGAGCGGCCCCAGCACGGCGCCGGCCAGCGCCGCGACCGCCAGGCGGGTCTGGAGCCAGCGCATGCTGACCGAGAGCGTGGTCGCGAACAGCGGCCACAGCGCAAGCATCCAGACCGGTACGCCTCCGGGGCTGGCCGGGTAGGCCACCAGCCCGAGCTTGAGCATCACGGTTTCCTGGAAGGCCCCGAGCACCAGCACCATCGCGATCAGCCCAGCCGAGCGCGCCGGACGCGCTGTCAGGAACATATGCAACGCCACCAGCATGACCACCATGACCGGCCCCAGCCAGGGCAGCCCATGGGTCGCGCCATAGATCGTCGCGAGCCAGCCGACCTGATAGCCGGCCAGGTTGAGCACCACCCACCAGCCCGGCAGGGGACGACCGGGCTGGCGAACTGGCGGCGTCAGCCCGCCGGGCGCTCGAACAGATAGTGACTGAGCCACCATTGTTGTCCCTCCTCGTAGCCGAACAATTCGGCGCACGCCATGAAGAAAATGCGCCAGCGCTGCAGCCAGATGGCCGCGGCCCGTGCGCCGTAGGTATCCGCCAGGATCGGCAGGACCTGCTCTCGCCGGCCATCCAGGTTGGCCAGCCAGGCATTCAGCGTGCGCTCGTAGTGGCGACCGTCCCAGCGCCATTGCCGGGCCAGCCGGAGCCGGCCCTGGAAGCGCAGAGGCAGGGCGTCGCTCGGCATCAGCCCGCCGCTGAAGAAATGACGGCTCATCCAGTCGCTGGGTCCTTCGTCCGCGAAGAAGTACGGCGTCGAGCGGTGGACGAAGATATGCATGAAGAACTTGCCGCCGCCGCGCAGCCACTCGTGCACGCGGGCGAACAGCGTCGCCCAGTTGCGCATGTGCTCGAACATCTCCACCGACACCACGCGATCGAAGCGCTTCTGGGTGGCGAAATCGTTCATGTCGGCGGTGATCACCTCCACGTTCTTGAGGCTGCCGAGCCGTGCGCGATCCAGGATGTACTCGCGCTGGGAGCTCGAATTGGACACCGCCGTGATCCGCGCCCGGGGGTAGTGCTCGGCCATCCAAAGCGTCAGCGAGCCCCAGCCGCAACCGAGCTCGAGGATGTCCTGGTTGTCCTGCAGGTCGGCGTGGACGCAGGTTTGGGAGAGCGCGGCGCGCTCCGCCGTCGCGAGGTCGCTCACGCCCGGCTGCCACAGAGAGGCGCTGTACTTGCGACGCGGGCCGAGCACGCGCTCGAAGAAAGCGGCCGGCACCTCGTAGTGCTGGGCGTTGGCCAGCTCGGGCAGCAGCGCCACCGGCGCCGACGTCATGGCCGCGACGACGTGCTCGAGCTGCTCGGCGGAGCGCTCCGTGTCGTCCGCACCGATTTCCTTGAGACGTTTCGCCAACAGGCGGCGTATGCCCTGGCGGACCACCGGGTCGGGTACCAAGCCTTGCTCGACCCAGCCGATGGCGAGCCCCGATGCGCCGCTCATGACCGGACCTCCAACTTCAACAGCAAGATCGGCTTCGCGTCATCGGGCTCACTGGCCGTCCTGCAGACGGTCGAAGTGCCGGCTGAGGAGGGGCGGACGATTGCCTGCACCGCCATCGATGCGGCTCCGACCAGCAGGCGCATGGACAGCTTGAAGACGGACCGCTGCACTGGCCTGGGGAGTACGGCAGATTGCGCGCTCGCTCTTGTGTTGTTCATGTATTGTCCTGGACAAACGTGGATTTAGGCCTAAGATAGAGACCATAAACTTGTTTGTCAACGCTTTGTCCAGGACAAAATGAAGAAAGCGACAGACGGCGTACCGATCGCGGTGGTCGAGCAGGAGACCGGCCTGTCCAAGGATGTGCTGCGCAAGTGGGAAGCGCGCTACCACTACCCGGCTCCGGATCGCAACGAGCACGGAGACCGGGTCTACAGCCGTGAGCAGATCGCCCGGCTGAGGACAATAAAACGGCTTCTTGACAGAGGCTACCGGCCATCTAGGCTGTTGGGGATGAGCGAAGCCGAGTTGGCCGGACTTGTTGCAACGCCACCACTCGGCAGCCAGGGCAGCTCAGAGACGACGGTCGTGACCGAGCTGCTCGAGCTTCTCAGGAAGCATCAGCCGCTGAAGCTCCGGGCCACCCTGAAGCGCCTCTTGCAAGCCCAGGGGCTGAAGCATTTTGTCCAGGACACCATGGCCCCCATGTGCACCGCGGTAGGCGAGGCCTGGTCACGGGGAGAGATCCGCGTGTTCGAGGAGCACCTCTTTTCGGACATCGCGGCCTCGACGCTGAGACAGGCGCTGGAAGCCGTCGACACCCTGGAAGGCCAGCCACGCATTCTCATGACCACCCTGCCCGGCGAGGCGCATACGCTGGGCTTGCTGATGGCCGCCTGCCTGTTCACCCTGCAAGGCGCGCATTGCATCTACCTCGGCGCCGAGACGCCGGGCGAGGAAATCGCGCGGGCGGTCCAGGCGCACGGCGTCGACGCGGTAGCGCTCTCCTTCAGCAGCGCCTTTCCGCCTAGGCAGATACAGCCGGCGCTACACGGCTTGCGCCAGCAGGTTGCGGGAAACGTCGAGATCGTGGCCGGAGGAGCCGGCGTCAGCCGTCAGAAACCGCTGGCCGGTATTGTGTTCATCAAGGACTTGCCGAGCATTGACGAATATGTCGCCAAGCGCTTGCTGTGAGGCGGGGTAAATAAAAGGATAGTAAAGAAAAGGACATGCATGTTTTGGGACCCCCCGAAAGCGGGAGGCCGCGCGTGCCCGCTTCTGCTCCTATCCGGGACTAAGAGTGATTCGAACGCGAAAAAATGGCGCCCAAAGCGGGCCCATGGGCAGCAATGACAGCGAAAAAACGTGCCTGTCCACGTCTTCCCCACCTGTCCACGTCTTCCTGTCCGGCAGCAGCAGCTCGGTCTCGTCGTTCACCGGCTCGAACAGAAAGGGCATGGCTCGGTTCAGGGCGCGGCACTGGGCGAGCAGCAAGTCCCGGTACAGCTCCTCGTCCCGGGTACCGTCCATCTTCAGCTCGACGACGCGGTCGCGGTCAAGGCCCGGCAGGTCGACGGGACAGTGTGGGCGTGCTCCAGGATCTCGGGCAGGGCGTTCCCGTCCGGGTGGCTCAGGACACGGAAGCTGTGGTCCAGGTATCCGTGCAGCTCCATGTCGCGGATGGCGGTGAGCCGGTTGAACCAGGTGTAGGCGGCGGCCTCCAGGACGTGGCCGAAGCCCTGCTGCTGGATGTGGGCGGCGAGCCTAGCGCGCTGGGTGCCCCCGCTTTCTGGTACGGATGGCCCTCGATGATCCTAGAAACCGCAGTTGAACGGCCGCCAGGGTGCGTGCGGCGTGGTGTCTGGCAAGGTGAGAGCGGACCTGTCGATCCAGTGAATCGACGCAGCCGCTCGAACACGAGGCGCAATAGTTCATCTATTCCAACGAGTTGTAACGCCGCCAGGCGCCGCACCGTGCGTGCCCTGGTGGTCGTAGCGGTCCTCACCCGGCAGGTGAGTCTCGAGTTTCTTCAAATCTATCGGCAAACCAATTACTTGCTAGCCACACGAAGCGGTCAACTGCGGTTTCTAGGATGATGACGAGCTGCCCCTCCTCGCGCACGGGAGATGCACCCTTGGCGGGGAGGCCAAACTTGGCGGCACGGCGAGTGACAGCGGCGATGAAGTTTAGGGGCTTATCGCTTGACGTTCCCGGTGTCCATCGCGTGATCAGTTCTCCTTCTTGGAGAAGTAGGTCACCCCCGGCAGGCCCTCGAAATGGTCGTCGGAGGTGACAAGGTCGGCCTTGTACTTGCGGGCACTGGCGTAGATCACCGCATCGGCGAAGGCGAGCTTGTGTGAGAGTGAGAAATCCGCAGCCAAGAGAGCGATTTCGGAGCTCAGAGGGACGATCAGGCTGCCGTCGGCGAGGGCGATGGTGTCGAGGGCGGTGGTCTCGTCGGATTCGCGCTTTACCCACTTGTACAGCTCGTACTGTACCGCGGTCGGCACGAGCAGATCCGATGGGGCCCTCATGTACGGGGCAAAGCTCTGCGCCAGCGTCCCTTCCGTGAGCCACTCGATCCAAACGCAGGTGTCGACCAGGGTCATTCGTAACGTTCCAGGCGGTCCGTGCGATCCCGGTAGTTGCTGGTATCGGCGCCGCTCAAAATGCCCCGCATCTCATCCAAGGAACGGATGGGGGCCAATACGATGGTGTCGCCTTTAGGGATGATGGCGAACTTCTGGCCCGCCTTCAGGTGCATCTCCTCACGGATGGCCTTGGGGATGGACAGCTGAAACTTGCTGGAGAGGGTGACGGAAGTCATGGCTTCGACCTTTCGAAAAGCCGAACGATCGGCAGTCCGTAAAATATACCAGCTTCCGCGGATCTCGACGCGCTCGTTGGCGTTGATGGCCGACTCCAGCGCCTGCCGCAGCTTGATCAGATAGACTTCGACAAAGAATTGAAAGAATTGGACATCCATCTTTTGGGACCCCCCGGAAGCCAGAGTCCGAGCTTGCTCGCTTGTGCCCCTATCTGGGGCTAACAGCGACTCCAACGTGGAGAAATGGCGGCCAAAATGGGCCAATCGCCTGGAATGAGAAGGTTGGACCGGAAGCCGGCCACGGGCTTCCCCCCGATGCTCTATCGGGTGCGGTTACGGGATTCTTGGGAGAGAGCTGAGGGCGCTCAGCTGGGAAGCAGCCGCCGGCAGGCGCGGATGCCGCGCGCCCAGCGCCGGCCCCCTCGCTGGCAAATCCGCTCGACATGCTCGGCTTGACCGATCCAGCTGCAGAAATGGGTCTCGAAGTCCTCGGCCAGCTGCAGCCAAGCGGCTCGGGTGATGCCGATCCACTCCAAGATCGGCCGCAGATCCTCGGCAATGGCCCCGCGCTTGTCGTCGCGCACCGCCCGTCCGGTCCAGTTGATCAGCTCCAGGTAGCCGGCGAGGTTGAACGGTAGTCCTTCGGGCCCGCCTTCGCGGATGCCGCCCACGAAGGGGTACAGCTCTGGGGGAGGGGCCGCTTCGGACCCGGAGCGATATCTTGCTCGGCGTTCTCGCCATCAGTGCAAAACGCGGAAGCGGCTTGCAAGGTCCGAATGCGCCGCTAAATGGAGGTGTAGTCGGAGGCCTCGGGGGTCTCGGCGATGGCGGCGCGCGCAGGATTGAAGTCCACGTAGGCGAGGCAGGCAAGCACCGCGCTCTCGTCGAGCAGGGCTCTGATTAATGCCTGTCCAGTTGTTTTACAGTTGTTTTAAGCCCAACCGGCTGCCGCGAAGCTATCACTCCGGAGAGACCGGCGATCTCGACTGGGTCGTCCGATCGCTGGCCCGGACGGACAGGCCCGTGAGCGCTGTCGTCGGCTTCTCCCTGGGTGGCAACCAGCTACTGAAATGGCTCGGAGAGCAGGGTGCCGATGCGCCCGTCAGGAAGGCGGTCGCCGTCTCCGTCCCCTCCTGCTGGCCGACGCCGCCCGGCGCCTGGAGCAAAGCCTGTCGCGCCTGTATCAATGCCACCTGCTGCGCCGACTGCGCGCCAGCTACCGACGCAAGTTCGCCATCCTACCCTCACCCCTGAGCGTGGACCCGGACTCGCTGCGCAGCTTTCGCGCCTACGACCACCAGATCACCGCCCCACTGCACAGCTTCGCGGGTGTGGACGACTACTACACCCGCAGCAGCTCGCGCCAATTCCTGGGGCAGATCGCTGTCCCCACTCTGATCCTGCACGCCCTGGACGACCCCTTCATGTTTCCCGAGACCTGTCCGACAGCCGCTGCGCTGAGCCCCCTGGTCACCCTGGAGCTGTCCAAGCACGGCGGGCACGTGGGCTTCGTCCAGGGGCCGTTTCCCTGGCGGGCCAAGTCCTGGCTGGATGGGCGGATCCTCGCCCATCTCAGCGAAACCCTCCTTGCGGGCTGAAGTCCCCCACGAAATGCGCATTGAGGCGACCGACTCCCAGGGGAGGCCTGCACGACTTCGATAGAGAGGGCATGCTCCGCCGTCCCCGCTTCAACTCCCTCGCATGGAGTCGCACACTCGATTCGACGAATGACGGCGCGCATGAAATCTTGTCCAAAATGCGGGTAACGGCGTTCGGAAGACCCCCTGTAGGGCAATCAGGGCCGCGTGCCCGCCAAACGCAGCATCAGGGTCATCGGATGGGCGGGCGAGGCCTGGAAGCCGTAGCGCTCGTAGAACTTCCAGGCGCGCTCGTTCAGGGCATGCACCAGCAAGGCCCGCACCCCGGCGTTCTGCGACACGGCCACGGCGCGGCCGACCGCATCCTGAAGCAAGGCCGCTCCCAGCCCGTTGCTCTGGGCGCGCGTGTCGACCGCCAGGCGTGCCAGCACCATTACCGGCACCGGATCGGGCATGTTGTGTCGGACCGAACGGGTGGCAGCTTGGTGTGCCACCGCACCGACGGCCAGGGCGTAGTAGCCGAGCACCGTGTGCTCGGCATCCGCCACCACGAAGGTGCGGCTGGCCCCGCTGACCTGATTGGCGAAGGCGCGACGTTTGAGCCAGTCGTCGAGAACGGGCTCCCCGCAGGAGAAAGCGTCGAGTTTGTGAAGCTGGGCGAGCGGTTCGGGCGGGCGCAGGCTCACGCCTCTTCATGCCAAGGCGCCTTGACAGCCATGAGGCGTTCAAGTCCGAGATTCGGCGCCGGCTGCGCGTCCAGCAGGGCCGTGAACTCGCGGAACTTGGCCTCGTTCAAACTGAAGAACACCTGATCGAGCAGCACTGCCTGAGCCTTGTCGCAGGCGGCCTCCAGCATGAAATCCGAGCGGCTCTTGCCCAGCAGTTGCGCGGCTTGGTCGATCAGGTCCCGTTGCTCGGGCAAGGCCCGAAGGTTGATGGCGGCATCGCGCATGGGAATCTCCGGAAACACAATAGATACACGAACCCTAGGCGGATGTGTAGTTGATGTCAACACACTTGTCAATTTCGCAGGGGTCAGAGCCCTTTAAGCGAATGTCGATCCTTCTTCGAATGGAATCCAGAGTTCCAAAGCGCCCCTGTGCACTCGTCCCAAATCAACCCCGGCCTGGCCGGCGACCCCCAGGGTGGAAAAACAGCCGGCAACAGGCAGCCGTTCGCGTCCGACGCACCAGCCGTCCCCCGCGCTCCAGCAGCTGCAGGCTCAGCGGCAACCCTTCCATGTGCGCCCCACAGACCACCAGCCGAAGTATCTCCCGATCCTCGGAGCCCCCGCCCACAAGAGAAGCCGCGCGCCGAGCAGGCCCAATAGCCCCCCTGGGCACCTCAAAGACCCGACGCAGCCGATCCCCGTACTGAGCCAGGGCTCGTCAGAAAAGGCGTCCGCAGACAACGTGACCCCAAACGGCACCCCATCACCCCGAAACCCCGCAGGCACCGCGACCGCCGCGAGATCCAGCAGGTTCATAAAGTTGGTATAGACGCCAAGCCGGCTGTTCAGTGCCACCGGCTCGCGCTCCACCTCGTCCGGCCGATACCCAGGTCGGCGCTGTAGGCGTAACAAGGAAGTCCACACCTGCAAGAATCGGCTCAACCTGCCGTCGCAGTGCCTGCCACCGATACTGCGCCTCGAACGCCTCCACCGCCCGCGCCTACCACCCCGGCTCGGTGATGGCGGTTCCAAATGGTGCCTGTCCACTTGTTCGCACCGACCCCGCCGCCGCCCAACGCCTCGCCGACAGCCTGGAGGCGAGCACCCTGCATCGCTGCCTCGATCACTGGGCGCAGCGCTTCTGCCCGGTGCTCAGCCACTTCCGCAGCGGCGTGCATTGGAGCTTCATGCAGGTCGAGTACGCCACCGACGTCGTGTTCCGCCAGCAGGCCACCTTCCAACCCCTGTATGAGGCCATCGTGCGCACCGCGGTGCACGTGGTCAAGGCCGAGCAGGTCGCCAGCTTCCTTGGGCACAAGCTCACCGTCAACTACCAGGGCGAGGTCGGCAACGACTTCTCCACCCGCATCCAGGGCACCCGCATCCGCCATCACCTGGGACCGGCCAGCCTCAAGCTCTACGATAAGGGGCCTGATCGCACGCATCGAGTGCACCGCCAACGATGTCTCCTTCTTCAAGCACCACCGCCACGTGGAACAGCGCAACGGCGAACGCGTGTTCAAGCTTGCCCCGCTGCGCAAATCGATCTACAGCTTGGGCGACCTGCGCTGCCTCATGCACGCGGCCAACGACCGCTACCTGGCCTTCATGGCCTGTCTCGACAACCCCGATGCCGCCCAGAAAGCACTGGCCAAGATGGCCGCACCGGCCAAGGTCAAGGGCCGCTCGTTTCGCGGTTTCGACCTGTTCCTCGATCCTGACTATCGCCTGTTCCTGACCCTCGCCCGCGGGGAATGGTCGATCTCCGGCATCCGCGCCCGCGATCTGCGCCAGCACATCGACACCCTCAGCCCAAGCCGCGCCTCCTACCTGATCAAACGCCTGCGCACCCATGGGCTTATCAAGAAGGTCGGGCACGCCTACAAGTACTTCTTCACCAAGCTCGGGCGCCGCGTCGTTGCCACCGCGCTGGTCATCCGGGAGTACTTTGTACAGCCCAACCTCGTCCGAGCAGCGCTTTGAACTCTTCGTCGTTTTGTCGAAGACTTTGGAGGTAAGAGACTAACTTAAGAGGATACACACCCTACGAGCCCGCCGTCCGCCTGGACCGTATTCTTCGTTGATTGAAACGAATACTGGCCCGTGGGGAAGCGGAGGGTCCCAACGAGCGTCGACTGGCAAACCGGTCCGAGTGCTGGCAAAATGATGGCATTATGACTACGGAAGAGCCGTCATGACCACCCTTACCCTACGTGACGTTCCCGAGGAGTTGCATTCCTGGCTGAAGCAGCAGGCGCGGGCACACCACCGTTCCTTGAACAAGGAAGCCATCGCCCTGTTGGAAGACCTGCGCGGTCAGGTCCCCCTGCCCGTCCACAAGGCCACCGTAGACGAGATCATGAGGATCGCCGAGCGTGTAGCCCGCGCCCCAGTCATGGATGCGCGCACTGCCGAAGAGATCATCGGCTACGACGAGGACGGCCTGCCGCGATGAGCGGCGGTCCATTGGTGATCGATACCTCGGCCCTCTTGGCTGTGCTGTTTGCCGAGGACGAAGCACGCGCCTATACGCAAGTGCTCCACTCGGCTACACGTCTACGGATCAGCGCACCTACCTGGTTGGAATCCATGCAGGTTGCTACAGCCCGGTACGGCAATGCTGGCCGGGACGGCCTCGAAGAGATCCTGGCCGGACTGGAGGTAGAGGTCGTACCCTGCGACGCAGATCTGGCCCGCGTCGCCTACGCAGCATGGGTGCGGTTCGGCAAGGGACGCCACCCCGCTGCGCTGAACTTCGGTGACTGTTTTTCCTATGCCCTCGCCAAGCAGAGGGGTGAGCCGCTACTGTTCAAGGGCGACGATTTCCCACTTACCGATCTAACCGCCGCGGTCCAAAACGAAAACAGTAAAGAAGCGGGTTAATTCAGCTAATACCGAAGCCGGGCGCCCCTTGTTTCAATTGACATTGGTGACAACCGCTCTGCCATGGCGTCTTTCAATCTCAATCGCCAAGGTCGTGCCCGCTGCCTTATCGACTATATAAGTCTTTGGCGTGTCGATGAAACGAGAATGATAAGAAGTACTGCCGCTGGCTACAGTATTGCCCGAGGCATCTTTGCACCAGACAATCAGCGCGCCAGCCTTGTCGAGCTGCACCGTGTATGGACCTCGACACTCGCTTGAATTTGCCGGTGTGTGCCGAATGGCGTACCTGGCGCCCTCTTCGGACCCTAATTTGCCTGCTCCCGCTTCTATATCGAAAGCAACGCGCGTCGCGGCGTCTGTAAAGAGATCACAACCCGCCAACATGTTGAGGCAAATCAAAATCAATAACCAGCGCGATCTGAGCATATGCATAACGTTGCGTCGCGTACGAAGTAATGCGCTCTTTGGCGAGCCTGACGCGAAGCCAACAGATAGGCATTCATACGCCGCGACCCGGTCACCCCGAGCGAAGCTCGGAGGCCGGGTGCGGCGTATAAATGTCTGATGAACTAAGCCGCTTCCACACTCCGGGGCCCGACACCCTATTTAAAGTGAAAAGTATCGTGGGCCCCGTCGTCTGGACAGCTGGGCGTCGGCCGAAATGGGCTGTTAACGAAGGGGCCCTTCTGGCTGCTTGCGGCGTCATCCGCTTTCTTCTGGCCTCCATTCGGGTGCCGGTTTAGCCCGATTGTAGCCAAAGTTCCGGCGTTTGCACGAGCGCGGCTCCAGCGCCGGCTCGGCGCTGTGGGGGGGCAGCGGCTGCGCCCGGGCGCACTCAGTCGGCAGACTCAGCGTACCCGCCGTCGGCGGCCGGTCAGCGATAGGGTGCGCAGCCCAGCGTCGCCCGGCGCGGCGGGATCTCGCGCACCGGGCGCATGCGCCCGCGCCGACACACCGGGCAGGGCCAGCCCGGCTCGGGCTCGTGGCCTTGCTCTGCATCAGTCTTGGGCTCTGGCGGTGGCGCGGCGAGGATTTTGCGGATCTGCGCCAAGCGTTCCCCCGGCAGCGATTGGCCAGCAGTCCGTAGCGGCGCACCCGCAGCATCAGCCCCTTGGGCAGCACGTGCAGCAGGAAGCGGCGGATGAATTCCGGGGCTTCCAGCGTCAGCGTCTTGTGCTGACCGTCGCGGTAGTCGCGATAGCGCAGGCTCACTTGATCGTCGTCCAGGCCCAGGGTTGGGCCGATGAGGCAGCCTGAACACCACGTGGAAGCAAGGCACCGCAGCTGCTCGGCTTCGCACTGATCGCAGCGCCCGCTCAAGCGGCGGAGCGCCTCGGTGCGACTGCGTCAATAATCGATTGCGAGTCTTGCGGCCATGCTGGCATCCGCGACCCCGTTCCCCCGCGATCCTTCTCCTTAAACCCACGTTTTTGGCCCCTAAATGGCTATTCTAAGCAAGATTTTCGGCCTATTTGCAGACCTTTTTGCTATTTAATCAATAGGGTTGCGTGGTCCGACCCCGTTGTCCGGAGCTTCAGACGGAGTAGTCAGTCTCCGGGACGGCTGGATCTCCGAGACCGCTCTGGTCCAGTCTTGTCAACCCCAAATGCAGCTGGGCGGCGGGTCCGAGTCCAGTAGGTTCTTGCGGCCGGCGCGAAGCCCATTGTTCGAGCTTCCACGCTATGATAGATTCAATCGAGGGAAAGAAACTGCTTGTTGAGCCGATGTCCGATGCCGCGATCGTGACCTTGGCGTCACGCAGGCTTCGCCGGGCGTGCCACTCATCTTCGGGAAACCTGACAACTCCACGTGCCAAGAGATTATCGACAGGTGGGCAAAGGTTGATCCGCCATGGGTAATACCCGGGGTGGAGATTGCCATAGAGAAAGGAGCCTGGCATGGGTAAGGTCTTTCTTAGTTTCGCAGGGACCGACCGTGAGATCGCGGCACAAGTTGCCCAGGGTCTGTCGGGGCACCAGGTGGATGTCTGGTGGGACGAGCGCATCCAGCAGGGCGGGGCCTGGATTGAGGAGATCGAGAAAGCTCTCAACGGCTGTGAGGCTT
>Ga0210110_1000480_pt1 | contig 13226 bp, 11 predicted proteins | sample China_Galinas_PW_2_FD_184865 | JGI IMG/M metagenome (GOLD analysis project Ga0210110, IMG submission 184865) | Wetland microbial communities from San Francisco Bay, California, USA, that impact long-term carbon sequestration - China_Galinas_PWB_D1... | ecosystem: Environmental > Aquatic > Marine... | reverse complement strand
TGACGGCGCGGCTTGGGGGCGAATTCCTTCAGCACCCGGCCGGCCGCGTCGGTGACCTCGAGGCCGACGTGCGGGGTGACGACCGTGCCGCCGTTGGCCAGCGTCGCGTAGGCAATCGCCATCTGCAGCGGGTTGGTCTGCAGGTCGCCCTGGCCGGTCGCCAGCTGGATGTTGTCGCCGGCCGACCAGGGCCGTTCTTCGGCCAGCCCTTCGGCGGCGAGCTTGTCGCGCCACTGCTTGGTCGGCAGCAGGCCGACTTCGGCTCCGGGAATGTCGATGCCCGTCGGCCGGCCGATCCCCAGCTTGTGCGCCCAGCGCTGCAGCTGGCCGGTGTCCCACATGTCGAAGCCGAGCGTGTAGAAGAAGACGTCGGAGGAGACCTGGATCGCCGGCACCAGGGTCAGCGCGCCGTAGGAGGCGCCACCGGCGTTCTGAAAGCTCTGACCGCCGATGGTGAACGAGCCGCCGTCTTCGATCACCGAGCTCGGCGTGATCACGCCGCTTTCGAGCGCCGCCAAGGCGGTGATGAGCTTGAAGGTCGAGCCGGTCGGGTAGAGGCCGGCGATCGCCCGGTCGATGATCGGCGCCGCGACCGGGTCGCGGTACAGCGCGTTGACCTGGGCCTGGGTGAGCGTCTTGGTCAGCAGCGAGGGATAGAAGGTCGGGGAGGAGCCGAGCCCGAGGATTTCCCCCGTGTTCACGTTCATCGTCACGAAGCCGCCGGGCAGGCCGCGAGCGGCCAGCGCCGCTTCGCCGGCTTCCTGCACCGCCGAGTCGATCGAGAGCTTCACGTTGTCCCCCGGGACCGGCGGCTTGGAGACGAGCTGGCCTTTGCGGGTCGGCTGGCCGAAGGCGTCGACCTGGATCTTCTTGATCCCGGGCTGGCCGCGCAGGAAGCGGTCGTAGGTGTCCTCGACGCCTTCCTGGCCGATTTCGTCGCCCGGTTGCAGGCCGCGGAAGCGCGGCTCCTTCAGCTGTTCTTCGTTTATCTCGTTGACGCTGCCGAGGATGTGGGCGGCGAGCGTGCCGTGCGGATAGCGACGGACGAACACCCGCTGCACCCCGACCCCCGGGAAGCGGTCCTGATTCTCCTGCAGGTAGTAGACGAGGTAGTCGCCGACGTCGCGGCGCACGGTGACCGGCGCGCTCGGCGCCAGCAGCAGCTGTTCGTGCAGGGTCTTGCGCAGCCTCTGCGGCGTCGTGTGGATCAGCTCTGCGAGCCGCGCCAGCTCGCCGCGGCGTTCGGCCTCGTCGGCGGGCAGCTTGCGTGGGTTGATCTGCAGCGCGAGGCTGGTTCGGTTGGCGACGACGATCCGCCCGCTGCGGTCGAGGATCTCGCCCCGTGGCGCGCTCACCCGGTACTCGCGGGTGCGGTTGTTGTTCGCTTCGGCGAGGTACTTGTCGCCGTTCAGCACCTGCAGGAACCAGAGGCGGAAGAAGAGGATCGCGAAGAGCGCCAGGGCGAAGCCGCCGAAGACGGCGATGCGCAGCGCCAGGCGATTGTTCATCTCGGGGCCGAGCTCATCCGAGCGCCTGTACATCAGGCCCTCCTCGTGCCGAGCACGGTCGGCTGGCGGCGGCGCGTCACCTGCGATGCGTCAACCAGCGCCGGGCGCAGCAGACGGCGCAGGCCGAAGTAGATCGGCCAGGCCCAGAAGAAGGCGTAGATGCTCTTCAGCACCATGTCGCGGACGATCAGGCCGCTGACCGGGGCGTCGACCCCGAGCATCACCTGGACGACGGCGAAACCGAGCTCGGCGAGCAGCGTCGCGCCCATGCAGATCAGCGGCGGCAGCAGAACGCTGTGGATGTCGAAGCGCTCGCGGAAGAGCCCCGCCAGGTAGCCGACGCCGAGCAAGACCAGCGAGCTGCCGCCGAGCGGCGCGACCAGCAGGCAGTCGACGAGGAAGCCGATCGAGAAGCCGGCGACGGCGCCGGTCATGCTGCCGCCGAGCAGGCCGAGCGAGACGACCACCGCGGGCAGGATGTCGACGCTGGTATGCAGCAGCTCGATCCGCGAGAAGAAGGAGAGCTGCAACAGCACCGCGAGTAGCGCGACGAGGGCGAGGCGGGCGAAGATCTTCGGCGTGACGATCATCGTAAGTGCCCGGTCAGCACCTGGACCAAGTCCAGATTGGCGATGTCCGCATAGGGTCGCAGGTGGACCTGCTGGCTCGCCTCCTGCTCGACGATCGAGGCGCTGGTCACTTCGCCGACCGGCAGGCCGGGCGGGAACAGCGAGGCGAGCCCCTGGGCGCGCCAGCCCGAGGTGACGACGGCCTGGCCGCCGTGTACGTGCTTGGTCGAGTCGATGAAGTCGAGGATCAGGTCTTCGGGGTCGCCGACGTTGGGCCGGATCACGCCCTGCACGCCGCCGGGCAGCACCTTGGCCGAGACGGCGCTTTCGTGGTCGGTGATCAGCGTCACCTGCGAGGAGCCGCCCTGAGTCGAGGCGACGATGCCGACCAGGCCGTCACCGCTGATCACCGGGTCGTCGACCTTCACCCCGTCGCCGGAGCCGACGTCGAGCGTCGCGGTCGAGTTCCAGACCGTGGGCGAGCGACCGATCACCCGTCCGGTCACCGGTTCGTAGGCCGATTCGGCGAGCGGCGGGTCGCGGTCGAGTTCGACCAGCTTGCGCAGCTGGGTGTTTTCGGAGAGCGCCTCCTGCCCGGCGACGGCCTGCTTGCGGGCGCTCGCCAGCTCTTCCTTCAGCTGGCTGTTTTCGCCCCGCGCGGCGAACGTCTTGTCGAACCAGCCAACCAGGTCGCGGGCGGGCTTCAGCGCCCGGTCGGCGACCGTCTGCAGCGGGCTGAAGACCGCGCTGACGCCGCTCTGCACGCTGCCCGAGCTCTGCCCATAGGTGGCGGTGAGCAACAGGAAGGAGCCGATGATCAGTAGTGCGAGTACCGCCCTACGGCGGCGTACTTGCTTGCGGTACACGTATAGAGCCTAAGTCTTGTGCTTTATATGAACGGGAGCTAAGCAACGCGCGCGGTCCCGGTGGACATCTTGCTCGCCCGGTGGATCGTCTCGAACTCCTCCAGCGAGATGCCGGAGCCGACGGCGACGCAGGTCAACGGCGACTCTGCCAGCTGACAGGGCATCTGGCACTCGTCGCGGAGGCGCTGTTCGAGGCCTTGCAGCAGCGCGCCTCCTCCAGCAAGGGTAATGCCTCGGTCCATTATGTCCCCCGCGAGCTCCGGGGGCGTGCGGTCGAGCGTGTCCTTGACCGCGTCGACGATGTGAATGATCGTTTCGTCGAGCGCCCCGCGCACCTCGGCCGAGCCGAGGGTGATCGTCTTCGGCAGGCCGGAGACCAGGTCGCGGCCGCGGATCTCGACCTCGACCTCCTCCGGCAGCGGAGAGGCCGAGCCCGCCTCGAGCTTGACCTCCTCCGCCGTCTGCGTGCCGATTGCCAGTTTGTAGTGCTGCTTGCAGTGGTGGACAATCGCCTCGTCGAGCTCGTCGCCGCCGACCCGGATCGACTGCGAGACGACGATCCCGCCGAGTGAGATCACCGCAACCTCGGTGGTGCCGCCGCCGACGTCGACGATCAGCGAGCCGGTCGGCTCGGCGACCGGCAGGCCGGCCCCGATCGCCGCCGCCATCGGCTCCTCGATCAGGTAGGCCTTGCGGGCACCGGCCGATAGGCAGGCCTCCTCGACGGCGCGCTTCTCGACGCCGGTCACGCCCGAGGGCACGCAGACGACGACGCGCGGGTGGGCGAAGCGGTTGGAGTGGACCCGTTTGATGAAGTGACGCAGCATCTCTTCGGTCACGTCGAAGTCGGCGATCACGCCGTCCTTGAGCGGCCGGATCGCGGTGATCGTGCCGGGCGTGCGACCGAGCATCCGCTTCGCCTCGACCCCGACCGCATGCACCTGGCCGTTGCGCGAGTCGATCGCGACCACCGAGGGCTCCGAGAGCACGATGCCGCGGCCGCGCACGTAGACCAGCGTGTTCGCGGTTCCGAGGTCGACCGCCATGTCGCGGCCGCCGAGCCCGGTCAGGTAGCTGAAGATGCCCATGTGTGCAAATTGGAGTAGGTGACCGCGGAATCATCCCAGATGGCCAAAGCCGCCCGGCGGACGTTGCCCGTATCCAATTGACACTCGGGCGTACTGAAGCATATAATCAGCGGCGCTGGGGCTATTCAACAAGGGCTGAAAGCGGCCCCCCAGCGACGTTTGCCAACCGACGGAACGCCGGTGGAAAACCGACCAGATTCAATCGAAGCCGACGACGAGCGCCGCAAGGTGCTGCAAGATCAGTTGCAGAGGGCGCGGCGGCTGGAGAGCGTCGGCCAGCTCGCCGGCGGCATCGCCCACGACTTCAACAACATCCTCGGCGTGATCATGAACTACGCCGAGTTCGTCGCCGATGAGCTCCCGCCCGACTCGAAGGCGCAGGCGGACGTCGAGGAAATCCGCCGCGCCGCCGAGCGCGCTGCCGCGCTGACCCGCCAGCTGTTGATCTTCAGCCGCCGCGAGGTGGTCAAGCCCGAGGTGCTCTACCTACGCCAGGTGGTCGCCGACGTGGAGAACCTGCTGCGGCGCGCGCTCGGCGAGCGGGTCGAGCTGAAGACCCGCTTCGGCCCCGAGCGGCTGCCGATCGAGATCGACCCCGGCCAGCTCGAGCAGGTGCTGGTCAACCTCGCGGTCAACGGCCGCGACGCGATGCCCGAAGGCGGGCGGCTGCTGATCGAGGTCGAGCTCGCCGAGCTCGACGAGGAGTACACGTACATGCACCCCGGTACCGAGCCGGGCCGCTACGTGCAGCTCAAGGTTTCCGACACCGGCGTCGGCATGGACGCCGAGACGGTCGACCGGGTCTTCGAGCCCTTCTTCACGACCAAGGACGACGGCACCGGGCTCGGCCTGGCGACCGTCTACGGGATCGTCACCGGCGCCGGTGGGCGGCTCGACGTCTACTCGGAGCCGGAGATCGGGACGACGGTAAAGATCCACCTGCCGGTCTGCGAGAACGAGCCGGCGGCCGCCGAGCCAGTCCCCGGCGCAGCGCCGAACGGCAAGGGCGAGGTCGTGCTGGTGGTCGAGGACGAGCCCGACGTGCGGCGGATGGCCGAACGGATCCTCGGCAAGGGCGGCTACACGGTGATCGGGACGACCGAAGGGGCGCGGGGGATCGAGCTCTGCCGCGGCGGGGAGCAGCCCGTCGACCTGCTGCTGACCGACGTGGTCATGCCCGAGATGCTGGGCACCGAACTGGTCGAGCGGGTGCGTGAGATCCAGCCTGCGATGCGCGTCATCTACATGTCCGGCTACAGCCACGAGGTGTTGGCGCCGCAGGCCCTGACCGAGAACGACGACAGCGCCTTCATCGAGAAGCCGTTCAGCGCGCGGGCGCTGCTGGGGGTCGTGCGCGAGCTGCTCGACCGGCCGACGGCCCGGGCGCCCGGGTGAGGGATGACGGGGCATGGGCAACAGCGGGAGCGGCGAACCCGCATCCTGGCGACCGACGACCGGCCTGAGATCCTCCGTCTGATCGAGCGCTCGCTGAGCCAGCGCTACGAGTGCGCGTTTGCCGGGAGCGCCGCCGAGGCGCGCGAGAAGCTCGCGGGCGAGGACTTCGACCTGGCGCTCTGCGACATCCAGATGCCGGGGGATTCGGGGCTCGTGCTGGCCGGCGATATCGCCAAGGAACACCCCGAGACGGCCGTGGTGATGCTGACCGGGGTCGACGATCCGGAGGTCGCCGAACACGCCTTCGCGGTCGGCGCCCATGGCTACCTGGTGAAGCCCTTCTGGTCGGGCCAGCTGCTGATCACCCTCGCCAACGCGCTGCGCCAGCACGCGCTCGAACTGGCCGAGCGGCGGCGCCACGAGGCGCTGCTCGGCTCGGCCGAGGAAAAGACCGAGGGGCTGCGCCACGAGCTGATCGACGCGCAGCGGCAGGCGATCGCCGACCTTCAGGCCTCGCGCCAGGAGACCGTCGAACGGCTGGCGCGAGCGATCGAGTCGCACGACCTGGAGACCGGCCGGCACGTGAACCGGATGGCCTCGGTGGCGGCGCTGCTCGGCTCCCGGCTGGACCTCGACGCGCAGCGGGCGATGCTGCTGCGCACCGCGGCGCCGATGCACGACGTCGGCAAGATCGCCACCCCCGACGAAGTGCTGCGCAAGCAGGGCAAGCTCACCGCCGAAGAGCGGCGCCTGATGCAGGAGCACACCACGGTCGGTCACGAGATCCTCGCCGGCTCCGACAGCGAGCTGCTGAAGATGGCCGCGGACATCGCTCTCACCCACCACGAGTGGTTCGACGGCAGCGGCTACCCGCAGGGGCTGAAGGGCGAGCAGATCCCGATCGAGGGACGCATCGTCGCCGTCGCCGACGTCTTCGACGCGCTGCTCAGCGACCGTCCCTACCGGCCGGCGATGAGCCTCGACGAGACAACCAAGCTGATCGTCGCCGAACGCGGCGCCCACTTCGACCCGGCGGTCGTCGACGCCCTGCTCGAGAACCTAGACGAGGCAGTCCGCCTACGCGGCTGAAGCGCCATCCAGCAACTCCGGCGCCAGCTCCGCCAGCAACCCCACCGGCAGCCCCACCACATTGGAGACGCTCCCCTCCACCCGCTCGACCAACGTCGATCCAAGCGTCTGAATGGCGTAACCCCCGGATCGCCCCCGCCACTCCCCGAAGGCCACGTACCTCTCCTTTTCGGCCTCGGTGAGCTGCTTGAAGACGACCATGGTCCGGTCCAGCCCCGACCGCTCTTCCCCGTCCACGAGCACGACCAGCCCACTCATCACCACATGAGCGCGTCCGGACATGCGATCCAGATACTCGCGTGCCTCGGTCTCATCAGCCGGCTTGCCGAGTGCCTTCTCGTCCAGAACGACATCCGTATCGCAGGCAATGACCGCTCGCGCGGGTGGCACCGCCTGTGCCTTGAGGCGTGCATTCTCGACCACCTCGAACTCGGGCTCGCCCCCCGTCAACTCATCCACCCCGGGAACGACGACCTCGAAATCAACGCCGAGCTTCCGCAGAATCTCAGCTCTCTGAGGCGATCCGGATGCCAGAGTGATTTTCATACGCATCTGCCGGGGGGTGGCACGGTTTTGGGGGACCATCCGAGGACGCTTTAGCGACCGCAGGATGGTGGAACCAAAACCGTGACAGGACCCGCCGGCCCACGACGCATCAACTCAACTCTGGGAACCAGATGCCGATCTCGCGCTCGGCCGACTCATCGGAGTCCGACCCGTGAACCATGTTGTAGGTGACCTCGAGCGCGAAATCGCCGCGGATCGAGCCGGGGGCCGCCTCGACCGGGTTGGTCGCACCGATCAGCTGCCGCGCCGCGGCGACCGCCTCGGTCCCCTCGAGCACCATCGCAACCAGCGTGCCGCCGGTGATGAACTCGACCAGCTCGCCGAAGAACGGCTTCTCGGTGTGCTCGGCGTAGTGCTCGTGGGCGATCGCCTCGCTCGCCACCATCGTCTTCAGGGCGGCGATCCGCAGCCCCTTGCGCTCGAACCTCGCGATCACCTCGCCGCTGAGGGCGCGCTCGAAGGCGTCAGGCTTTACGAGGATCAGGGTCCGGCTCACGGCTGGGGCTCCTTTGCTGTCGTTTGGCTTTCGAAGGCTCTCTCGAGGGCGGCGCCTCGCTGCGACTCCGCTCCCCTTTCGGGCGTTCCTCGCGCTGGGCTTTGCGCCCCTCCGGGCGCGCTTTGCGCCGCGGGCGCTCGCGCTGCGCCAGCGCGGTCTCGCAGTAAGGGCAGAGCGCCCAGCTCGGATCGACCGGCTTGTCGCAGCTCGGGCAGGGCTGCTTGAGCCGCGTCTGGCACTCGGGGCAGCGCATGTAGTCGTTCTCGGCCGGGAAGCCGCATTTGGGGCAGGCGTGCTCTGTCAGCTGGCGCACCCGCAGCTCGGCGGCCTTGATCTCGAGCTCGCGTTCGTGCGCGTCCTCGAGGAACTCCGGCGGTCGCACGATCGCGTAAACGGCGGTGCCAAGGTAGGGAATGAACGAGGCCAGGGTCGCGCAGCCGACCATGAACGGATCTTTGATCCGCCGCTTGGCGTCGAGGTAGGTGTAGACGATCAACGCCAACCAGACGACGACCAGCATCAGGATGAGCAGGTTGACGACCAGGTTGAGGCCGTTGTTGCTGATGCCGAAGGTCGCGATAGCCATGGCGGTTCCTGCGGTCCCTTGGGAGCGCGGGCGGAGTGTACTTCTCCGCCCCGCCCGTGAACCCTGTCCAGGGCGCAGAATCGCGCTTCGCTCCCGGCGCGAAGAATCAGATATGCACGCTTGGTCGCTCCGCGCTCAGAGGAAGAGGTTGCCGAACAGGTAGCCGAGCCCGAAGAAGATCAGGATCACCGCGGCGACGACCGCGGCGACCAGGGCCATCATCGAGAGCAGTTCGGAGCCAGCGCTTTTCGAGCTCATCCGGCCTCCAATCCTAACGCCGCCCGCGCCGGTCCCAACGCATAGTGCGACCCGGCGACGAGCAGCACGCCACCCAGCTCGCGCGCCAGCTCGAGCCCACGCGCCACCGCCGCCCCAAAGTCCTCCTCAGCCTCAGCCATCATCCCCGCCCCCGCACACGTCGCCGCCAGGGTCCCAGCGCCAACAGCCCGCCGACGGGCCGATTTCCCACCGCAGGCGTGGTTTTTAGGCCCGTCGGCCCCGAGGAGCTGGGTGCAGACGGTGTGCGTCAAGGCCGGTGACAGAGCTTGGGTCATTGCGCGGGCGTCCTTGTCGGCGAGGATCGCCAAGACGGCGACCACTGGTCGCCCGGCGGCCGCCTCCGGCAGGGCCTCGGCGAGGGCGCGGGCGCCGTCGGGGTTGTGGGCGGCGTCGAGGAAGACCGGCGGGTCGCTCGACACCTGCTCAAGCCGGCCGGGGATCTCGACCGCGGCGGCGACGGCCCGTACGCGCTCTGCGTCGAGCTCACCGAGGAAGGCCCCGGCGGCCGCGCACGCCAAGGCGAAATTGCGCCGCTGGAAGGCGCCTGCCGCGCGCAGCTCGATCCGCGGGCCCGGGTCATCGGCGGCGACCACCAGGCGGGCGCCGCGTTCGCGGGCGGTGCGCCCGGCCAGCTCCGCCACCGCCGGGCTGACCGAGCCGCGCACCAGGGTCGTCTGGTCGCGCAGCACGGCGAGCTTCTCGGCGGCGATCTGCTCCTCGCTCTCACCCAGCCACTCGGTGTGGTCGAGCCCGACCGAGGTGAGCACGGTGACCTTCGAGGGGATCGTGTTGGTCGCGTCGAGCCTCCCACCCAGTCCCGCCTCGATCGCCGCCGCCTTGACGCGGGCGTTCGCCAGCGCGACGAAGGCGGCCGCGGTCGCCAGCTCGAACTGGGTCACCGCCTCGCCCTCCTCCAGGGTGCGATTGACGGTCTCGGCCGCTGCCGCGGCGCGCTCGACCGCGGACGCGAACTCGGCGGCGCCGATCTCCTCGCCGTGCACGAGGACCCGCTCCGACCAGCGCGCCGCGTGGGGCGAGACGCAGGCGCCGGCGGAGACGCCGTGCGCCTCGAGCAGCGCCGCGATCATCCGCGTCACCGAGGACTTGCCGTTGGTTCCGACGACGTGGATCGAGGCGAAGCGGTGCTGCGGCAGGCCGAGCAGGGTGCTCAGCTTGTGCATCCGCTCGAGGCCCAGCTTCCAGCCGATCGGCTCGAGCGAGTCGAGATAGGCCTCCGGGTCGCGCGGCTCTATTCGGACAGCTCCTCGAGCTCGGCCCGGTAGCGCTCGAGCTTCTGCCGCTCCTCCTCGACGACCTCGGTCGGCGCACGCTCGACGAACCGCTCGTTGCCGAGTTTGCCCTCGGCCCGCTTGACCTCGGAGCGCAACTCCTCGCGCCGCGCCTCGAGCCGCGCAGCGACGCTGGCCGCATCGACGTCATCTGAGGCGAGCACCTTTGCCCGACCTACCGATGCGATGACTTCCGCCGACGCTTCGTTCGAGACAACCTCGACGCGCGCAAGGCGACCGACGAACTCCGGGGCCAACCCTTCCACGCGGACCTTGATCTTCGAAGCAGCCGCAAGGTTCACGAGGTCACGCCACACCCGCAGGTTGCGCGTCAGTTCGATCGCCTCCCCCACCACCGCCTCCGCCTCCCCGTCGCGCAGCGACTCGTCGGCCTCCGGGAAGGGGTGGACCGCCAGGTGTCCCCGGCGCGACGGGTGGTAGAACCAGATCTCCTCGGTGACGAAGGGCATGATCGGGTGCAGCAGGCCGAGCACGCGCTCCAGCGCCCAGAGCAGCGTCGCCGAGACGTCCTCCTCGCGCTCGTAGAGGCGCGGCTTGACGATCTCCAGGTACCAGTCGCAGAGCTCGGACCAGAAGAACGCGTAGGCCTCGCTCGCGGCGTGGGCGAAGTCGTAGTCCTCGAGCTTCGCCGTGACCGAGGCGATCGTCGCCTCAAGCCGCGAGAGCAGCCAGCGGTCCTCGACCGTGCGCGGCCGCGGCGCCGCCTCGACCTCGGCGACGCCGAGCAGGATCAGCCGGCTCGCGTTCCAGAGCTTGTTGGCGAGGTCGGCGCCCTGCTGCACCTTGGCGTCCGAGAAGCGCACGTCCTGGGTCGAGGACATCGCCAGCAGACCGAAGCGCAGCGCGTCCGCCCCGTGCCGGTCGATCTCCTCCAGCGGGTCGACGCCGGTGCCGAGGCTCTTCGACATCCGCCGCCCGTCGCGCGCCTGGATCACCGAGTGGACGTAGACGTCGCGGAAGGGGACGTCGTCGGCGAACTCGATCCCCATCATCACCATCCGCGCGACCCAGAGGAAGAGGATCTCGCGCGCGGTGGTGAGGAAGCTGGTCGGGTAGAAGGCGCGCAACTGCGGTGTCTCGTCGGGCCAGCCGAGCGTCGCGAAGGGCCAGAGCGCCGAGCTGAACCAGGTGTCGAGCACGTCCTCCTCCTGGCGCAGCGGGCCGTCGCAGGCGCCACAGCGCTCGGGCGGCTGCTCGGCGACATAGGTCTCCTCGCAGGCGTCGCAGTACCAGACCGGGATCCGGTGCCCCCACCAGAGCTGGCGCGAGACGCACCAGGGGCGGATCTCGCGCATCCAGTCGAGGTAGACGCGCTTCCAGCGCTCGGGCGCAATCCGCACCTCGTCGCGCTCGACGACCTCGATCGCCGGCGCCGCCAGCTCGTCCATGCGGCAGAACCACTGCAGCGAGATCAGCGGCTCGATCCGCGCCCCGGAGCGCTCCGAGAAGGGGACCGAGTGGACGTAGGGCTCTTCGTCGCGCAGCCGCCCCTCCTCGCGCAGCGCGGCGACGACCGCCTCCTGGGCCTCGGCCGCCGAGAGGCCGGCGAAGCGCTCCCCCGCCTGCTCGTTCATCCGTCCGTCGGGGCCGATCGCGCCGATCTCCTCGAGCCCGTGCTTGCGGCCGATCTCGAAGTCGTTCGGGTCGTGGCCCGGCGTGATCTTCAGCGCGCCGGTGCCGAACTCGGGGTCGACGTGCTCGTCGGCGATCACCGGGATGCGCCTGCCGAGGAGCGGCAGCATGCAGTGCCGGCCGACGAGGTCAGCGTAGCGCTCGTCGCCCGGGTTGACCGCGACCGCGGTGTCGGCGAGCATCGTCTCCGGCCGCACCGTGGCGACCGTGAGCACCCGGTCAGAGCCCTCGACCGGGTAGTCGATCGAGTAGAGCGTGTCCTCGACCTCGCGGTTCTCGACCTCGAGGTCGGAGATCGCCGAGTGCGAGCCCGGATCCCAGTTGACCATGTAATGGTCGCGGTAGATGTAGCCCTTGTCGTAGAGTTGCTTGAAGACGCGGTAGACGGCGCGCACGTACCCGTCATCGAGGGTGAAACGCTCGTTCTCGTAGTCGCAGGAGGCGCCGAGCCGCTTGTACTGCTCGACGATCCGCGAGCCGTACTCCTCTTTCCAGGCCCAGACCCGCTCGACGAAGGCATCGCGGCCGATCTCCTGGCGCGAGGTGCCCTCGGCGGCGAGCATCTTCTCGACGACCGCCTGGGTGGCGATGCCGGCGTGGTCGGTGCCCAGCGTCCACAGCGCGTTGCGGCCGCGCATCCGGTTCATCCGCACGAGCGCGTCCTGCATCGCGCCGTTCAGCGCGTGGCCCATGTGAAGCGCGCCGGTCACGTTCGGCGGCGGGATCGCGACCGAAAAGTTCTCCGCCGGCGAGCCCTCCGCCTTCGGGTGGAAGTAGCCGCCCTCGATCCACTCGGCGAAGACCCGCGCCTCGACCTCCGCCGGTTCGTAACGGGTCTTCTGCTCCAAGGCGTCTCGGCGCTCGTCAGGCATGAGCGGCCGAGTCTAGTGGCGCAATCTCACAGCGCGGTCGAGCTTTGAACCGCTATGCGAATCAAACCTCTACCGCGGGTCGCTGTTCAGGCGGTTTCCTCGCCCAGGCCCTCTTCCGACTCGCCGATGTCCTGGTGGGCGGCCTCGGTGACGAGGGTCGGACGGCGGCCCTGGGCGATCGTCTCCCTGGTCACGACGCACTTGGTCACGTCGCGGCGCGAGGGCAGCTCGAACTGTACGTCGAGCAGCGTCTCCTCGAGGATCGAGCGCAGGCCGCGGGCGCCGGTTTCCCGCTCCAGCGCCTTCTCGGCGATCGCCTCGAGGCTGTCCTCGGAGAAGACCAGCTCGATGTCGTCGAACTCGAAGAAGCGCTGGAACTGCCGGGTCAGCGCGTGCTTCGGCTCGGTCAGGATCGTGATCAGGTCCTCGCGGGTCAGCTGGTGGATCGCGGCGACCACCGGCAGCCGGCCGATGAACTCCGGAATCAACCCGTACTCGATCAGATCCTCGGGCAGCACCTGCTCGAACCACTCGCCCTTGTCCTTCTGCTCGCGCGAGGAGATTTCCGCGCCGAAGCCGATCCCACGGTCGCCGACGCGGTTCTCGATCACCTTGTCGAGCTCGGCGAAGGAGCCGCCGCAGACGAAGAGGATGTTGGTCGTGTCGAGCGTCAGGAACTCCTGGTGGGGGTGCTTGCGCCCGCCCTGCGGCGGCACCGAGGCGGTCGTCCCCTCGAGGATCTTGAGCAGCGCCTGCTGGACCCCTTCGCCGGAGACGTCGCGGGTGATCGACGGGTTGTCGGCTTTGCGCGCGATCTTGTCGATCTCGTCGATGTAGATGATCCCCGTTTCGGCCTTCTTCACGTCGTAGTCGGCCGCCTGGATCAGCTTCAAAAGGATGTTCTCGACGTCCTCGCCGACGTAGCCGGCCTCGGTCAGGGCGGTGGCGTCGGCGATCGCGAAGGGCACG
>Ga0210110_1000478_pt1 | contig 13235 bp, 15 predicted proteins | sample China_Galinas_PW_2_FD_184865 | JGI IMG/M metagenome (GOLD analysis project Ga0210110, IMG submission 184865) | Wetland microbial communities from San Francisco Bay, California, USA, that impact long-term carbon sequestration - China_Galinas_PWB_D1... | ecosystem: Environmental > Aquatic > Marine... | reverse complement strand
GAGATTGCCGCGTCGCTCCGCTTCTCGCAATGACGAACCACGGCGGGGCTCTCGGCGGAAATCGTTTATATGGACGGCTTCCGCCCCGTGGGGTTACAATGCCTCATAGGGCGCTGTGCGCCCGGCGAGATTGGCCCCACGGAGGATGAACAGCGGATGAACACCGCCTCTGGCGGCATCTTCCTGACAATCAAGGATAAATCGCCATTTCGGGGCCGCGCGGATGAACATATAAAAAAGGGGCGGGCGCTTCGCGCCCACCCCCATCGGCTATGAAAGGATCCGTCTCCGCCAAGGCTTTCTCGCCCCGCGTTACTGCGGGTGCTCGGGCCCGCTCCGGAGCGTCCAGAGGCCGGTGTCCTTGTTGAGCTTGTGGCAGTAGGTGCACTGGGCCTGGAACATCGTCATGAACGGGTTTTCCTCGCCCCCCGTCAGGTGAAACAGGTGCATCATGTTGCAGAGCGGGGGCAGCGAGGTCGAGTCTATGGCGTGGCAGGTGAGGCACGAGTTCGGGATGTCCGAGAACGCCCACTCCACGTCGGGGTGCTTGCCCTTGAGCGTCACGCCCTCGGGCGCGGCCTTCTGCGCCTTCTCGAGAAACCTCTCGGGCTCCACGCCGTCGGCCCATGACTTCAGAATGGTGCTGATGCGCACGTCCCTGCCGATGTCCTTTCGCACGACGTGGCAGTCAACGCATCCGCCGGGGAAATCGTCGGGCGCGTTAACGCCGGGCACGCTGCGCGCGGGCGGCATCGGGGGCATCCCGGACGGCGCCTCATCCTCGGCAAAAGTTAAGAGTGCCGGCAGAAACAGCAGAGCGGCTGAGATCACGGCGATAAAAAGCGGCCTCGTATTCATGGCTGGGCCCTCCCCCACAAAAAATGGCGCACCATGTGCGCCTCGCCTCATATAAAAATGATAGCACTTCCGCGGCCCGGCGCAAGCGAAAACTAAGGTTGTCCGAAATTGGACATTACCTCGAGCTAAGCTCCCGAAAAACAGTGAAAAAAGTGCTTGACAGGCACAACCTAAAGTGATAATTAACAGGTATGGAGACCTACTTCCATTACGGGGCGGCGATTAGGCTTGTGTGCTGGGGCTGCGGCCACGAAGTGTGTGCGCTTCCGGAGCAGCTGATCAATGACACAGCCCTCGAGGTCGACTGTCCGGAGTGTGAGACCGAGCACTTTTTCACCGAGGACGCCGACGGCAATCTCGGTGTGGCAGAGGCGGTAAGCGCCTTTGGCCTGGTGCTCCACATGCCCAACGCCCCCCGTTAATCTTTAGCTCTTCGCCAGCCCATATTCACCCGTTTACCACCCTTATTTGTATTTATCAGTAGATAACAAATACCAATACTTCGTGCGCTAATTGAAGTATCGGAGTTAACGCCTCGAATTCCCGTCGTATTTGCATGCTTTAATTTTTCTTATATTTATCTATCTTAAAACCCCTGTAATTCAACAATAATTTGCTTGACATTACTACCCCTGTTTTGTGATTCTATATGGCTACAAAAATAGATAATTATGGCGGGTTATCAAGAGCATTAACCCATTGCAATACATGCATACCAGAGATTCCAGGGGGATAAGATGAAACAACGTATGACCAGAGCAAGATGGAGGGGCGCGGCGCTTCTCGGTCTGATGCTCGCGGGGCTGGCGGTGCTGCTGCTGTCGGGCTGCGAGACCGATACGATGAAGACCGCAAAGCCGATCGTGCCCGTGCGAGAATACGAGCGGATGACCGTTGGCAGCTTCGAGGCCAACTACATCGGCACAGACAACTGCCTTAAGTCCTGCCACGCCCACGACAAACTCAGGCGCGACTTCGAGGCCAGCACCATGGGCGCGCAGCTCTCTCCTAAGAGCGGCCTTCCGCTGGTGGACTGCGAGAGCTGTCACGGCCCGGGCAGCCTGGCCGTGGAGGGCATCACCAAAGAGGCCGTCGCAGAGGCCGCCGCACGCGGCGAGACACTCGCCTGCAAGTACGACACGCTGATAAAGATAGAGGACCTGCCCGCCGGCGCGCGGACGCTCATCTGCACGCGCTGTCACACGGGCAACGCGACCATCAACCTGCATAACTGGAACGCGAGCCCCCACGCCATGAACGACGTCTCCTGCACCGACTGCCACAACATCCACTCCGGGCCGGACCTCATCGTGGCCCCGCGCGAGACGGCGAACATGTGCTTTAAATGCCACAAGGCGCAGATGGCCCAGTTCAGCATGCCCAGCCGCCACCCGGTCAAGGAAGGCAGGGTCTATTGCACGGACTGCCACAACCCGCACGGCTCGACGTCGCCCACGATGTTCCGCAAGGAGACGGTCAAGGCGACGTGTGCTCAGTGCCACGCGGAGAAGACCGCTCCTAACGTCTTTGAGCACGCCGAGAACGCGGAGGACTGCACGAACTGCCATTCGCCGCACGGCGCGCCGAACGATAAACTGCTTAAGGTAAGGGTTCCCTTCCTGTGCATGCAGTGCCACATCGGGCACACGGGGAACAATGGTGAGTATTACACAAGGTGTACGGACTGCCATTCTCGTATTCACGGAACCGACGTGCCGTCAGCAAGCGGCGCGGGTCACTTCACACAGTAAAGGAGGGGGAGCATGAAAGCCATCAGAATACTGCTTTTAGTAGCGCTCGCGATAGCCTTTGCCGCCGCCCCTCTTTACGCGCAGGAAGGCGACTTCGGCGAGGCATCGGTATATCACTATCCTGAGATCAAGCCCGCATACAGCGTATGGGGCGGCTACGGGTTCGCCGACGCGAACGGCTCCAGGCGGGCCGGCGAGTACATTTACTTCAACGACAACTTCGCGGGCGGGCTCAGCGTAGTGGCGTTCCCGTTCCCGCACAGGGTACATCTGGACGTTAACCTCAGAAACGGGAAGGACTATTTCTCGGACATGAGGTACGCCTACAAAGACCTCCTCACCATAAGGTCGGTCAACAGGTCGGTGTATCACAACTTCGGCAACATCGAGCTCCATTCGTTCGCGCCGAGCCCGGTCTCTAACGACCCCACCGAGGACAACTACGGCTACAGGGCGGCCTTCGGGACAGTTTCCGTAAGGCTCAAGGCGCCCAACTATCCGGCCCACGTCTTTGTAAACACCTGGTACATGGACAAGGACGGCGACCGCCAGCAGAGGCGCGCCGGAGGCGCGGGGTTCTTCGGCGCCCCGGGAAGCCTCGTCAGGACGACCGAGAGAAGGGACGTTGACTGGACGACCTACGACATCACGGCCGGCCTCAACGCCCACCTGAACTTCATCGAGGCCGAGTACTCGCACACCGAGATGCGGTTCAACGCCGACGGCGGCATCAACAGCGCGTTCTATGCGGCTTCATCGCAGAGGGATGCCGGAATTTACCCCAACAGCGTAATACCCGACATCACGGGACGCACCGACACCATCAAGGTCCACACGACCTATACGGGAAGGTTCGTCGCATCGGGGACCTTCTCCGTTGACAGCAGCGACAACGATACGAGCGGTGCCGAACGCGATACTTATCTGGCGGCTGGCGAGATCGTCTGGACGCCGGTTGCGAAGTTCACGACGGCCGTGCGCATGAGGTACATCGAGCGCGATTTGGATAACCCCAACATGCTTCCAGCGGGCTATCTCGGTTTTGCGGTCTATAATTCGCCGCTGACGGGCATCCGCAATTCCGTCTCCGCGGATATCACGAGCGTATCGCTGAGCTCACGCTACAGGCCCACTACCCAGGTTACCCTGGGCGTTGACGCTTCGTTCAAGCACACCGAGAGGGACCACTCGGAGGAGTGGAACCTGCCTCACGATACCGACGAGACCATGGTCGGCGCTTCCGTAAGCCTGAGGCCAGTGAAGGATGTAAAGGTCAATGCAAAATACAGGTACAAGTTCTACAATGACCCTTCGACGACGATCCAGCCCGACCACTCCCACAGGGCGGACGTATCGGTCACGCTGACTCCGCTGACGAGGCTGGTGCTTTTTGCAAGCTACGGCCTGGTGAGGGAGGACAGGGACAATTACAACCTCGACGGCCGCGACGACGCAGTGGGCAACGGCAGGAAAGTAAAGATGGATAAGATAATGGCCTCGGCATCGATTCTGGTGCTGGACAACCTGACAGTTACGGGAAGCTACGGCTACTGGGATCACCACGTTAAACAGCAGGTTACCCGCCAGTCCGCTCCACCGGCACTCCCGGATCCGCTGTCGCTTGAGGAGTACACGGACATCACTAATGTCTATACGGCCAGCGTCGACTTATCGCCTATCGAGCGGCTGCACCTTTCCGGCAGCTTCAGTTACACGATGGCCAAGGCCGGCTACAACGCTCCGACGGGCGAAGGTAATTTCTCGAGGCTGAAGACGAGGGAGACGTCCTATATGTTCAGGGGTGACTACGAGTTCATAAAGGACCTGCTGGTTGGCTTCGAGTTCGAGTACAGGGACTTCAACGACCTCATCGAAAACCCGCTGAACCCAGAGATACAGGACGGAACGGCCCAGACATATCTCGTGACGCTGAAGAAGAGGTGGTAAGGATGAGAAAACTGTTTATTATCTATCTGGCCGCGGTGTTACTGGTGGTGGGGGTCATGTCCCCTGCTCCGGCGAGAGCCGAGAAGACCGTTGCGGTAATACTGACCGGCGTCATACCATACTACCAGGACATAAACTCGACGTTCGAGAAGGAAATGAAAGCCATGGGCATGGGCGACGTGAAGGTGCTCGTGCAGACGCCGGCCCCCAACACCATGGCCTGGATAAACGCCGCCAGGAAGGTCGTTGCCTTCGGCGTGGACGCCATAGTGGTTTACGGCGGGCCTTCCACCCTTGCGGTTTCGAGCGAGACCTCCAAGATACCGATAGTCTTCGCGGGGGTGTACGACCCCGATGCCCTCGGCATCAAGGGGAAGAACACGACCGGCATCAGTTCGAAGGTGCCCCTTGCCGGAGTGCTTAAGAACCTCAAGGCCATAAAGCCCTTTGCCAAGCTCGGCGTGGTGTATAACAGCAGCGAGAAGGACACCGTGACCCAGGCCAACGAAATTGAGCGGCTCGAGGGTCAGTTCGGCTTCAAGACCGTTCGCTTCGACGTAAAGAACGCCGCTGATATCAACAAGGTAAGCGGCGTGGACGCTCTTTTCATAAGCACCAGCTGCACGGCGCACCAGTGCGTTAGCGGAATCGTCGATGTTGCCCGTAACCTGAAGGCCCCGACGGCGACCCCGATAAGCGGCGGCGAGGACATCGGCATAATACTGACCATCTTCCCCACTCCCGAGGAGCAGGGCAAGACGGCGGCCGACCTTGTGGCCAAGATACTAAAGGGAGAGAAACCGGCGAACTTGCCGGTGGCGGTGCCGAAGAAGATAGAAATGATAGTAAACCTCAAGGAAGCGTCGGTCATGGGCTTAAAGGTGCCCATGGACGTCTTGACCTCGGCCTCTAAGGTGGTAAAATAAGCTAATGCGCTCTATGGGGCTCGAGAAAAAATCGCTGCTGATGCTCGCCGTGCTGCTTTTCCTCGCGGTGGGCATCAATACGGTTGTTCTCACCATGATAACGGCCAGCAAGTACAAGTCGGTGCTTCTTTCCAAAGGGGAGTCGGTGGCCGAGTCGCTAAAGGGAGATCTCGAGAAACCGCTTGGCCTCGGCATTCCGCTTGAATACATGGACGATATCGACCAGCGCCTCACGACCCTTCTTAATGCGGACGATACTCTGGCCTTCGCCATGGTGGCAGACCCCTCCGGTAAAGTGCTGTTCCATACCGACGAGACCCAGAAGGGCTCCACTTTCGACGGCGACCTCACAGAGGTTCCCACGGAGGGAGCGCTGATACTCGAGAAAAAGACCGCCTACGAGATAATCCTTCCGCTCCATGACGCCGAGGGGAAAACGGTGGGATTCGTTGCGCTCGGCATCAAGCCCAAGGTAATAAAGGATCAGATATACGGTCTACTCATGTGGGCCGCCGGCGTTGGTGCTGTCAGCTTCCTTGTCTTCCTGTACCTCGTGTACATCGGCGTGAGCAGGTTCATCACAAGGCCCATAATGGCCGTGGAGAAGGTCTCGAAGGAAATAGCCTCGGGTGACCTGACCAAGCAGGTCATTGCCAAAGGCGAGGATGAGATAGCGAGGCTCGGCAACTCCATAAATGATATGTCCTCGAACATCAAGGCCATTGTAACGAAGATACAGGATATCACCGGCAAGGTCTCGTCAGTGGCAGAGGGGATGTCCGCCTCATCCGACAGGGTGCTCGACATCGCAGACACCCAGCAGAGAGTGGTTACCGACACTGCCACCTCGCTTGAGGAGATGCAGATGTCAATCTCTTCGATAGGTCAAAACGCATCGAGCCTGGCCGAGAGTGCCGAGGACGCATCGGGCGCGGTCTCGCAGATGAGCAGCTCCATATCGCGCGTGGCCGACAGCGCCGACTCTTTCAACCAGATGTCCGAGAGCGCGGCATCCTCGATAGAGGAAATGATAGCCTCCGTTCGCGAGATAGCCTCTAGCATTGAGAGCCTTTCGGCCTCCTCCGAGGAGATAGCCTCGGCACTCCTGCAGGTCAACGCGACCATTAAGGAAATACAGTACAGCGCTGACGAGTCGGTGAAGTTCGCCGACGCAGTTCACACCGCGGCTTCTGAGAAGGGCATGAAGGCCTCCGAGACAGCCATGGACGGCATGAAGGGCATTCGCCAGAGCGTGGGCGCTCTCTCTGAGGTCATAAACAATCTCGGCAGCCATTCAGAGGCCATAGGCAACGTCGTCACCGTCATCGACGAGGTTACCGATCAGACAACACTTCTGAGCCTCAACGCGGCGATACTTGCGGCCCAGGCGGGCGAGCACGGCACCGGCTTCGCGGTGGTGGCGAGCGAGATAAAGGCCCTGGCGGACAGGACGGCAATGTCCACTAAGGAGATAACCGAGCTAATATCCACGGTGCAGTCCGAGGTGCGCTCCAGCGTGCAGATGGCCGCCGAGGGGCTTAAGTCAGTAGAGGGAGGCATTAAACTTGTCTCTGAGGTGAGCACCGCCCTCAGGACAATCGAGAAGAGCGCCCAGGCCTCGACGGACATCGCCAAGTCCATCCAGCGCGCCACGAGCGAAGAGGCCAGGGCCATCACGCAGATCACCGAGGCCACGAACAACATGAACAAGCAGGTCAACTACATAACCAACGCCACGCAGGAGCAGTCAAGGGGCAGCAAGCAGATACTGGAGTCGGTGGAAAACATCAGGGCCGGCGCAAGCCACATAAAGAAGGCCACCTCCGAGCAGATAGAGGGCAGCAGACAGATAGACATCATGACCGAGCAGGTCCACAACCTCTCGGAGCAGATAGAGGGCGCCATCGGCGAGCAGCGCGACCGAAATAATGAGATCGTGCGCGCCATGACCAGCATCCAGCAGACGGCCGAGTCCCTCATACTCGCCGCCAACGAGATGCGGAAGGCCTCCCTCGAAATGGAAGAAGACTCCGACAGGCTCTCGAGCGAGACCAAGCGTTTCATCGTTTAGCCGTTCCCGCATCTGCATCTCCCATTCTTAGAACCCCGGGCGCATCTGCTACTGCGTAGATTTATATTTCAAAAGAGTGTCGTTCAGCCTCTTGACAAACCCCGGACCCCTGCTATCATGAGGGTATGGATACCTACCGGTTTTCGGTGGTCATCATGCGGAACGAGAAGGGTTTCCATGCGCACTGCCCCGAGCTCGACGGCTGCTCCGGCCACGGCGATACTTACAACGAGGCCCTGCGTGACGTAAAAAAACGCATCATGGACCGCCTCGAGAAGAAACTCATGGCCGGCGAGGACATACCGGAGCCCTGCACCCCATGCACCATGCACTGGAGCGTTCAGTATTCGCTGAACTGATGGTACCATGATGAAGAGGACTCCCATATGTGCCGTACTGGTCGTGCTGGCGTCCCTTGCGCTTCTCTCGTGCGCCGGGGGCAAGGTGCTCAAGACACAGCGCCTTAAGGACCCAAGCGGCGTCTCTGGCACCTACAGGCTCATCCTCTACGGCGCGAGAAACTCAAACGACCTCGAGACGGTGGCCGTCCTGGACCGTGAGGGAGACGCGTACGAAATAGAGCCCTACGCTCCTGGCTGGCGGTACAAGGTTCTTAATGGCGTCAAGGCCGGCGAGGCCCTCGATATTGCCCGCCAGAAGGTGGGCTACCATCCGTCCTTCATGAGCACCACCCTCAAACGCATTTTCGGCCCCGACGGCTCGGTCATAGGCTACGAGGTGAGGCCGCTGTACCTCCTGATCTCCTACGGCGTGCTGGACGTAATAGACGTCTGGTATGTGCCCAAGGAAGGCGGAAAGGTGAGGATGTACGTGGAGCTTAAAGACCGGGTGGCCATCAGGCAGCACGGGGGCGGCGCCGAATCTTCCACCCACGAAAAATAGCACCCTGGTCTCCGACCGATTAGTCGCGCAAGTGTTTACAGTTAAAAATTACAATGGAAGATAAAGTGGTGCGAAGGGATGTTGCCGGTCTACTTCTTCTCCTGTGTCGGCCAAAGGTAGGCCGTATTCTTTCCCAACCGCTTAGCCTCGTATAGTGCCTTGTCCGCCCGGGCGAGCACCTCGTCGGGGTCTTTGATGCCACTGTCAAGCTCGGCAACCCCTATGCTTACTGTCACTTTAATCCCTTCGGGCGAGCAGGAGAACTCGGCTGCCTCGACGACCTTCCTTATGCACCTGGCAGCTTTAAGCGCCCCTTCGCTTCCCACGTGAGGAAGGATGACTGAGAATTCTTCACCACCGTACCTGGCGACCGTTTCGCCCTTTCGGAGCTTTTCCTTCAGGAGATTGGCAAACTCCCTAAGCACGTCGTCGCCTACCATGTGGCCCATGCAATCGTTGATGGCCTTGAAATTGTCCAAGTCCATGATCATTACCGAGAGGCTCTGGTAATAACGGATCGACTGGTTTATCTCCTCATCGAGCCTCTCGAAGAAGTATCTCCGGTTGTATAAGCCAGTGAGGTCGTCGGTGATAGAGAGCTCTCTCAGTTTTTCGTTTGCGGTTTTCAGTTCCTTGGTCTGATCATATACCATCTTCTCGAGACCCTTAGCGTACTCTGTGACCTGTTCCAGCAGCATGTCACGTTCGTCCTTGAGAAGCACTATCTGCTCAACCTCTTTCAGGGCGCAAACGAGGTCGTCCTGGAGGAACGGCTCTCTTACATAGCGGATGCCACGGAGCTCTTTGCATTCGGGTGCGGAATTATTCGTAAGGAGTATTATGCCGATATTTTCATCCATGGATTCCCGGAAACATCCTATGAATTCCATCAGCTCGTGCTTGGTCCTCTCCCTGCTGAGGTCGGGCAGGATAACCTTGGGCCTGAACGACTGGCAAAGCCTGAGGGCTTCGTCGGGACTGTTGGCGTTCAGCAGGTGGTAGCCCTCATTTTCAAGGGCGGGGCGTAGCAGATCGACAGTCTGTTCCTCGGCGTCAAGAAACATGACGTAATCGAACTTCTGAGATGATGTGCTGTCCTTAGTTTCTACCACGCTCGAGTATGCTATCCATTAAGCTCAGACCAACGCGGTACATGTCCCTTGATAACCTGTTACACCACTTGACACGGCCTGTCACCAGTCCATCGGAGAGCTTGTTGCCGTAAAGCGCCACGCACTGCCCCTCGTTTACCGGACAGTTCATGATCATTCCGAGTCCGTTCGTGGAGATGTTCGTGGTCTGTCCAACGCCCTTGTAGCAGTCGCTATCTGGATCGTTGGACGTTAATGAGTACTCAACTGTGACGGTGAAGAGGTTTCTTTTTTCGGCCCTTTCCTTGCGAACGAATGTCATAATCCCCCCGGATGTAAAACTGTAATTCGTGTATGGTAACCAGAGTTATAGGGCTTAGTCAATACAATTGTTAGTGGCGCTAATTAGTTGATTTTTATCATTTTTACTATATTTATATCTTTATCCCCGCAGGATGCGCCTTCGCATGAGCCTGAAGGGATAAGGGGCGATTATGGCCGCCGCGGCGACAAGCCAGACGAGGTCCCACGTGGGAACTACTCCCGCGGCGAAATCGCGCGAGACGTTTACTACGTGGTAAAGGGGCGTGAAGAACGCTATCTTGGCCACGATGGGGGGCATGCTGTCTATGGGGAAGAATATCCCCGAGAACAGGAACATGGGAGTCATGAAAAGCGTGTAGTAGTAATTGAAGGTGTCGATGCCCGGCGCGAGGGCCGCCGCTATCATGGCCACCTCCGAAAATATCAGCGCGCCCACGAACAGAAACGGGAGCATCAGCACTATCATCACCGAGTCCACGAGCCCGAAGGCCGAGATCACTATGGTGATGATGGTGCCGTATATCATACCCTTGGTGGCGCCCCACATGAGCTCACCTGCCACGAGGTCGTCTATGCCCACGGGGGTGGCGAGTATAGCGTCGAAGGTCTTCTGAAAGGTCATCCTCACGAAGGTGCCGTAGGTGCACTCGAAGGAGGCGGCGAACATCGTCGATGAGGCCACTATCCCCGGGGCGATGAAGTTTATGTACGGCACGCCGTTGATCTCCTTGACGAAAGCGCCAAGGCCCAGCCCGAGCGCCACGAGGTACATCACGGGCTCCACGAAGTTCAGCACTATGCTCGACTTGTAGAGCTTGGTGTAGACGGCCAGGTGGCGCTGCCAGACCCTGTATGCGCGTTTAAGCTTCAAGGGGCCTCCCGGTGAGCGTGAGATAGACGTGTTCGAGGTTCCCGCCATGCTTTTCAATGAGGTGCTTGGGCGTATCCACGGTCACTATCTTCCCCCTGTCCATGATGGCCACGCGGTCACAGAGGGCCTCGGCCTCCTCCATGTAGTGTGTCGTGAGCAGAAGGGTGGTGCCGCGCGCCTTCAGCGCGTTGAGCTTGTCCCAGACGGTATGCCGGGAATGAGGGTCGAGCCCCGTGGTGGGCTCGTCGAGCACGAGGAGCTCGGGCCCGTTTATTAGAGCGCGGGCGAGCTGCAGCCTCCGCTTCATGCCGCCCGAGAGCTTGAGTATATTTACCTTTGCCTTCTCCTTTATCTCGGCGAACTCCAGCAGCTCCCATGCAAGCGGCGTTGATTCCTTCTTGCCGATGTCGAAGTACCTTGCGTAGACCTGCAGGTTTTCGAGCACCGAGAGGTCCGGGTCGAGGTTCATGTCCTGCGGGAGCACGCCTATGCGCCGCTTGATGTTCCAGGGCTCTTTCGTCACGTCCAGCCCGAACACGCGTACCTCGCCCTCGTCGGGCGGAAGGTAGCAGTATAGTATCTTCATTACGGTGGTCTTGCCCGCGCCGTTTGGGCCGAGGAATCCGAAACACTCGCCGCTTTCAATCTCGAAGTCTATGCCGTCCACCGCGCACAGCGAGTTGTAGTTCTTTACGAGCCCCTTTGCTGTTATCACCCTGTCCATGAAATTCATTATATCACTCATCGGGGTATCTCATGCGCGTTTGCATTTAAAGCGTCTTTGGGCGATAATATTAAGGATAAATAGAATCGATGTGGAGAGGAGCCTGACGTGGGTATAATGGACATTTTCAAGGGGAAGTCCCACTCCGAGATAGTCGATGATATAGTGCTTAACCTCGGGCATCTGGCGGACTGCGAGCTTGAGATAGCGAACTTCTACAAGCTCTGCGCCGAGAAGGGCGAGAAGGATAACCAGTTCTGGGAGGGGCTCGTGAAGGCCGAGCACCGCCACGCCGACGTCATAAAGAAAATGGTGGAGCTGATAAAAGCCTCCCCCAAGGACTACAAGCCCGGCCACTCGTTCAACCCCGCCGCAATAAGGACCTTCAGGATGCAGATAGAGGGCAATATCCACGATCTGAAGACCGGGAAGATGGGTCTCGACAAGCTCTTCCACATGGCCAATGAAATTGAGGAGTCCGCAGTGGAAATCAGCTTCATGAAGATAGTGGAGACACAGAACGAAGAGTTCAACGCGCTTGCAAAACAGATAGACACCGACTGCCTCGCGCACAAGGCCGCTATCCAGAAAAGGGCTGCCGAGTAGCGTGCCCGCGAAGAACAAAAATGTCGTTATCATAATCGCCGTCGTGGCGGTGCTGGCGGCCGCGATCACCGTTTATTTCATAAAGAGGACCCCCTTTGAAGAACTCAAACCCCGTGTAGGCGACACCGCGCCCGAGATACAACTGGGTGGACTTTCGGGCAAGATGGTGAGCCTCGCCGACTACCGGGGACAGGTGGTGCTCGTGAACTTCTGGGCCACATGGTGCCCGCCGTGCAAGGACGAGCTCAAGTGGTTCGAGAAGGTCTTTGAGGAATACGAGGACAAGGGGTTCACGGTCATAGCAATCTCGATTGACGAAGCCACGCCGGAGCAGGTCATCGACCTTGGCCTTGCGTTTCCGGTCGCGGTCATGAACGACCGCGTGAAGGAAGCCTACGGCGGGATCTCTGGCGTTCCCGTCTCCTTTCTCGTCGGCAAGGACGGCAAGGTCCTGAAGAAAGTCAGCCGGACCTATGCGGAGGCAGACCTCAGGGCCGACGTCGAGGCCGCACTTAAAGCGAAGTAATTCTTATTTGTTTTCTGACAGCCTACCACGGCTGTCGGTAGTCGTGATAAAATTAGGTAAGAGGTCTTCGCGGCCTCGACAAACGAGGGATAGGAGCAGGTATGAACATGAAGAAAACACTGGCAGTACTGGTCGTTCTGATTTCGTTAGCCGTAATGGCCTCTCCGGTTTTCGCGGGAGACGTGCTCGACGGTTTTAAGCTCAACGCCATAGACGGCAAGACCTACGACGCGGAGAGCGTCAAGGGCAAGCCGGTCGTGATCAGCGTGATGGCCCAGTGGTGTACGTCGTGTCTGGTGGATGCCCAGAACCTCCAGAAGGCGTATCTGGAGTACAAGGACAAGGGAGTTCTCTTCTTCGGGGTATTCATCAAGAGCAATGAAGAAGGCATAAAGGGATTTGTGGATACCACTCATATGACGTTTCCCGCCGGGCTCGACAGCGGCATAGCCGCCAAACTCGGAGTCTTCACGGTTCCCACGAACTACTTCATAGGAAGCGACGGCACGGTGGTAAAAAAGTCCCTGGGAGCGGTAGATTACGAAAAGGTGAAGTCAGACGTCGAAGCTATATTGCAATAGGCGGCGACCGCCTACCTCTTAAGCGCGGAGCTTATCACCAGCAGTACGACCCCGTC
>Ga0210110_1000477_pt1 | contig 13242 bp, 11 predicted proteins | sample China_Galinas_PW_2_FD_184865 | JGI IMG/M metagenome (GOLD analysis project Ga0210110, IMG submission 184865) | Wetland microbial communities from San Francisco Bay, California, USA, that impact long-term carbon sequestration - China_Galinas_PWB_D1... | ecosystem: Environmental > Aquatic > Marine... | reverse complement strand
CGCCGGCGTCTCGAGGAGCAGGTGGCCGAGCCCAAGTTCGCGTTCTTTCTGCCGGACCTCGGGCGGGACCTCGGCCTGGAGAAGGCGATGCACGAGGTTTCGGCGCTGGTGGCCGAGGGCATCGAGCTGGCCCGTGCCCGCACCGCCGACGCCCGCGCTTCCTAGATACACTCCGTTCATGCCCGACAACCCGCAAGACGCTCTGAACGACGCCCGCGACCTTCACGTCGCCCTGTGCTCGAACCCGGGCGTGGGCAAACGCATCACCGAGGTCGCCGACATGCTTGCCGAGACCTTCCGCAACGGGGGCAAGCTGCTCGCGTGCGGGAACGGCGGGTCGGCGTGCGACGCGGCGCACCTGTGCGAGGAGTTCACCGGACGCTTTCGGCGCGACCGCAAGAGCCTGCCCGCGATCTCGTGCACCGACGCCGGGCACCTGACGTGCACCGCCAACGACTACGGGTACAACACGGTGTTCGCGCGGTGGGTCGAGGGGCTCGGGCGCCCGGACGACGTGCTGTTCGTGCTGACGACCAGCGGGAACTCACCGAACGTCGTGGCCGCCGTTGAGGTGGCCGAGTCCGCCGGGCTCAAGACGGTGGCGCTGCTGGGCAAGGGCGGGGGCACGCTGCGCGGGCGTTGCACGTACGAGTGGGTGGTGCCCGGGCGTACGGCCGAGCGCATCCAGGAGCTGCACAAGCTGATCATCCACACGCTGGTGGACCAGGTCGAGCAGCGGATGATGGACTAGAACCGGCACACGGGATGGGACGAATCGGGGCGAGGGTTCTGACATGCTGCACTTCGTCGTCGCCGCCGCGCTGCTTGCCCAACCGACACCGGAACAGATCGAAACCGCCGAGCTGCTCAACGAGCTGCTCCCGAACGCCAACGTCGATCCTGACGATCCGATCGAAGCCGAAGCCTCGGCGTTGTCCTCTGTTCGGCTTCTGGAGGCCGACGGGGGAGGGTGGTGGCCCGTCAACGGGCTCCACATCGAGGCGGGTGTGCTCGTTGTGCCGCTCGACCAGCTGGAGCAGAGCGTCAAGGGCTTGGCGCGGTTCGAGTGCTGCGAGCCGGTGCCGATCAAGGGAATCGTGGCCTATGACGCCGAGTCGCGACTGGCGCTGGTCGCGGTGGACGCGCCTGACGCCGGCGTGTACCCGGCGCCCGTTGGGGACAAGCTGCCCGAGCCCGGCTCGGAGGTGGAGTACCGCAGCAACCTCCCGATCTCGATCGAGAGCTTCGTCGGCAACGTGATCAACCAGTACACGGTGCTGAGCGTCCGGGAGTGGCCCGGGCGCGGTGTGCTGCTTCGACTCGACGGTGACACCTCCCTGTTCCCGGACGGCGCCGTCGTGACGGGCGACGAGGGAAACGTGGTTGCGATCGCGACGGGGTGGGCGGGGTCCGCTCGGACGTTCGCTGCGCCGCTCGCGCCGCTGCTCTCGATGCCGCGCACCGAGCCCGTTTCGCTGGAGCAGTTTTCGGCCCGCGAGCGGGACGATTTCGAGGAGGCGGCTCGCCTCGAATTCGACGCTTCCATGATGCGCAAAGGCGGCGACCTCGACGGTGCGATCGAGGCCGCCAAGCGCGCCGTCGAACTCGACCCACGGCGCTGGTACGCGTGGTTCACGCTCGGGGTGGCGTACGACGAGACGGGGCACCCGAACGACGCCCTCCGCTGCCCCGCACAATCCATCGTCGTCGAGCCGAACTGGAGCGAGTCGCGGTACAGCGTCGGGCTGGTCTACCTCAAGCGGGACGACTACCACAACGCGATCAAGGCGTTCAGGAAGGCGCTCGAGATCGAGGAGCACATCGAGGCCGAGGCGATGCTCGGCGTGGCGCTGCTCTACAACGGCGAGTCGGACGAGGCGATCCCGCACATGCGGAACGCCGTTCGTCGCGATCCCGATCGATTGAGCTACTACATCAACCTCGACAGCGCGCTCACTCAGGCGGGCCGCGACGACGAGCTCGCCGACCTGTGGCGCGGGCTGACCGAGGCCGACCCCGACGAGCCCGAGGGGTGGTTCCGGCTCGGCACCGCACTGTTCGACCGGGAGGCGCCCGCGGAGGCACTGCCGGCATTCGACCACGCAACGGAGCTTGGGTACGACGATCCACAGCTCCCGATCTACCGGGCGATATGTCTGGGTATGACCGGACACACCCGTGACGCGCTCGCAGTGCTTGACGCGGCCGGGCAGGAAACAAGGCAACTCCCGATATTCGCTGGCCTGCGAGAGTTCCTTGCGAAGGAAGCGGCGAAGGAGGAGTAAGCCGCGTCGGCGGCGTACCGCACCGGGTCCCCGTAGAATGGACGCGGACGCCCTCCCCCGCCGCTCGCGGCGCGGGGAAGATGCGAGGACCGAGCGATGCCGTACTACGTCAAGATGGGGACGCTGCCGAGGAAGCGTCACGTGCAGTTTCGGCGCCCGGACGGCGCGTTGTACTCCGAGGAGGTGTTCGGGACCGAGGGGTTCGACGGGCCGACGGCCACGATGTACCACATCCACCCGCCGACGCAGGTGTACGGGTGGGAGACGCTGTACGGGACCAAGCCCGAGTACGTCGAGACGACGGTGATGCGGATGCGCCACCTCGTCTCTTCGCGGATGAAGAAGGCCGGCGACCCGGTGACCGGGCGGGTGGTCATCCTCGGCAACGCCGACATCGAGATGAGCCTGTGCAACCCCGACGAGACGATGGAGTACCACTACAAGAACGGACAGGGCGACGAGTGCCTGTTCATCCATTACGGTACCGGGACCGTGCGCACGTTCATGGGCACGCTGCGCTTCAAGCCCAAGGACTACATCGTCATCCCCAAGGGCATCATCTACCACATGAGCTTCGACGAGCGCCCGGGCGACGGGTCGGACGACGGGGCGTTCGGCGGGCACTCGAAAGAGGAGGTGCCCTACGGCAAGTTCGTGTGCTTCGAGATCTGCAACGTCTCGCACTTCCTGCCGCCGAAGCGGTACGTGTCGAAGAAGACGAGCCAGTTCCTCGAGCACGCGCCGTACTGCGAGCGTGACCTCGAGGTCCCGTTCGCCGACGACGACCACCCGCTGTACACGGACGAGTCGGGCGAGTTCGAGGTGCGGATCAAGGCCCGCGACTGCGTGCACCGCTACACGTACCACTACCACCCGTGCGACATCGTGGGGTGGGACGGGTGCTACTACCCGTACATCTTCAACGCCGACGACTTTGCGCCGATCACGGGCAAGCTGCACCAGCCGCCGCCGGTGCACCAGACGTTCGAGGGGCAGAACTTCGTGATCTGCTCGTTCTGCCCGAGGGTGCTCGACTGGCACCCCGAGGCGATCCCGGTCCCGTACAACCACTCGAACCTCGACTCCGACGAGGTCTTGTACTACGTCGAGGGCAACTACAAGGCCCGCAAGGGCATCGAGGTCGGGTCGATCTCACTGCACCCGCAGGGCATCCCGCACGGCCCGCACCCCGGCACCATCCTCAAGAGCCTCGGGGCGACGTTCACCAACGAGCTGGCCGTGATGTGCGACACGTTCCGCCCGCTGCACCCGACCAAGCCCGCGCTCGAGATCGACGACCCCCACTACCCGGCGAGTTGGGAGGGCGAGCACTTCCCCGGCGCCGACGGGAAGGTGAACGGGAAGATGACGCCGCCCGACCCCGCGGCCGCACGGGAGGGCAGGTCCATCCCAGTGTGGGACTGAGTCGGCGTTCGGGGATCGGCATTCGGCATCCGCAAAGGAATGCGTCTCCGGCGCACGGGGGCACGCCGTACCCGCGCCACGGGCCTGCCGCGAGGTGTCGCTGTCTCTTCACGGTTGCCGATTGCCGCATGCCGAATACCGTTTCTTACTACACTCCGCCCATGTCTGTCACCTTCCACGAGCACACGTTGCCCAACGGGCTGACCATCGTCGCCGAGGTGGACCCGGACGCCGTGTCTTCGGGCGTCGGCTTCTTCGTCCGCACCGGGGCGCGCGACGAAGCCACGCCGGTCATGGGCGTCAGCCACTTCCTCGAGCACATGATGTTCAAAGGGACCGAGACCATCTCGGCCGACGACCTGAACCGCATGTTCGACGAGCTCGGCGCCCGCAACAACGCCTACACCAGCCACGAGCTGACCTGCTTCTACGCGCACGTGCTGCCGGAGAAGCTCGGCGAGGCGACCGACCTCGTCGGGCGGATGATGCGCCCGGCCCTGCGCGACGACGACTTCACCACCGAGAAGGGCGTTATCCTCGAAGAGATCGCCATGTACAAGGACAACCCGTTCTGGGTCCTGTACGAGGCGTGCGGCGAACACCACTACGCCGCCCACCCGATGGCCCACCGCGTGCTGGGCACCGAGGAGTCGGTCACGGGTCTCACCAGCGCACAGATGCGGGCGTACTTCGGCGAGCGGTACGCGCCCGACAACACGACCGTCGCGCTGGCCGGGCGGCTCGACTTCGAGCAGATGTGCGCGCGGATCGAGTCGGTCTGCGGCGGGTGGGGCGCGTCGGGGACCAAGACCGAGCGCGTCGCGCCCAAGGCGGGCGCACCGGCGTTCGAACTGCACGACGAGCGGATCAACCGCGTGTACATGCTGGCGCTCGCTCCCGCGCCCGGCATCGAGGACGACCGGCGGTACGCGGCCCAACTGCTTGCGATGTTGCTGGGCGACCCCGGGAACTCGCGTCTGCACTGGGCGCTGATCGAGCCGGGGCTGGCCGAGGAGGCGCAGGCCGCGTACGACCCGCACGACGGGTTCGGGCAGTTCTTCGTCTACGCGTCGGGCGAGCCGGAGCGTGCCGGGCAGATCAAGGCCGCCCTCGACGCCGAGATCGCTTCACTCACCGAAGCGATCGACGACGACGGGCTGGAGCGTCTGCGTTCGAAGCTGGCGACGGCCGTGATGCTCGGGGGCGAGCGTCCGGGCGACCGCATGCAGCGCCTCGGGCGGCAGTGGACCTATATGCGCGAGTACCGCACGCTCGACGAGGAACTCGAGCGGATCAACGCGGTCACGGTCGACGACGTGCGGGCGCTGCTCGCCGACTTCCCGTTCGAGCCGCGGACGATGGGAACGCTGGGGCCCTGACCGCTCATCAGGATTCGGGCGCCCCGTACCACTGACCTGTCTTCAGGTCAGTGTCCTCGTGGGAGGACGGAAGATCAGAAGCACTGACCCGAAGACGGGTCAGTGGCACGAAGGTGTACACCTACTCCGCTTCGAGCGCCCGTCGGGCAGCCGCGACGGCTTCGTTCACCCGGTCCGGCGACGTCCCGCCGAGGGCCGAGCGCCGGGCGAGCACGGCTTCGGTGGTCAGGCACGCGAACACGTCGTCCTCGATCTGCGGGGCGACCGATCGGAGCAGGTCGAGCGGCAGTTCCTCGATCGGCGAGTCCTGCTCGATCGCGAGGCGGACGATGCGCCCGACCAGTTCGTGGGCTTCGCGGAACGGCACGCCCTTGTCCACGAGATAGTCGGCCAGGTCGGTCGCGTTGGTGTGCCCGGCCGCACTCGCGGTTCGCGCACGCTCGCGGTTGATCCCGAGCCCGCGGAGGGTCCGCTCGCACATCCGCAGGCAGAGCGAGAGCTGCCCGTCGGCCGCGAACAGCGGCTCCTTGTCCTCCTGCATGTCCTTGTTGTACGCGAGGGGTAGCCCCTTGAGCGTCGTGAGCAGCGACTGGTGGGCCGCCGTGATGCGCCCGCACTTGCCGCGGACGAGTTCGAGCGCGTCGGGGTTCTTCTTCTGCGGCATCAGCGACGAGCCGCTGGTGACCGCGTCATCGAGCGTGACCAGCCCGGACGCCGCCGAGTTGTAGATGATCAGATCCTCGGCCAGGCGCGAGAGGTGGACGGTGCACAGCGCGTACGCGCCGAGCACCTCGGCGACACCGTCGCGGTCGGAAACGGCGTCGAGGCTGTTGGTTGCGGCGCGGGCGAAGCCGAGACGCTGCGCCAGTGCCTCGCGGTCGATGTTGAGCGTCGTGCCGGCGAGCGCGGCGCACCCGAGCGGGCACTCGTCCGCCCGCGCCACCGCGTCGCGCAGGCGGGCCGCGTCGCGGGCGAGCATCGCCTCGTACGCCAGGCACCAGTGCCCGAAGACGATCGGCTGGGCCGGCTGGAGGTGGGTGTAGGCCGGGAAGGCGGTGTCGGCGTGGCGCTCGGCGAGGTCGATGAGCGTCGCCCGGAGCGCCCGCAGTTCGCCGAGCCGCCCCCCCACCGCTTCGCGCAGCCACATCCGCAGCCCGGTCGCGACCTGGTCGTTGCGCGACCGCCCGGTGTGGAGCTTCTTGCCGAGGTCGCCGACCTTCGCGATCAGGCGTTGCTCGACCCACGAGTGCACGTCCTCGGCCCCCGAGTCGAGCGGCGGGGCGGGTAACGCCTCGGCCTCGGCACCGACCTCGCGCAGCGCATCCTCCAGCTTCGTGCGCTCGTCGGCGGTGATGACCCCCGCCTCGACCAGGGCGTGCGACCACGCAACCGACAGCTCGATGTCGTGTTCGACCAGTGCCCAGTCGAACGCGAGCGAGTCGTTGAAGCGGCGGAACAGCTCGTCGGGCGCGCCCTCGAAGCGCCCGCCCCACATCGCGCCGGGCTTGGCCTCTCCCTCGCTCACGCCGGCGTGCCCTCCTTGATGATCGGGTCGGCGACCGGTTTCAGCTCGGGCGCGTTGACAGCACCGGTGCGCGGCGTGACGACCGGCAGCGCCGCGTCTTCGCGCGCCGTCCCGCCCAGCGTCAGCCCATTGAACCCGGCGATCCGCTCGGCGAGGCTGAACAGGCGGATGAACCCCTCGGCGTGCTTCTGGTTGTACACCTCGTCGGCGCCGAACGTCGCGAACGTCTCGGAGTACAGGCTCAGCGGCGAGCGACGCTTGACCGCCGTCGCCTGACCCTTGAACAGGCGGACGACGACCTCGCCGGTGAGACGCTGGGCGATGGTCTCGGCGGCGGCGCTGAGCGTGTCGCGCAGCATCGTGAACCAACGCCCCTCGTAAACGAGCTTGGCGAAGCGCAGCCCCAGCTCGTGGCGGAACTGGTTGGTCTCGCGGTCGAGCGTGAGCTCCTCGATGCCGCGGAGTCCCTCGACGATGACGGTGCCGCCGGGTGTCTCGTAGAGCCCGCGGCTCTTCATGCCGACCACGCGGTTCTCGACGAGATCCACGCGTCCGACGCCGTGCCGTCCGGCGATGAAGTTGAGCTTGGCGACGAGCTCGTGCCCGGCGAGCTGCTCGCCGTTGACCGCGACCGGGCGTCCGGAGCGGAACTCGATCGCGACGTCCTCGGGCTCGTCGGGCGCCTCGCGCGGATCGGCGGTGAGCTGCCACGCGTCATCGGGCGGCGCGTTCCACGGGTCCTCGATCAGCCCACCCTCGTGGGAGATGTGCCAGAGGTTGCGGTCGCGGCTGTAGATCTTGGTGAGGCTCGAGGTGCAGGGGATGTCGCGTTCGGCGAGGTACGCGAGGAGCTGCTCGCGCGAACGCAGGTCCCACTCACGCCACGGGGCGATGATCTCGAGGTCGGGCCCGAGTGCGGCAAACGCGGCCTCGAAACGCACCTGGTCGTTGCCCTTGCCGGTGCACCCGTGGGCGACGGCGTCGGCACCGACCTTGCGGGCGACCTCGACCTGGGCCTTGGCGATGCACGGGCGGGCGATCGATGTGCCGAGCAGGTAGCGTCCCTCGTAGATCGCGCCGGTGATCAGCGTCGGAAAGACGTAGTTCTCGATGAAGTCACGGCGGAGATCGACGACGTGGCATTCGCTGGCGCCGGTTACCTTGGCCTTCTCTTCGACGCCGTCGAGCTCCTCAGCGCCCTGCCCGACGTCGGCGACCATCGCGACAACCTCGCACCCGATGTTCTCGACGAGCCACGGGACGATGGCGGAGGTGTCGAGCCCGCCCGAGTACGCCAGTACGACTTTCTTTGCCATCTCACACTCCGTTCGCGGGTGTCTCCCGCGTGCTTGTTCGTTCCGCTTGTGACCGCGAGCTCCGTCCGGCTTCGGCGGATCAGTTCAGGCGTCGGGACGCGGTGGGTTCCAGCGTCGGTGCTGGAGCGTCCTGGTTCGGGATAAACGTGGTTCCGTGTGGTTCGTCGGGGGTGGCGCCCGAATCCGCGGACTCGATGAGAGCGACGAGCGCGTCGGGCTCGCGCCACGACGCGACGACCGCGGGTGCGCCGAGTCGCTCGGCGGCGGACGCCGCGGCACGGACCTTCGGTCCCATCCCGCCGGTGACGACACCGTCCGCGATCAGTGATTCGACGGTGCCGGTGTCGATCAGAGGGATGAGCGCCCCGTCGGCGTCGAGCACGCCGGGCACGTCGGTCAGCAGGGCGAGCCCCGCGGCGTGGAGCGCCAGCGCGACACCGATCGCCGCGTCGTCTGCGTTGACGTTGAGCAGCCCGTCGGCATCGGCCCCGATCGAGGCGACGACCGGCGTAAACCCCGCGCCGAGCAGCGTCGTGAGTGTCGCGTCGGCGCCGCCGCTGACGCGACCGACGCGCCCGAGGTCGGGCTCGGTGATGCGTTCACACTCGAGCCCGGCGTCGTAGAGGCGCAGCCCGAGCGCGGGGACGCCGCGGGCGCGCATCTCGGTGACCAGCGAGGCGTTGACCTCTCCGCCGAGGACGCCGGCGACGATCGGCATGTCGTGCTCTGGGGTGACGCGGAGCCCGTCGATCCGCGAGCCTGTGCGTCCGAGCGCGTCGAGCAGCCGGTCCACCGACGTGCCGCCGCCGTGGACGACGACGAGTGGGCGCGAGCGGGCGACGCTGCGCAGCGCATCCCACAGCGCCGGGCGCGCGGACGCGTCGTCGAGCAGCGCCCCGCCGACCTTGATGACCCAGGGACGGATCACGCGCGGGCCCCTTCCCGCGGGGCAAGCAACCCGTCCGTCTCGTCGAACCCGAAGCGGATATTGAGGCACTGGACCGCCTGCCCGGCGGCGCCCTTGACCAGGTTGTCGATCGCGCTGGTGACGATGAGATGCCCGGTCTCGTCGGCGGCCAGCGAGATGTCGCAGAAGTTGGTGCGTGCGACGCCGCCGACGCTCACCCAGGCGCCGGGCCCGAGCAGGCGGACGAACGGCTCGTGGTCGTACGCGGACGCGAACGCGCTTCGTGCGTCGGCCTCCGTCGTGCCGTCGGGCAGTTCGATGTGGATGGTGGCGACGATGCCGCGCTCGAACGGCGCGACGTGCGGCGTGAACACGACGTCGGTGCCGGCGTACTCGACGATCTCCGGCGTGTGCCGGTGGGTGAACACGCCGTAGGGGCGCAGCGAGACCTCACAGAACAGGTTGTCGCGTTTGGCGCCGCGTCCGGCGCCGCTGACGGCACTGACCGCGTCGATGATCGGACGCGAGCCAACCAGCCCCGCGTCCACCAGCGGCGCCAGCCCGAGGATCGACGCGGTCGGGTAACACCCCGGTACAGCGATCAGGTCGGCGCCGCGGATCGCGTCGCGGTTGCGCTCGCACAAGCCGTACGCCGCCTCGTCGAGCAGCACCGGGTTCGCGTGCTCGAACCCGTACCACGCCGGGTACGCCCCGGGGTCACCAAGGCGGAACGCGCCGGACAGGTCGAGCACCGGCGTGAGCTCGAACAGCTCGGCGGCAAGGGAGGCGCTTGCCTCGTGCGGCGTGGCGAGGAAGACCGCGTCCGGGTCGAGGGCAGCGACCGCGTCGGGAGAGTACGGTTCGAGCGCAAGATCGACCACGCCGCGCAGACGCGGGAACAGCGCCTCGATCGGCTCGGGCTCGGTGCGCCCTTGCGAGCCGAAGAGCCCGACGAGGTCGGCGTGCGGGTGGCGCGCGAGCAACTCGACCAGCTCGCCGCCGGTGTATCCGCTGGCCCCGATGACAACGACGCGGGTCACGCCAGCCCCGCCAGCTTCTTGACGGTGCGGAGCAGCGAGGAGGCGCGTGCGGCCGATTTGGTCGCGATGAAGATGGTGTCGTCGCCGGCAACGGTGCCGAGCACGCCGGCGGGCGGGGTGCGGTCGAGCTCGACCGCGACGCTCTGCGCCTGCCCGGGCCCGGTCTTGAGGACGACAAGGGTACCGCCGAGTTGGGCGCGGATGACGAAGCTGCGCAGGGAGCGCCCGAGGGAAGCCGAGGTCTCGTCCTGCGGCGGCGTCATGCCGGGGATGACCACGTACCCGCGGGGCCCCTTGGCGACGCCGAGCTCGCGGAGATCGCGGGAGACGGTCGCCTGGGTGGCGTCCACCCCGCGCCGGGCGAGGGAACGGATCAGCTCATCCTGGCTGGCGATGGGCCCCTGGGAGAGGATGTCCACGATCATCTGCTGCCGTCGTGCTCGTTCGCTCATGGCCGATGATTATTCACTGTATGCATGAACAGTCAAGGGCCCGGACAGGAGGATCGCCCGGACGGATGGGGGTTTCCGCGCGCCGGGGCCCCATACGATCCGGCGTGGATGTTCTCAGACAAGCCGCGGACCTGGCAGAGGCGGGCGAGCCGTTCGTCCTCGTCACCGTCATCGACTGCAAGGGCTCGACCCCCCGCGACCCCGGGGCGAAGATGCTCTGGCGCCCGGGAGCGGGGCTCACCGGGACGGTCGGGGGCGGGCAGTTCGAGCACCTGGTGATCGGGTCGGCCGAGCGCCACCTCGCGGAGCGGACCTGCGGGACCGAGCACTTCGTGTTGGGGGCCGAGGCCGAGCAGTGCTGCGGTGGGGTGATGGACGTGTTCTTCGAGTATCACGGGGCGCGGCAGCGGCTGGTGGTGTTCGGGGCCGGGCACGTGGCGCGGGAGCTGGCGCGGGTGCTCGACCCCGCGTCGCTCGAGCTGGTCGTTGTCGATGACCGCGACGAGTGGAACACGCCGGAGCGGTTCGCCGGCGCGCGCCGGATCGGCGACTTCTCCGAGGGTGTGCGGGTCGCCCAGGAGCACCCCGAGGCGACGCTGGCGTGCGTGATGACCTGCTCGCACGAGACCGACTTCGAGATCCTGCGCGAGCTGCTCACCGCCCCGCCCGCGTTCGTCGGGCTGATCGGAAGCAAGACCAAGCGGGCGAGCCTGTTCGGGCGGCTGATTGCCAGCGGCGTGGACGAGGGCGCGGTCGAGCGGGTCCACTGCCCGATCGGGCTTGGCGACATGGGCAAGGCGCCGGGGCTGGTCGCGGTCTCGATCGGTGGGCAGGTGCTGCTGGAGGCGAAGAAGCTTGGCACGCTGTGAGGTGGTGGTGCTCGCTGCGGGGCGTGGCACGCGCATGGGCACGCCGAAGGCGCTGATGCGCATCGCGGGCGGGGTGTGGTGGCGCCGGCAGTTCGACGCGATCGCGGCGTTGGGCTACGGGCAGCTCTGGGCGGTGTCGCCGCGCGTGCGCACGGAACTGGAGAAGGCGGGGAACGGGCCGCGCGCGGTCGAGGTTGACAACGGCGCGCCGATGTTCGCCAGCGTGTGGGCGGGGCTGCGCGAGTTACGGGGCGACCCGCCGGGCGGCGTGTTCGTGCTGCCGGTGGACGTACCGGCGCCGTCGGCGGAGGTCTGGCGGGCGCTGAGTGCTCAGAACGCGCCGACCGTTCCCGTCTGCGGCGGGCGCGGCGGGCACCCGGTCTGGCTGCCGTGGGCGTGGCTTGAGCGGAGGATCGACCTCGACACCTACGACCCGGACGCGCGGCTCGACGAGTTGACACGCGACGGTCGCACGGAGGTTGCGGTCGAGGACAAGGCGGTCGTGACCAACCTCAACACGCCGGATGACGTTGATCGCTGGCTGGATCGTTCGTGCCACTGACCTGTCTTCAGGTCAGTGTCTTTGGTAGAACTGGAAGAAGATGAAGCACTGACCCGAAGACGGAGTCAGTGGCACGGTCAGTTCGCAAGCCCGATCGTCTTGAGCGATTCCGAAATCTCACCGAGGATGGCCGGGTCGTCGATGGTCGCCGGCGTGTCGTAGGGCTGCGAGTCGGCGATCTTGCGCATCACCGCGCGCAGGATCTTCCCCGAGCGCGTCTTCGGCAGCCGTTTGACGACGACCGCCTTCTTGAACGCGGCGACCGGACCCATCCGCTCGCGGACGCGCTCGACCAGCTCGGCGACAACCTCGGCTTCCGGTCGGTCGTGCCCGCTCTTGAGCACGACCATGCCGATGGGCACCTCGCCCTTGAGCGGGTCGGCAACGCCCATGACGGCGCACTCGGCGACGTCGGGGTGCTCGGCGAGGATCTCTTCCATGCCTCCGGTCGAGAGGCGGTGCCCGGCGACGTTGATGATGTCATCGACGCGGCTCATGACGTAGATGTACCCGTCGTCGTCCTTGAGCCCGGCGTCCGAGGTCTCGTAGTAGCCGGGGAACTTGGTGAGGTACGAGCGGATGTAGCCCTCGTCGTTGTGGAAGAGTGTGGGGAGCGAGCCGGGCGGGAGGGGGAGGCGGGCGACGATGTTGCCGATCTCGCCGGGTGCCACCTCGTTGCAGTTCTCGTCGACGATGCGGATGTCCCATCCGGGGACGCCGCGGGCGAGCGATCCGGGCTTGATGGGCAGGAGCCCGAGCCCGGCGCAGTTGCAGGCCATGGGCCAGCCCGACTCGGTCTGCCACCAGTGGTCGATCACGGGGACGCCGAGGAAATTGCCGGCCCACTCGAGGGTGTCGGGGTCGCAGCGTTCGCCGGCGAGGAAGAGGTACTTGAAGCCGGACAGGTCGTACTTCCTGGTGTACTCGGCGTCGGGGTCCTCGCGTTTAATGGCGCGGAAGGCGGTGGGCGCGGTGAAGAGGACCTTGACGTTGTACGTGGAGATGATGCGCCAGAACGCGCCAGGGTCGGGCGTGCCGACGGGCTTGCCCTCGTAGAGGACGGTCGTGCAGCCGGCGAGCAGCGGTCCGTAGACGATGTACGAGTGACCGACGGCCCAGCCGATGTCCGATGCGGCCCAGTAGACGTCGCCCGGGTCGGTGTCGTAGACGGCTTTCATGGTCCAGTGCAGGGCGACGGCGTGCCCGCCGTTGTCGCGCACGACGCCCTTGGGCACGCCTGTCGTGCCCGAGGTGTAGAGGATGTAGAGCGGGTCGGTCGCCTCGACCTCGACGCAGTCGGCAGGCTCGACGCCCTCGGTCGCGTCGGACCACCACACGTCGCGCCCCTCGACCATCGTCGCCTCGGACTGCGGACGCGGCAGGATCACGCAGTGATCCACCTTGTGCGAGGCGATCTCCATCGCCTCGTCGAGCAGTGGCTTGTACTCGACCACCCGCCCGGGCTCGAGCCCGCACGAGGCC
>Ga0210110_1000476_pt1 | contig 13255 bp, 10 predicted proteins | sample China_Galinas_PW_2_FD_184865 | JGI IMG/M metagenome (GOLD analysis project Ga0210110, IMG submission 184865) | Wetland microbial communities from San Francisco Bay, California, USA, that impact long-term carbon sequestration - China_Galinas_PWB_D1... | ecosystem: Environmental > Aquatic > Marine... | reverse complement strand
CGCTCTGCTTGCGGTGGCCGGGTCCGTCACTGGCCTGGAAGTACTCCTGCACCCCGCGCCCGTCTCGCCACTTGGAGAGTGAACTCACGGTCCGCTCGCCAGCCGTTCGGTGACCGCCAACCGCCGGGCTCACCCCGAACCAATTCGGCGAACCGTTCCTGCTCGGCAGGCGGGAGCATCCAGAGTGCCGCGAGCAAGTCATCATCTTCACGCCGGCGCCGGGCTTGATCCGCCTCCTGGTGGCGATTGCTCCGGAATCCGTTCGGAACCAGGAACCCTCGGCGAATCCCGGAGACGATGAAACCTGCTGGGTTCTTCATCCCTCCGGCGGTCTCGATCAGGAACTCCAGGCGTGGCGTAGTGGCGTTCCTGTGCTTCACCAGCGTCTCGGCATTCTGCACGCCCAAAGCACGGAGATCAGCCAACAACATCTGACGAATGCTCGGTTCTTCGGATTCGGTGTTGATGTTCGAAGCGCAATGCTCCACGCCACCTGTTCTGGGCGCACCGTCCGACTCCCCTGCAGCGCACGTTTGTGCACCGCTGCCGGGTCCCACGGTGGAGTTCCGAGATTGCGGGCTGCCGCCAGGGTCGCACTCGATCGGGAAGATGTACTTGTTTGAAGCTCTGCCTCCACCGCGTTCACAGTGAATGAGCCCCGCCTGAACGAGTGATGAAATGTGATTCTGAAGCGCCCTCGCTTTGATCCCGACAAGCTTGGCGAGCCCCGGGACCGAGATTCGCCGAACCCACCTCCCACGCTCGTCTGCCCACGAGATTGCGAGGAGGGTGTGCCAAACCGCCTGAGCTGTTGGATCGACGAGCGCGAGCGCTCCTGACTCGACTGTGCAACTCCCGAGTTCTGCCTTTGAGACAAGACCCCGATGCTTGTGATTCATGCTACGATTCATGTGATTCCCTCCTTGTCCATCGCCGCGAATCACTTGCCGGTGTGCGCGACGGTGGACGTTTGACTCAACGAAGGCCCGCGCTTTCGAGCCGGGCACTGGTGGTTGGGTTTCGACGGCGCTGCGTGGTATGTGGGCGCGATTGCATCGTGAGTTCATCGAGGAATCTCTGGAGCGCCTGCACCGACGTGCAGAGCGTTCCGCCCACCTGAACAACCTCAAGTTTCACGCCGCGAGATCCCCGACCAGACCATCTGTACAGCGTTGAGATGTGAGGCTTCTTCCCGGCGCGCCGACGCGGAAGCACCTCGCACGCCTCGCGAAAGCTGATGAGCCGCTCGTTCTCGACATTGATCATCACGGTCTCCTGCCATAGGTCTCGTCATTACGCGACTGGCAGGGGAGCCGAGAATGCGCGAGACCACAAGCTGTGCGCAGTACTGCGCAGTCGCTGGCAGTTCGAGCTCTATGGGACGAGCCTGGCTCGCACCGCGGAAGGGATCCTGCCGAGCACATAACGACCTGTCTCGTCAGGGGCTATGAGACCTGGTGACGCCTTGTTCACGCGGCTCACATAGCCAGAGATCGTCCTCGGTCCGAGCGCCTTGCCGTCTCTAGGGAGCTTCCGAGCAAGTTCTTGAGCGGAAATCGGACTCTCCAAATGGACGAGCAGAACCAGTCGCCACAGAACGGCGGAGTCCATCCATCTCAGGTCTGCCCATTTGGCGAGGATGATCTCCCCTTCGATTTCTTCGAGAGAATCGAGCAGGTCGATTGTCCAGCTGAGCGCGTGTCCCTCGGCCTGAACCAACCTCTTGATCGCGCGAAATGCGGTTCCGTCGATGACCTCGTGCAGTGCCGCTTCGCACTCGTCCTGAAGAGCAGCTCCGACACACAGAGCGCTGCCCCAGTACGACAAACAGGCCCCGGGCACCGGCTGTGCAGGTGGCTCGACCGATCTCGTTGCATTCGTCTTCCGGGGCGCGTTCTTGACTCCCGCACCGCTCGACGCCGAGCCCGTCAGCTGGTGGGTACACCACACGCTCCCGTCAGCCAGAAGCCGGACTGAGGCCCCGGAGGGAATCCGGTCGTGAGGGATCTGGTTCGCTAGATCCTGCAGCGCGCTGCCCGGGCATTCCCGACGCGCCTTGCTGGGTCGAAGCAGCTTGACGAACCCGCTGCGGGGATCTTCGGGGGATCGGCGAAGCACGACTACAAGCAAACGCAAGAGACGGGCGAGGTGGACGATGCGGCTCGCCCGAGACGGCACCTCGATCCCCCGGGTCGCGATTCCGGTGACCAGCCACAGAAAACCACTCGCGGCACTGAAACCGCCTTGTGTCAAATCGCCGCTGGATTCCGCTTGCTCGTTCAGCCAAAGGGGAAGTCCGTCACCGCGCGGCGGTGCGATCGCGATGCCGATGTAGCTCTCGGCAGGGGATGTCGCGACAACTGGTGGGGGGTGTCGACGTATGAAGCAGCCCGGGAGCACGACGCCCGATGCCCAGTTGTCGGTGGGGATCAGCCCGCAGGAGTGAAGCGCAAGGGCATGTCTGTGTCCGATCCACTCCGGAAACCCCTTGTTTCGGATGCGCTGCGCGCCGGGTGCCCTGGTTGCATCAGATTGCGCCGTCATGCCACCAGTTTGCCGACCGGCGCATGGGGGAGTCAACCGACGCATTCCGGCCGCCATCACCTTGCTTGCGTCCATGGTCTGATTCGCGAGCGATAGCCGGTCTGCCAAGCGAATCCGCCATGACAGCAGGCCCCTTGGGGTACCGATCGCCTTGGAAACCACCTTGCTCAAGGCGGCAGGATCAGCCAGTCTGCGCCGCTATTCGCGTAGCCAGCTCGCGGTTCCGTTCGGCGTAGATCTGGGTCGTCTCAAGCCGGGCGTGGCCGAGGATCGCCCCCGCCCCGTCGAGGCCGAACGCCTTGCGCAACTCCGTCGCCCGCGAGTGGCGCAGTTGGTTTGGGGTCCAGTGCGGCTGCCCCGCCCGTCTGGCGGCCCGCGCGATCGCCGAGGCGTACGCCCCCGTGGTGTAGCGGTCGTTGAGGCGCCGCTGCGGGCGGCGTTGGCGCTTCCGGTCGCGTGCCCGCCGCGAGGGCGTGAAGGGCGTCTTGTTCGCGGCCCGCAGGACCTTCCTCCGCTTCGCCTCGGACTCCTCCGGACTGAAGAGCCGAGCGTCCAGCTCGGGCCTCAGATAGCGTCCGAGGATCGCCTGAGCCCGGGGCCCGATGGGGATCGAACGCTCGTGCCCGTGATGGCTCGTCTTGTGCTTGCGGAGCGTCGCGACCCAGACCTCGCCAGAGGTGTCGATCTGCCCTGTCGTGAGACCGCAGAGCTCCCCCGGCCGCATCCCGGTGAGGCGTTGGACCCGCACCATGTCGGCGACGACCTCGGGCAGATGAGGCAGCGTCGCTTCGACCACGGCGTCGTCGACGGGCCGTACGGGTTCGGTCTCACGAGCCCGTGAGCGGCCCATCCTGAGGCCCCGAACCGCGTCGAGGCCCGCCAGCACGGAGGGCTCTACGAGCCCCTCCTCGACGCCCCAGCGGACGCACGCTTTCATCCAGCGGATCTGGGTGTTGACGTAGCCGCGGCTGAGGTCCTCATCGATCATCGACTCGCGAAGGGTCTTCAGCTGCCGCGGACCGAACTCCCCAATCGGCAGCTCGGCGTAGAGCTTGTTGAGGCGCCGGAGGGCGGGCTTGATCGTGCCCTGAAGGGTCGCCCGGTGGTACGGCTGGGCGCCGCAGTGCTCCCAGTAGGCGAGGATGAGTTCCTCGACGAGCAGGCTTGCCGAGGCGCTGTCCGATGGCAGCCGACGGCCGTGCGCGAGCCACTCAGCGATGAGCCGGTCGTATCGGATTCGGCTCACCTTTGAGCCGTGCTCGCCGAGGTAGTGGTCGCGCCCGTTGAGCGTGACGACGGCCTGGCCGGACGGCTTGTGGAGGCGGTACGACGGCGTGCTTGAGCGTGTGGCGGGCATCGAGGCTCCAATCCGGTACATACCGGGTTTGGGGAGCTGTCGAGCCGCGCCGTCCTCCACCGGACGGGTGCGCTTGTCTCAGCGCTCGGCGGGGTTTACGAGAAAGCGGGCGAACGGACTCGAACCGTCAACATTCAGCTTGGAAGGCTGACGCTCTACCAATTGAGCTACGCCCGCGTCGGCGACAAGTGTATCGCGGTGGGAAGTGTGCGGGAGGTGGGCATGCCAAGGCGCAGTAAAAACGCCCGCGGCGGGCGGGCGTGAGGATCGGCGTTGCGGCTCGAACGCCCGGGGCTCATTCCTTCGGCTTGAGCGTCACCGGGTCGCGCACGGGGATCTGCGTGACGCTCGGGAACACGTCCTCGATGGTGGTGACCCGCTCGGGGTCGTCCTCCGAATCGGTGTTCCCGGGGGCGATCTCGTCCCACGGGCCGACGATGAGCACGCCCATCTTCTCGGGGTCGAGGTGCTCGCGGGCGACGCGCAGCACCTCATCGGGGGTAACCTCGCGGACGTGGTCGCGGTAGGTGGACCAGTAGCTCGGGTCGCGTCCAGTCCACTCGTCGTCCACGAACGTCCGCAGTGTGCGCTCCTTGCTCTCGAAGCGGCGCGGGAAGGTCTCGATAATCGAGCTGATCGCGGTGTCGAGCTCGTCGGTGGTGACCTCCTCGGTGCGGATGCGGTCGATCTCCTCGAGGGTGACCTTCGCGCCGAGGGCCGCGGTCGCGTTCTTGGACATGAAGAACGCGCTGAACGCCCCGGGATACCCGACGCGCGGCGAGACGAACGAGCCGGCGCTGTACGCCAGCCCCTCCTTGGTGCGCACGCGGTTCATGATGCGGCTGGTAAACCCGCTGCCGCCGAGGATGTCGTTCATGACCTCGACGGGGATCGCGTCGGGGTCGTCGCGTTCGATGCAGCGTTGGGCGAAGATGACCTGGCTCTGTGGCTGATCCTTCTCGTAGTGGTAGAGCCCGGGCTTGAGGACGTGGGTCGGGGGCGTGGGGTCGGGCACGGGCTCGCCGCGCTCCCACCCGTCGAAGGCGTTCTGAAGAAACGCGAGCATCTCGGATTGCTCGAAATCGCCGGAGACCGAGACGATCATGTTGTCGGGGTGGAAGATGCGGTGGTGCAGCGTCTGCATGTCTTCGCGGGTGATCGAGTTGAGCGAGTCGCCGGTGGGCTGACGCCCCTCGAAGCTGTCCTCACCCCACATCAGGAACCCGAGCTCGCGCATGGCGATGCCGAAGCCCTGGTCGTCGCGTTGCTTGAGTCGTTCGAGGCGCTGCCCGCGGACGACCTCGGTGCGGTCGGGGTCGAAGCCGGGCTCGCGGACCATCTGCATGAACAGCGCGAACGCCTCGTCGAGGTTGCTGGTCAGGCAATTGATGCTGGCCGAACTGTACTGGTCGCCGACGTCGACGCGGACACGGGCGGCGAGGAAGTCGAGCTGCTCTTCGAGCTCGGACGGGGTGAGCGTGGCGGTCCCGCCCTGCTGGATCATCGCGCCGGTCATCGAGGCGAGCCCGGCCTTGTCCGCCGGCTCGAGCGACGACCCGCCCTTGAAGCTCAGCGTGATCGTCACGAGCGGGAACTCGTGGGTCTCGGCGAGGTAGACGGGGATCGCGCCGGGCAACTCGTGGCGCATCTCTGCGGCGTTCGGGGGCTCAAACTCGAGCGGTCCGAACTGGATCTGCTCGGGGCGCGACGGGATCTCGCCGGCGAGGAGCGGGGCGGCGAGGACGCCAACGCCCACGAACGCGGTCAGTCTCGTGCGGTTCACTGCTCGCCTCCTTCCTCGAGCTCGCCCAGACGCTCGACCATCACCTGCTTCATGTATTTGAGCACCGGCGCGAAGCGCGGTGGTGCGTTGGCGGCCTGCGACTCGATCTCGGCGAGACCCTGGCGGAGCTTGTCGGCGTCGGTCTCGGCGCGGATATCGGCGGTGCGCTGCTCGAGCATCCCGCGCATCATCTCGCGGCGTTCCTCGGGCATGTTGGCGAGCACGCCGTCGAGCGTCAGCTTGCCCGCCGAGCCCGCCTTGCGCGTGTAGATGCCGACGCAGCGGTTTGACTTGTCGAAGTACTCGTTGGCGACGCGGAGGATGTCGTCGGCGGTCACGGCGGCGATGCGGCGCGGGTTCTCGTTGATCGCCTCCCACCCGCCGACGTTCTCGTACATCGCGAGCTGGAACATCAGCGACTGGTTGGACTGGAGCGAGCGGTAGGCGTCGGCCGCGAACCCGTTCTTGACCTTCTGCAGCTCGTGGTCGGGCACGGGCTCGTCCTTGAGACGTTCGAGCTCGTCGTACCAGGCATGCTCGAGCATCTCCGGCGTGGCGTCGCCCTGGGTCTGCGCCCTGAACTCGAAGTACCCGTCGTACTTACCGGAGTTGAGGCGGGCGCGGGCGTTCGAGGCGATCTTCTTGTCCTCGACCAGCGACTTGTACAGACGCCCGGTGCGCCCGTTGAGCACGGCGGCCATCACATCGAGCGCCGGTTCGTCGCGGTGCCCGGCCGGGACGGCGAGGTAGCGCACGCGGGTCTGCGGCTGGCAGTCGCACTCGCCGTTCATCCGGATCTCGGCGAGGTGCTCGGTCTCGTAGGTGACCATGGGTGGTGCCGGGGCGCGGTAGTTCTCGAGGCGCCCGAAGTAGAGGTCGATCAAGGAGATCGCCTCGTCGGGGTCGAAGTCGCCGACGATCACGCCGGTGAGGTTCGACGGCTGGTAGTAGGTCTCGAAATACTCGCGGACCTGCGCCTCGGTCCACGCCGACATGTCGGACCACCACCCGATGATGGGCCACTGGTACGGCGAGCTCTGCCAGAACGCCGAGTCGAAGATGATGTCGAGCTTGCCGGTAGGGTTGGACTCGTCGGTCTGCCGGCGCTCCTCGATGACGACGTCGCGCTCGGCGTCGAACTCGCGGAGCGTGCTGCCCCCGAGGCGGTCCGACTCCATCCACGCCCACAGCTCGAGCTTGTTCGACGGGATGTTGATGAAGTAGAACGTGGAGTCCTGCCCGGTCCCGGCGTTCATCCCGCTGCCGCCCTCGTTGGTGTAGACGCGGTCGAACTCGTTGGCGACGGTGGTCTGCTCGGCCTGCTGGTCGTACAGGGCGGTGAGCTGCGTGCGCAGCTCGCGGATCTCGTCGGTGTCGTTCTTGGGCAGCCACGGGTCGTCGATCTCGCCGGCGCGGTATCGCTCGTACTGCCCGGTGACGATCAACTCGCGGATCTGCCGGCGCAGCTCGCGTTCCTTCTTGCGGAACTGGTGGTCGAGCTCGGGGTCGCTGACGCCGATCCGGTCGGTGCCCTTGAAGTTCATGTGCTCGAGAAAGTGGCTCACGCCGGTGATGCCGGGGTGCTCGTTGACCGAGCCGACCCTGGCGAGCCACCCCGCGGCGACGTTGTTGGGCTGCTCGTCGCGCGGGAGCAGCAGGAAGGTCATGCCGTTGGGCAGGGTGTGCTCGATCGGCTCGACGTGCTGTGCCGACGCGGTCAACGCGGACAACGCCACGGCCCCCGCCGCGATCCATCTGAACATGCGTGCTCCTCTCTTTCCGCCCCGCTTCCCCCGCCGGGGCCGTCGCACAGACATTAGCCGATCGGGCGTGTCGGGGGGGGCGAGCGGGGTCCCGATCCGATCGGATTTCGGACGGGTCAGCGTCCGGCACCGCAGGCGACCTCTTCGATGACGCCGAGCAGCCAGGGGGCGAAGTCGCCCTTGGCGATCCGTCCGGGGGTGGGTCGCCCGGATTCCATGCCCGTGCCCGGGGCCCCGACGATCACCGCTTCGATCTCGGGCGAGTCCATGGTCTCGAGCGGGTTGGCGACGACCAGATCGACCTTCTTGCGTTCGAGCTTGCGCCGGGCCGAGTCGAGCATCTCGTCGCGCGGCTCGAGGGCGAAGCCGACGATGGTCTGGTCTGGTCGGCGGCGCTGGGCGACGCCGGCCAGCAGGTCGGGGGTCGCGGCCAGTTCGAGGACCATCCCCTCGCCCTTGCGCCGTTGCTTGCCCGCCAGGTCCTCCTGGGAGATGCATGGGCGATAGTCGGCGACGGCGGCGGCCATCACCAGCACGTCGCAGCCCCCGAAGTGCGTGCGCAGCTCGCTCTCGAGGTCGGCGGTCGAGCGGAACCGCACCACCTGCACCCGCGGATGGGTCGGCGCCAGCGGGGTCGGTCCGAGCAGCAGGGTCACGGCCCATCCCCGCTCGGCGGCGGCGTCGGCCAGCGCGGTCCCGAGTCGCCCGGATGAGCGGTTGGCGATGTACCGCACCGCGTCGATCGGTTCGTGCGTCGGGCCCGCGGTGATCAGCAGGCGTCCTCGCGGCTCGAACGGGTCGGGTGGGGTGTTCACGGTTCGCTCCCGTTTTGCTCGGGCATCGTACTCGGTCTGCGGCGGGCAAACCGGCGCTGCCGACGGGGTGTTCCTACGATGGGGCGGGAGCCCCCGAAGACCCAGCAAAGGCGAGACATGGCCCGATCGCGCAAGAACCTTGATCAGATCCTCGTGGAGTGGGGGGCGATCACCGCGGAGCAGGCCGGTCAGGCCCAGAAGCTCGCCTCCGGCAGCGGCAAGCGCCTGGGCGACGCGCTGGTCGAGGGCGGGTTCACCACCGAAGAGCAGGTCGCCAAGGCGCTGGCCAACCAGTTCGGGATGGAGTACGTGGATTTGGGCCCCAAGGGCGGCGTGGCCGACAAGATCGACCTCACGCTCATCCCCGAGGACCTGATCAAGAAGCACATGGTGCTGCCGCTGGGCAAGACCAACGGCAAGCTCCAGCTTGTCATCCACGACCCGATGGACCTCGAGTTGCTGGACATGCTGCGGTTCCGGCTCAACGCCGAGGTCGAGCCGATGATCGCCGCCCGCGGGCAGATCAGGGCGGTGATCGAGTCGAAGGGCGCCAAGCCGACGATCGTCGAGGCCGGCGACTCGCTGGTGACCGACTCGATCGACCGGACGATCGACCGCTCGGTGGACCGTTCGATGGACAAGTCCATCGACGTGTCGAGCGAGGACTCGCCGATCGTCAAGCTGTGCAACCGCATCCTCGAGGAAGCGGTGAAGATGCGTTGCTCGGACATCCACATCGAGCCGATGGCCGACCGCGTCCGTCTGCGCTACCGCATCGACGGTGTGTGCATGGAGCGCGACAAGCTGCCCAAGCGCATGCAGAACGCCCTGCTCAGCCGTGTCAAGCTGATGAGCGGCATGAACATCGCCGAGCGGCGCGTCCCGCAGGACGGACGCATCAAGATCCCCGTCGATGACGTGGACATCGACTTCCGTGTCTCGGCGTGCCCGGCGTACCACGGCGAGAGCGTCGTCCTCCGTATCCTCCGCCCCGACGCGGTGCGCATCGGTCTGGTCAACCTCGGGTTCGAGGAGGACAACCACGCCGCGTTCCAACGCATCATCCGGCGCCCCAACGGCATCTTCCTCGTCACCGGGCCCACCGGCTCGGGCAAGACCACCACGCTCTACTCGGCGCTCGACGTGCTCAACCGCCCGGACCGCAAGATCATCACGGCCGAGGACCCGGTCGAGTACAACTTCGAGGGCATCAACCAGTGCCAAGTGCGTGAGAGCATCGGCTTCACATTCTCCGCGATCCTGCGTTCGATGCTGCGACAGGCGCCGAACATCATCCTCGTCGGCGAGATCCGCGACAAGGAGGTGGCGGAGATCGCGATCCAGGCCGCCCTGACCGGGCACCTGGTGTTCAGCACGCTGCACACCAACGACGCGCCGTCGGCGATCACCCGACTGGTGGACATGGGGGTCAAGCCGTTCCTGGTAGCGTCGTCGATCCAGGCGGTGATGGCCCAGCGCCTGATCCGCGTGCTGTGCAAGCAGTGCAAGGAGATCGACCCCGAGCCCGACCCGAAGTACCTGCGTCTGACGGGGATTACCCCGGAGGAAGCCGAGGGCAAGGTGCACCGCGCCGTCGGGTGCGGCGCGTGCAACGGGACGGGGTACAAGGGGCGGCAGGGCATCTTCGAGATGATGCCGATGAACACGCAGATCCGGGACATGGCGTTCCACCTGGCGACGGTCGCCGAGCTGCGCAAAGCTGCGTTGCAGAACGGGATGCGTCCACTGGTGGGCGACGGGAAGCTGAAGATCCTGCGGGGGACGACCACGCCGGACGAGATCGCGCGGGTGACGCAGGTCGATGCGGCCGAGGTCGAGGTCTAGGAGGCTGACGGATGTCCACGATGCAGATCGACCGCCTGCTCGACACGGTGGTCAAGCTCAACGCCAGCGACCTCCACCTGACCGTCGGACGTCAGCCCACGATCCGGCACAACGGGCGGCTGCGCAACCTCCAGACCAAGGTCATCGAGTCGGACGATATGGTCTCGCTGATGAAGGCGATCACGCCCGAACGCAACCAGCAGGAGCTCCAGGAGGTGGGGGGCACCGACTTCGGCTTCGCGTTCGGCGACGCCTCCCGCTTCCGTACATCGGTCTTCCGCCAGCGCGGCGACATCGCCATCGTGCTGCGCCGCATCCCGAATAAGCTGCTCACCTTCGAGCAGATCGGGCTGCCCAGCATGGTCAAGGAGCTGATCAGGCGCCCCCGCGGCATGTTCCTGGTCACCGGGCCGACCGGGTCGGGCAAGACCACCTCGCTGGCGACCATGATCGACTACGTCAACGAGAACATGGACCGGCACATCATCACGATGGAAGACCCCATCGAGTACTACCACTACCACAAGAAGTCGATCATCAACCAGCGCGAGATCGGCAACGACGTGGCCGACTTCGCCGAGGCCCTCCGCCGCTCGCTGCGTATGGACCCGGATGTGATCCTGGTCGGCGAGCTGCGCGACCTCGAGACGATCGAGGCGGCGGTGCGGGCGGCCGAGACCGGGCACCTCGTCTTCGGCACCCTCCACACCACGGGGGCGGCCAAGACCATCGACCGCCTCGTCGATGCCTTCCCCGTCACCCAGCAGAACCAGATCCGTGTCCAGCTCTCCACCGCCCTGATCTGCGTGCTCAGCCAGGTTCTCCTGACACGGGTGGACCAGGACGGGATGGTTGCCGGGTACGAGTTCCTGGTCGTCACCCCGGCCATCGCCAACCTCATCCGCGACAACAAGACCTTCCGCATCGACTCGGCGATCCAGACCGGCAAGAAGTTCGGCATGCAGTTATTGGACGATCACCTCTGGTCGCTGTACTCGAAGGGCATGATCTCGGCCGAGGAGATGATCGACAAATCCAAGAACCCGGCGGACCTGACGGACAAGGTGCACCGGATTGGGCGGACGGTCGGTCGGATGGAGCTCGACGAGGCCGAGTTGACCGCCTCGACCGAGACCTGAGGGCGGGTGGCGGTCCTGCTCAATGGAATAATAGCCATGTGTCCAAACGCATCATTCGGCGTTCCGGGCTCGTATTGATGGAACTCGGACTCTATGGTGATCGAAGGCTGGTATAGGCCGCGCGGCCGAGGACGGTGATGATGGACCCTTCACAGCTCAAAGGTCGGAAGCTCGGGCGGGTGCTCACGAAGATGGGCAAGGTAACCCGAGAGCAGGTGCACGAAGCCCTGGCGATCCAGAAGACACGGAAGGTGCCTATCGGGCAACTGCTGACCGAACTGGGCTACTGCACCGAGCGGGACGTGCTCGAGGCGCTGGCCGGGCAGGCGGGGATGGCGTTCGTGGACCTGGCCGGGGCGGAGATCCCCGACGAGGTGATCGCGACGATCCCGGCCGAGAACGCCCAGACCTACCAGGTGGTGCCGATCGAGTACACGCCCGCCGGTAAGAAGCTGAAGGTGGCGCTGAAGAGCCCGGACAACTTCCGGGCGGTGGACGACCTGCGTCTGCTGATGGGCTTCAACGTCGAGGCGGTGGTGGCCGACGCCGGCATGATCGACGACCTGCTCTCCAAGCACTACTCGAAGAGCGAGTCGATCACCGACGTGGTCTCGGACCTGGCGACGGACGACAAGTTCAAGAGCCTGGCGGCGGGCGACCAGTCGATCGACCTCGACGCGCTGATGGACGCGGCCGAGGACAACCAGGTCATCAAGCTGCTGAACCTGGTGCTGCTGCAGGCGATCCGCGACCGGGCGAGCGACGTGCACTTCGAGCCGTTCGAGCACGAGTTCAAGATGCGCTACCGCATCGACGGGATCCTGTACGAGATGGTGCCCCCCCCCAAGCAGCTGGGCCCGGCGATCACCAGCCGCATCAAGGTCATGGCGGGGCTGGACATCGCCGAGCGCCGCCTGCCGCAGGACGGGCGCATCGAGCTGCAGGTGGGCGGGAACCCGGTGGACCTGCGCGTGGCGGTGCTGCCGACGATGCACGGCGAGAGCGTCGTGATGCGCGTGCTCGACCGTTCGAACGTCGAGCTGAGCCTCGACCGCATCGGGTTCCGCGAGGACGACCTCGGGCGGTTCCGGGCGTTGATCACCAAGCCGAACGGCATCGTGATCGTGACCGGGCCGACCGGATCGGGCAAGACGACGACGCTGTACGCGGCGTTGGCCGAGCTGAACGAGATCGAGACGAAGATCCTGACGGCCGAGGACCCGGTCGAGTACGACATCGACGGTCTGTGCCAGTGCCAGATGAACGAAGAGGTTGGTCTGACGTTTGCGCGGGCGTTGCGGAGCTTCCTGCGTCAGGACCCGGACATCATCCTGGTGGGCGAGATCCGCGACCTGGAGACGGCGCAGATCGCGGTGCAGGCGTCGCTGACGGGGCACCTGGTGCTGAGCACGCTGCACACCAACGACGCGCCGAGTTCGGTGATCCGCCTGGTGGACCTGGGGATGGAGCCGTTCCTGCTTACGGCGACGATCGAGGGGATCGTGGCGCAGCGTCTGGTGCGGATGATCTGCCCGAAGTGCAAGGAGGAGTACACCCCGGGCGAGGAGGAGCTGCTCGAGCTGCAACTCACCCCGGACGATGTGCGCGGCAAGCGGTTCTACCGCGGTCGCGGGTGCGACAACTGCAACCGCTCGGGGTACCGCGGGCGGATGGCGCTGTTCGAGATCATGGAGCTGAGCGACGAACTGCGCGAGATGATCATGAACGAGGCGAGCACGGGGGCGCTGCGCGACCACTCGCGGAGCCGCGGGATGCGATCGCTGCGCGAGAGCGGGCTGATGGCGATCTACGAGGGGCAGACGACGATCGACGAGGTGGTCCGCGAGACCATCATGGAAGAGTGAGGTCCGGCGCGGGCCGGCGGAGGCGGTTATGGCGACATTCGCGTACGAGGCGCTGAACGCGGCGGGCAAGCCCCAGAAGGGGACGATCGAGGCCTCGAGCAGCGAGGACGCGATCCAGCGGATCAAGGGGCAGGGCTTCTTCCC
>Ga0210110_1000472_pt1 | contig 13300 bp, 14 predicted proteins | sample China_Galinas_PW_2_FD_184865 | JGI IMG/M metagenome (GOLD analysis project Ga0210110, IMG submission 184865) | Wetland microbial communities from San Francisco Bay, California, USA, that impact long-term carbon sequestration - China_Galinas_PWB_D1... | ecosystem: Environmental > Aquatic > Marine... | reverse complement strand
ATCGTCTGCATAACGATCTGGAGCGGGTCACTCTGGAACGCTATCCGCTGCTGGCCGAAATCAAGCAACAGCTTCTTGATCAGGGGGCTCTCGGTTCGTTGATGTCAGGGAGCGGAGCGACAGTTTTCGGGGTATTTACCGATTTTGCTGCGGCTCAGCAGGCTGGTTTGAGACTGGCGGCAGAGCATGATTGGCTGGTTTACCCGGTTCGACCGCTTTGATAAGTGCGGATTTAAGGTTGACAGCTACACCGGTTCCGGGTAAAAACGGCCGGTTCGATAAACAGGGAACTCAGTTATTAGTGGGATGATGGGGCGTCGCCAAGCGGTAAGGCACCGGATTTTGATTCCGGCATTCGGAGGTTCGATCCCTCCCGCCCCAGCCACAAAAAAATAAGCTGCATTCGAAAGGATTCGAAGCGGAGCGAGCGCTGACTTGATGTCAGAAGAATTTAGGGTTCAGGTTAGGTCATGGTGTTGCCATGGCCTAACCGTTTTTGCGTTGTTCAGCGAAAAGGGTATGTGCCAGTGGGTATGATCAAGATTTTCACCGGGAATTCGAACGAGCCTCTTGCGCAGGAAATCTGCGGTCATCTGACTGCCAAGCTGGGCGGGGCCAAGGTGCGGACCTTTTCGGATGGCGAGGTTATGGTTGAAATCAGTGAAAACGTTCGCGGTCGCGACGTTTATGTCATCCAATCAACCTGCGCCCCGGCCAATCACCACCTGATGGAAATGTTGATCATGATTGACGCCCTGAAGCGGGCATCGGCGGCGCGGATCAACGCCGTGGTTCCTTACTTCGGCTATGCCCGGCAGGATCGCAAGGTTGCCCCGCGGGCGCCGATTACCGCCAAGCTGGTGGCTGACCTGATGTCGGTGGCCGGCATCGACCGACTGTTGACCATCGATCTGCACGCCGGACAGATCCAGGGATTTTTTGACATCCCGGTTGATCATCTTTATGCCGCCCCGGTAATGTTGGATGAAATCCGCAGAATCCAGCCGGACACCGAGAATCTGGTGGTGGTTTCACCGGATGCCGGAGGGACCGAACGAGCACGTGCTTTCGCCAAACGCTTGGATGCCGGACTGGCGATCATCGATAAACGGCGCAGTGGGCCCAACGTTTCCGAGGTGATGCATATCATCGGGGATGTCAAAGGGAAAGCCTGCGTGATTGTTGATGACATGATCGATACCGCAGGGACCCTCTGTACCGCAGCAAAAGCTCTGCAAGCGGAAGGCGCGGACGATATATTTGCTTGTGCTACGCACGGCGTCCTCTCCGGTCCGGCACTGGAGCGTATTGAGCAAAGTCCGCTAAAAAAAGTGGTTGTGACCAATACGATTCCTGCCCAGGAAAAGATTGCCAAGTGTGAGAAATTAATCAGTCTGTCGGTCAGCAAGCTGCTGGCGGAAGCGATCCGCCGGATTCATAACGACGAATCGGTCAGCTCTCTGTTCGTCTGACAGCCGAGCGTCCGGAAAAAGAATACAGACCAGTTTCCAATAAATGGAGGATAGTTAGATGGCTCAAGCAGTATTGAATGTGGAACTTCGTGAAAGCACCGGCAAAGGGGTAGCGCGCAAGTTGCGCGCCGCAGGCAGATTGCCGGCTGTTGTTTATGGCCGGGGGATGGAACCCTGTCCCATTTCTCTGGATGCGAAAGATCTGGAAAAAGCGATCTCGTCCGAAGCCGGATGGAATACTCTGCTTACTCTTAAAGGGGCAAAGGCCGTTGAAGACAAGGTCGTTATCCTGAAAGAACTCGATCTGCATCCGTTGCGACGTAATATGATCTGTGCGGATTTTCATGCCATCGACCTGCAGAAAAAAGGTCACTTCATGGTTCCGGTGCATCCGGTCGGCAAATCCGAGGGTGAAAAAGTCGGTGGTAGTCTGCAGGTCATCCGTCATGAACTGGAGGTTGTCTGTCTGCCGACTCAGGTTCCGCAGGTGATTGAGATCGACGTGACAGCTTTGCAGATCGGTGATGTCATCCACATTCAGGATGTGGTCGCGCCGAAAGATGTTGAATTGCTCCATGATGTCAACTTCACCGTCATTACAGTTGTCGGACATAAGCCTGAAGTCGAAGAGATTGAAGGTGAAGAGATTGAAGAGGTTGAAGGTGAAGAGGGCGAAACCGAATAACCCTCTTTGAGAGAGGTCAGCGTGAAATTACTGGTCGGGTTGGGGAATCCGGGAGAAAAATACACCGGAACTCGCCACAATGCCGGTTTTCTGGTTGCCGAACGGGTTGCCGAACGGCACCATATTGCACTGAAGAAAAAGGGTTATCAGGGGCTCTACGGTGTCGGTCGAGCAGCCGGGGAAGAGACCACCATCCTGCTGCCGCAGACCTTCATGAACAACAGCGGCGTCAGCGTGACTGCTGCCTACAAATCCCTCGGAATCACTCCGGGGGATTTGATTGTCATCTACGATGATCTGGATCTGCCTTTCGGGCGGCTGCGGATTCGGCCCGATGGCGGGCACGGCGGGCACAATGGCATGCGGGATATTGTCGCATTGTTGGGGTGCACGGATTTTATTCGACTCAAAGTCGGTATTGGCCGGCCAGAGCATATCGATGTAACCGGACATGTACTGAGTCGGTTTGCTCCGGAGGAGAAAAAAAAACTTCCTGAACTTCTTGATCTGGCGGCGGATGCCGCAGAAACGATTTTGCATGATGGCGCTGCTGTCGCCATGAACCGTTTTAACAATTGTAACCTGCTGAATTCACATTAATTACAAAAGGAAGAGAGGCGAGGAACTGATGGAACTGCAGATGTGGGCTCCTATTCTTGGAGCGGTCGGGTTTGTAATCGCGATTGTGCTTTACAATATTGTCAAGGCGCAGCCGGTCGGCAACGAAAGAATGCGTGAGATCTCCGAGGATATCCATGCTGGCGCCATGGCCTTCCTTGGTCGTGAGTACCGGGTGCTAGCCATTTTCATTGTTGTGGTTTTCGGGTTGATCCTGATCAGCATGAACTATCAGACGGCGCTGGCGTTCGTCGGTGGTGCGCTCTGCTCCATGACCTGCGGTTTTATCGGCATGAAGGCAGCCACCCGCGCTAACGTTCGGACCTCCGAAGCGGCGCGTGCTCATGGGCAAGCCAAGGCGCTGGAAGTCTCCTATAACGGCGGAGCAGTTATGGGCCTGGCCGTTGCGTCCCTGGGCCTGGTCGGGGTCGGTATCGCCTACATCTATTTCGGCGGCAGCCCGGATACCGCAACTTACATCAACGGATTCGCCATGGGGGCTTCCTCCATCGCTCTGTTCGCCCGGGTCGGCGGCGGGATCTACACCAAGGCCGCTGATGTCGGCGCCGACCTGGTCGGCAAGGTTGAGGCCGGCATTCCCGAAGACGACCCGCGCAACCCGGGGGTCATCGCAGATAACGTCGGTGACTGCGTTGGAGACACGGCCGGGATGGGCGCCGATATTTTCGAATCCTATGTCGGGTCGATTATCGCCACCATGGCGATTGCCGTTGCTGCCGGTCCGGATCTGCTGGCCAAACTTGGTTCCGGCGTCGATGTTCAGGCCCATGCCATGATCCTGCCGCTGGTCATGGCCATGGTCGGCCTGATCTTTTCCTTCATCGGCATCTTCTCGATGAAGCTGCTGAAAGGCATCGATCCGGCCAAGGCTCTGCACTATACGACCTTCGTCGCCGCTGCGGGCTTCCTGGTGGCCGCGTTCTTCGTGATCAAGTCTCTCGGGATTTATTCCGGTGTTTTCTGGGCGGTTCTGGCCGGGACCATAGCCGGGATCGCCATCGGCCAGGTCACCGAATACTATACGGCTCATGCGCCGGTGGCCCGAATCGCCGAGGCGTCCAAAACCGGCCCGGCCACCAATATCATCCACGGTCTGGCCGTCGGTCTTGAATCCACCGCCCTGCCGATCATCATTATCTGCATCGGTATTTTTGTCGCCAACTACTTCGCCGGTCTCTACGGGATCGGCATCGCCGCGGTCGGTATGCTGGCCACCGTCGGGGTTACCATGACCGTCGATGCCTATGGGCCGATCGCCGATAACGCCGGCGGGATTTCCGAAATGGCCGGTCTGGGCCCGGACGTTCGTAAAATCACTGACGGTCTCGACGCCATCGGCAACACCACTGCTGCGATCGGCAAAGGTTTTGCCATCGGTTCGGCGGCGCTGACCGCTCTGGCGCTGTTCTCCGCCTATGCCACCACGGTCGGCCTGGATTCGATCAACCTGATCGATCCGATGGTTGTTATCGGTCTGCTGATCGGCGGCGCCCTGCCGTTTTTCATCGGCGCATTGACCATGACGTCGGTCGGCCGCGCCGCCGGCAAGATGGTCGACGAGATCCGCCGCCAGTTCCGCGAAATTCCCGGGCTGCTGGAAGGGAAGGAAGGGGTCAAGCCGGATTCGCAGAAATGCGTTGACATTTCCGCCAAAGCTGCCCTGAGAGAGATGATCCTGCCGGGTATGGTTGCGGTCATCGCCCCGGTGCTGATCGGTTTTATCCTCGGCAAGGAAGCGCTCGGCGGCATGCTCGCCGGGGCGACTCTGGCCGGGGTGCTGCTGGCCCTGATGATGTCGAACGGCGGCGGCGCCTGGGATAATGCCAAGAAATATATCGAAAGCGGTTCTCTGGAAGGGGAAAGCAAAGGGGGCGATGCCCATGCCGCTGCCGTTATCGGCGATACCGTTGGCGACCCGTTCAAAGACACTTCGGGTCCGTCAATGAACATTCTTATCAAGCTGATGAGCGTGGTTTCGTTGGTCATCGCGCCGCTGCTGGTCTAAAAACTCAGCGGCAATAAGCGCTCTATCCGATAGCCGGGGCATCTGTCCCGGCTATCGTTCTTTCCAGGGGAAATAGGATCATGGGTTTCAAATGTGGAATCGTCGGACTGCCGAATGTCGGCAAGTCGACGATCTTCAACGCCATCACCTCAGCCGGGGCCGAATCGGCCAACTATCCGTTCTGCACCATCGAGCCGAACGTCGGTGTTGTTGCCGTGCCGGACAAGCGGCTTGACAGACTTGCAGAAATTGTCAAACCGCAGGCCGTTGTTCCGACCTCGATGGAATTCGTCGATATCGCCGGATTGGTGCGCGGCGCCAGTCAGGGGGAAGGGCTCGGTAATCAGTTCCTCGGCCATATCCGTCAGGTCGACGCCATCGCCCATATCGTCCGCTGTTTTGAGGACGAGAATGTGGTGCATGTCGATGGTGCTGTCGATCCGTTGCGGGATATCGAAGTGATCCAGACCGAACTGAATCTGGCCGATCTCGACACCGTGGAGAAACGGATTCAACGCAGCCAGAAACAGGCCAAAAGTGGTGATAAGAAATTGCAGACCGAGGTGTCGATTCTGGGAAAGGTGCGTGCCGCCCTCAACGAAGGTCGTCCCGCCCGGGCGACGGACCTGGACGATGAGGAGCGGAAGGCGATCCGGGATCTGCATCTGATCACCATGAAGCCTGTTCTCTATGTCGCTAACGTCAGTGAAGACGACCTGGACGGAGCACACCCCTTCGTGCAGCAGGTACGCGATCATGCTACGACCGAAGGTTCGGAGATGGTGCTGATCTGCGGCAAGATCGAGGCGGAAATCGCAGAAATCGATGCCGATGAAAAGCTCGAGTTTCTGCAGGAGATGGGTCTTGAGGAATCAGGACTTGACCGGATGATCCACGCCGGCTACAAGTTGCTCGGGCTGATTACCTATTTCACCGCCGGGGTCAAGGAAGTACGCGCCTGGACCGTGGCCGACGGCGCGCTCGCTCCCCAGGCCGCCGGCGTCATTCACACCGATTTTGAAAAAGGTTTTATCCGCGCCGAGGTGACCGCCTATCAGGACTACGTCAATTGTGGCGGCGAAGCGGGGGCCAAGGAGAAAGGTCTGCTGCGCCTGGAAGGGAAGGATTATCGCGTGCTCGACGGCGACATCATGCATTTCCGTTTCAACGTCTGATCCGTTTTAAGGCAGTTTCGTCAGAGCGCCCCCGGTCTTCAGCATGAAGGTCGGGGGCGTTTTTTTTTGCCGAGACAGGTTCTTGTCGCAGAAAAAAATAATTCGTGACAAAGAGCTTGACCCGTAAATGTATACATCATAGTTTGGTGCTACAAATGTATGATTCGTGTTACGAGTCGGCACGACGTTTCTGCCAGGCCGGATGTCGTAAATTCAATGGCAAGCGATAGACTTTTCTGAAGGAGTAACTCATGCACATGGCGGATGCGCTGCTTTCTCCGGCGGTCGGTGGAACCATGTGGGCCGCGACCGCCGGAACCATCGCTTACTGTTCCCGCCAAGTCAAGAAAGAACCGGACGACAGCCGAGTGCCGCTGATGGGCGTGCTGGCGGCATTTATTTTTGCCGCTCAAATGATCAATTTCACCATCCCGGGGACCGGCTCCAGCGGGCACCTGGGCGGGGGGATGATCCTGGCCATACTGCTTGGTCCTGAGGCCGCGTTCCTGGCAATGGCCTCGGTCCTGACCGTGCAGGCGCTGTTTTTTGCCGACGGTGGTCTGCTGGCCCTCGGCTGCAATATTTTCAATCTTGGCTTTTTCCCCTGTTTTATCGGCTATCCGCTGATTTACCGAAAGATTGTCGGCGCAAGCCCGAGTGAAAAGCGGATTTTCAGTGCCGCGCTCATCTCCGCGTTGATCGGTCTGCAACTTGGCGCCTTTGGCGTGGTCCTGGAAACCGTCACCTCCGGGATTTCAGAACTTCCCTTCAAAACCTTTGTCCTGCTGATGCAGTCGATTCATCTGGCGATCGGTACCGTCGAAGGTCTGGTGACCGCGGCGGTTGTGTTGTTCGTTTTGAAAGCCCGGCCGGAAATCCTGCAATACGCCGCGACGGATCACACTTACGGCTGGTTGTCGATGAATAAAGTGCTGACCGGCCTTCTGGTCGCGACCCTGGTGACGGGCGGAGCGCTGTCCTGGTTTGCTTCAACCCGACCCGATGGCCTGGAATGGGCCCTCTCGGAGGTTACGGGGAGACAAGAGGTCGCAGCTCCAGGACACGGCATCCAGGCTCTGCTGGCGGGAATCCAGAATAAATCAGCTTTTTTGTCGGGGTACGAATTTGCCCAGGCCGAAAAGGTTAGCGGACCTGAGGGGGGTGCTGAAGACTGGCCGGCAGTGGATGCGGGAACGACGGTTTCCGGAATGGTCGGCGGCTTTATCACGCTGGCTCTGGCGGCAGCAATCGGACTGTTGCTGAAGCGGCGGACCCGGATCGAAGCGACGTGAAAACCGTTCGGGACAGTTAACCGGAATATTGCCGATGAGCAGAATTGAAACCGCCTTTTTCGAGATCGGCTCGCTGGATACTCTGGCAAATCGGGATTCCTTTATCCACCGGCTCGATCCGCGGGCCAAACTGGTGACCACCCTTGTATATATCCTCTGTGTCGTCTCCTTCGATAAATATCAGCTCTCGGCGTTGCTGCCGTTTTTAGTCTTTCCGGTAGTGTTGCTGGCGGCCGGACACCTGCCCGTCAATTTTTTGCTGAATAAACTGCTGATCATCGCCCCTTTCGCGATCTTGATCGGCATTTTTAATCCTTTGTTCGACCGGCAGATTGTGATTCATATCGGATCGCTGGACATCTCCGGTGGCTGGCTCTCTTTTATCTCGATCCTGTTGAAGTTCACCCTGACCATCAGCGCCGCACTGATTCTGATCGCTACCACCAGCTTCAGCGGGGTCTGTCTGGCATTGGAATAGCTCGGTGCGCCAAGAGTCTTTGTCCTCCAGTTGCTATTCCTGCATCGCTATCTGTTCGTGCTGGTCGATGAAGGGGCGCGCCTGGTCAGAGCACGGGCACTTCGCTCGTTCAATGGTAAGGGAACCGGGATGACTGTTTATGGACAGCTGGTGGGACAGCTGCTGCTCCGGACCATAGATCGGGCGCAGCGCATTCATCAGGCCATGTGTTGTCGTGGCTTCAGCGGTGAGATTCACCTGCTGCGCTCCTTCAGTTTCGGTATCCGCGAGATTTTCTTTACCTTTGGCTGGTGCACCGTTTTTATATTCCTGCGGGCCGGAAATGTCTCCCAGGTGCTGGGGAAAGTACTGCTGGAGCTGGTTCGATGAGTCACCACATTGTCACGGTCAAAGACCTCAGTTACAGTTATCCCGACGGCACCCCGGCGCTCCGGGGTGTATCGTTTCATATCACCCATGGCGAATCGGTCGCCATCGTCGGCGCCAACGGAGCGGGTAAATCGACCCTGCTGATGCATCTCAATGGCTACCTGACCCCCGGCGAAGGCACGGTTGTCATCGGCGATTATCCACTGACCAAAGCGACCCTGCCTTTGGTTCGGCGTTCGGTCGGCATGGTTTTTCAGGAGCCCGACGATCAACTTTTCATGCCGACCGTTTTCGATGATGTTGCTTTTGGCCCCCTGAATCTGGGGCTGTCGGCAACCGACGTTGAGAAGCGGGTAGAGGACGCATTGCAGCGGGTTGATGCGCTCCATCTGCGCGACCGGTCCCCCTACCGCCTGTCCGGCGGTGAAAAGCGCGCAGTCGCCATCGCCACCGTGCTGGCCATGTCACCGGATATACTGGTGATGGATGAACCGAGTATCGGCCTCGACCCGCGAAGCAGACGTCAGCTGATCGAGCAATTGGCCGGTTTTCAGCACACCAAAATCATTGCCACTCACGATCTCGACCTGGTGCTTGACCTGTGTCGGCGCACCATTGTGATTCACGCCGGGCAGGTCATGGCCGATGGCTTGACGGGGGAAATTTTCAATAATCACCAGTTGCTGGAAAACTGCCATCTGGAAAAGCCGCTGCGTCTTCAGGGCTGTCCGGTTTGCTGCGGGTGAATATCTGTCGGTATTATTCACGCCCAGCGTGAAAATGAACGACAAGTTCATTGGCATGGTCAGGGCAAAACACTAGTGAACTTCTGATGAACAGGAAATAAAAAACCCTCGCATCCGAGGATGCGAGGGTTGAATTCTATATAAGAGATTTGCGGTAAATCTGATTAACTGGGTATTCAGCCTTGCTTGCGACGACGATAGAGTGCCAGACCGCCAAGACCAACGCCCATCAGCAGAAGAGTAGAAGGCTCGGGAACTGGAGCGGATCCCGCGGTGCCGTAACGAAGGTCGTCAACAGCAACGATATCATTCACTGCATGGTAGGTGATGCTGGTAATCATGTTGTCGGTATCATAGAAGCCGAAAAACACCGTGCCGCCATCATTGATATTTGCTGCAGGCATGTTCAGGGTTTCAGAGGTATTGTCCGCATAAGTGATCGTTTGCGTGCCGATCTGCCAGCCGGTGAAATAGGCCCCGAACGCATTAATCGGATCGGTAAAATTAAACGTAATGTTACCGCCAGAAACCAACAGAAAATCACTGCCGCCTGAGGTCGTATTGTAACCGCAGAGAGACGCCGCGCAGCCTGACACGTTAGTGATGTTGCCGCCCGGGATGCTCAGATCGGCCGGTAACGGCGATTCAAAGTCGACCAGGGTAGTGGTTGTCGCGGCATCAAAAGCTGCTGCCGCAGCCGTCGCATTGGGAGAAGTTGCCAGAGAATCAGTGCCGACATCATATCCGGAAAAAATGGTCGGGACTGCGAATGCCGGACTTGCAATCAGAACTAAGCAGCAGATCAGGGCGAGTTTTCTCAATTTCATTTTAGCCTCCTTTTTATTTGGTTTGATATCTGTGGGTGTTGGCGAAATCTGTTTTTTTATATAGTACTTCAGGGTTAATGCAATTAGCGAGCCACTTAAAAAAATAAATAATATCAGATACTTCAATGCCCCTCATGGGCAATCTGAGGAGACTGTTAAATTATTCGACATTGCGGACCGATTGAATCGAATTATATTAAAAAAATATAAAACCAGGTCATGCCATGGGGCACCCAGCGAATCCGCTCTTGGCGCAACGGAATAGCTTTATATTCCAGGACCTGCTGGCCAGTACCGGTAGGGGGTAATCCCGCTGGCCGGAGGTTGTTGAATGTTAATGAATGTGAATTCCGAGCTATCCTGCCATGTTTTTCTTCCGTATGTCTGTTCTCCATATTTAAACTCCCTGAACAGCGACACTTTTCTGCTCGAAAAGGGGTTGAACCTCCCGGCTGATTATGCTACAAGCTAATGTTTCGTCCGCAGCCATAGGGGGTGCGGACATTTCCTTGCTCCGGGTTGGGCCGGGGCTGCTTAATCCGAGAGGAGAAACCTCAATGAGGAACTACGAAGCACTTTATATTGTCCACCCTGAAGTGGTCGGCGACGAGTTGACTGCGCTGGTGGAAAAATTCCAGTCGGTTCTCACCGATCAGAAGGCAGAAATCTACAAACTGGACAACTGGGGCGTCCGCAAGCTGGCGTACCCGATCAACAAGGCAGAGCGTGGCTGTTATGTGCAGACCCTGTTTACTGCCGAGCCGCAGGTGATTGCCGAATTCGAACGGCGGCTGCGCTTGGAAGAAAAGGTTCTGCGGTTTTTGACCGTCCGCCTCGATACCGATTTTGCCGCGCTTGAAGCGCCTGCAAACACGGCCTCTGCAGACGCTGAGGACGATGTCGAGAACGATGAATCGGCCGAAGAAGAAGAATAACTTCAGACCTGCGCTCAAGGAGTTTAAATAATGGCTTACGAAAAATCAGGACGCCCGTCATCCTCTGCTGCCCCGCGTCGCCGTTTCGGCCGTCGGAAAATCTGCCGTTTCTGTGCCGACAAGGGACATCGGATCGATTACAAAGATATCAACACCCTACGTTATTACCTGTCCGAGCGTGGCAAGATCGTTCCGCGGCGGATTTCCGGCACCTGTGCCCTGCATCAACGTCATCTGGCGGAAGCGATCAAGAACGCCCGGCAAATTGCTCTGCTGCCGTATACCGCTTCGCACGCTGTCGACTGAGCCGTACTAAAAGCGACAGATGAAAGGACAAGCGGTTCTGCTGACCGCCGGCGGCATAGGGGTTACTCTGGTGCTGCTGATGGGTGGCAGCTGGCTCGGACCCGCGGGAGCCATGTTCAATCTGCTGACTCCGGTAGCTGCTGTTTACCTGGGGATGCGTTTCGGACCGACAGCTTCGATGGTTGTCGTCGCCGTGATCAGCCTGCTGTTGCTGCAGCTGGCGCCGATTAACAGCCTGGCGGCGTATATCGGTCTGTTCGGTACCGGTTCGCTGCTGTTGCCGATTCTGCTGCGGCGACAGTTGCCCTGGGACCGCGCGGTTTTTTTCTCGGCTCTCGGAGCGGCGGCGGTCATGGTTGTGATGATCATTGCCGCCGTAGTCGCTGATGGCAGCGATCTGAACACGGTCATCGGCAAGCTGGTTCAGTCGGAAGTCGACCAGGCGATGCAGATCTATCGTGATTCCGGCTTCACCGCGGCACAACTGCAAAACATGCAGGGGATCATTGAGCAGATTGGTCAGCTCATTCGACAGACCTTTTATGGTTTGTTTCTGGCGGGAGTTCTGTCCATTCAACTGCTCAGTCTGCTGTTTCTGCAATGGTTGAAGAAGGACGACTACCAGATTTCAGGCGTTCCGTTTGCCCGCTGGCGCTTGCCGGTGATATTGATCTGGGTTTTGATCGGATCCGGATTTGCCATGCTGGCGCCACTGCCTTGGATCAGCCTGAGCGGGCAGAACCTGCTGGCAGTGCTGCTGCCGCTTTATTTTCTGCAGGGGTTGGCGGTGGTCAGCTGCTTTTTGCAGCGTAAGGCGTATCCGCCGGCACTCAAGGGGATGATCTACCTGATGGTTTTCATCCTCAATCCGTTACCGCTGATAATAACCGGCGTCGGCGTGTTCGACCTGTGGGTTGATTTCCGCCGCCCCCGAAAAAAAGATATCTGAAAACTTTACCCAGCAATGGAGAAAAATCATGAACGTCAATATTATCCTGAAAGAGAATGTCGACGGTCTCGGAACGATCGGTGACCTGGTCAGCGTCAAGCCGGGCTATGCCCGTAACTTCCTGGTACCGAAAGGACTGGCGATTGTTGCCAACGAGCGCAACGTCAAGGAACTGGAACACCAGAAGCGCCAATTGGCCCACAAACTGGAAAAAGTGACCAAGGACGCCGAAGCGATCAAGGCCCGCATCGAGAAGCTGAGCTGCGAATTCACCCAGCGTGCCGGCGAAGAAGGGAAACTGTTCGGTTCGGTGACCTCGATGGATCTCGAAACCAAGATTCAGGACGCCGGCATCGATATCGATCGCAAGAAAATTCACCTGGCCGAACCGATCAAGTCGCTCGGCGAGCATGTCGTCAACATCAAGCTGGATGCCGGTGTCGTTGCCGAGCTGAAGGTTGTGGTCAACGCCGAAGAAGAAGCCTGAGCGGTTATTTCGGGTGGCTGTGAAATGAAAAGGCGGGGACAGTCATGTCTGCCGCCTTTTTAATTCTGTCGGTTGGACCATCGTCTCAACAGAGGGAAAGCTTATGTCTTACGGGAAAAAACCGGGAGTGCTCTATTTCGGCATCCCTTCGGGAAGCCTCAATGAACAGGTGCTGCGGCTGCTGGATAAAGCCGGGAGGCCGCTGAAAACGGGACGGCAATACGAACTGACCAGCTCTTACGATCCCGATGTCGTGTTCCGCGTCCTCGACCGCAAGGAGATGCCGCAGAAGGTGGCCAGCGGGATCGTCGATTGCGGCATCACCGGCAAGGATTACGTTTTCGAGGCGGGGATGGAGCAGGAGGTCGAGGTGCTCGGCGATTTCATCTTCTCCAAGTACACCAACCAGCCCTCACGGCTGGTCCTGGCGACCCGCCCGGAGATGGGAATCGCCACGCCGGCGGATTGCCAAGGCAAGATCATCGCCACCGAACTGCCGAATCTGACCAGACGGCGGATGGCCGATTTGTATGGAGTCGAAGACCTGCAGATCCTTCGCAGTGAAGGAAAGACCGAGGCCAAGGTGATGATGGGGGAGTCGGACGCTTTTACCGATATCACCGAAACCGGCGCAACGCTGAAGGCCAACGGCAATATCATCGTCGCCGAGCTGTTCACTTCCAATCCGCAGTTGCTCGCCAATCGCGACGCAATTAAGGACGCCGCCAAACTGGAGAAGATGGAAGATATCCGGATCTGCATCGACGCCGTGCTGCGGGCGGAACGGGAGCCGGTCTACATGGTCTTCATGGATGTGCCGACCAAGGTGCTGGACCAGGTGGAACAGCTGCTGCCGTCGGTGATTTCGCCGACCGTCAGCCCGGTGGTGGACGAAGCCTGGCGCAGCGTCTCGGTGGTGATCCGCGAAACCGAGC
>Ga0210110_1000470_pt1 | contig 13387 bp, 14 predicted proteins | sample China_Galinas_PW_2_FD_184865 | JGI IMG/M metagenome (GOLD analysis project Ga0210110, IMG submission 184865) | Wetland microbial communities from San Francisco Bay, California, USA, that impact long-term carbon sequestration - China_Galinas_PWB_D1... | ecosystem: Environmental > Aquatic > Marine... | reverse complement strand
GAAATGCTAATTGAACAATATTTTTAAGGTATTCTGACATTTTGAATTTCAATAATTTGAAACCCTTCGGGATTTCCAACTTCACCGCACCTTCTTTGTCAGATGCCGTTCCGCATAGACGACTATAGCCGAAACAACATCTTCCCCCGCAAAGCGGGATTTCGCTACGCTCAACTTGCTTATCTGCCTGCTCTGTGAAATGCCTGCCCAGTTAAATCCGTATTTAATATTTAACCGGGGCTAAGCCTATTTCACCGGGGCGGCAAACTTGAAAATCGCTCACCTTAGGTAAAAAATAATCGTAGTGATAATTTTATTAGTAAATTTGAAACAGAGTGCTTTATACAGATTTGACAAAAAACTCCCTTTTAAGTATTAAGATAAACTTACACCTAAACTGAGTGTTTGAAATTTATACAACTTGTTGAATCTGAAACTATTTCAACGGCAGGTCGTTCATGTATTATTTATGATTAAGGACGATTTATGAAAAGCAGTGGATTTAAGGAGATGACCGGCATAGCCGGCATTCTAAAGAAAACGGAAATCAAAGAGTATTTCGATACCCTTTTTATATTGATTGGGGGGATTGAATTCGTGATATTCATCGCCCATTTTATCGGCTCCATGGGTTCGGAGAAAGGGCCGTTTCCATTGAAGCAATATTTTTTCATATCTTTTATGGCACCGGTTGTACTGATGTTTATTGTCGGTCTTATTGTTATCGGGTTTAACTACTATTTATACGGCAGTCAACAGGCGGCTTTTGATCTTGAAGAGAGTCCCTTTGTGGGAACCAAAATGAAACGGTTCGGGCATAGCTTCAAGTTTCTGTTTTCCATCATTCAACAGGTGCCGGTTCTTGTCGGCTTATTCATCTTGGGAATCGGTTCTGTGGTTTTGTTTAAACTTGATGTGATCTTAAAAGTGTTGGGACACATTGGTGAAAAAGCGGCATTTTATCTTTTTATTCTTCTTTGTGTGCTGGTATCCGGAGCGTTGATTTTTTTAATTTTCTGGCTCTACTGGCAATTTAAACTCCAAAAATTCAACATACAGAAAGAGTGGGAATATAAACAAAGGGTTATCGAAACATCCGGTCTCATTATCCTTGATGACAACACCGTATTTAACCAAAAGGGCGAAGTCGTTTCCTATGATAAAGCAATGGAAGTGCTTGAGGATAAAACAAACAATGGACCTCAGCTTCCTAAAAAATTGCTGTTGAAATAAAACCTGCTCAAGCAACATCAGATAGAGTTTCAGCCTCCGACTCGTTAGAGCCCCCGCCTCGGGGAGCATAATTGAAGGATGCCAAGTTTGAATCTTAAGTCTTGGTCTTGAGCAGATGGTGGTATACTCGGGTCAGCTTGATAAATTTGTCGTGATCACCGCCTTTGTCTGGATGAAGCTTTTGAATGCGTTTGCGGTAAAGTCGGACCAGGTCTTTGCGGGTCATTTTTTTCAATTCCTCCGGCATTTCTTTGAACAGGACACCGGCCTCCTCCAGATTGGCTTTCCGAGATTTAAATGAAGGGTGATAGTCCCTTCGACTGTTAATAAACTTTCGAATGTATTCTTCAATAAATGATTTTGGGGCGTAGTCGTAATCGAAATACATGACAGCATAGCGAACAAGATATTCATTCAGACTGCCGCCGGTTTCCATGCCCCCCCAGAATGCCAGGTCGCTGTTCAAACGACAAATTTCCTCCATAAAATGCTCATCCACCGCCTTTTGGTCCAGCAATTTGGGTGCGGTTTGGGCAAACCATTGGGTGAAGAAATCCTGAAGGTTAAAAATGACGTATGCGTAGGTTTTATATTCCCGGACTGCCAGGATTTTTTCCATCTGAATGAACATCTGTTCGATTTCATCTCTGGATTTATCCGTTAGAACCTGGAACAACTTATGCGGCACGCAGGCAATGTTCTGCTGATTCGCTCGTCCGTATCGCAAATAGAGGATTCGACGCTTGTCGAAGATGTGGAACTTTGATGCTGCTGCCGAACCTTTTGCTTTGGGAACCTTCCCATGTTTTATTTTTTTTTGACGGTTTCGAAAGGTTTCCAGGGCTCTTCTAATTGTCGGATCCAGAAAGCGCCAGAAGATATCCTCCAGTTCATCGTTTTCGGGGTAGACATCCAGATCATTCAATCGTTCTTCTATGGATTCGTGGATGTAGAATGAATTTCCACCCGGATAAACGATGTAATGGGCGGGATCGGTGCCAAGATCAAACAGATTTCGGCTCAAAAATCGGTTTTGATGCGAATATGTTTCACGAATGAAATAGTGAGACTGTCCGTTGATTTGTTTTGTCGCAAGATACAAGATGATTGTCCTTACAGGATTAAGTCGAATATTTCATGAAAATTTTAGAGCGGCATTCCTTGTTGCGTATAGTTCCACGTACGTGTTCTGGGGTGTGCGTTCCCGTTTCTCTCCGGCGTCTTCGTGGCTGGTCATTTCAATAACTTAGCAGCGGTGGCATTCCTGCCCCCTCCGCGTTCTCCCGCAAAAAAGCATGCGGGAGCCGCGGTCTCCCCCACTGCTAAGTTATTGAAATAACGAAGCCACTTCGCCAATATCGTTCCACGGGAAAGCACACCCCCAGAACACTTGCGATATCATTCGATCAAGAGCCAATATAGACCCGTTGAACCCGTGCAGAAACGCCGCAGGTTAACTCGTAGGGTATCGTGCCGATGCTTTGGGCAACATCCAGGGCTTGGATAACCCCATGGGGTTCTTCACCCCATATGACAACTGGATCTCCGGGGTTTATCGGATCATCTCCGACGTCGACCATAATGTGATCCATAGTGACCCGGCCCACCAGCGGGTAACGTTTTCCTTTAATCAGAACCTTTCCGATATTGGTCAGACTTCGATGAATCCCATCGGCGTAACCGATAGGTAGAACGGCAATGGTTGTCGGTTTTTCCGATGTCCACCGTCTGCCGTAGCTTACCGGGAAATTGGCCGGGATTTTTCTGATATGTGCCACAAATGTTTTCAGAGTCATGACCTGCCTTATGCTTATTGAGCGGGAGGTTTCTGATGACGGATAATGTCCGTATAACAAAATGCCGGGTCGAACCGCATCAAACGTGCTTTCAGGCAAATCCAGAACCGCTCCGCTATTGGCCATGTGAATGATGGCGGGTGTTTTGCCTTTTTCTTTCAATCGGGAAAGGATATTCTGAAATCTTGACAACTGGAGATTTGCGTATGTTTTGTCGGTTTCATCTGAAGTGGAAAAGTGTGAATAGAGTCCCTCCCAAATACAGTGCTTAGATGTGAAAAGCACGTCAAAGAAGTCGGCTTCCCGATCGAAAAGAACACCAATTCTCCCCATACCGGTTTCCACATTCACATGCACATTCGCCGGTTGTTCCTGTCCAGCTTTTTCAATCCAGCGAATGTCTTCTACTCCGAATAGACTGATTCTGAAGCCGGCTTTTATGGCCTCTGAAATTTCATCAGGGAACAGTCGCCCAAAAATCAATATCGGATGCAATATTCCACTGTCGCGCAATTCCATGGCTTCTTGAAACTGTGCCACTGCAAATCGTGTAAAACCTTCTTTTACAAGGCGTTTGGTTACGGCAACGGCACCGTGGCCATAGGCATTGGCTTTTACCACCGGGATGATTTCAGATGGGGCTACTTTTTCTTTAATGGCGTTTATGTTGTGAACCAGATTGTTCAGATTAATTTCAGCGAATGTTTTTGTATTCATTGGTTCACCCTTTGGGTAATGATTCGATTATTAAGACGGGTTAGGGTTTCAATATCATGTTGTCGATCAGGCGAGCTTTCCCGATTTTTACGGCAAGGGCCATCAGGGCCGGTTTGTCGATGGTTTTCATGTCATCAAGGGTTTTCGGATCGCAGATGGTGATATAATCGATTTCGGTTTCCGGATGGGATCGGATCAATTTTGCTGCTGTGTCGATAATTTTAGCGGCATCCTGCAGTCCATTTTCGACAAGGGTTTGAGCCTTTTTCAATGATGTGTTTAATGACAGAGCGCTCATCCGCTGATCCGGTGTCAGGTAAGTATTGCGCGAACTCATGGCAAGCCCGTCTGACTCTCTGACCGTTGGAGCACCGATAACTTTTATATCGAAATTAAGGTCACGAACCATTTGACGTATTACCGTGAGTTGCTGATAATCCTTCTGGCCAAAAATCGTTACGTGGGGTTTAACAATGTTAAACAGTTTTGTCACAACGGTTGCAACACCCTTAAAAAATACAGGCCTTGAAAGACCGCAAAGATGATGCGGCAGTTTTTCAAGCTCAACATAGGTCTGAAATTTTTCCCCATAAATTTCAACGGCCTCCGGAGCGAATACAGCACTGACGCCTTCTTTTTTGAGCAATTCGAGATCCCTTTCAAAATTCCTGGGATAGGTCTCTAAGTCTTCACCAGGACCGAACTGTTCGGGGTTTACGAAAATGCTGACAACGATATCATCGCCGTATTTTTTACCTTCTCTTATCAAAGATAGATGCCCTGCATGAAGAAATCCCATGGTTGGGACAAAAACAATGGTTTTGCCCTGACAGCGTACCTTATCAGAACGCATCTGCATTTCCTTGACGGCAGTTATAATTTCGATGGAATTCATCTCAAATACCTAAACCTGTATATCTCCAGCACCAAAGGCGTAATCTTCAATAAGCGAAACAGGGTGAATGTAATATTTTTGCCACATAAAAACGAATATATAAAGAACGTAAAAAAATGCTATGATTTAGAAAAATATAGAAAAACTATAGTCAAATGCCAATGAGAAGGTAGAGCTCACGAAACAATGTTAGTTGACAAATAGAACAGAGATATCCTTTGCCAGACTGAAAACTTTTTGAGAGATACTTCCCAATAAGAAATCTTTAATTCCGGATACGCCTCTTTTTCCCATGACGATAAGATTATAATCGGATTGGGCTTCTTTTATAATATCTCTTGCCACGCCGTTTTTATTGAGTTCTGCTTTAACAGTGATATTCTTTTCTACAAATCCGGCATCCACGAGTATGGTTTTACTTTTTTGTAAAGCTTTAGTAACCAGATCTTTCTTTTTCTCTTCAAGCAGACAAAAAGAGCTTTGCTGAGATGTAAAATAAGGCGTTAGCTCCGGACTGTTCATTTCGCACATGGTTGCAGTGTCTTGAACAACATTAAATAGAGTGATCCGGCTATCCGTTGTAAAAGTATCTGCCACAAATTCAACTGCGCGTATCGCATTTTCAGAATCATCAATCGCCAGCAATATTTTTATAGCCATTTATCATATCCTCCTTCATATAAATACCAGTTTGTGTTCATGTTACGTATGCCAGCTTGTATTGATAACTTCAAGGGAATTTCATTTTTTGAGGTAAAATTCTTAATAAGAAGATAAGAATTATTTCTAATTTTATGAGGGGTCGAAGAGTTTTTCTCGTAAATCCTTGAATAGAGCGGAATGGATGATCTTTTTTTTAAATCGGATGCTGTTTGAGTGGTTTAGGGATCGTTAGAAAAAACAGGCTTATACCGAAATTTTATCTTTAAAATAATTTTAAATTGTGCAGAGAATCTGTTGATATTTCAAAGATAGTTTTCTGTTTTTTCTTTACGATTACTTGCCGCGAGTTCATGCGGTTTAAAAAAAGATTATCCATGTAGCGATTGTTTAGAAAAACTCCCCGACCCCTGAATTTTATAATATTGACATATGGATGGAAAGGGATTGAGGTGAATCAACGGATTATGCGGACAGTTTAACGTCTTGCCCGGGACCAAAGACTACAACCGTTGCTGCAATGTGCAACTCTTGGTATCAAAAAACGCTTCATAGGGCTTACCTCCTGTTGTTTTATGATTGCGACGACGATGTTTATATTGTGATATTTCTTATTTTTCCGCCAACCGACGGAGAAATCGAATAGTACGTATCCGTGTTGGTCGGCGATACGGGTTCATCTGCAATCGATTCTTGTAGGTGTTTATGCCGGCAATGAAAACATGACCAATATTCCCAATGTTTTTTACTGGCATGGTCCAAACAATTCCTGTAATAGGGACAAAAGACATTTCTATACCCCTTGGACTGAACAGGCTTTCTGAATTTTCTCATTACTGAACTCCTTATCTCGGGTCAATAATTACTATCATATGGGAGCATAAAGCATAAATAATACCACAATGTGGTTGTGTCAACTTTTTTTTAAGGCGCTTAATGGCGGTATCATTGAACGTTCCGGAAGAATCGCCATGCTTATCTTCAACCATTTATGCCATTATTTGATTACAGTTTTTCTGCATTTGCTTCAAGATAGTCTGACACACCGTCGGCTGTGGGTTTCATGCCCTGTTCACCCTTTTGCCATCCGGCAGGACAAACTTCGCCATACTCCTCGGTAAATTGCAGCGCATCGACGACCCTCAACATTTCATCGACATTACGACCTATGGGCAGATTGTTCACCACCTGGTGTTGAACAATGCCGTCTTTGTCAATGAGGAAAGACGCACGCATTGCCACGCCGGCAACGGGATGTTCAATACCGTAGGCCCTAGTAATTTCATGTTTAACATCTGCAACGATGGGAAACTGAACCCTGCCGATACCGCCTTTTTCAACAGGGGTTTCGCGCCATGCAAAGTGCGTAAACTGTGAATCGATGGAAACACCGACGACTTCAACGGATCGTTCTTTGAATTTATCAATTCGATGGTCATGAGCGATAATTTCAGTGGGACAAACAAAGGTAAAATCCAAGGGCCAGAAAAACAGGACAACATATTTTCCCCGAAGATCGGATAATTTGAAGTTTTCTTCGATGATACTGTTCGGCATGACTGCCGGAGCAATGAAATCAGGAGCCTCTTTTGCAACGAGTATGGTCATAATATTCTCCTTTTTATAATTCTTCCATATCGAACTCTTTGAAATCAAACCAATATCCAGTTTTTGTGATGTAGTCCAGCTCAGCCTGAACCGCGGCAATGTGGTTTTCTTCAATCTCCAGAAACCGGGAAAACATCTTTTGACCTTCATCGGTCATTTCATTCACCATTTTTTCGTAAAAATTACTGGTTTCAACTTCTGCTTGAAGGGCTCTGCTGAGAATGACTTTTACGCTGCTAAGATCCTTTGCTGACATATGAGCCCTGATTTTGTCGGTTTCTTTCTGAATAATTTCCTTTGAGGGAACAGCAGATATCAACTTCTTTGATGACAGTGTCCCTGATTCTCGCCACAATCTGAGCCTCTCCATCAGATAATCGAGGTGATATTGCTCGTCATCTCCCATCATTTTAAAAAATCTTGTACCTTCCGGATCATGAACGCTTTGGGCGGCATCCAGATAAATATCCCGTATTTTTGTTTCATAACCGATGGCTGTCTGAATGGCTTTTTCCATTTCCACGGTGTCTCTCCTCTTTTAAGAAGACTTAGGGTTTTAAGGCGGATTTTTTTATTTAAAAATCGTTATAAAAAGAATAATTAACCTATATAATCAAATTTCGTGCCATATTTGAGAGTGATATTTTTAGGCTTCTATACATCAATATAATCAATAAATTAGAAAATTTTATAAATAAAGGTGTGCGTTGAAGAGGTTGGCTGAACACTTTTATTGAGACAGTATGTCTCATAATGTGTATCGAAGGACATGAATTGCACTGTGAAACTTATATCTCAAGTTTCGCCACAAATTTTCTCTGTGAGATGAGATAAGGCTTAAAAGGAGCGAATTTTGGGTTTAAAAAGCAAAAGGATCAGACGGCATTGTTTACAATCAAGTTTTGTGCGGTCATTTCTTTGGGAATATCCAACCCAAGCAGAAACAAAACCGTTGGTGCAATATCCGACAGTTTGCCATGGCCAATAAGCCGCTTGTTTTGGGAATCGTTGGCAAGGTAAATGACCTCAACAGGATTCAAGGTATGACTGGTTTTGGTCATACCGGTCTGATCATCGATCATTTGTTCGGAGTTGCCGTGATCCGATGTAATGAGAATATGGGCATCAATTTCGAGAAGATGATCGACAATTTTGCCGATACAATCGTCTACCACCTCGACGGCTTTTGTGGCAGCCTTCAAGTTACCGGTGTGGCCGACCATATCTCCGTTGGCAAAATTTACGGCAATAAAGTGATAAGGGTTGTTGCGGAGTCTTTTGAGAAGTTCATCGGTAACATGGTAAGCCTCCATCTCCGGATGACTGGCAAAGGTGGCTGGATCGAATCGGCTTGGAACGTCGACCTGATCTTCATTTGGGTATGGGGTGGTTGCTTTCCCGTTAAAAAAACTTGTAACATGACGAAATTTCTGGGTTTCGGCAATTCGTAGCTGACGAAAACCTGCATGGGAAATCACCTCGCCAAGGAGGTGTTCCATGCCTCCGCCCGCGTCAATAGCACCCAGCATGTAGTTCGTAAATTCATCCCAGTACCGAGTAAGACCAACATAAGTTATGTTTCGATTGGTTTTCAGTTTTCCCGGATATTTTGGATCAATAAAGGCCATGGAGAGCTGAATGGCGCGATCCTGCCGGTAGTTGGTGTGCAATATACAGTCGTTATCCCTGACACTGTCATAGTTGCCGATCACGTAAGGAGGAATATATTCATCAAACATTTCAACATCATCCGGAGTCCTGTCTTTTTCATATGATTCATTCACCGCGGTTTCAGCATTTGAGGCTTGACGACCTTCGCAGGCGACAATGCAATGATAGGCAATATCGGTCAATTTCCAGTTTCTGGAACGGTCCATTGCATAATATCGACCCATAATAGTGCCAATGGAGCATCCGCCGACCTCGTCCATCACCTGATTGAGCTTTGCCAGATACTCCAAACAGCTTCGCGGAGGTGTATCGCGGCCGTCTAAAAAGGGATGGATGATAATGGGACCATCGGGATATTCTTTCCTTGCCCGCCGCATGATCTTAAAAAGATGTTCCTGATGCGCATGTACACCTTCGTCCTGGAGCAAACCAAACAAATGAAGACGGCTTTGGTGTTTTTTCCAGTTGTTCACCAGCTCTTTCCACTTTTTTACTTTAAAAAGTTCCCCTGTGCTTAATCCGTCGTCAATACGCTTGAGTTCTTGAATGACGATTCTACCGGCGCCCATGTTTAGGTGCCCCACTTCCGATGATCCCTGATATCCATCCGGAAGGCCCACAGGTTCTCCGGCACAGTCCAAAAGTGTCCACGGATAGATGGCTTTGTAAAGGTCGATATTGGGGGTCTTGGCCGCAAGTACCGCGTTGCCTTCCACGATGTCGCTATATCCCCATCCGTCACGAATGATCAAGCATACAGGGCGCATGGCTGCTCCTTTCAAATGTTTTTATCCAAAGGTCCAAAAAATCTATCACATAGATATTATCTAGTGTCCATCCATAAATGGTCTTTTTACCCAATCTCAGCGTTATGCTCAAAAAATAATCCTCGGAATATCAATTATATGCCTGTGGTTATTTTTTTCGCATGCCTTGATCTTGAACAAAAATCCTCATTTATGGATGGACACTATCTAAGAGACAATTTATAATAATGGCCTATTTCAACATCACCCGATATTTTTTAAGAAAATCGATTGGATGATACGATAATTTCGTTTTGCGAAGGCCTTCATTACCGAGATCCTGCTCACGATTTACGAAATCAAATTGTTCACCGTTATGTTCAAGAAACATCTGGTTAATTGCCTGATATGCACCTTTATAATCCGGATTTCCTTTTTCGAAATGGATCACGATGGTATCTTGCGACAATTGTTCGGCAATGGTGTAGGCAACCATTTCTTGACCGACCAAAAGCGCACCTCCGGTTAGGCCATAAATGGTTTGCCAGTTGTCGAGAATTCTTGAAATCGCCCGGTTTTCAGCGGAGAGAGCTTCGGACGACTCGCAATCCCTCCAAGTGCACCAATCTTCCTGCATGGCCAGGGCCATATCGATCATTTTTGCATCAAAAGGAACATATTGATAATTATATTTTTTGTTGAATTGGTTCACCAGGTTCTTTTTTTTATGGAAGCGATTGCCTTTTAATTCGATGAGTTCTTTGACATCGTAAATGTAATCCCAGTGTGCTCTTTCATCCTCTTTTTGGATACGGTCTTCGGTATTTTTTTCCCACACCCGAAGCAATTCTTCAGGGATACGGAGAAAGGTGATCGGTTCATCGAAATATTTGTCAAAACAACGGCTCCAGTCAATGTCCGTCCATGACCCTATCGGCGCCCAAAATACTTCATTTGGAATCGTCTGCTTTATCCAGACGAGATCATCCGACCATGCCCAATAAAGTCCATAGTCATCCGACCATCCCCACAGATTAACAAAACTATAATCAGAAGGCTTCTGGAGGCATCGGTAAAATTTGTCAAAATATTGGTTTTGTTTATCCAAACTGATCGTTTCAAAGTTTAGCGCCATTTGACTTATCCTTATAAATAATGTTTGATTTTCGATTTATACATTTTATAAACATAAAGCAAGCTTTATGCGGACAAATGTTCTGGGGATAAAATGCAGAATCTCCTTTATGAATAGGGAACTTTATGACAAAATATCTTCTACTGGTCGGCGGTGGCCATGCGCACATGGTCACACTTTCAAATCTTCGAATATTCATTGAAAAAGGGTACAAGGTTACGGTTGTCGGCCCTTCACCATACCATTAATACTCCGGTATGGGGCCTGGTATGCTTGGTAGAATCTATGCTCCGGATGACATCCGTTTTTCCACACAGGATGTGGTGAAAAAACAGGGTGGGACTTTCATTATAGGAAAGGCCGTCCGTGCGGACCCAAAGGGGAAACAACTGATTCTTGAATCCGGTGAAACGGTTCCTTTTGATCCCGGAGGGGATTATCTCCTGATATTAAATATGGGGGATGGTACGGGGGTTTTGCGTAAAAAGTGGTTGACCTTTGATGGAAGACTCGCCTTTAAGATTAAAGATTACATTGATCGAAGATTTATGAATAAGTTTCAAATAATGGAATAAATGTTAAAAATGTAATCAAATCTGAAAAATAAAAATGTCATGAGGCTTAATAATTTTGCGGCTGCTGTGGCAATTTTAAGTGTTTCTTTTGGGGGAGTGAAACATTCGTTTAACTTAATATAATATTTAAGAATAATAGTGGAATTTATAAAAATTCTTGCCATTGCAGTGGCTCTTGCCATGGATGCCTTTGCGGTTTCAATAGCGACCGGCGTAAACTTGAAAAATGTCGATTCGCGACAATTGTTCCGTTTGTCATGGCATTTCGGACTGTTTCAGGCTTTAATGCCGATTATCGGTTGGAGTGCGGGTTTATCCATACGGAGTTATATTGAACATTACGACCATTGGATTGCTTTCGGCTTACTGGCATTTGTGGGTGGCCATATGATTAAAGAGGCTTTTCAGGATGGTAAGGCCGAAAAGCCCATAAAAGATTATACAAAAGGAATGACATTGGTGATTCTTTCGGTGGCAACCAGTATTGACGCCCTAGCTGTGGGCTTCGGTCTATCTTTGCTGAAGATATCGATTTGGATGCCGGCCTTGATTATTGGAATTGTAGCGGGAACATTTACCCTCATTGGAATGCGCATTGGCGAGCGGATCGGCGCTGCCAAGCGGTTGAGTCTTTATGCAGAAACCATCGGCGGAGTTGTTTTGATCTCTATCGGGTTGAATGTTTTATACGAACATGGTGTGTTTTCCACTTTTTTTAAATAGATGAGCCCTCGGAGAGTATTTTTTCTAAATCCTTGAATGTCAGCCTTCGTCTCGTAGAGCCTGTACTTCGGAGAGCGGAATGGATGGTCTTTTTTTTTAAAGCGGGTGCTGTTTGAGTGGCTTTGGGATCGTTAGACAGAACGGGCGCATACCGAAATCGCATCTTTATTAGAAATTGAAGGAAGGTTAATCTTTTGTGATAATCACGATCCGTTTAAGATCTTCGGGTTGGAATTCTTCGATGATTTTACCTTTTTCTATAAATGACGCGATATGATGATATGCGTTTTCATAAACGGTCATCACAGATTCTAATTTTTGACAAATCGTATCTTCAATACCGAATATCTTTTTGGCGTTACTCAATAGTCTTTCACCTTCCTCTAAATGCTTGGCAATTTCATTGAGCATCTTTTTTCGTTTTTCGTGCTTTTCACGTTCTTTGGCGATAATCGGCAAGAGCCTTTGAACAGAAAATTCCACCAACGCATCCCGAGGGGCGTTAAAATCTTTCGATACGTTTTCTAAAGATAAGAGAGATCTTCTGCTGATGACGAATGTTTTTTGGATGCGACCTTGTTTGGTTAATTTTAGATTCTGAATTTCACGGGCGATGGATTTTAAGGATCGGGCATCTTCAACCAATTGATCAAAAAGGGATTTCTGTTTGATCCCTAAATGGGCGGCGACAATGCTGATGGCCTCGATGCATCCTTCGGACAGCTTGAATGTTGCACGAACAGATTGCCTTCCCCTTAAATCTGAGGAGAATGTGTTGGGAAGTGAAATTCCTTTTGTCTGGTCATTTTTATCATTCTGGTTCATTTTTCCTCACAATAGATGAGTTTATCTTATCATTACTTTATTCTAATTATTTTAAAAAATAATTCAATATATTTTTAAAGCTATTATCTTGATTTTATAAACACACGGGAAAATCGATTACCGCATAATTTCTTGAAATCCAACATCGTAAAATCATTACTCAAATGAATTAATATAAAAAAGTAATAATATTATATTGACACAAACAAGTTTGTGTTTATTTTTTTGACAAGAAAAAATAAATTTGCTCCAAGGAGGTAACATTATGGAACTTATAAGATGGAATCCAATGAGAGATGTGTTCAGCCTTAGACATCAGATGAATCACCTTTTTGATGACGCATTTGGATCGGTTGTCCGGGGCGATAGAAGGTTGTCTATGTGGAACCGGTATCCAAAGGTCGATATTTACGACAATGACGAAAGCCTTGTTATAACGGCCGAACTGCCCGGAATCGACAAGAAAGACATCGACATTGATGTAAAAGGCGGGGTTCTCACTCTGAAGGGTGAACGATCCCTTGATCGTGAGGTTAAAGAAGAGAAGTATTATTGCAGGGAAAGAACGTTTGGAAAATTTGAAAGAGTCTTCAAAATTCCTGTTGATGTCGTTCCTGAAAAAATAAGCGCCGATTACAAAGACGGGATTTTGAGAATCGATATTCCAAAACCAGAAGAACAAAAGCCAAAACAGATTGCCGTTCATTAATCTTGAATTACAAAGATGGACAATAAAACCAGGGGGGGCGGCTTTTCACAAGCCGCCCTGCAATTTAAATATTGTGGTGATTATAATCGGAAGC
>Ga0210110_1000469_pt1 | contig 13390 bp, 7 predicted proteins | sample China_Galinas_PW_2_FD_184865 | JGI IMG/M metagenome (GOLD analysis project Ga0210110, IMG submission 184865) | Wetland microbial communities from San Francisco Bay, California, USA, that impact long-term carbon sequestration - China_Galinas_PWB_D1... | ecosystem: Environmental > Aquatic > Marine... | reverse complement strand
TGACGAACGCCGGATTGAAGGCGTCGCATCCGAACCCGAGGAGTACGGTTGTCACGACGAGGATCGCCACGCGCGGGCCGCGACCCAAGCGCGCGTGTTTTGTGTTCCAGGCCGGTCTTAGATGCACGCCAAAAATCCTTTCATCTCCAAGGGGGCGCCCGACGGACCTCGTTTCCGGGGCTACAGCGTACAAAGCCCGCGCCGCCTGCGTTCCCAGAGTGTAAGTATGGGCATCCCGAGAGTCCGGTCAAGTTCCGGCGTGCGCCGTCTCTCGTGGACGCAACGAGTCCTCGATTGCCATGGGGACGCCTGGTCTATCCGCCGTGGGTGGCCCGCTCGGCCAGCTCGGCCAAGCCGTCAAACGCCCCCGGCCTACCATCTAAGCCTCCCTGTCGGGCAATATCAAGCAATCGGGCGGCCTCGACGGAAATCTCGAGCAGACCGTAGAGGCCGGCGGAGCCCACCAACTGGTGCAGGCGTTCTCGAAGCAACGCCCGGTCGGACTCGACCGCGGCGGTCCGGAGCGTGGCGACCTTGTCTTGGAGCGACTCGAGGAACCGGCTGCGAATGGTGGCCAGCTTCGTCTCGATTTGCATGGTCCGGGCCTGTCCGTCCGGGCCGTTGGCACTCGAGCGATCGTCCGACTTGGTGGCGTACTCGGACACCCGCTCGAGCAAATCGGAGAGCGTGAGGGGCTTCGGCCAGACGGCATCGAACCCGGATGCGATCAGGCGGCCGACACCCTCCGGTGCCGTCGATGCGGTCAATGCGATGACAGGTGTCCGGCAGCCGTCGCGACGCATCTGAAGCACGGCCTCGCGCCCGTCAAGGACCGGCATACGTACGTCCAAAAGAATCAGATCAAACTGAGCCTCGGCCGCGGCCTCCACGGCTTCCTGGCCGTTGCCCACCGCCACCACCGACGCGCCGGCACGCCGCAACGATTGCTCGATCAGCTCGCGCGTGTCGGCGTAGTCCTCGGCGAGCAGGACGCTGAGGTTGAGCGGCGCTGCTTTCAGGGTCGAGGGGATGGGGGTGTGTTCGTCCAAGTTGACCTCGGAGGGCTCGATCCAGCGCTCGGTCGCAACGTCGCCGATGGCGACGCGGAGCCGGAACGTGCTCCCGACCCCCTCCTCGCTCTCGACGGTCAGGTCGCCGTCGAGTTGCTCGGCGATGGCACGCGCCAACGGCAACCCCAACCCGATGCCGCCGACGGCCTCGGTCTTCGGCGCGTCGGCTTGGGCGAAATTCTCGAAAATTCGCAGCCGGTCGGACTCGGCGATGCCGCGGCCGGTATCGGAGACGCTGAAGGTCAGCCTGGGCTCGGGCCCGTCCGGCGTCGCCGACACACTGACCGTCACGCTACCACGGTCGGTGAACTTGATGGCGTTGTTGACCAGGTTGATCAGGGCCTGGGCCAGGCGGGTGGGGTCGGTTTCGATCTGGCGCGGCACGCGTGACGCCACGACGTAGCGAAGCTGGATCCGCGCCGCATGGGGGAGGGACGCAGTGGCCGCACGGACGTTGGCGAGCAGATCGACGAGGGAGCTGGGACGCCGAAGCATGTCGATTTTGCCGGCTTCGAGTCGCGCGACGTCCAGGAGGTCGTTGATCAGCGCCAGCAGATGCTGGCTGTTGCGGAGCACGGTGTCTCGATAGTTTTCGAGCTGGTCCTGGCGAAGTTCCTGGTTGGCGGACAGCTCGGCGGCGCCCATCATGGCCATGATGGGTGTGCGAATTTCGTGGCTGAGGTTGGCAAGAAAGGCACTCTTGGCCTGACTGGCGGCCTCGGCGGCGTCCTTCGCCCGCTTCAACTCGGCGTCGGCGCGAATTCGGGCAGTGACGTCGCGCCCGACACCGATGATGCCGACGACCTCGCCGTTCTGCCACAGGGGGCGCTCATGGATCTCGAGGGTGATTCGATGTCCCTGTTTGTGAAAAATCTCGACGAGGTAGGGCGGGAACTCGCGACCGGTGGCCAACGTCTCCTCGGTGTAGCCGATGACAAGCTGGTTCATCGGGGCGTCGGTCATGGCGGCCGTGTAGTGCCTGGACCACTCCTCGACGGTGTAGCCGGTGATCTGCTCGACGGACGGTGAGCAATAGTCGAAGACGCCATCCTTGTCGTGCCGGTACACGAGATCGCCGGTGCGATCGAGAATCGTCTTGAGTTCCTGTGCGAGCTTCTCCAGCTCCGCGCTTTTCGCGGCCACGGCGCTTTCCACCTCCTTGCGGTAGGTGATGTCCGTGGAGATGCCGCAGACGGCGCGCGGTTGGCCGTCCTCGTCGTAGAGCGGGAACTTGAGCGAGATGAAGGTGTGGGGTGCGCCGTCCTGGATCGCGACCTCTTCAAACTCAGTGGCGGTACCGGTTTCGAGCACCTTGCGATCGTTGGCTCTGAAGGCCTCGGCCCGCTCGGCGGTGAAGAGCTCGTCGTCGGTGCGACCGAGGATTTCGGCGTCTTCCCAGTGGAAAATGGACTTGAAGTGGCTGTTGACGAAGATGTATCGTCCATCGGCGCCCTTCAGGTAGATCACCGCGGGGCTGTTGTGCAGAATCGCACTCATCTGCTCCTGGCTTTGCCGAAGTTCGGCCTCCGCCTTCTTCTGCGCCGTGATGTCGAGCCAGGTGCCGACGACCTGTTTCGGCAGGTCGTTCACATCGTGGACGAGGGTAGCCTGGTCGCGGAACCAACGGTAGGTGCCGTCGGCGCAACGCCACCGGTATTCGCTGGTGACGCTCCCATCCTCGAAGATGCGATTTCTGGATTCGCGCACGTGCTCCACGTCGTCCGGATGAACACGCTCGATCCAGAAGTCGGGCTCTTTCACGGCGCGCTCGGGCGGGTATCCTGAGATGCGTTCGAACTGTTCACTGACCCAATCGGCCTCGCGGGAGTCGGGCTGCGTCGTGTAGAGTGCGAGCTGAACGGTGCCGAGAATCTGGTTGAGGTGCTGTTCGTTTTGGCGCATCGCGAACTCGACGCGCTGTCGCTCGGCGATCTCCGCCAACATGCGCGCATTGACCTCGGTCAGTTCCTTGGTTCGTTCCTCGACGCGTCGTTCCAGCTCGTCGTGCGACTGCCGGAGCTGTCGCTCGGTTTCCTTGAGGTCGGTGATGTCGCGCATGATGGTCGAGTAGTAGTCGACCTCCCCGGCGGCGGAGCGGTGCGCGGAGATGACCTGCAACGTGGGAATCTCGACGCCGTCACGCGTCACGAGCGTCGATTCACCGCGCCAGCTTCCGTGACGCGCTGCGTGTTCGAGCGCCGGCTCGACCACGGCCTCGGTGGTGTCTGGATGCCGGAAGTTCGCGATGTTCAAGTCGCCGAGGTCTTCGTCGTACGATACGCCCAGCATGCTTCGGCCGGCCTTGTTGAGGTAGATGATGCGCCCGCCGCGATCCCGGATGCCCACAAAGTCCGTCGTGGCTTCGGCGAGTTCCTCGAACCGCCGGAGGGCCTCGGTGACGGTGCGCTCGGCGGTGACGTCGAACCAGCTCCCGACCAGCCCGGTGACGTGTCCGGCGTCGGTGGTGGGCTGGAACTCGTCGTGCAACCAGACGTAGGAGCCGTCCTTGCGGCGGAAACGGTAGTCGTAGTTCCTGGGCGTCGCCCCGCTGATGGATTCGAGCACGGCGGTGACCTTTGACCGATCGTCGGGATGCACGTGCCCGATCCAGAAATGCGGATCGTCGAGAAATTCCTGTGGCTGGTAGCCGAGTTGGGCGTACACGTTCTGTGAGATGAACTCCGTGGCCAGGACAGGGGCAGGACCGCAGCGGTACAACACGGCGGGGCTGACGCCGAGCATGGTCTCGAAATCCTGCTTGGCGGCGAGCAGCTCGTTCTCGGCGTCCTTACGCTGATTGATGTCGGTGATCGTGCCCGTAAACCCGCCGGTGCCCTCGTCGATTGACGGATCCGGCACGGCCTGGACCAGTACCCAGGTGGTTCCACCATCGGGCCGGCGGAAGCGACACTCCGTTCTCAAGGGCGTTTGCTCACGCAGCGTGCGCGTCCAGGCGTCCAGCACGCGGGCCCGGTCGTCGGGATGCACCGCGTTTTCCCAACCGGTGCCGCGGGCTTGCTCGTCGGTCATGCCCGCGATCTCCTGCCATCGCGCACTGACGTAGGTGCAGCGACCTTGGTTGTCGGCCTGGAACAATCCTGCCGGCGAGATGCTCGTCAGGGCCTGCAACTTGCTCGCGACTGCTCGAGCCTCGGCCGCGGCTCTGGCGACACTTTGGAACATGGGCGCGATGAGGGCCAGTCCGATGGCCAGCAGCACCGAAATGCCAAACGCGATCAACTCGGCGGAGACGGACGTGACCGGTCTCGGTGCGTCCAGGTAGATGAGAACGAGCGTGACGATGCGTCGTACCGCCATGAGGCTGACACCCGTGGCAATCAGACCCCAGGCCAGGCGGTAGGAGGTAATTTTAATCAGGCGAATCGACAGCGTGGCGGCCGAGAGCTGTGCCAGTACGGAGAGAATGAGAACTACATGAATGTCCATGTCGCTTTCAATTCCCTACGAAGCCTGCGGCGCGATCTGATGTGCCCGACCTCGTCGCGCGGACTCAAGTCATACGTGTCCTGCGTCCCATTGTAGATCGGTCGATCGTACGAGACAACGTAGAATGTCGCGCGTCGGTGAGTTCATGCGACCACACGCTTCGCGCCGCCTGGTGACGCTGTTTGACGCTGTGAAGTCGGACCCGTAGGATGGATGTTCGAATACGGGCGAGAGGCGTTGCCGACCGGCTGACGCACCGCGCGCGGAATCGAGTACACTCCGGTCCGGGGAGGCAATGATCATGGGGCTATCTGACGGCATGGTACGGCAGTTGAACGAGCAAGTCACAGCCGAGTTCGGCGCGGCTCATGCGTATCTGGCGATGTCCTGCGCGTTGGACGCGATGGGGTTGAAGGTTCTGGCCCAGTTTTTTCACCGACAGTCCGAGGAAGAGCGCGCGCATGCTCGGAAGATCATCGGCTACCTGCAGGAGGTCGGTGCGCCGGTGCGGCTCGAGGCGATCGCCAAGCCGCAGTCGGACTTCGCATCGGTGGCCGATATCGCCCAGGCGGCGTTGGCGAGCGAGGAGCACGTCACGGCGTTGATTCACGCCCTGGCCGATCGCGCCGAGCAGGAAAAGGACTTCCCGACGCGCAGCTTCCTCAACTGGTTCATTGACGAGCAGGTTGAGGAGGTGGCCACGATGACGGGCTTGGTCGGCATGGTGAAGCTGGCCGGAAACAACTTACTGCAACTGGAAGCGAGGGTTCGGCACGAATTCCTGCGACCGGAGTAGCGCGGCGGCGTCGGCGCGTTCGTTCGGGGGTCGATCGGGGTGTTGGAGAGTTGCCGGTATGAGTCAGATCCGGATCGCGAAACACTGGGATGTTGATCGCGGCGAGGCCACGCCGCACGCAGCGTACCTGCGTCGCCGCGAGTTTCTGCGGCGGGCGGGGCTGGCCGGCGCGGGGCTGCTGGGCTTGTCCGGGTGCCGCCCGACGACCGTGGACGAAAGACCCGCGAACGCGGAAGTGAAATCGGCCGCGCGACCCGTGGAGCCGCCTCCCGATCTGTCCATCGAAGACACCGTCAAACCGGTCCCGGGTAGTGCCTTTCATTCGTGCGACCGCAATGCGCGGTACACCGTCAACCGGCCGACGACGGACGAACTGGTCGCGGCGCGTTACAACAACTTCTACGAGTTCGGTACCGACAAGGAGTCCTGCTGGCGGCAGGCGCAGCGGCTGACGGTGCGCCCCTGGACGATCGACATCGGCGGGCTTGTCGCCAAGCCGATGACGATCGGGATCGACGACTTAATCCGCAAAATGCCGTGCGAGGAGCGGCTGTATCGCTTTCGCTGCGTGGAGCGCTGGGCGATGGTCGTGCCGTGGTCGGGGTTCCCCTTTGCCGCGTTGATGAAGCTGGTGGAGCCGTTGTCCGCGGCCAAGTTCGTGCGGTTCGTGAGTTTCCTGAAGCCGAGCGAAGCCGTCGGTCAAGGCCCGGGCAGCGGGTGGAACTGGCCGTACTACGAGGGGTTGACGCTCGCCGAAGCGGCGAACGAGCTGACGTTCGTGGCGACCGGGCTTTATGGGCATGATCTGCCGAAGCAGCACGGCGCGCCCTTTCGCATGGTGTTGCCGTGGAAGTACGGCTACAAGGGGGCTAAGTCGATCGTGAGGATCGAATTCACGGCCGAGCGTCCCAAGACGTTCTGGAACGACTATGCGGCGAACGAGTACGGGTTCTACTCCAACGTGAATCCGAAGAAGCCGCATCCGCGTTGGTCGCAGGCGCGGGAGTGGATGATCGGGACTCAGGTGGAGCACGATACGCAACTCTACAACGGGTACGGTGAGTACGTGGCGGCGATGTATACGGGTGATGAGCATTAGCGTTGCGGCCGGCAATGGCAGGCGCTCGACGGCGACGGAGTGAAGTTCGATGACGAGTGACAATGTGGTGGATTTGCGAAGTGATACGGTGACGAAGCCGACGCCTGCGATGCGTGAGGCGATGGCGTCGGCCGAGGTCGGCGACGACGTATTTGCCGGAGATCCGACGATCAATCGCCTGCAGGAGCGCGTGGCGGAATTGTTGGGCAAGGAAGCAGCCATTTATGTGCCGTCCGGATCGATGGCGAATCAGACCGCGATCCGCGCTCAGACGCAGCCGGGTGAGGAGATCATCGTCCACGAGGACGGGCACATCTATCACTATGAGGGTGGGGCGCCGGCGGGGCTGTCGGGTTGCTCGTTGCGTCTGTTGCCCGGCGAACGCGGGCAGTTCACGGCCGACGACGTGCGCGCGGCGATTCGCCCGCCGGATTCGCATTATCCGCTCACGAGCCTGATCGTGATCGAGAACACGCACAACCGGGGCGGCGGGAGCATCTGGGACATCAAAGAGATCGCGCGCATTCGGGCGGTGGCCGACGAGCACGGCCTGAAGATGCACCTGGACGGCGCGCGGCTGATGAATGCGTGCGTGGCCAAGGGCGCGAAGCCGACGGACTACACGAAATATTTCGACACGGTGTCGATCTGTTTTTCCAAGGGACTGGGCGCGCCGGTGGGGTCGGCGGTGGCGTCGACCGAGGCGACGATTCGGCGCGTGCATCGGTTCCGCAAGATGTTCGGCGGCGGGATGCGGCAGGGCGGTATTATTGCCGCGGGCGCGCTGTACGCCCTCGAGCATCACGTGGACCGGCTGGTGGAGGATCACGCGAACGCCCGGCGGTTGGCCGAGGCGCTGGCGGGGATGCCCGCGGGATCGATCGAGGTCGACAGCGTCGAAACGAACATCGTGTATTTCAACGTGGATGCGTCCGCCGGCACGGCGAAGGCTCTGTGCGATCGCCTGTTCGAGGCCGGCGTCTGGATGCTGCCGATCGGTCCGCAGCGCGTCCGGGCGGTAACCCATCTGGACGTGGAAGCGGCCGGGATCGACCGGGCGATCGAGGTACTCGAGCGCACGTTGGGTGCGCCGGCGGCCAGATAGCGAAGATAGGGCGACGTTTGCGCCGACGTCGCTAAGCAAATGTCCAACGAACCGGGCTGGGCGAGCCCTTGCGGCCGGCCCGACTGCACATTCTCACAGGAGTGATCCATCATGTCAGTACACAGACGCTTGGTTCTTTGGGTATTCGGCGGTGTGGCCTTGCTGGTCGCCGCCCAGTACGCGAGCGCCGCGAGCGGGATCGACCCGTTCGTCAAGATGCGGTGGCCGGCCTCGGCGACGCTCGCCCACGACGGCACGCTCTACTTTATTTACAACCCGGAGGGTATCTATCAGCTCTACAAGGTGCCGCCCGGCCGATCGCAGGGCGACGCGGTGAAACTCACGACGTTTGAGGACGGCATAGGCGCGTACAACCTCAGTGAGGACGGTAAGTGGATCGCGATCACGGCGAGTGTCGGCGGGAGCGAGCAGGCCGATTTGTTTCTGATGAACGCTGCTACCGGGACGCTCGAGACGCTCTTTTCCGATCCGAACATCGTGTACGGTAGCGTGACCTGGCGGCGCGACTCGAAGGCATTTGCCTATCGTGCGAACGACAAGGTGCCTTCGGACTTTTATGTCTACGTGTACGACCTGGCCACACGCAAGGCGACGCCGGCGTATCAGGCCGAGGGGTATTACTACCCGGCCGGTTTCGATTCCACGGGTCATAAGCTGGCCGTGGGGCGCTATGTGTCGCCGTCGCAGTCGCAGGTGTTCGAAGTGGATCTGACAAGCGGTGCGTCGCACGAGATCACGCCCACGGGGGAGACGTGGTCGTTTGAGCCGATCGGATATGGCCCGGACGACCGGCATTTTTTCGTCAACAGCAACTACCATCGCGATCTGCACACCGTGTTTTCGCTGGATACCGCAAACGGCAAGCTGACTCCGGTGTTGTCCGACCTCGACGGATACGAGGTTGATTTCGCTCAGTTCGACTTCGCGCGGAAGGTGCTCGCGGTGACCACGAACGAGGACGGCTACGCGGACTTGCATCTGCGCGATGCGAAGACCTATGCGCCGGTGGATCAGCCGAAGATGGATCGCGGGCTCGTCGGCAACGTGGCCTTTACCGGCGATGAGATGCTCTATTCGCTGACGAACGCAAACACGCCGGGGACGATCTACCGGTGGGACCGCTCGCGGCCGAGTGCCGCGCCGGTTGCGGTCACCGAGCCGGACACGCAGGGCATCGACGTGTCGCGGTTCCGCTTGCCGAAGCTCGTGCACTACAAATCCTTCGACCGGAAAGAGATTCCGGCGTTCGTGTATCTGCCGCCGGACTACAAGGCGGGCACGAAGATTCCGTTCATCGCGTACTACCACGGCGGGCCTGAGTCGCAGTTTCGGCCCGGCTTCGTGCGAACGTTTCAGTACTTCCTGTCGAAGGGCTACGGCCTCATCGCGCCCAATGTGCGGGGTTCGGCTGGCTACGGCAAGGCGTACATCGAGGCGGACAACTACAAGAACCGGTACAAGAGCGTCAAAGACGGCGTCTGGGCGGTGAAGTACGTGATCGATCAGGGCTACACCGTGCCGAAGATGGTCGGGGCGTGGGGGGGAAGCTACGGCGGCTTCATGGTGATGGCGACCATCACCGAGGCGCCGGAACTGTACGGGGCCGCGTGCGATGTCGTTGGCATCGTCAACTTCCAGACCTTTCTCGAGCAGACGAAGGCGTATCGCCGCAAGCTTCGGGAGGCGGAGTACGGCCCACTTTCCGATCCCGAGTTTCTCAAGTCGATCTCGCCGCTGTACAAGGTCGATCGGATCGACACGCCGCTCATGCTGGCCCACGGCCTGAACGATCCGCGCGTGCCGATCGGCGAGGCGATGCAGGTGGCGGTCGCCTTGAAGAAACGAGGGAAGGTCGTCGAAGAGCTCTACTTTCCGGATGAAGGTCACGGTTTCGCCAAGGAAGAGAACCGGCTCCTGTACTACGACCAGTTGGCGAAGTTCTTTGATGAGTATTTGAAGAACTGAAATCAGCGACGCAGCGACGAAGCGATCCGCCTGAGGCGGACAGGCTCCGCGACGAAGCGACGAAGGGGCAAAGGCACGGGGAAAAGGGTGCCATGCTTCTGCTACGCGCAGCGGAGCAGAAGCATGCTGCAAGTAACAATCAAGGGAACGACTCAAAGGACAGTAACGCGTCGCTAGGCGGGTGGATGGCGGGCGCCGGGCTTGAATGGTGTCCGAGGCCATGACGGAAACGCTTCCGAGTGTCGCACGTTGTCTTGGTTGCGGGTATGAACTTCGCGGCCTGCCCGAACCGGTTTGTCCGGAGTGCGGCCGGGTGTTCGACCCGACCGATCCCACCACGTTCGACACCCGCACCGATGCCCAGCGCCGACGACATGTCTTCAGGCGTGTCGCCATCGTTGTCGCAGTCGTCGGGCTGATCACGGCGTTCGCGCCGCGTGGCATCATGAAGTCGACGGTGACGTTAAAATGCCCCGATTGCAAAGCGGTGTACCGCACGACTCGATACGAACTAAAATCGCCGGGCTGGCTCCCCTTTCGGTACCCTGGTTTCTTCTGGCACTCCGGTTTATCGAGCGACGAGCCGCCGCCGGACTGCAAGCACCACCGGTACGACGTGTCGACCAACGTGCAGTCGCGTGTTCTGTTGGGATGCACCGTCACGGGCACGACCGATCCGGGCACGATGTGCTTCGTGAACGAGATCGAAGCCGTTCCCGGCAACTGCGGCGACATCATTGAGGCTATCACCCGGGATAACGGCTGCAGCGTGTCTTGCGGTCTGCCGTCGGAGGGCGAGGCACTCGCGCGTAGAACGCGGATGCGCGACGAAGCCGGCACGCCAAAATAAACCGCTCATACTTCCTTACGATACGCACGCGAGCGCGTATGCAATCGATGGCAGTCCAATCTGGGATTTCGCGGAGTCGGCAGCGTCATGCCGGGGTCCGGCGCTCGGATGGTCTGGAGGGCTGAAGGTATTGTCTCCCAGCGAGGGGACGAGCTGCGTCGGTCGGCCGTGGCCGCTCAGGGATTTGCGCGGTGAACGCCGATATCGATCCGAGGAACGGGTTCTTCGATCGATACGGGAAATCGCGGTGGGAAAGCCAGGGCGCAGAGAACTCAGTCGTAGCGGTAATTGCCATTCCGAGCCGCAAGCTTCAGCTTGCGCGGCGATACCGGAATCGAGTGACGTCGCCGCCGCATCAGAATCCGCGCAGGCTCCCGGCGCGTCAGCTCGGCGTTCCGCCCGGGGTTCAGGGCTTTCAGTATCCGCGCAGGCTGAAGCCCGCGGCTCAGGATCGTTTGGCTGTTCTTCGGAAGGGCGTGGACCAAGCGCTCGCGTCACAAATGGGAAACGATCGCGCGCACGTCAATCAGTGGCGTCGCGCGCGCGATACGTCCACATCGCGCTTTTGCTTGCCCTGGCTGCACCAATCCACAGCGCCCTTGCCGGCGCGCCGGCCGGCACCGTCATCTTCGTCGATGCCGTGGCCGATGGAGCGGCCGACGGCAGGAACTGGACGGATGCGTACACCAGCCTTCAAAGCGCGCTCACCGTTGCCCAGCCCGGCGACGCCATCTGGGTGGCGGCCGGAGTGTACGTCCCCGGTGACACACGAAGCGCGTCGTTCGCCCTTCGCGATGATGTCGCGATCTACGGCGGTTTCGCCGGCGACGAGTTGCCCGGCCTGTTCGACCTGAACGATCGGGATTTTGCCGCCCACGAAACGATCCTCAGCGGCGACCTCGGTGGCGGCCTGCGCGCCTACCACGTCGTCACCGCGATCGAGACCGGCCGTGCCGCGATCCTCGACGGCTTCACCATCGCAAACGGCTACGCCGACGGCCTGAGCCCGACGCGGCACGACGTCGGCGGCGGAGTGCTCATCGTCGACGCGTCGCCCACGATTCGCCGCTGCCTGTTCCTCGATAACCGCGCTCTGACGAAAGGCGGGGCGGTCCACCTCTCGTACTCGTCGCCGCTTTTCGAGTCCTGCCGATTCGTCGGCAACGAGTCGGTGGTGACGCAGCGAACGGCCAACTTCGGCGGGGCGGTGTACAGCGAGGGCGACGTTCTCCCCAACGGCGCGCCGACGTTCATCAACTGCCTGTTCACCGGCAATCACGCGGGCGTCGGCTCCGGCGGCTCGGGCGGGGCGATCTATGCGACGACCGGAAATCGCCCGTCACTCATCAACTGCACGATCGCAGGGAATCGTGCGGACTCGGCCGGCGGCGGCGTCTGGGGTGCGCCGCGCGTTGTCAACAGCATTCTCTGGGGGAATTTCGACGGCGGCACCTCGACCCGATCCGCACAGATGAGCGGCTCGGCCACCGTGACCTACTCGTGCGTGCAAGGCGGCTGGTCCGGGACCGGCAACCTCGAGGACGATCCGCTGTTTGTCGATGGCACCGGTGCGGACGGCATCACTGGCACGCGTGACGACAACCTGGCACTCGACGCCGGCTCGCCCGCGATCGACGCCGGCGACACGTCCGCCTTGCCCGTCGACATCGTGCGGGATTTGAACGGCGCGCCGCGACTCGTTAACGATCCGGCCACCGAAGATCGCGGCGTGGCCGGCTCGGGCGTCGCGGTTGTCGACTTGGGGGCCTTCGAGTATCAGGCGACGTGCCAAGTCGACGTCGACTGCGATGACGGCCGCTACTGCAACGGCGAGGAGGTGTGCATTTCCGGGGTCTGCGCGCTGGGCCCGGCCGTGCCCTGTGACGACGGGGTCGACTGCACCGTCGACGCCTGCGACGAGGACACGCACACATGCGTACACGTCGGCGACCCTACCCGGTGCGACAACGGCCTGTTCTGCGACGGCGAGGAACAGTGCGACCCCGTGCGCGGCTGCGTCGCCGGTACGCCGGTGTCGTGCGACGACGGGGTCGATTGCACGGTCGATACGTGCGACGAGGCGGCCGACGCATGCCGCCACGAAGTGGACGATGCCGCGTGCGACGACGGTGTCTTTTGCAACGGCGTGGAGTCGTGTGACGCGGCCGGCGGGTGCGTGTCTGGTGCCACGCCGTGTCCCGGCTCGCTCTGCGACGAGACCGGCCGGCGCTGTGTCGATTGTACGGACGACGTGGACTGCAACGACGTCAATCCGTGCACCGACGACACGTGCGAGGACGGCTCGTGCATCTTCTCGAACAACGCCGCACCTTGCGACGACGGCGACGACTGCACCGAAAACGACGTTTGCACCAACGGCGCGTGCGCCGGCACGATCATTCCCGACTGCGGCGGTGACCATCCCCCGGACAATCCGCCCGGCGGCGGGGGCGGCCCGGCTCCGCCTGGACCCCAGCCCGATCTCGCAGACACCGACGCCGACGGAATTCCCGATTCAATCGACGCCTGTCCCGGCACAACGCCCGGCGAATTCGTCGATGCGACCGGCTGCCCGGTGCTTCGCGGTCGGCCCGCCCCCAAGCCGGCCGGGGACAATGTCGTTCGCGATCCTACGCCCGGGCAGAACGTCCCAGACACGGCAGATTCGGATCACGACGGTGTGCCCGATAACGTGGATGCCTGCCCGAACACGCCAGCAGGAAGTGTGGTCGATGAAACAGGCTGTGCTACTGACCCCTCGATGCCGATTGGCGGCACGGCCGTGTGCGGAAACTGCGGCGCGGTGGGGATGCTGTCCTGGACGCTCTTGCTGGTGAGCCTCGTGGCCTGTCGCGGTCGACCCGCTCGCCGCGCAACAAAGCGGCCCGCCATCGGTCGTACGACTCGATGACGGGCCATAGCTTGTCCGCTGCCATAAGCAGCAACGTCTGCTGCCTACGGCAGCCAACCTATGTTATAACTCACGGATCACCTCCTTTTTCAAACGGGCCTTTCGGAAACCGGAATGAGTGCCTCC
>Ga0210110_1000468_pt1 | contig 13390 bp, 11 predicted proteins | sample China_Galinas_PW_2_FD_184865 | JGI IMG/M metagenome (GOLD analysis project Ga0210110, IMG submission 184865) | Wetland microbial communities from San Francisco Bay, California, USA, that impact long-term carbon sequestration - China_Galinas_PWB_D1... | ecosystem: Environmental > Aquatic > Marine... | reverse complement strand
CACCCACGAGATCGATCCGAGGCGTTCCTACTGGCGCAACCAACAGCGCCCGCCAGGCTGGAGGCCCGACGCTCGGGAGTGACACATGCCGCGACTCAGGTGGGACCTATGTCGCGACTCACGACAGCGATGCCGGAGGAGGGACTCGAACCCCCGACACGCGGATTATGATTCCGCTGCTCTAACCAGCTGAGCTACTCCGGCGGGAGGGATGATGGTAGCGGCGCGGCGCTCGTTGGCGAGAGAGGAGCCGAGGGCATAGCCTTGGCCGCATGACGACCGATGCGCTGGACGGCGCCGTGAGGACGGTGATTCGAGACTGCCTCCGGGTGGGCGCCGACGAGGAGGTCCTCGTCATCTGCAACCCGAAGACCGAGGAGCTCGGGGCCCTGCTGCGGCTCGACGCCGAGGATGCCGGGGCAGACGCCGTTCTTGCCGTCATCTCGGAGCGGGACTCGCATGCCGCCGAGCCACCCGCGACCGTGGCGGCCGCGATGCTCGCCGCCGACGCTGTCGTCGCGCCCACGATTCAGTCGATCTCCCACACGGCCGCCCGTAAGGCTGCGAGCGAGGCGGGGACAAGGGTGGCGTCGATGCCGGGTGTGACCGAGGAGATGCTCGCTCGTGTGATGGGCGCCGACATGCGGAAGCTGAAGGAGAGAGGGGCGCTGGTCAGCGAGCGGCTCAGCACGGGCTCGGAGGCGAGGATCAGCTGCGCTCGCGGCAGCGACCTGCGGCTTGGGTTGGCGGGGCGCACCGCGATCAACGATGCCGGCGATCTGGGGGAGCCGGGCGCCTTCGGCAACCTTCCCTGCGGGGAGGGCTTCATCGCGCCCCTTGAGGGAACCGGCCAGGGAACCCTGGTAATCGACGGCTCGATAGCCGGCGTTGGCCGCGTCGAGGCACCGGTCTCGCTCACCGTCCGCGACGGCCATCTGAGCGACGCGAGCGGCGCCGGGGGCGCCCGGCTGCTGGAGCTGCTCACCGCGCACGGCGCCGACGGAACCAGCGTCGCCGAGCTGGGAATCGGCACGAACGAAGCCGCGATCCTGACTGGCGAAATCCTCGAGGACGAGAAGATCCTCGGTACCGCCCATGTCGCTTTCGGCGCATCCGCAGCGATTGGCGGCACGGTTCAGGTCCCCGTGCACCTCGACTGCGTGGTCCTCGAGCCGACCGTGGAAATCGACGGCGAGCCGATCGTCCAGTCCGGCGAGCTGCTCGCCTGAGCCGTGGGCAAGTCGCTGCTTGCGGTTCCCAACGTCTCCGAGGGGCGGGAGGCATCCCGGGTCGAAGAGCTGGAGGGCGCCTTCTCGCGCTCGGTGCTGCTGCTGGACCGTCACTCCGATGGCGATCACAACAGGACCGTCTTCACCCTCGCCGGGGAAGGTGAGGGGTTGCGTAGCACTCTGGTGTCCGGTGCCCGCGCAGCGATCGAGGCGATCGACATGTCCAGCCACGATGGTGCGCACCCCGCGATTGGGGCACTCGACGTCTGCCCGCTCGTCTGGCTCGACCCCGCCGATCGGGAGCGCGCGGGAACTCTGGCCACCGACGTCGCCGAGCGGATAGGCGACCTTGGCGTTCCGGTCTTCCTGTATGGGGCGCTGGCGAGTAGTCCCGAGCGCCTCGAGCGGGCCTACTTCCGCAACGGCGGCCTGAGCGAGCTGTGGCTGCGCATGGAGGCCGGTCAACTGCGGCCCGATTTCGGCCCGCCCCTTCCACACCGAACCGCAGGCGCGACGCTGATCACTGCCCGCCCGCCTCTGGCGGCCTTCAACCTGGAGCTCGACAGCGGCGATCTGGACGTCGCGCGGGCGGTGGCCGCCGGGCTGCGGGAGTCGGGCGGCGGTTTGCGCGATGTGCGGGCAATCGGCCTGCGACTGGCAAGCGGGCGCACACAGGTCTCGACCAACGTTCACGACCCGCTTGGCGTGCCGCTGGGGGTCGTCGTCGAGCGGGTGCGCGCACTTGCGGCGCCGCATGGGGCGCGCCCGGTCGAGGCGGAGCTTGTCGGCCTCGTGCCCGCTCGCGCGCTCGCCGGCTACCCAAACGACGTGCCGATTCGCGATTTCGACCCCGACCGGCAGACAATCGAGCGCCGCCTCGCGGCAGCGTCGCGAGGTGGCGTGGACCGCTAGATTCACGATATGGCTCAGACAAAGAAAAAGCGCCGCCGCAAGCGCCGCGGCACCCAGGGGGGCAGGATCGACACCAATCGCCGAGCCGGCCGGCCGCGCAGCCGCGAGGAGGCCAAAGCGCGGGCGCGGTCCCGGCGAAAAGGCAGTCCTCGCATCGACGCGCCGCCCACGTGGCGCAGCGCCGTCACGAGGGCCTTGGTTGCCGCCGTGATCTTCACGGGGCTCCTCATATTGCTCTTCGGACGCTCACCGGCCGCCGCGCTCGCCCTCGGTGGGTTCATGCTCGTCTTCTACATCCCGGCCGGCTACTACATCGACACCATGATGTGGCGGCGGCGCGAGCGGGCAAGGATTCGCGCGGCGGAAAAGAGGTGAGCCTCGAGGTAGAGATGCTGACGGTTGGCCCGCTCGGGGAGAACTGCTTCGTGGCGCGGGGTGGAGGGTCTGACAGAGTGGTGGTCGTCGATCCCGGCGAGGAGCCGGAGCGGATCCTGGCGGCCGTTGAGGAGATGGATGCGAAGGTCGACGCGATCCTCCTCACCCACTGCCACTTCGACCACATCGGTGCGGTCTCACCGGTGGCGAAGTCCTCGGGTGCGCCCGTCTACTGCCCGAAAATGGAAACGCCGTTGCTCGCCAACATCATGTCCTATGTCCCGGTGCCCGGCATCGGCCCGTACGAGGACTACGAGGCTGACCAGACGGTGGGCGGGGGGGAGGTTCTGGACCTGGCGGGTCTGACGTTCGATGTCATTGCGACACCCGGCCACAGCCCGGGCCACGTCACATACTCGGTGCGCGGCGAGGACGCGATCTTCTCGGGCGACGTCCTCTTCCAGAGCTCGGTTGGCCGCGTCGACCTGCCGGGTGGGGACGGGCCAACGCTGCTCGCTTCGCTTCGCACCCTCCTCGACTCGCACTCGCCGGAGACGGCCGTCTACCCCGGGCACATGGGCGTGACGACGCTTGGTGCAGAGCGCGCCACCAATCCCTTCCTCGCCGAGCTGGCACGCTGACCGCCTCCGCGCGCAGGTAAGGTCGCGCCACCATGGCCAGCAAGTACCAGGCGCCCCGCGGCACCTTCGACGTGCTTCCGGATACGGCTCGCGCCCGGGCGCGGATCGAGGGGGCGGCAGCGGCCATCTTCGCCCGGGCCGGCTACGAGCCGATCTCCACCCCGGCCTTTGAGGACACGGAGCTGTTCGAGCGCGGTGTCGGCCGCTCGACCGACATCGTCCGCAAGGAGATGTTCACCTTCGAGGACAAGGGGGGCCGAAGCATCACGCTGCGCCCCGAGGGGACCGCACCGATCTGCCGCGCGTACCTGGAGCACGGCATGCACAAGTTGGCGCAGCCCGTAAAGCTCTTCTACGCCGGTCCCTTCTTCCGCCACGAGCGCCCCCAGGCCGGCCGTTACCGACAGTTCCACCAGGTCGGCTTGGAGGCGATCGGGACCGATTCCCCACTTGCCGATGCGGAGGCGATCATGCTGCTCGCCGACCTGCTCGCCGAGCTCGGCGTGCCCGGCGTGGAGCTCAGGCTTGGCAGTCTCGGGTCGCTGGAGGCGCGCCGTGCTTACCTGGAGGAGCTCAAATCACACCTGCGTGCCAACCAGGGCGATCTGTCGAAGGACGTTCGCGAGCGGATAGACATCAACCCCCTGCGCGCGTTCGACTCCGATGACGAGGGAACGCAGTCGGTTATGGCGAGTGCTCCGACCATCGTCGAGCATCTCGAGGGAGACGACGCTGAGCACTTCGCCACCGTGCGCGGCTTACTCGACGCGGCAGGCATCGCGTATGAGATCGACCCGACCCTCGTCCGCGGCCTCGACTACTACACGCGCACCATCTTCTCCTTCGTCTGCGAGGGCCTCGGGGCGCAGTCGGAGGTCGGGGGTGGTGGGCGCTACGACGGGCTGATCGAGCAGCTCGGTGGCCCGCCCACTCCGGCGGTTGGCTGGGCGGCCGGAATCGAGCGGATCCTGCTGGCGCTTGGCGAGGAGGGCGAGGCCCCTCGACGGGATGCGTTTCTGGCAGTTGCGGACGAGACCCAGCGCCAGCGGGCGCTCGCGCTGGCAAGCGAGCTGCGCCACGCGGGGCTCGCGGTGGAGGTCGACCTTGCCGAGCGCAGCCTCAAGGGCCAGCTCAAGCACGCCGACCGGATCGGCGCCCGCCGGGTTCTCATCCTCGAGGCCGACGGAGGGGCCCAGCTGCGTGACATGAAGAGCGGCGAGCAGCGTCCGGTGGAGCCTGGCCGCCTGCTGGAGGAGATCGGCGGCGCCCGCCCATGAGCGACGCTCCAAAGCTGCGCGCGAACGGCTACCGGGACATCTGGTGCGGCCAGGTGCTGGGCGACCGCGTCGACTCGGAGGCGCGGGTGGCCGGCTGGGTCCACCGGCGCCGCGACCACGGCGGGCTGATCTTCATCGACCTGCGCGACCGCACCGGGATCGTCCAGTTGGTCTTCCACCCAGACTCTTCGGGGGACGCGTTCGCCCTCGCCCACAAACTGCGCGCCGAGGATGTCCTGAGCGCCTCCGGCAAGGTCGTCCGCCGTTCAGAGGAGACGGTCAATCCCGAGCTGCCGACCGGCGAGGTCGAGCTGAGCGTGACCAGCGCGGCGCTCCTCGCCGACGCCGAGACCCCGCCCTTCCCAATCGAGGGGTTCGCAGGCGAGGTTGGCGAGGACGTGCGGCTCCGCTATCGCTACCTCGACCTGCGCCGCGAGCAGATGCGCGAGGCACTCGAGCTCCGCCACCGGGTCACGGCGGCAATGCATGAGTTCCTCGACGATGAGGGCTTCCTCGACATCGAGACGCCGGTGCTGACCCGCTCCACGCCCGAGGGAGCCCGTGACTTCCTCGTCCCCAGCCGCCTTCAGCCTGGCTCGTTCTATGCGCTGCCACAGTCCCCGCAGCTCTTCAAGCAGTTGCTGATGATGGCCGGCTTCGACCGCTATTACCAGGTCGCTCGCTGCTTTCGCGATGAGGACCTGCGGGCCGACCGCCAGCCCGATTTCACTCAGCTGGACATCGAGATGGCTTTCGTCGAGGTCGACGACGTGATCGAGGTGAACGAACGGCTGCTGGCACACATCTTCGAGCGGGCCGGTGGCCCGAGGCTCGAGCTGCCGGTCGAGCGGATGGCTTACGACGAGGCGATGGACCGCTTCGGCACCGACCGGCCCGACCTGCGCTTCGGGTTGGAGCTGGTCGACCTTGCCGGCCCCCTGGCGCAAACCGAGTTCAAGGTCTTTCGGGCGGTGATCGAATCCGGTGGCGCCGTGCGCGGGCTCAACGCCGGCCGTCGCGACCTGCCGCGCTCGGAGCTCGACGGCCTCATCGCCCGTGCCCAGGAGCTTGGCGCCAAGGGCCTCGTTTGGGCGTTTCGCGAGGGCGAGGGATGGCGTTCCCCGACCGCCAAGTTCCTCTCCGATGAGGAGTTGGCCGGGCTCAACGAGCAGCTCGGCGCCGAGGAGGGGGACCTTCTGCTGGCGGTCGCCGACGAGCGGCGGGTTGCCGACGCGGTACTAGGGCAGCTGAGGGTGGAGCTGGCCGAGCGGTTTGGACTGATCCCGGAGGGAGAGGATCGTCTCGTGTGGATTGTGGACTGGCCGCTGATGGAGTGGAACGAGGGCGAGCGGCGCTGGGACCCGCTTCATCATCCGTTTACAGCGCCGGCTGGGGACTTTGACCCGGATGACCCCGGCGACGCTCGGGCGCTTGCCTACGACCTTGTCTGGAACGGCCAGGAGATGGGCGGCGGCTCGATCCGCATCAATCGTGCCGACGTCCAGGAGGCGGTGTTCACCGCACTGGGAATCGACCGCGGGGAGGCGGAGGCCCGCTTTGGCTTCCTGCTTGAGGCGCTGCGGTATGGCGCTCCGCCCCACGGCGGCATCGCCTACGGCCTCGACCGCATAGTGCAGCGGTTGGCGGGAGCGGAGTCGATCCGCGATGTAATCGCCTTCCCCAAGACGGCGTCCGGCACCGATGCGCTCACTGGCGCCCCGGCACCCGTCGAGGACCTGCAGCTGAAAGAACTCGGGATCGCGTTGCATCGCCGCGGCCTTGCCGGGCACTAGAGCGAACTGACCAGAAGCCTGTCCCAAAGGCGGGTCCCAACGGCAATACTTTGCCTGTGAGCATCTTCGGCCGGCTGAGACTTGCTCTGGGCGACCGCCCCGGACCGGGGGTGGCCCCCATCCATGTCGACGATCCGAGCTACGACGGATGGGAGGTCGTTCGGGACTTTGGCGACGACAAGACGGCCCGGGCGTGGAGGCAGGCCCTGGAGGAGGCCGGGATCGAGGCGGTGCTGACGGCGGACTGGCCGCTCGACCGCTTCGGCCGGGGGGACATCGCGCTGCGCGTCCGGCCTGAGAACTGGAGCGAGGCCGAGCTGCTTCTCTCGAATCTGGACTGATCCGCGCACCCGGGAGCCGGTTGCCGCCGGCCTGCAACATTCCGCCTTTTGCTCGCCAGGTCGGCTCGCTAGTGCTACCTTTGAGTTGAGGCTCGAGCCCGTACGCGAGCCGTCTCATAGTTTGACCCAACACAAACGGCTCGGGAGCCGATCTCTCTCGGTCTCGTGGGATCGCGAGGAGGCGCCCACCCTTCACTTAAGGGATCAAAGCCAGAGGCGGTATCGGCGGGCTGGAGCCTCATTTCTTGGTGACACATTGCTCGGTTGGCGCTCCCGAAATCGATGAGCAGAGAGATCTTTGAGAGCTACCTCCGCGACCGGGCCCGGACCGGCCCCCCGCTGCCGGGCGCCTTCACCGGCGCAGCCGGCGGAGCCGCTTGCGGAGACCTCTCCCGCATCTCCATTGCCCTCGAAGGCGGTCGGGTCGCGGCTGTCACGGTCGACTCCGAGGGGTGTGGGGCAACCCAAGCAACGACGGCGGCGGTCGCGGAGATGGTCGACGGCGAGACGGTTGTCGACGCGGCGCGAATCGGTGCGGACGAGGTGGACGCGGCGGTTGGCGGTCTGACCCCGGCCAAGAGGCATGCCGCCCAGCTTGCGGCAGACGCCCTTCATCGTTCCCTCGCGATCGCAGCCGCCTCCGACGAACAGCTGGCCGCACGGTGCAACGGTCGCGTTCTGGTTGCAATGTCCGGCGGGGTCGACAGCGCGGTGGCAGCTCTGCTCGAACGCGAGCGCGGCGCTGACGTGCTGGGCGTGACCCTGAAGCTCTGGGCGGACCCGGAGACGGATGGTGCCAAGGCCTGCTGTTCGCCGGAGGCCGTGCTTGGCGCCAGGGCGCTCGCCCATTCGCTCGGCATCCCGCACCTGACGCTCGACCTCGAGGAGGAGTTCCGCCGCCGCGTCGTCGCGCCCTTTATGGAGGGATACGGATCGGGCGCCACCCCCAACCCGTGCATCGTCTGCAATGGCGAGGTGCGGATCGCGGCGATGATCGATCTCGCCGAGCGCCTCGGCGCCGCGCAGCTCGTCACGGGCCACTACGCGCGGATCGTCGATGACGGTGGCGGCCCGCTGCTGGCCGCTGCGACCGATCGTCACAAGGACCAGAGCTACATGCTGGCTGCGCTGCCTCCGGCGCTGCTCGAACGCCTGCGCTTCCCGTTGACCGACATGAGCAAGCCCGAAGTACGCGAGATCGCCGCACGCCGCGAACTCAGTGTGGCGGGCAGGCCCGAGAGCCAGGATCTCTGCTTCCTAGCGGGCCAGGGCAAGAGCCGGTTCCTGCGTCGCCATGCCGGTCTCGGCGAGCGCGAGGGCGCGGTGCTCGACGGCGCCGGGCGAGCGATCGGTCGTCACCGAGGCCACCACAACTTCACGGTCGGACAGCGGCGCGGAATCGGCGTGTCAGCTCGGGAGCCGCTCTATGTGCTGTCCACCGATGCGACCGCAAACACTGTCACGGTGGGCCCGCGGGCAGCACTGGCGACAAAACGGGTGAGGATCCGAAACGCGATTCTGCACCGCGACGCCGCTGTTGTCGACGCCGTCAAGCTGCGCTACCGGGCGAAGCCGATCCCCGCCTCGCTAGAGGGAGCGGGGGTCGGGCATCATGCCGGGCTCGACGTCGAGCTGGCGGAGACGTTCGATGCCGCCTCCCCTGGGCAGGCCGCTGTGCTGCTGAGTGGCGAGGCGATCGTCGGACACGGGACGATCGCCTCGCGCGAGGGCCGATTGCCAAAGTAGGCGAGCAGGGCGCTCCAGAAGCCCGCCAACGTGCCTAGATGCCTTCCTGCTGTTCTGTTTCGCGTTCTTCGCGACGCTGCTGGCGCGCTTCCCTGCGTTCTTCGCGACGCAGGTGGGCAACGTTTCTGACGCAGCGCGAGAACTCGGTTCCCTTCTCGCCCTTGACGTGCTTGCGGCTTTTGTCCTTGCAAACACGGCCGGGCGCCATGTGCTCGTGGTTTGCGGCACGCGCCATGTCGGTCACGCAGCGCGAGAACTCGGTTCCCTTCTCGCCCTTGACGTGCTTGCGGCTTTTGCCTTTGCAAAGGCGACCGTAGGCCTTGGCCTTTTCAGGCAACCCCGCCTTCGGGCCCGGGCTTGACTCGCCCGGCGTGCCGGTGGGGCCCGTGCCGTGCGATCCGCCATGGGATGTGGGCGGAACGCTTTCGGGCTTGCCGGTGGCCAGCGCGGCCGGGCTGACACCCAGCGCAAGGGCCCCAGTGACGAGCGCGATCTTCACCTGGAGCTTCATCGGGTCTCCTTCGAGTCGTGGCGTCCCGGGGGCCTGCGGCGCCCCCGAGCTCTTCTTCCGATCTAAAACGCGATGCGGCGCCAGCTGTCAGGGCAAAAGCTCGCTCTTTTTCGCAAGAGCGGCCAAGTGTGCAAGGGCTACGGCGTCTCTTCGGGACCGCCGCCACCGCCCTGCGAGGACTCGCCGCCTTTGCCATGCCCGGGCGATTCGCTCGAGGGTGGGATGGGCGTTGGAGGCGTTTCGACCTTTTCTTCCTTGGGTGGGGGCGAAGGTTCCGGCGGGGGGGTCGAAGACGAGGGGGCGCCGCTTCGCTTCGATGGGGACTTGCTCGCGGGCGCGGGATTTGCGTGGGGCGCTTTATGAGCCGCGGCGGTCCGCTGGCCATGTTGGGAGGCAGTCGGCAGCCCCTCTGGCCTACCGTGGCGCTTGGGGTGCGATCGGTTATGGGCAGGCCGCCCGCGATGCCCGCGCGAGTGCGCCTTGCCGGATCCGCGATGCCGGGACTTGCCGTCGCGGCGGCCGTTTCCGCGGGCCTTGCTTTCACCCTTCCCGGCGCCGCCCTGTGCTTCGCCTTTCGCTGCCGCTGGGCCCTGCTGCGCCGCTGGCGCAGCGCCTCCCTGGTGCGGCAAGGTTGCGGGTTGCGAGGCGTTCTTGGCGGGCCCGGAGTTTCCGGGCACCGGCACGTCGATCAGGCCGCTGCGATCGGCCGCCGCCACGCCAACCGCCGCAACGACCGCAACGGTGGCGGCCGATTTGACGATCGCCGAGGTTGCGAGGACTTTGCCGGCTCCGGCGCCAACCGTGCCGGCGATGCCGCCACCTGCTGCACCGGCAGTCGTGCCCGCACCGGCTCCCGCAGTTCCGGCGGCGATCCCCGCGCTGCCCCCAACGGCTGCGCTGGCCTGGCCGGTGACGATGCCCTGAAGCAGGCCCAGGGACACGGCAACGGGCAGCGGGGCAATTGCGGCGAAGTCGGTGTGCCGCGAGTCCATGCTGTCGCGGAAGGCGCGACAGTTAGCGCAGTTGCGCAGGTGCGCGCGAATCTCGCGGCGCCGTGCCACGCGGCCGTCGGCGTCGGAGAGCTCTCGCGTTACGGCGTCGCAGCTCATCTCACGCCCCTGCTCCATCTGGCGGAGACTGAGCCGTGCCTCGTAGACGGTTTGGCGGGCAACGGCCGCCGAGGTCTGGAAGGCATCGCCAATCGACTCGAAGCCCAGTCCGGACAGCTCGCGCATCACGAGCGCGCCGCGCTGGCGCTCCGGGAGCTCGTCGAGGTCGCTCATCAGCTGCCGCAGCCGCTCCCGCGCCTCGGCGGTCTGGGCGATCTCCACGGTGGAGGCGGCGTGCTCGGGCTCCAGCTCGGCGTTGTCGCGGCGCCGGCGCACCGTTTCGATCGACTCGTTGCGAGCGATCCGGTACAGCCAGGGCTTGAGATTGATCTCCCGCGTCTCGCCGGGCAGGGAGCGAAGCACCTTGACCATGGTGTTCTGGAGCGCGTCCTGCGCGTCCTGGGGACTGTTGACCATCGCGAGGCAGAAGCGGTAAAGCTCCTGGTGGTAGCGCTGGTAGATCGCCTCGAAGGCGCGGCGATCGCCATTGGTCGCACGCTGAGCAAGCCGGCTGTCGGACAGCAGACGGCTCGGCGCAGAATGCGCCCCAGATCGCTTCGGGGCTGCGGTCTTCGTCATCTCTTTGCCATTTCGGCAAATAGCGCCATTCAGTCAAGGGTAGGGCCACCTCCATCGATGTTTCAACGGAATGGCGCTGCAGGTGTCAGCGCATGTCCTAGCTGCTTCGATCGATTCTCCTTCGTTTTCGGTTCAGTACAGGGGTACGCGCGGCATCGAAGCCGTCGGACTGGGCGCGGCTCCGTCACTTAGGCTCCACTGCTGTGAAGGCAAGCGAGATCCGCAACACCTACCTCTCGTTCTTCGAGGAGCGGGGCCACAAGATTGTGCCCTCCGCCTCGCTGGTGCCCTCTGTGCACGATCCATCGGTGCTGCTCACCACGGCGGGTATGCAGCCCTTCAAGCCTTACTTCCTGGGGCGGGAGCACCCGCCCGCACCCCGCCTCGCCGACGTTCAGAAGTGCTTCCGCACCACCGACATCGAGGAGGTGGGGAATACGGCCAGGCACCTCACCTTCTTCGAGATGCTTGGGAACTGGAGCTTCGGCGACTACTTCAAGCGGGAGTCGATCGCCTGGGGCTGGGAGCTCTCGACGGAGGGCTTTGGCATGAAGCCAGAGCAGATCTGGGCGACGGTGTTCGGGGGCGACGACGAGCTGGGCCTTGGACCGGATGAGGAGGCGATTGAACTCTGGAAGGCGCAGGGGATGCCCGAGGAGCGGATCGTCCTGCTGGGCCGCGCAGACAATTTTTGGCAGGCGGGCCCGACGGGGCCCTGCGGCCCCTGCTCGGAGCTTTATCTAGACCGCGGGGAGGACTTCGGTGGCCCCGGCGAGCGCCCGGGCGACGACACCGACCGCTTCCTGGAGTTCTGGAACCACGTCTTCATGACCTACGACCTCAGCGAGGACGGGGCTCTCGCGGAGCTCCCGATGCGCAATATCGACACTGGGATGGGGCTGGACCGGATGGCGGCTATCCTGCAGGACGTCCCGTCGGTCTTCGAGACCGACCTGCTTCGGCCTCTGGTGGACCTTGCCGAGGAGCTCTCCGGGCGCTCCTACAGCGAGGGGGGCGCCGTGACCCGCGCGATGAGAATCGTCGCCGACCACTCGCGTGGCGCCGCTTTCCTGATCGCCGACGGGGTTGTCCCGTCCAACGAGGATCGGGGCTACATCCTGCGGCGCATCATGCGGCGGGCCATCCAGCAGGGTCGCACCCTGGGGCTGGAGGCGCCGTGGCTGGGCCGCTTCGCCGAGCGCACGATCGAGATGATGGGCGAGGCATACCCCGAGCTCGCCGCCGAGCGAGAGACGATCGCGCGCTGGGTCGGCGACGAGGAGGAGAGCTTCGGTCACACCCTGGAGCGCGGCACCGAGCTGCTGGAGCGGCTCATCGCCGAGGCACGGGAGTCGGACACTTCGTGGATCGACGCCAGCGATGCCTTCAAGCTTCACGACACCTTCGGCTTCCCCTACGACCTCACCAAGGAGCTTCTCGCCGAACAGGGACTCTCGGTCGACGACGGCGGCTTCGAGGAGCTTATGGAGGAGCAGCGCCAGCGGGCGCGGGTTGGCTCGGCAACCGCACATGGTTCCGAGGACCACCACCAGCGGGTGATCGCATTTGCTTCCGAGGCGCCGCCCACCCGTTTCGTCGGCTACGAGACCCTCCGCGCGACCACCGGCGTCGCGGCAACGGCCGCCGACGACGACAGGGAGCTGGTGAAGCTCGAGGAGAGCCCCTTTTACGCCGAGGGCGGCGGCCAGGTCGCCGACTCTGGCGTGCTGAGATGGAGCTCTGGCGAGGCCCGGGTCGTCGACGTCTACCGGGTTGGCACGGACCAGGCCCTGGAGGTCGAGCCTGCAAACGGCAAGATCGAGGCGGGTGCCGCGGTTGAGGCGCTCGTTGATCGCGAGACCCGTCACGCGACGATGCGCAACCACACCGCAACGCATCTCCTGCACGCAGCGCTGCGCGAGCTGCTCGGCAGCCACGTCCGCCAGGCCGGCTCGGCGGTTCGACCGGACAAGCTCCGCTTCGACTTCACCCATGGGCAGGCACTTTCCGCCGACGAGCTTCGCGAGATCGAGGATCGCGTCAACGGGTGGATCAAGGCGAGTTGCCCCGTGCGGTGGCTGGAGATGGAGCGTCCGGAGGCGGAGAAACTCGGGGCGATGGCGCTGTTCGGGGAGAAATACGGTGAATGGGTGCGTGTGGTGGAGGTCGAGGGGGTCTCGCGCGAGCTCTGCGGAGGGACCCATGTCGCAAACACCGCCGAGGTCGGCATCTTCAAGATCGTCTCGGAGGGCTCGAGTGCGGCCAACGTGCGCCGGGTCGAGGCGCTCACCGGTCCGGCGGCGATCGACTGGTTCCGGGAGCGTGAGGAGCGGTTGCGGGAGGTTGGCGAGCTGCTTGGCACTCCTCAGGACCCACTCACCGGCGCCCACCGCGCCGCGGAGAAGGTGCGCGAGGCCGGTAGGGGCGCCAAGGAGGCCGAGAAGCAGCAGCTGGGAGACGAGGCAGAGCGGCTTGTCGGCGAGGCGACGGAGACCGGCGGCGTGAAGCTGCTTGCCGCGCGGGCGCCGCTGGGCGACCAGAGACTCCTGCTCGACTTGGCGAGCCGGGTGCGATCGAAGCTGGGCGGGGAGTCTGCAATCTTGCTGGGAGGTGCCGACGGCGAGAAGGTTGGATTGGTTGCGCTGGTCTCCGGCGGCGCCGTTGAGCGTGGGATCTCCGCGGCGGCAATAGTTCGCGAGACGGCGCCGATCGTCGGCGGCGGGGGAGGCGGGCGCGATGACATGGCGCAGGCCGGCGGCAAGGACGCCGCGAGGCTCGATGATGCGCTTGCTGCGGCACGGCAGCTGCTCGAGCGAGGGTTGGAAATCTAGTGCTCCGCCTTGCGAGACCGGACCGGAGCTAGAGGCTTGATGTGGG
>Ga0210110_1000466_pt1 | contig 13396 bp, 19 predicted proteins | sample China_Galinas_PW_2_FD_184865 | JGI IMG/M metagenome (GOLD analysis project Ga0210110, IMG submission 184865) | Wetland microbial communities from San Francisco Bay, California, USA, that impact long-term carbon sequestration - China_Galinas_PWB_D1... | ecosystem: Environmental > Aquatic > Marine... | reverse complement strand
CTTTCAGCCGCCGAAGGCGGAAGAGAGGTCGGCTGCCCGGAAACAGCGCCCCGCGCCCGTTTACGACCAGCTATGCCGCACGAATCCATCCTCAATCGCCCCACGCTGAAGCCGCCGCGAGTCGGATGTGCCCCGTCGGACGGCTGTGTACTCGATTTCCTTGACTTCCGCCCGGTTGTAGCCCGATCTCGCCTCACGTCAAGGCTTGGGACCGATGGCGGGCAGGGGCTCGTAGGTCAGCGGAATCTGGCCGTTCACCGGCCAGTCGTCGTCTTCGGGCGGAGCCTGGCTGGGCGGACAGGGGTCCCAGAGCCCCAGGTGGCGCAGGATGCGCTCGATCACCGGCGGCTCCTCGATCACCGAGAGGAAGCGCATCTCCCCGCCACAGTGGGGGCAGACCAGCGGGTCGGCCTCGTAGACTTGCTTGATCAACCGAGCCCAGGCGGCGCGCGAGGCCTCGGGGTCGACCTGCTCGGGCACCGCTTCGGGCAGCGCGGCCGCCTCAGCGTCCGTCATCTCGGCCTTGCGTGTGCCACGGGCCCGGTTGCTGTACCCGCCGTAGTACCGAACCAGAGGCTCGCCCCGGTCGGGCACGTGCTGGAGCAACATCTCCAGCCACTTGGCCCCGGGCAGGATCTGGAAGTTCCGCTTGAGCGTGGCGTGCGGCTTGGACCGATACACGATCACCCCAGGCTCGGCCTTGTACTCGGTCTTCTCCAACGAGAACGGCGCCCGGATCATGTCGCGGGCCAACTGCTGGCGCCCTTGGACATCTCCGGCATCGATACGCACTCATGGCCACACTGGTCGCAGTAGACCCGGGCGAATCCCTTGTGCAGGTCGCCGCAGTCGAGAAAGCGCTCCAGGGTCTCGTCCTCGACCCGGCGGTGGATGTGCCCGGACTCGCGCAGCTCCTCGGCATGGTCCTGGACGCAGCGGTACAAAGGACTCGCCCGAGGGTTGCGGGGGCGATAGACCGCACAGTCCGGTGTTGCTTCCGTGCAAGGCATGCTCTCCTCCCTGGCACTGAGGAGAGTATAGAACAAATAGAGAACATCGTCGGTCGCGCATCGCTACTTGGTCGCCCAGAACCTGATGCGTGTGGAGGCTTACCACTAGGCCACCGGCTGGGATCCTGAACTTTACGGCGAAGGCAACTGGTTCGACCTCGAGACTGTAGACCTTAAGCAGCAGACAGATTCACTTTCTTGACGTCCTTCAAATCCACACTCTTACGCACCCGCCACAAGTCATACTGGTCTTGCATCGCCAGCCAGCTCTCGGGCGACCGCCCCAGCGCTTTCGACAGACGCAAGGCCATCTCAGGCGATACGCTGCTTCAGCCGTTCAACAGCCGAGTGAGGGTGGACGCGGAGACGCCCAGGCTCTGCGCTACCTTGCGCACGCTGATGTCGTAAGGCGCGAGGTAGATTTGATAAACTCGCCCGGATGCGGTGGATCGTGAATGGCCATTAGTGATCGTCCTCATAGCTTATGACGCATGCATTGCCATCCCGAAACATACCGGGTTGCGCATAACGCAACAACAGCAGGGTCAGGCTCTGGGGGCGCGCGTCGTGGTGCCTCCGGGGTGGGTAGGCCACTTGTGTACGGGAATTCTCGTGGACCGGTGAGCTGCCGTGGCGCCCCGGTGCGGAGGGACTAGCGGTGGGGCGTGGAGGGAGTGGCCGCAGGGGCTGACTAACCGGGTGCCGCTCCGGCGCCATTACCACGGAGTCCACCCCTTGCCGCCCCGCCGAGATTGCGCAAGACTCTATCAAACGCACAGGAACCCCCTCACGATGGAATTTGGGCAGGTCCCCGTCGTGCGTGTGCGCCGCTCAGCGCAGCACTGGACCTCGGGTTGGCGGTGGCGGCGCAACTGGCGCACCGGTCAGAGCATGGCCTTGCCTCGAAAATCCCGGGCCTTGATGCAAGAGGCCCGGATTGATTCTCCTTTGCGGCGCTACGGCGGCGGTGCAACCATGCCCCTTCTGGCAGCAACATCTTTCGGCTCCGCAGACCGAGTGGGCGCCATCGTTAAGGCAAATGAGATAGTGTGAGTAAGGGCGATTGTGCGCAAGGTCGTCTTCTTGCTTCTTCACGCACGCCTGACCGCCCGGCGTTTTGATATCCGCCGTGGTGCAGGTGCTATCAGGTCCTTTTGGTCTGGCTGCCGCAGGCTGCAATATAGTGATGGTGGCAAGAGCAATGACGAAGAGACTATATGTGCTCTTCCTTGCGAGACCGACCGCAAGGCAATCGAACAATGCGAGCTTCACGAAAGTCGAACGGATGGTCATGGTCATCTCCCAGGTACCCGGAACAGGTCCGGCGGTTTTGATGGTCGATCTCCTTCCGTTGTCCCCTGCGCAGGCGGCGCCGCCCCATTCCGTAGTGTCGCAAGAAGACTGAGTGCGCAGGGATAGGGATAGGAATTTGTTTTCAGCCGCCGCAGGCGGAGCAGTGCTGAGCGGTCCCGAAACGGTGCCTCGCGCCTGTCTGCCAAGACCTGTGCCGCACCAAACCGTCCTCAATCCCCCCTTTGGTGATGCCGTCGCATGCCGGGGCCGGCCTTGGCCCACGCACCAGCGCGCGATTTCCGACAATTTTAATCCAGTTTAGCCCGACAGCGACCTACGTCAAGGCTTGGGATCGATCAGGCGATGGCGGGCAGAGGCTCGTAGGTCAGCGGAATCTGGCCGTTGACCGGCAAGTCACCGTCTTCGGCCGGAGCCTGGCTGGGCGGACAGGGGTCCCAGAGCCCCAGGTGGCGCAGGATGCGCTCGACCACCGGCGGCTCTTCAATCACCGAGAGGAAGCGCATCTCCCCGCCACAGTGGGGGCAGACCAGCGGGTCGGCCTCGTAGACTTTCTTGATCAGCCGAGCCCAGGCGGCCCGGGCGGCGCGCGAGGCCTCGGGGTCGACCTGCTCGGGCACCGCTTCGGGCAGCGCAGCCGCCTGAGCGTCCGTCATCTCGGCCTTGCGTCTGCCACGGGCCCAGTTGCTGTACCAGCCGTAATAGCGCACCAGATGCTCGCCCCGGTCGGGCACGTGCTGCAGCAAGATCTCCAGCCATTTGGCCCCAGGCATGATCTGGAAGTTGCGCTTGAGCGTGGCGTGCTGCTTGGACCGATACACGATCACCCCGGGCTCGGCCTTGTACTCGGTCTTCTGCAACGAGAACGGCGCCCGGATCATGTCGCGGGCCAACGGCTGGCGCCCTTGGGCATCTGCGGCCTCGATACGCACCTGGTTGTCCACGGAGAAGCCGCTGTGCTGTGAAATTGTTGTGATGTGGCGTGGCCCTCCATGGCGCAGCGAAGGCGCTCTCACGACCCCCAGCCCGGACATCCATGTCCGTGCGTTCGCCAGGCTGCGCTCGTCCACTGGACGAACGTTCCTGGCTCACCCAGCACGGCCCGTCGAAGCTGCTGCTCGAGCAGCTCGGCAGGGATGGGCGGCAGGACCCGGAACACCCCGTCGGGGCGGAAGACGCCGTCGGTGACCAGGGCGTGGATGTGGGGGTGGAAGGTGACCAGATCGCCGAAGGTCTGCACGAACAGGATGAAGCCCGGCTGGCCGTCGGGATCGGCCTCCTGGTACGCCTCGCTGAGCAGGCGGCCGACGATACGGCATAGCTCGCCGAGTCGGTGGCGCTGGTGGAAGGCGCCGCGCAAGACCTTCGGAACCGTGAGAACGTACTGACGGTGCGGCACTGGGGCGAGAACCTCCTCCTCGACCCACTCACCGTAGATCAGCATCTTCTACTGGTGACAGGAGGGGCAGCGGGTCTTGCAGGAGAAGGGCAGCAGGGACTCATGACCACACTGGTCGCAGTAGACCCGGGCGAATCCCTTGTGCAGGTCGCCGCAGTCGAGAAAGCGCTCCAGGGTCTCGTCCTCGACCCGGCGGTGGATGTGCCCGGACTCGCGCAGCTCCTCGGCATGGTCCTGGACGCAGCGGTACAAAGGACTCGCCCGAGGGTTGCGGGGGCGATAGACCGCACAGTCCGGTGTTGCTTCCGTGCAAGGCATGCTCTCCTCCCTGGCACTGAGGAGAGTATAGAACAAATAGAGAACATCGTCGGTCGCGCATCGCTACTTGGTCGCCCAGAACCTGATGCGTGTGGAGGCTTACCACTAGGCCACCGGCTGGGATCCTGAACTTTACGGCGAAGGCAACTGGTTCGACCTCGAGACTGTAGACCTTAAGCAGCAGACAGATTCACTTTCTTGACGTCCTTCAAATCCACACTCTTACGCACCCGCCACAAGTCATACTGGTCTTGCATCGCCAGCCAGCTCTCGGGCGACCGCCCCAGCGCTTTCGACAGACGCAAGGCCATCTCAGGCGATACGCTGCTTCAGCCGTTCAACAGCCGAGTGAGGGTGGACGCGGAGACGCCCAGGCTCTGCGCTACCTTGCGCACGCTGATGTCGTAAGGCGCGAGGTAGATTAAGGATCTTCCCCCTCGACATCGGCTTTTCGACCAGCAACCCTTTGAGTTTAAACAACTATCAGCATAGCCGGTGGCGTTGGCATAGCCATGTAGTAACCTTGACGCAGTCGGATGGCATCGCTAGATTCGATCAAGCGAATCAATAGGCTAAAGATGTACCCAGCACGGACCCAGATAAGCCATTGATCCAGAAGCGTTAGTACGGCGATCCGGGGAAAAGACGCCCGAACGCGCCGCGTGGGTAGATGCCTACTTCTTATCCTACGGGTCCTCGGTCCGGATTCCCAGAAGACCAAGAGCTTGGCGGTTGCACGTCCGGGATGCGATTCGCTCGTCCCCTGGGTCGGAAATAGACTGCTAGCAGACGGGCAGGGAGATTCCGACTCATTCTGCCACCGAGGAGGGCGCGGGGTGATCTTACTCAAGGTGCTGTTGCGCGCGCTGCTCGTGTGCGGCGTAGCCGTGATCGTGGCCGTTCTGCTCAGCCTTTTGGGTCTCTGGATCGTCGCAATCGTGACGTCGGTCGTCATCGGCCTCTTCGCGCTGGGAATCGGGGCGGGTCTGCTCGACGACAAGAAGGACAGCACCGCAATCCCGGCCATCGGCGGACTCGTCATCGTCGTGGCCGCGAGCGCGGTCAGCATCGGGATGATCGAGGAGAATCTCTGGCCGGGTACCGCCTCGGGGCTGCTACTCGAGGAGGCCAAGGCGCACCCGTGGGCGACGACGCTCGCGTTCCGGGAGGGTGTCGTGCGAACCGAATGGGAAGGGGATGCACCGGTCCTCGGAAAATACAACGAAGCCCTCGAGTACGTCTACGTCGTGCCGGTGGTTGGCGACGAATGGACACCGGATCAGCCGATCCTGGTCTGGGCGGTCGCCCGACGCGACACATGGGAGAAGCGCGCAGAGCTCTGGAAGCAGCCGATCAGGATCGGTGTGCGCGTCCGGGGCTCGCTCGTCGAGAACTACCTCGATGCAGTGAAGGATGCGCGAGAGCGCTACCATCTGCGCTCCGATCCCGATCCGGTCTTCATCGAATGGACGCCGACGCCCGAGAAATCGATCGCGAGAGGCTGGCGCATTCTCGGGAACGCCATCATGATGTCGACGGTCGCGATCTTCTCGCTCACCGTCTTGACCAGGCTGTTCCAATGAGTGTCGTGTTCGGGATCGCGACGCGGAGCACGAAGGAGCTGCCGACCCGCTCCGCCCGGGACGCCGAGCGGACCCCCGGCGCTAGCATCGGGGCCTTGCTGGTGGGGGTACTGTCGATGGCTTGCGGATTCTGCAGCACGGGGGCGGAAACTGCCACGCTCTTCCCGAGCGCAGAGTATCGTTTCGCCGCAGAGGTCGCCGCTAGCGCAACCCTCGCCGACGTGAAGCCGGGCCGCCCCCCGCTCAACCGCCTTCTCGTCGACGTCCGTCTGGAGAACCGCGGGGCGGGTCCGCGCTGGGTGCTGATCCCCACCGACCTGCCGTCGCCGACCGCCCCGGTGGGCGTGTACGAGCTCGAGCAACGGACGGCGCACGCCCCGGGGGGACCGGTGGTCATCGGACGTCTCGCCGGCGGCGCCGGCAGCTATGCGCTGGAGCTGGCACCCGGCGCTCAGGTGACGATCCACGCGCTCGAGATCCGCTGGTGGCGCCCGCTCCCCTACGTCCCGTCCCAGGTGGCCCTGGAGGTCCGCTTCGCCCGCTCGGTGTCGATCGGCGACGAGGACATTGCGGGCTGGTTCGACGACGACCCGATGATTCGCGCCTCTGCGGAGATCGACTTCCCAACGGCGGAGCCCACCCACAACCGCGGATCGAACGACGGTCGGGAGCTTCCCCTGTCGGCTGCGGAAGTCACCGCCGTCGTCGTGGAAATCGCCGTACCCTGACGGAGAACGAGATTCCCAATGATCCCGCACTCTGCGCGAGAGTCCACTGTGAGCGACCCGAGCGTGTATTGGTGCGTGATGGTATCGCTGCTCCCCGTCCCGCTTGTCTGGAGCCTGGTTGAACGGCTGCTCGACCCGAGCACCGCGGGCAATCACAGCATCGGCATCGTCCTGCAGATCGTGGCGTCGCTCGTGTTTCCGGTCCTTGGGATCGGCTATCTGACGATGCGCTACCGCGTCTCGGTGGACTCTGCGATGCGGACGGTGCACTGGACCCGACGCATTCTCGGCGTTCAGGACTTCGCGGAGACCTGGCATGGCGAGGACATCGAGGCCCTGGAGATCGTTGGGGCTCGATGGAGATCCTCTCTCGCCCGCCGGCGCTCCCGCGCGCACAATTTCGCCGTTCATATCGTCGGGCCGCGCGGCCGCCGAATGATGCGGGACATGATCCGCGAGTCCGAGGCAGAGGAGGCTGCGGGGTCCTGGGCGCGGGATCTCGGCGTGCCCGTACGAGACGAGCGCCGGTCGTCGCCCAAAGTATCTGCACTGCCGCGAAAGGGCGAGCTCGCGGCCGGTCTGGTTTTGGCCGGCGTCGGCATTCCTATGCTCTTCCGGGTTTTCCTCGGCGAGCGGGGTATGTTGCTCGGGATCGCCATCACGGCCCTTGCCATCATGATCGCCGTAGCAGCCCGCTATCTGAGCGCAATCCCCAACGACGAAGGGATCAAGTCGATCACGCCGGGCCGGTTCGATTTCCTCGGGGTGATCTGGCTGTTGTCCATCCCCTTCGGTCCCCTCATCGGCTGGAGCGGCACCGAGCAGCTCACCGCAGGAAACTGGCAGGTCGTCGCCGGAGTGCGGGCGGCGCTCTGCGTCCTGGTGCCGGTGATCTGTGTCCTGCCGATGCTGGGCCGGATTCGCGGCCTGCACGCCGTCGGCATCGGCCTCGTGGTTCTGGCCTTCACCGCCTATCCTGTCCTCATCGGCCTCGGCGCGGCCTTCGATGTGCTCGCCGGACCGGTCTGGCAGGACGTCGAGGTCGAGGGGATCCGCGACGAGCTCTTGCGGGTCAGGGGAGCTGGCGTGTACTCGGAGGAAGACGCCTATGTCGGTCTCGCCGACGGCCGGACGCTCCGCCCCGTCCACGGTGTGCCGCTCCATGAAGGCCCGATCGACCTGCTGATACTTCGGGGGCTCGGGCGAATCCTCGATTCGCACGAGAAGTAGCCTCGCTTGGACTCGCTCTCGTAGAGGTCCTGTGCTCATCTCGCAGATCGTGGAAAAACACTAGTGTCCTCTTGCCAAAAAAGAAGAGAGCAACGTCCATCACTTCCGACCTTTGACGAGGTCGAGGAGTCGACTGCTGAAACCAGACACTGGAGCTGGAAGGGGGTACAAGGAGATGCATAGGACAATATTCATTGGAAGCCTACTTGCCCTGGCACTGGCATGGTTGCCGACAGCCATTGCGGCAGAGGCAGACAAATGCGCTGCCTTGGAAAGAAGCATCGCCGCCGCGGACACCTTTGATGCCGTGGAACGAAAAGGGCGGGAACTGACTTTCACGCCAGCCGAGATCACGCAATGCAAGGGGCGGTTGAGCAAGAGCTCGCGACTGTTTCGGCTCTACAATCAGGCCCTGCTCGCCGCCCAGTCCAAGGCGCGCACCAAGGCGCAGGCATTGAAAAGGCGAAGCGGCGGCCGGTCCGTGGCCAGTGCCGCGCTTGGACACCAGCCCGCGCCTGCCCCGCAGGCAGTAAAAAAGAAACCTCCGTTTCAGCAGTTCGGCAGGAGCCCGGTCGAGACACCGCGGATCGTCAGGGTGTTTCCCTCGCAGGTAAGCCCCGGAATAGCTGTCCTACTGGAAGGGAGCGGTTTCGGGGACTCCGTGGGCACCCTGCAGCTTAAGATTGGCCAGCACACATCCCCGATCGATGTTGGGTGGTGGACTTCAACGCGGGTTACCGCATCGCTTCGGCCAGACATCTCGGGGGTCACGGGGGGGGACGGCCCAAATCCTGCTCAACAATGCGGGGAGCGGCAAGATCGCCGTCGTTTCAGTGAGCTTCATGCCTGCCCGCGCCTCCGATACCGTGGCTGACTTCCTGATAGTGCCTTTTTCACCGAGTCGCGTATTTGGCGGCAGCTTTACGAAGGTCCTGTGGGATAAGACGAGTTTGCAAAACCAGTGGCGCGTGGCCAGTATTGCGTTCTTTGGCGACGCCGGCGAATGCGTGTGGGGCCCGCCGACCCTGAGTGTCGGTTCGTCAAACATGGCGACCCGGGTGACGAGCAAGTGGGGCTTCATGGCGATTCCAGCGCCCTGCGGCCTGTCGGCGCAACTGGAAGGACCCGTTGGGACCGTACATGGGCTGGAGGCCAACTTAGCGTGCAAGCCTATCTTTCGGGGCTCGCCAGATGACTACCTCCCGAGATCAGGTGACACAGACGTTGGAGAGGATGCACTGGGCTTGAAGGCCCACGGCCTGGACTCGACTCCCCAGTCTCCGCGTCGGAATCGGACCAATGCCGTCGTTGACGCGGCAATCCACCTCGTTCACGCAGACTTCGCGCTCATCCCCCATGGCCACAGCCCTAACGCCCCCCCAACCGCTGCATTCCTTCGTGCGTCTGCACCGCCCCGCCCCGGGAGGCATGGTGCGCGCCCCGGAGGCCGGCTTCGCTAGTATGGTGAGAGTGAGCAAAATATTCGATGGGTTTTGCCGCTTTTTTGATCAGATTAATTGACGCCCAGAGTGTTATCCTTATGATTAATAAAGAGTTTCACTTTAATTAAGGGTCGGGAAGCGACTTTCACGATAAATGAGGGCATTGATTTATAAAGGTTTTTTTCGTTGCCATCATTTAATTCCAGAAATACTTCCTTATTGTTATAGCGCCGCAGGCGTTCGCCGGCTTACAACAGGCTCTCGCGGCGGAGTGTGGGTAAAGGGTGAATGAGTGTGGGCAAGTTGGGGGCAAGGCGTTCGGAGCCCTTGCCGATCGCAGCCAAACTTGATCGCCTTGTCCCCGAGTTGTCCACACGTCCGCTTGCGGCATTCACGCTTTATCCACACGTAGGCCGCTTGCTACTTCGGTCGTTACACGTCCCATCAAATAGCCTGAACATGACCACATCATTTATCGTGATCACGCTCAATCCGACGCGTGCATCCGATATATGATGCCCCGTCGCCAGCCATCAGAGGCACGTCGTGTTGCTGCCGCAGCGGTTCGGTCCGACCTCGACGAGGATTCCGGCATCCCAGGCGGCCGTGGTCTCAAACACGTAGGTCGACACGACACTCCGCAGCGTGAAGATTCCTGTCTATGGTGAATGACTGCTAAAGAGCACCTGATTGATCAGATCTCGACGATAACGGTTTTGCACCTCCGGGGCCCAGAAGCTTGGCGATGGTGTCCGCAGGTAACTAACGAGTATCAGCAGGTCTTGCATGGCTGAGCAGGGTATGGCTTTCTCGCGTCTGTCACCGGCGTGAGCTTAATCTTGGGTGCCCATTGCAACCAGGTAGGGATGTTCTCATCCGGCCATTCCAGCCGAATGAGACGTGAACTCTCAACGCCGAGCCGGTGCGGTCGGGGCAATCTTTGTGGGACCGAGCGTCTGTGGGGTATAGTTTAGGTTCTGATCAAAATGCTGGAGTAGCTGGTTGAGGTGCTTGGGTAGACCACCCTGCAGCTTGGCGACCGGGAACCAACGGCACTCGCTCAAGACGAATTTTACTTTGTTGGGGCAGACCCAGCAGCCATTGGTATAGCAGCAGAGTTTCACCACGCTGTTGCTGGTAGTTTCCGAGTTTGGCTGATCGATGACACATAAATCGTAGTTCGAGTTGCCCGGTTTACGCGTGCGCGGCTCGGCGGTGGCGGGTGGTGCAGCAATAGCGAGCAGCGTCAGCGCCACGAATGCTGTAGCAAACAATCCCTTCACATACGGCATGGTGGGCTCTACTCCCGGAACGACATGCGGCTGCAAGCGTATAAGTAGCGACAAAAGCCTTGTTTCCACACTTCCACCTCATATTCAATCACGCAGCCACATCAACTAACGCGGGTTCGTTTCTGAGTCGGACTTCCACACGGCCGACTACTACGTTTACCCGCGGGCGATCGACTTTCACCGCGTCACGCCAACAGCCCAACCGGCGCAGAATGCGAAGCGTGTCCGCTACTGCTGCAGCAAGATGCCCCCACTGCCGTCGAGATTGGGCGCGAACTTCAGGAGGCGGTCGCTTCGAGTACACGCAAAATGAACGCCATCCCCTCCATCAGTCTCGCCACACATTGAACCACGCCGCCGCAGCAGGTGATGTTGTTTGTCCCTGAAATATCACCCTTTCAACAGCCTGACCTCGTTGTTTGAGGTCTGTCAGCGCTATTTCTGGTTACACGGCCATACACCCACCCTGCCGCCCCTCATTCAGCCGTAACGCGAAAGCCCCAATTTCTCTTGTCGAGGCGCCGCGCATCATCAGGGTGTCCTCTCACCGTGTCGTCGAACCGCGAGCGGGCACAGGTCCACTTCTTAACCCATTACCCGAGGGGTAGACCCGCTGCAGCTGTCCCGACGTACGCGGAAGATGAGTCACTGTGCCACCTAACCCCGTAGTCGGCTTCGATTGGATCCCATACATGTCGCGGGCGTGTTCACATTCTGTTTCAGTTGCATTCGCACCGTTGCAACGCCAGTAGACTTCGCAATACCTGTTGCAATCGTACTCTGCGGACTTGGACTTGCTCTCCTTCTTACATGAAGCCAGGCACATAGACAGTCCTTGTGCAACTGTCAGCTTTTCCAAAGCAAAGGATGGAGATATGGGACTCGTTCCCGCGAGCACCAGGACCCCTGCGACGAGTGTGCGGGCCACTCGGCTCACGGACCGGTTGAGAACGCGGATTCCCCTATGGAGCTCAAAGTCAGACATCGTTCTATCTCCTTGGATCGAGCATCATGTCCACGGCAGGACACAGTGTTGTTACCGCAGCTTGCCGTCTGTGATGCCCACTTTCCAGTTTCATTCTCCATCGCTTTGCCGTCTGCCCCTCAATGGTGCGTTGGCCATTCGCAGACCATGGTATTGGCATCGCAGCTATAAGCCGGCTGCAGGGGCTCGGCGAGCGCGCCTTTCGCCCTCAGGATCGCGGCCAACTCGTATAGCCCGTTTCCGCTTAAATCGCTATGTCGTCGCTCCGCGTAGACCATGTGATAACCTTCAAACCTAAAGAATGGCGACGGCGCCAGCCCAGCGTTTGCTCGTCGCTAGCGGGTTGCCGGCGCTGTCGGCGCGGGGTGTACCCCGGTATTGAGTCCCGTGGTTCCGCGAGGTTTGACGGGCGTAAGGCTTGTGCTGGGGATCCTGCTGACGGGTGGATTCGCTGTTGTTTCTAGCACGCAACCCGATTTGCAAACATTCATGCCTTTGATTTTGCCGCACGTTAAAGAATTGGGCGTTTGAATGACAGCACATCCATATCCGCCTATCTTACCTCTACAGCGACAATAAAAGTCCCCGCCTTCGGCCCCGCTGATCCTTGCCGTATTACCATTCACAGTGACTCGGCTGCCGGGAGGTATCGCCACACTATTCCCTGGGACTTCACTTAGCCTAGGCGAAGCCGCATAGGATGCCGTTGTCAGCAGAGCAACCATCAAGAGCACAGCCCTCGCCCTAATCATCTTTGCATGAGTTTGCATCTTTCAAGTTCCTCGGTCACTTGAATCCTCCGCTACCCTGAATGAAAGAAGCACCCCGCCTCAAATGTCGGTCACCTAGCGCGGGTCGCCGGTGCTACCCGTGTGGCGCTTCCCCCGGTACTCAGGCCAGTGGTTCCGCCGGGGTTGGCGGGCGTAACGCTAGTGCTGGGGATCGAGTTGAGCGATCGGCTCGTCCTACCACCAGTAATAACTGTTATCATTTGGCAAGCGCCCTTACAGGTTGAATACGGCTTCTTTTCACAAGTAATTTGGTTTCCGATATGCACGGGCTGGCATCCTCCTGTCCCTTGATCTGAACATTCGCATTGGTAGCGGCCAAACACATTGCTCCGAATAAAGATCGTTGCCATACTGCCATCCACGGTGACCTTGCCGCCAGGGGGGAGCGTCACGCTGTTCCCCTGCACTCGTTGCTTTCCCGGGGAGGCCGCATAGGTTGGCATTGAAAGAAACCCAACCATCAAAAGCGCGGCACTCAGGATAATCAGGGTCGTTGTCCTTCTCATGTCCCATCTCCTCCGTAACGTGAAAGCTCCAGTGTTCCGCTCGTTGAGGCGCCGCGTATCATCATGTTGGCCTCTCACCGCGTCGTCGGAGCGCCGACAGGAACCTCCCGCTTCTCGACCCATTGCCCGAGGTGTAGACCGGTTGCAGCTACCCCGCAGTAGGCGAGAGATGGGTCACGGTGCTACCGGCCCCCGTCGCCGGACTCGGTTGGAACGCACTTGCCACACATCTCATGCATGGGTTCACAATCCACGTCGGTAGCGTCCGCACATGGATAGGAAATCCAACCGCCCAACGGTTGGAATGCGTGAAACGCTACCATCGAAGGAGCGCTCAATCAAGCATGTTTTCGGGGGCGCAAGGGTGTACGTCCCGCCCGGAGAGCCGGGCGAGGGAAGGGGCTACCACTGCACCTGCAGGTCGAAGAGGTACTCGGGTTCGGGCTGCGCCAGCGCGTCCCCGTCGAGCACGGCATCTGCGAGTCCCTCGTCCGAGTCCTCCCACATCGGTGGCCCGCGCGCCGGGGCGATGCGCGGCGGCTTTTGCGGCTCGCCGATGGGGTTGAGAATCCTCTGCACCGGGGCGGCTTCGGTGATGAGGGCGAGGACGCGCATGTCGGCGCCGCAGTGGGGGCAAGTGAGCGGCAGGGACTCGAACAGGCGCGGGAGAAACATCGAGGGATAGGAATTTGCTTTCAGCCGCCGAAGGCGGAAGAGAGGTCGGCTGCCCGGAAACAGCGCCCCGCGCCCGTTTACGACCAGCTATGCCGCACGAATCCATCCTCAATCGCCCCACGCTGA
>Ga0210110_1000463_pt1 | contig 13422 bp, 11 predicted proteins | sample China_Galinas_PW_2_FD_184865 | JGI IMG/M metagenome (GOLD analysis project Ga0210110, IMG submission 184865) | Wetland microbial communities from San Francisco Bay, California, USA, that impact long-term carbon sequestration - China_Galinas_PWB_D1... | ecosystem: Environmental > Aquatic > Marine... | reverse complement strand
TTCAAACGCCGTCCCCGATCTCCCGCTGCTATCGGTTGCGTTGAGTCCGTCCACGAAGACAGTCAACATCAACCCGTTCTCGACACTTATTGTCAAAACAGCGCTGGCCATGCCGGGCGGCGCAACGGAACAGAACATCGCCGCGGCCCGATCAGCGGTTGTCGGCGAACTGAACTTTGGATTTGATGCCGCGCTGCTTGGCGACCCCATTACGGTGGCTGTAACCGACTCCAACGCGGCCATGATCACCAAGTCCGGCGAAGCGCTGGGAGAGATGATCCATCGCACCCGGAACACGGTCCTGGTTCTGGGAAGCAGTCTCACGGCAGACGATGTGGTGACGTCGCTGGCTGCCGATCTTAGCGATGGGTCACTGGATGGGTCGGGTACAACCAATGTCGATCCGCGAATATCCGCCACCGCGAAGGTGGTAAGTGCGCAGGTCCTTGTCGAAGCACTCACCAACACCCTGAAGGTCGGAGGTGCTGACGCTACGATCGCGTTGGACAACGCCATTCTGTTTTCCTTCCCGGATGCCCCGCTCGCCGCTACCGAACTGGTGCCGATTGGCGCCGAAATGATTGATCAGGCCATGGGCGCTGTTAAGGCTGCGATGTCGATTGCGCCCAGTGTTGCCTTGTCAGACATCCAGGCAAAACTGACTCAACGCAGTCCGGGAAGCTTGCCGTCCGAAATACGGAGCATTTTGCCGCCGGAAAGCGCGGCCGACCTGGATGTTGCGATTGCGCAGATGCCTACAGCGTCTGAGAGCGAGATTGCCGCGATAAACGGCGCCGCGGTACCCAATCTGAATTCAGCGCCCACCATCAGCGGCAGCCCGCCCGGCGCGGTCACCGCCGGCAGCGCCTACACCTTCCAGCCCACGGCCAGCGACGCGGACGGCGACAGCCTCACCTTCAGCATCGCCAACAAGCCCGCCTGGGCGAGCTTCGACACCAGTACCGGGCGCCTCAGCGGCACGCCCAGCAGCAGCCAGGTCGGCACCTATACGGCCATCACCATCGCCGTGAGCGACGGTCAGGACTCCGCCTCGCTACCCGCGTTCAGCATCAGCGTGGAAGCCAGCACCCCGCCGCCGCCGACGGGTACTGCTTCACTAGCATGGGATGCACCGACCACCAGACCCGATGGCAGCCCGTTTAGCCTCAGCGAGATTGCCGGGTACCGTATCGATCATGGAACAACGAGTGGCAATCTGACACTTCTGCATGACCTCGCCGATGGCTCAGCCACGAGCTACACGGTCACCGGTCTCACGTCAGCCACGCATTACTTTGCGGCAACTCTTTATGATTACTCGGGAAATGAAAGCGGTTACTCAGAGATTGTCAGCAAGACGATACCCTGACGCAGCTTGTTCGGAGGTTCGTTCGCACAGGTCACGCACACAGCCAGCGCACGGGGTCACGGACGACCCGATTGGCTCGAGAATTTGTGACGAGGGCCTGGTGGCCAAGCTGCTGGGCTGGCAGCACAGCGGCTTCTCCGTGGACAACCAGGTGCGGATCGAGGCGAAGGACAGCGAAGGGCGCGAGCAGCTGGCCCAGGAGTTTGAGACCCACTTCAGCCACTGGATCGGCCAAGCGGAGCACGTCGAGCAAGCCTGCGAGCGAGGCGGTCAGCGCTGGGCGCACGGCATCCGCGCTTGCCGACTGTTATTCCCGAGCTGACAGCCTCTCTTCCACCTTACGATTGCTCGATCGCCAGCGAAAGCCGATTCGCTGCCGCCAGCCCTCGGGTTGAAACTCCCTAGATTCTCCAAACTCCAGCGTTCAGCCCTCCTGACATGCCGAGTCGGCCCCTTGCAAGAGCTTGTCAGGTCTTCTGGGCACGAGAACGGGTGTGAGCGGGTGCCCTGTTGAGGTGCCTCCCAAGATATGCCTGTCCTTGTGTTTCAGCAGGGAAAGATCGTGGCGATCGTCGAGCGCACCAACAACATAGCCGAGCACTTCTTCGGTTGCGAGAAACAGCATCTGCGCCGCCGATTGGGGCGAGCCAATCTGGGACGTGATCTGGAGGACCAGCCCGCCCAGGCCGCTTTGGCAGCAAACCTGCGCCACCCCGATTATGTGCAGGTGCTCTGTGGCTCCCTAGATCGGCTTCCAACGGCGTTTGCCGAGCTCGACGAGTGCGCGCTCGAACACGCTACACCCCTGTCCAGAAGCCATCGAGATTCCAAACTGCAGCATCGTATCCGGGCGCTGCTCAAAAGTGAAAAACGGTCGTTTCAGGGACTGACGACAGCCCGGAATCCAACCGTTGTCTGACGCGGTAGGTACGGTTCCAAAAATCCCTCGTTCGGTTAGTAGGTTAGCCGATTCGACGGCTCGCGGCACGTCACCGACAGCAAGATGCCGAGAGCGGACCGATCTTTCCGCTCAATTTCTAGCGACGTTGACCGCCGCAGCCTACTTCGCGACGGCTTCTGCGATGGTTGAAATGGTAAGGAACATTGGCGTGGGATCGCCGTGGAGAGCGGCTTCACGAACACCCTTGAGGGGCGCGAAGCCGAAAGGTGCATTGAACGCGATTGCGTCCGGTTCCGCATCGGTCACGACGCCAACGCACCCAAGGTGGTCACGTTGATCGAGCGCTAACCTAAGGCCATGCCGCAGCAGCGCACGTCCGACTCCGCTGCCCTGTGCTCGAGTGTCGACACCGAGCCTGGCAAGCCGGAGCACCGGCAGCGGATAGCCGGGAAGGCGGCGTCGCAATCGTGCAGACCGGAGACGGGAACGCTCCAGGCTCGACGCCGTCACGGTCGCGAAGCCGAGAATGTGGCTTTCGGCTGTCGCGACATACGTGACCGCCAAGTGCAGCTCGCATCGGTTCTGACCGGCATAGTGCTGGAAGAAGCGGTCAAGATCGGGCTGTCCGCAGGAGAAGGTGCTTCGGTCGTCGTCCGTGCGCAGAGGGCGGACCTCAATCGCCGCGGACACTCACCAGCTCCCGAAGGGCCTTGGTAGGCCCCGGGGGCTCAGCAAGCATCGCGACGACACGATCAAAATCCTCGTCCTGCAGGACAATCCTGGCCGGGACGATTGCTTCGTCCGGCAACTCGCGGCGCGCTTCCATGAAGAACAGAAGCGCCTGCTCAACCACGAAGTTCTTCTTCAGGCCATGACTCTCGGTAAATCAATCCAGCTTCTCTTTCGTTGCTGCAGAGATGGTCGCTGAGATCTGTGACGGGGATCATCGAGTACTATTCCGCTCGCTGGAAGATCGAAGCAGGCTTTCGCGAGATCAAGCAGGAGATTGGCAGCGCCGATACGCAGACGCGCAACCCCGATGCGGTCACCAACCATTTGCACTTCTGCATGGCAGCGACCACCATCACCTGGATCTATGCCGAGCACTTGCCCCACGCGCCGGCGCGACGATACGCTTCGAAGAACACTACCGAATACGCCTTCGCCGACGTGCGTCGGGCTCTGGCAAGTGCCCTCGCGCAGGAAAGTTTTGATGCCGATTGGCAGCACGTTGAGAAACCGTCGCAAAATCCGCTCATCCGTGTAGTGATGCGGCTCGTGGCATGAGGAAAATAAGAAACTTCAGATGTTGATTACAGGTGAAATAAAATTTCAGCAAATGACAGAAATCGGGAGTTTTGAGGGAAATCCAGCGTCGGAGTGACAAAGATGGTTTAGGACATGTCAACAACACCCTCAGCAATGCAAGCTCCGGCTGAATCCTTTTCGGCCGGCTGGTTATCACGCAACTCTATTACACTTGCCGAAGGAAAAACCCGGCGCTTAGGCCGGGTAATAAGGGTCTTTAACGGGTGCGGGTTCGGACTCAGGTTTTGCGGCGGGTGCGGTTGCCAACGAATCCCAGCAGAGCCAGAGAGCCTACGAACAAGGGCGCAGCCGCCGGTAAGGGAACCGGTGAAACCGTGACATTGTCGACGAGTAGCGCGGAATTAAAGCTGGAGTCTTTAACATCCATCACTCCGAGCCCGAGGGTGAGGGTTCCAGCGGTTCCAAGGGTGTAGGAAAAGGAATTAAACCCAGTCTCTTCGTTATAGGTCGTGCCTGATGACGAAAAACCCGAAGCAGTCGTATCTGCCAGCACCTGAACAACACCGTCGACGGTGATCGAAACAAACGAAAAGTCGTTAAAAGAGCTTGGCGTAACTTCATTTGTTAGAAAGTTCCAGTCAAACGAAATGGTATCTCCGGCGTTGACATCGAACACTGACTTTATCGCTGAACCTTGCGTAGCATCCCCAGAGCTTATGCCGTCTAACGAACCGGCACTTATGCCTAGAAAGCTTTCTATGGAAGCGTCTGAGCTGCTGCCGGAAGAATTATCCATTAACGCTTGGTACGTGCCTTCTGTCGGTCCGGTTCCGAAGGCGCCGGTTACGACCGACGTCGGGCCTATAGCGGACCAACCGGAAAAATCACCGGTCTCAAATCCGCCATTAGTCAGGGAGGCCGCTGTCGCGGGTCCGCCAACACCAAATGAACTGATCGCCGCCGCGATAACAGCCGATCGCAACAATGTTGCTTTTAAAGCTGCAGTCATTTCCATACCTCCGCCTAACCGAGTGTGCAAAAGCTGTTGCGGCGATCAGCATCGAAGCCGCGCCGGTCCGGTTCTGGGTTTCGACTTGCGCGCAGCAACAGTGCTTGGGACGAGCAGTCCGGCTCAGGTCCGCCTATACCTCGCGGGTGGCCTCAAAGCTTGAACGTCTTCCGCTCGGCCGCCGAAGGCGGAGCAGAGGCCCGCGGCCCCGAAACAGCGCCCCGCGCCGTTCTAGGACCACCTGTGCCGCATGAAACCATCGCCAATCCCCCGTAGCGAGGCCGCCTAGAGCCTGAAAAGGCGTTGCCCGGCGGCGATGTGCACACGCTCCTTGACGTCGTCCGCCCGATTCTCGCCCGCTCGGGCCTAGACCAAGAGCAGTAAGCCGAGCCCGATGGGCACGCTGAATCCGAGTGCGGTTCTCAATATTTGCGATTTCTGCTCAGTATTGAGAAAAATCTCCGCCACTGCAGGCAACGACCCTGGAGTCTCAACGGTTCTTCGGCACGTCCACGCTCCGGCGCCCTTCGGCCAACTAGCAGCGCGTTTCGTGCCGACTCCTTTTCGAGCCATTCCATTTACCGTGATCCTTGCATAACGAATTTACCGCTTCTTCAACCAAATCTAAATAGGGGCTCGCATAAAAATGCGATCAAAATACAACAAAGCACTTATATAGATTCCTGAGCGTTGGCAGGGGGCAAGCGTCGACACGAGTTGAAGTTCGTAACGCCACTCGTTGAAAGTTGGCAGAAAACCGAAGCTTGTCGGCACGCCCAGGGATAGGGATAGGAATTTGCTTTCAACCGCCGAAGGCGGAAAGGAGGCCGGCGGCCCCGAAACAGCGCCGAGCGCCGTTCTGCGACCCCCTGTGCTGCACGCAGCCATCCTCAATCCGCCGGAGCGAGGCCGCCGAGAGCCGGAAAAGGCCCTGCCTGGCGGCGATGTGCAAAATCTCCTTGACAGCAGCTCGGCCTTGCGCATCCCACGCGCCCGGTTGCTGTACCAGCCGTAGTACCGTACAATAGTCAGGTTTTTCCATTCGTTTTTTGGAGTCTTCCACGAGGGCCGCTGCGCCTTGGTCCCGGGGGAGTGGAATTACGTTTATCTCGAGGTATTTCGAATGGGCAGAGAACGTTACTTTGCATTTCTCTTTTCTTGTGTGCTCCTTGTCGCCGGCTGTGGCAAGGAGGAACGGATTCAGAGCTACCTGGACCGTGGCGCGACCCTCTACGAACAAGGAGACATTGTCAAGGCGAGGCTCGAATTCAAGAACGTTCTCCAGATCGACCCCAAGAACGCCCGCGCCTGGCTCATGATCGCCCGGATCGAGGAGCAGAACCGGAACTGGAAGAAGGCCTACAACGCCTACCAAAAGGCTGTGGAGCTCGATCCGGCAAACCACGAGGCGCGGATCGGGAAGGGAAAGCTACTGCTCGCGGGAGGCGAGCCTGAGATGGCGCTCGCGGAGGCGGAGGCGGTTCTGGCAGAAGAGCCGGACGAACCGGATGCTCTGGTTCTGCACGGTGCAATCAAACGCCGACAGGACGATCTGGACACCGCGGTAGCGGATGTCCAAAAGGCTCTTTCGCTCCAACCCCAACACACCGAGGCTCTCGGGTTGCTTGCCGCTATTCGCGTGCAACAGGGACAGGTCGACGAAGCCAAGACATTGCTCGAGACCGCAGTCGAGGCTCATCCGGATTCGATAAGCCTCAAACAGGAGTTGGTACGCGTATACGAGAAGCGCGGGAACACAACCGGGGTGCTGCGGCTGCTCAACGAGTTCGTGGAGCAACAGCCAAAGGAGTTTTCGCCCCGACTTCAGTTGGCCAAGTATCTTGCGGCGAAAGGAAAGACGGCGCAAGCCGAAGCGACGCTTCGAGCTGCGGTCGAGGCGTCGCCGCGGGACTTGCAGCGCAAGCTCATGCTCGTTCAGCTCCTCACCGAGGTGAAGGGGCCCGATGCAGCGACGGCCGAACTCGAGGGGTGGGCCCGCGCGAGCCCGGACGATTACGATCTGAGTTTTGCGCTGGCGCAGCGCTACCGTGCGGGCGGGCGGCTCGACGAGGCGGAGAAGATTTATCGCACGGCGATACAACGAGAAGGCAAGAGCCCAAACGGTCTGAAGGCGCGTGCGCTGCTTGCAGCCCTGTTGTTTGGCGAAAAGAAACCGGACGAGGCCCTGGCCTTGGCGGAGGAGGTTTTAGCGGAGGACGGAGAAAATGCCCAGGCCCTGTTGTTGCGGGCGGCGGTCGCGTTGCAACGCGAAGACACGGATCAAGCCGTCGCGGACCTTCGTCGTCTACTGCAAAACGACCCCGGGTCCGTCCGCGTCTTGCGCCTGCTTGCCCAGGCCCACGCGCTCAGGAAAGAGTACTCGCTGGCTCAGGACACCCTCGAGAAAGCGATCGCGGCGGCTCCCAAGGAGCCCGGGGCCTATCTGCAGCTCGCTGAGCTGCGCGCGAAGTCCGGCGACCTGGAGGGAGCCGCTCAGGTGTTGGAGCGTCTCCTGGCGCAAGTCCCGGACAACGCGAGCGCCCAGACGGCGCTTGCGCGCATCGAACTTGGCCGCCACGACATCGATGCCCTCGAGGACACAGCCGAGCGCGTGCTGACCACGCGCCCCGAGCATCCGTTGGGCTACTACCTCAAGGGGCTCGTTCTTCAAGCGCGCGGCGATCTAGAGTCGAGCATCGAGCAGTTCAATACGGCGCTGACCAAGAATCCAAAGGCGGCGGAGCCGATAATTGCCCTATCGCGCAGCTTCCTGGCCCTGAAACAACCGGAACGCGCCCGGGAACGTCTTGTTCAGCTTCTCGACGAGAATCCGACCAATGTCGTGGCGTTGAATCTGCTGGCGGAGATCTACCTGGCCATGGGCGAAGTACCCAAGGCGCAACAGCAGCTTGAGTCGGCCGTGAGCCTGGCACCCACCTCTCCCGTCGCGTACCGGAGGCTCGCCCAGCTCCAGCGAAAGGGGGGTGACACCGCCGCTGCTCTGGCTACGCTCCAATCGGGGATCCAGGCGACGAGTCGAAGCGGGATTCTGGTTCTCGCTTTGGGTGCGTTGCAGCAGGAAGTAGGGGATCTCAAGGGGGCCACAGCGGCTTACGAGGAAGTCCTGAAGCGCTACCCCCAGGCCGACGCGGCGGCCAACAATCTGGCGATGCTTCTCGTCAACAATCTTGCCGACAAGCCGGGTAGTCTGAGTCGCGCCCTCGAGCTGGCGAAGCGATTCGAGGGATCTTCGCAGCCGAGCTACCTGGACACCCTGGGGTGGGTCGAATTCAAGAACGGGAAGCTTGAAGAGGCGGTTCGGAATCTTGAGAAGGCTGCAAAAGGGCTGGGACCGATTTCGGAGAGCCAATACCACCTGGGGATGGTCTATTTCGCGCTCGGGCGCAAAGATGATGCCAAGGAGCAGCTGTCGAGCGCATTGTCTTCGGATCATACCTTTCCGGGAAAGGGGGAGGCCGCCCGCGCCCTGAAACAGCTTCAGCAAGGGCGTACAGATAAATAAATCGTGAGCTTAAACGGTTTTCAAGCGAAGCGGACGTGATGGTAACCGAAGTGCTTGCCCATCGCTCTGGCGTGGCCGATAGCGGGCAAGGTGCCGGTGATCACGACGCGGCCGAAGCAGGAGAGAACGCCGCTTGGTGGCGCTCGACAAATGGATTCGCTGCAGGAGCCTTGTTCGGATTCTATCCGTTCGGTGAGCGTGCCGTCGCACTGCCGCTTTTGCGGCGGTCTTTGTGCATCGCTGTGGCGCTGCGACTTCCTGCGCCACCGTCGAGCCCCTAGAACCGTCGTCGTCCCCGACTCCCGAGGAGCCGTTCATGACCCTTTGCCCTGAGATCGAGGCGCAGATCCTGCACTATTACCACGCCGAGAAGTGGCCGGTGGGTACCCTTGCCAGCCCAGCTGGGGGTGCACCACAGCCCGGGTGGAGCGCGCCATCCGCTATGCGCGCGCGAACTTCTTCGCGGCACGCCCGTTCCGTGACCTGGATGACCTCAACGCCCAAGCGCAGACGTGGTGTTTGGGGCCCGCCGTGCAGCGCCCCTGGAGCGCTACGGCGCCAGCGAGCTAGCGGGGGCCATCGACAAGCCCTGGCCCGTGGCGTGCACCATCCCAACGCGGTGCGCCTGGCCTTGGAGCGCCGGCGCGAGGCGCGCCACCTGCCCCCGCCCATCGGCCTGCAGCTGCCCGAGGCGCTGAAGCAGCGCGACCGTCCCATCCGCCCCCACGACCTCACCGACTACGACCGTCTGGCATAGGTGGACGCGGCCCCACCGAGCCCCGGTGCCGCCTGCGTCGTCTCCCTCCTCGACCGGCTGCTCCACCACGCCGAGATCATCGCCATCGAGGGCCACTCCTATCGTCTCCAGGAGGCTCAGAAGCGCACGGCGCAGCACCCAGCCATAGCCGCCCTGGCAGCAGCGCCCACCCTTCCAGCCGCCCACGATCCCCTTCTCGATCTGACTCCTAATACACTCCGCGCATACGATCAAGGGGCCTCTCGGCCCCTTGTCTTTCTCCCTTCACCTACTCGGGCATTCGCCGCCTGTTTGCTTCGCCATCTTTGCGCGGTTCTTCGCCACCGCTAACAGCTTCGAAAATCAGCTGGATAAAGCTGGATAAAAAGGAGGCGCGAAACCACCGCTCTCGCCTCTATCGCGTGATGGCTTTAAGCGCCCTTTCCCGGTACCTTCTTACGCCGCCCGACAAAGACGGTGCCAAACAACGCGGAACCGAACAGGATGGCAGCTCCGGGAATGGGCACGGGCTGGAGCGTGGCACTGAAATTAGAGGTGTATGTTTCGGTATCATTATGAGCGGGATGGGTTAGCACAACCTCGATACCGAAGTCAGTTGTATTGCCCGGATCGCCGTTTAGGAGTGTCGTCGTGCCGGCGCCTGCTATTTGATCAATAGTTCCCACTGTAGCTTGCTCAATCGCCGTGCCTGTTGGTGCATCTCCTGCTGCGTACTGCGAGAAAGTTACGTCGGCAGTAGCTCCGGGAGTGAGCGTACTGCTAAAAGCCCCAATGAAGGCAGGGGCTGCCGAAACAGTCGTATCGTAGACAGACACGCTGAGCGTTCCACCTGCAGCAGCAGAGACACTGGTACTGGCCAGGTTGAGTAGGAATGCACCATCGCTATTCTTCCCAACCGTGAAATCGAGGGACCAATTCGTATCTTTTGTGGCTCCCGCCGCTTGGTTCAAGGCGCCGATGTACGACACAATGCCGGTGGCGATATTTAGATCCGTCCCTGACCCTGACCCTGACCCTCCCCCTGGACCATTATCAGAGATTTTCAGTGTACCGCCAGTCGCCGCATCTTCGAACACGATGGTCAACGCACTAGCTTGACTGACCGCGAAAATACCGCCGACACCGGTCAATAGAGCTAGGATCGTCGGGCTAAATTTCGATCTCAATCCAAGTGTGGTTTTCATATTTGCGATTCCTGTTTGGTACTGAGGGAAACCTCCGCCACTGCAGGCGGCGACGCTGCAGTCTCAACGGTTCTCCGGCACGCCGACGCTCCGGCGCCCTTCGGCCAACTAGCAAGGCGTTTCGTGCCGACTCCTTATTCGAGCCATTTCGTTTGCCGTGATCCTTGTGTTGGGACTTTGCCGCATCTTCAATCAAATCTTAATGGGGGCTCGCATAAAAATCGGATCAAAATACAACAAAACGCTTATATAGATTCCTGAGCGTCTCCATGGGTCAAGCGTCGACACGAGATGAAGTTTGTGACGACACTCGTTGATAGTGGGCGGAAAACCGAAGATCGTCGGCACCGCCGACGCCTTCTCCGTGCGCATCAACTAAAAGACAGGACCGTCGACGAGCGCAAGCATGCGCTGAAGGTCAGCCGCGAGCGCTTCCGCGCCCTGTGAGGAGGAGCACCCCGAATTGGACCTCCAGGCGCTGCGGCTGTTCGTCATCAGGGAAAAGCGCTCGCCGGCCGATGACCAGCTTGCGTAGGGCCGACTCTCGGGTCTTCGATGCGCCTTCCTGGATGTCCACCGGGCGTCCAATCAGGGGGTTGTGCCGAAGGACAGCAATCGCTTCAAGGATCTGCTGGATTCGCTCCGTGGCGTCCTCCACCTCGAACTGGCTCAGATGCTCCAGGATTCTTTCGATGTCGTCTCCGACCTCTGGGGCGAGCTCGACTCTGGCCTGTCACCGCCCCAGCTTTCGCGGCGTCGGGCGTTTGAGGGACTTTCCGGCCATGCGCCCCCCTCCAGGCAGGAACTCATCTATTCCCAAGGAATGGTCTCTCCGGTGGCGGTGATGCGGGCGAAACGCACCTCGGCTTCTTCGCAGAAGGCACCTCGAGCACATCCTGCGTCACCTGGGGCTCTGGGACCCGCGCCCCCCCGGCCAGCCCGCACCCGAAGACGATGACCGGCCGGTCAACGGCCAGATCCTCCTGACTTAGGAGCCCGTGCCCGCCACGCACAGTTTTTTTCTGGCCCGCGGTCGCCTCATCGCGGGGGCTAGATGTGGATGGCTTCTTGCAGCACACGTTGTCGCAGACCGGACCGAGGCGCTGTTCTAGGGCCGCTGGCCTCCTTTCCGCCTTCGGCGCCTGAAAGCAAATGCCTCTCCCTGAATCCGCAGCCGCAGCCAGCTGATCGCCCTACTGCTCGGCTGATCTCCCGCCGCTCACCCTGGGCGGCGTGGGCTCCCCCGCCCCTGCCGCCGGCCGACGTCCCGGTGCCCGTGCGCCTCCACCATCGGACCCCCGTCGGACGAGGCCAGACACCCGTCCGGCCGGCGACGGGCAAGCCCCCGCAAGCCTTCCCCCGATGTGAGCCAACCTTGGGGTCTGGCACGCGCGTTCGATCAGCCCCCGGGGTACCCGTTTGGGTACTAGCCCCTTTCTTGGACACGTGTCACTCTTCATCTAACGCAAGGAAATGAAGCACGTAGCCGCCACGCACGGTCTTTTCTGGCTCGTGGCCGGCTTATCAAGGGGGGTTTCGAATGGTTTCTTGTAGCACAAGTGGTCGCAGATCGGAGCGGGGTGCTGTCTTTGGGCGTTGGCCTTCTTTCCGGCTGCGGCGGCGCTTTGGGACGACCTGAAATAGGGAGGGCGCATGAGTTTTTTCACGTTGTCGAACGAGCCTGCAGGTGAGCCAGAAGCAGACAACCATCGGGGCGTTCTGGCGGATTCGAAAATGCCGAAGAGGGTGCTGCTCGTCGGGACGGACCGCGCAGAGCTTACCATCGTGCGATCCGCCGTCGAAGGCGACGTGCGTGACGCCGAGGTGACCGTTCTCGATCAGGTCCCCACCCGACAGCCGGCTCCGCCATTCGGTATCGCCATCATGTACCTGGATAAGGCCAGTAGGGGCTGCCGCCAGACGGTGCAGCTCATCAAGTCGCGGCTGGACGTGCCCGTGCTGGTGCTGACTCCGTTGCCGAGGCCGGACCAGATCGCGGCGATGATGAGCTGTCTTCCCGCCGACGACATCGCCTTCCTGCCGGTGCGGCCCGAAGAAGTGGAAGCCCGTGTGCGTTTCCTCTTCGAGAAAGCGGAACGGCAAGCGACGATGACATACCCGCTCATCGAAAGGCGACGTGCCAACAGGCCCGTGCAGCGAGTCGCAGACAGCGTTCCGCGCGCGCCGTCCCCGCCAGGGTTCGTGATCAACGACCGCGAGAAGCAAGTCCGGATCGGCGAGCGCAGCATCCGCCTTAGCCCCACGGAGTACCGCCTGACCGTGCTGCTCGCCAGCGACCCGGGCCGGGTCTTCTCGCCCCGGGAGATCGCGTCCCATCTCTGGCCGGGGCGGTCGGACAAGGAATCCGACCTCCCGCAGTACATCCGCCTGCTCCGCCGGAAAATCGAGAAAGACCCCAGCCAGCCCGAATGGCTGCTGAACCAACAAGGCTTCGGCTACAAGCTCGACATCCCTGGCTAGCCAGAAGCTCTCCCAGCCAATCAAGCACAACCAGCGGAGACTTCAGTTGGCCAAGCATCTTGCGGCGAAAGGAAAGACGGCGGAATCCGAAGCGACGCGTCGAGCTGCGGTCGAGGCGTCGCCGCGGGACTTGCAGCGCAAGCTCATGCTCGTTCAGCTCCTCACCGAGGTGAAGGGGCCCGATGCAGGGACGGCCGAACTCGAGGGGTGGGCCCGCGCGAGCCCGGACGATTACGATCTGAGTTTTGCGCTGGCGCAGCGCTACCGTGCGGGCGGGCGGCGGTCGCGTTGCAACGTCAAGACACGGATCAAGCCATCGCGGACCTTCGTCGTCTACTGCGAAACGACCCCCGGGTCCGTGCGCGTCTTGCGCCTGCTTGCCCAGGCCCACGCGCTCAGGAAAGAGTATGCGCTGGCTCAGGACACCCTCGAGAAAGCGATCGCGGCGGCTCCCAAGGAGCCCGCGGCCTATCTGCAGCTCACTGAGCTGCGTGCGCAGCCCGGCGACCTGGAGGGAGCCGCTCAGGTGCTGGAGCGTCTTCTGGCGGAAGTCCCGGACAACGCTACCGCCCAGACGGCGCTTGCGCGCATCCAACTCGGCCGCCAAGACATCGATGCCCTCGAGCACACAGCCGAGCGCGTGCTGATCACGCGCCCCGAGCATCCGTTGGGCTACTACCTCAAGGGGCTCGTTCTTCAAGCCCGCGGTGATCTGGAATCGAGCATCGAGCAGTTCAATACGGCGCTGGCCAAGAATCCAAAGGCGGCGGAGCCGCTGATTGCCCTATCGCGCGGCTTCCTGGCCCTGAAACAGCCGGAACGCGCCCGGGAACGTCTTGTTCAGCTTCTCGACGAAAATCCGACCAATGTCGTGGCGCGGAATCTGCTGGCGGAGATCTACCTGGCCATGGATGAAGTAGCCAAGGCGC